>OCZU010001048.1_pt1 | contig 18563 bp, 14 predicted proteins | sample 1539001 | NCBI WGS metagenome assembly OCZU01 (sample SAMEA3539306, study PRJEB22396) | soil metagenome | biome: tundra; feature: field; material: soil | place: USA | collected 2010-05 | depth 0.15 m | reverse complement strand
TTTAGTCATACGCCCGACACCTTTCGGGAAATTGGCCATTTGTCCTCCTGATCCTTGCCTTGCTCACTGCCAGAAAAGTTGCCTGGTTGGCGGCTGCTTTTCTGTCGGGGCTAGTTCCGACTCAGCTATCTGTCTCACTTCTTGGCCCAACCTCCCGGCGAGAAGCCTGGCTTGGCCGGGAGCAAAGCAATTCGATAACCAAAACGCGTCGATTGGAGGGGACTGCAGACGAACCAACTAGGCGTGAACCTAGGAGAGGGGATCAGGATCCGCAGGGTTTTGAAGCCGCTGGAGCTTGGTCCGCAAGCCCTCGCGGCTGATGCCAAGAATCTCCGCCGCCCGAGTGCGGTTTCCCCCCGTGTGTTGCAGCACGGAGAAGATCAATTGCTTTTCCATTTGATGCAGCGACATTGGAGCGACAGGCGTGGCTGGCGACGAGCCTGCGGACTGGCCGTTGCGATGACCACGAATCCGTTCATTTAACAAATCAGCGCCGCAAGGGACATCAGCGGAGGCCAGCGCCACTAGCCTGGCCATTTCACTTTCGAGCTCCCGCACATTTCCCGGGAAGCTGTAGGCCGCCAATGCGGATAGACAGTCCTCGGCCAGGCGCGGAGCCGGGCGGCCGTAGCGCGCCGCCGCAGTTCGAATAAAATGTTCGGCGAGGAGCCTAGTATCGTGGGGCCGGTCGCGCAAGGGTGGCAAACGAAGCGTGATGGCGGACAGGCGGAAAAACAGGTCGGCGCGGAACCTGCCGGCCTTCACTTCGCTTTCCAGATCGCGGTTCGTCGCAGCAATGAACCGAACGTCCACCTGTTCGGTGCGTGAGTTGCCCAACCGCGTAAACTCGCCCGACTGCAGGACGCGCAGCAGATGGGGCTGCAGATCGAGCGGCAGATCGCCGATCTCATCGAGAAACAGGGTGCCCCGGTGGGCAGCGCCAACGAAACCGATGCGATCGCGATTCGCGCCGGTGAATGCTCCCTGCACGCAGCCGAAGAGTTCAGAAGCAATCAGCGCCGCCGGAATGGCAGCGCAATTCAAGGCGATGAAAGGTCCTTTGACCCGCGCGCTGTGGCGATAGACAGCCCGCGCGATCAATTCCTTTCCGGTTCCGGTTTCTCCCTCGATCAGAACAGGAAGATCGGTGGTGGCGATCTGGTGTACGGTCTGCAGGACGCCCGCCATTCCGGCGTCAGCGGTCAAAATTCCGTCAGATTGGCTGTGGGCATGTTCTAAAGCCTCGGCGCGGCGCTGCGCCTGGCTCATAGCCACCGCGGCTCGCAATCGGGGCGCTGCCAGCGCGCAGACTTCATCCAGCAAGTCCCGCTGCTCTTCCGTAAAACAATTGGTGACCTGGCGATTTTCCAGATAGATCAGCGCGAAGGCTTCATCGCTCGCCACCAGAGGCGCGCACAAAACCGATCGCAGGGAGAGTTGCTGTATGCTCGGCTGCCGGCTGTAGGGCTCGGTCATCGAGGCGTCGCCGATCAGGATCGCCCTCCCGCTTTCCATCACAGACCGGGCAATCGAACGGCTAACCGCCTCTTCCGCTCGTGACAGCGCCTCACTGCGAAAGTTCCGTGCTGCCGTCGCTCGGAACTCTCCGCCGTCGCGCACGACTACGAATCCCCGATCCGCCCCCAAGCCTTCGATCAGGGTGTCGAGAAGCCCGGAAAGCAGTTCGCCGTACTCGCCTTCCTTCAGAAGTGTTCGCGACACTCGATAGAGAAGACCCAAGTGTTCGGCTGGGGGATTTTCCCGATTCACGGTCATGGCAGGCCTTTCCCTCGGGAATATAGCACCATTCAACGATTCGCCGGGACCCCTCGCCCGCCAGTCTGTCGCTGCCAGGACAAATGGCGCTCGATCTGCACACTCCTAGCTGAAACGTGGTGGCGATTGACTTGGCGGAAGGGGAAACACAATGAAAAGCAAGGCGCGCGCGATTCACTTAATCTGGAGATGGCAGAAAACCGGGCCAACGCGTGCCAAGTTCCTGGGCACTCCCCCCTCGCACGCGAGATACCCAGCGCTCTTCGAGTTAATCGTCCCTGCTGATGGTTATCGCTGGTTAAGGAGAGAAGTATGAAACGCATCTTGATCGTGATCTTGATTTTGTTGGTCTTCGCCGCGGGCTGTAGCTCCACCAAGAACACTGGAGGCGGAGCAGTGACGTCGATGCAGGGGACGTGGACTGTAACTGGGAATCTTGGTTCCCAGGGCGGACCCGGTACTTACCAAGTAGCGTTGGTTTCAAGTCCCTGCAGCGTAACAACCCCAGTGGGTACGTTCTCAGTGCAAGGACCCGTTTGCTTTATTGCCAGCAATAACACTGGGCAGGGCGCTATCTCCGGAACCGGATTACCGAGCACCTCGAAAAATACGGGGCAAGGAGTCCTGATAGGCGTGGCCGCCAACCCCGTTCCCGCTAATGGGACATTCAACCTGCTTTTTGTCGCCGGCGACGCGAGTGGCAATTTCGTTGAGTTCACGGGCAGCGGTACAGTTTCGAATGGCGTGATGACGGGGACTGGATCCTGCAGCCCAAGCACGCCCCTGTGTCAGGGCTTGAGTGGCACATTCTCAGGAAACCAGCAGTAGATGCGACTGTCGAAAATGGCAGTCCATCTGCACACTACTGGCTGGAACGCGATGGTGATTGGTTCTGTGGGAAGGAAACGCTATGAAAAGTAAGGCGCTTGTAGTTCAGTCAATTCTCGGCATGACAGAAAACCCGGCCAATGGGCGCCAGCCTTCTGGGCACTCTGCTGCTTCGCATGCACGATACCGAACCCTCTGCGGGTTACTTGCCCTGCTGATGGTGATCGCCGGCTGTAGTACGGGCGGATTTAATCCCAATAATGTGACTGTGACCGTTGCACCGGCGACAGCGACGGTCGCCGAAAACGGCCAGGTGGCGCTGCAGGCCACGGTTCAGGGGGAGTGCGCGGGCTGTACTCCTTTCTACAATTGGCTCATATCCGAAAACGGCGGCGCGGACTGCACCTGGGTAGACACACCCCCCGCAGTGCCATGCCCTGGCGGCACGCTCCAGCAGCCAACCAGCGCCAGCGGCCCGACGGTGACGTACATTGCGCCGAGTACATCAGGTACATATCACGTTATCGGCCAATCGCTCTACTACAGTAATCTGTCAGGTCCACCAACCACTACTAAGCAGGGAACGTCCGTCATCACAGTTACTCCCTGAGTTCGAGTTATACAAGTGGCACACAAGCATTTTTGAAAACGTGAGAGGAATTGAGACTCATGCGAAAGATATTGCTTCTGATTTGCGCCCTCGGAATAACCTGCTCTTCGTGGGCTCAGGCTGATCAAGCGTCCTGGGCGAACCTAAGCGCCCTGCAGGCAGGACAGAAGATTCAAATCGTCGACGCAAACTCGAAGAAACATTCGGGAACCTTCGTGAATGTCTCCGACACAGCCGTCTCGTATCAGGAAACCACGGGCGAAAAGACCATTCAGAAGCAGGATGTCCGCAGCGTAAAACTCATGGAAAACAAACATCGTCTGCGCAACACCCTCATCGGGGGTGTGGTCGGCGCCGGGGCGGGAGCCGGGATCACGGCGGCGTCGTGGGAAAACCATGGATTTCTCGGGAGCAAGGGGGTCGGAGCCGAAGTCGGCGCGGTTATCGGATTCGTGGGGGGCGCAGTCGTCGGAGCTCTGTTGCCCAGTCACAAAATGATATACGGCGTGAATTCGCGCTAGCCAGCTCCAGATTTGCTGAATTGCATTCTCAGAGGTCTGTCAGCAAGGGCCGAGTCGCTTCATCGGTATCCCTCGGAGCAGACTTCCAATCGCTTTTGTCGGAGGGCTTGCGGCGGTATTCGAGCCACACGGGCCAATCTGAAACCGGCAAGATGGAGGAACAATTATGAAGAAAGTATCCGGAGGGCTTCTGTGCCTTTTTGTAATGTGCAGCACCAGCCTTTTCGCTCAAGACAGCAGGCACGTGCCCAGGGCCGTGCATACGGTAGAAAAATCCCCGATCCACATGCCGGCGATGGCCGAACCCACGCTCACCAGGATCTACTCGAACCTGGGTCCGCCCGCCAATGCCTACAACGACGCTTTCGGCTTTCTCGTGGCCGGCCCCGGTTCTGAGTTCGGTCAGGAATTTATCGGCTTGGCTTTCACACCTAAAGCCGACTCCACGGTTACCGTGATACAGGCCGCCCTGCTGTTCCTGGATCAGGGCAACGGAGCGCCGAACCAAATCAATGTGAGCCTGTACTCCGATGCTGTTGGCGTACCGGGATCGATCATTTCGGGTCCTCACACAGTTAAGAATCTCGCAGACGCCGGGACTTGTTGCGCGCTGGCCACCTGGCACCTGAGCCAGGGAATCTCCGTTTTCTCTGGGGTCCAGTACTGGGTGGTTGCCGACACGCCTGCTACCGGGACGGGAAGCGACAGCGCTGCGTTTTGGGCGGTTGTCTTCCCAACATTTCCGGAAGCCGCGAACGCGGGAGGCCAGTGGTTTCCACAGGACGGCAATAGCCGGTACGGTGTCGCCGTACTAGGGACGGTGCCGTAGAGTTTCGATCAAATACCTGCAACTGAAATCGAGCCGCCCGCCCAAGACCTGCGTCGGTTCGCGGTCCTGCGCAGCTTAGCACGAGCGGGTTCTCTTCTAGATCCTGGCGGGGCAGGTGAAGGTTTGCGTCACCGAAGTCGCCGAGGCCGACACCCGCCCTCGTCCCCTTCCACGTCTCCTTCAGCAAGACCACTGGAAGTCTCACATCTGTATTGTTTCGGTGATCTGTCGGATGATTGCCCGCCGATTCCGGTCGGATAAGGGGCAACCCGGAAGTTAACGGTTGTAAACCCGCAGCGCTCAACGTTCTCGGATTTGATTACGGACGCGGAGCTCCGCCCTATTACGCGAGCAGGGGACCGTCTGACTCAGACGTGCCGCTGACTTGTGACTTGACGCTCCAACACTCTGGGAGAAGGACTGCATGCGCATTGTCGCGTCACGCTTTGATTCGTTTTACCGTCGAGTCTATTGGGCGCTCGGGATGGGTTGGAGTTCAACCCGCAAAACCGCCAAAAAGTATCGTTACTAAGGCCATAAATTTACTGACTAGTCTCAGGGGTGAAGTCGCGTGCAGCGAATCATAAAAGCAGGATGCTTAGGAGGCTCGGGTCGAGTGTATATCGAGGAAGTAGCCTTTGGAGTTCGGATCAAAAAGCAGCCGCCAATAAAAATTGTGGCGATTTGAGGCCAAGGTCTGCAGTAGAAGTTCACGGGCCGACACTTTGGTTCCCCCGACGGTCACATCGTGCTCCAAAAGACTGCGGGGCGTCACTCCGATCGTGACTGCAATATGGTAGTGCTCAGCTATCTTTTGACAAATCAGCTTCACCGTGGCAGAAGCAGTTCTCTTACGATTCGCAAGAGTGATGGGGAGATCGAAGACGACTGGTTGTTTCGTTAACTGGCCTCGCTGGTCGTGCGCTGCCGTACCTACCACCGAGAACGCGCCTTGCTTGCTTCTACGCAGCTCAAATCGTCCTGGGTTATTGCTTCCGTTGTATGCATCCACGACGATTTGAAGAATCTTGTCTTCCTCTGTGGTGGTTGCCGGAAAGTCGACAGAGAACTGTCCACCGCCGGGTACGCGCATTGGAACTTTCGAGGTAGAAGCCCGGTTCCCAGGGTCTTCAGCGTCGACGAGATCCAGTTTGGAATTGAATTGCGGGTCTTCGTAATCAACTACCCACCCATATTTTTGTTGAAGAGCGTCTAACGTCTGGGCTAGGGGACGAGGGCTATTGGCGACGATGTGCACCGTTCCCACAGTTTCGGAAATTGCAGCCTGCTTCAGATAAGAACGGGACTCGCGCGTTGTCTGTGAAATCGCCTGAGAGATGACCAGCAGGCTTAAATAGGCTGCGCATTTGATCAGCTTCATTCTGGTTCGCAATCCGTCCACCCAATCTCAGTTGCCAATTCTACCATCCAACGTTGAAAGGGAAATTGGAACTTAGCCGTCCACGGCAGACCGCTGACTTGAATCTTTATGGAAGGTGATTTTCAGAGCAGCAGTGGTCACCGATATCTATAAACCAGAAGAGTAGTTCCTTCGGAGTCGTGCATCGGAACCGGGGCACGGCGTATAAAGCATAAAAAACACGCGGGACGGGGAGTACCAAAATGGCGACGGATCGGACTCACTTCGAAAGTGCGGAAGAGTTGTGGATCGCAAAGTATCGAACTGCGCTAAAGAACGCGCCAGAGTGCGCTCCAGTTCAGCAGTCAAGTTTCATGAGGGTGCGGGATGCTCTAGGCGGCGCCCAGAAAATGGTCAGTTTGCAGATCGGAAGAATTGTAAAGCGTTGGACCCTGGCATCGTCGCTTCTGCAGGAACAACATAGACTGCCGCCGACCCTTCCGGAACCAACGACCTCGGCCCGAAAGATGAACCGATCTTGGAACGGTGAACAATCATCAGAGGAGAAAAGAGGGACGATAGCGGTCAAGGTTAGTTGAGTTGACGAATAGTCCTGGCGTGACGAGAGGGGCGATGAACCCTGCCGGTTCTTGACATACGGATCCTAAAGGATGCAGAAAGTGTCACTTTCTGACTCCAACCCAAAGGATTACTCCCTTCGCAGTAGCACAATCGTGCTAACCTCTGCTGAAAATGCGGCGAAAATCGAGAAGAGTGTGCTTTGTCACTTGACAACCGGCACATCTGTGGGACAATAACAGCGCTTCTTCCTCCGCCCTCCGGCGGAGAAGTTTCGGAGTTATGTGTAGACTTTTCTACCCCCAGGAAAGTCGGGGATGATCTTTCCTAACCCCCAGGAAAGTGTTTACCTGGTTTTAACACAAGCAATAAGCACCAGTAGTGAACGGTGAGGCTGTAAATCGGAAGGATCGCAAACACGCATCCGGCCATTCGTTGCGTCAAAGGAATAAGGAATTAAGGACAGGATCCCGCTAGGGCCTCTGGGAGGCCAAGTCAATTCGTCTGAGGCGGTTGCAACTGTCGTGCGCCGTCTCCTGAAGGGGAAAAATTAGTGCATACTGCTCCGGCTCAGCCGGGCTTGATGGTGGTGGACGCCTCAATGAATGTGGTCGCGTCCAATGCTGAGGCTCTTCAGATCCTCGCATTTCCCAACCGCCCAGAAAGCATTCACCATCTGGACACATGGCTTACCAGCAAGATCCGTTCGAATCTTGTGGAGAGACAAGCCTCGTCGCGACTCGTGGGCGAATTTCGCTCGGCGAAGCGGACGTATCTTTGTCGCTCCTTCACCCTCGACCTCGCAGCCACTCGTAAGAATGGAAATCACAATGGTTCAGCACACTCCGAGGGGTTGATGATCGTCATGCTTGAGAGAAAGAGCAATGAGGCGGTTTCGATCGCAGAGGTTAGCGAACGTTTCAATCTAACCGCCCGCGAGCAGGAAACGGTGCAGTTCCTGCTGGAGGGCTTCACCAGCAAAGAAATTGCCCAGCGCATGAAAATCAGTCCCAACACGGTGAAGGCATTCATCCGGCTGGTCATGGTGAAGATGAACGTCTCCACCCGTTCGGGGATTATCGGAAAGATAGTCGGTTCCAGGAGTGGGCTTGAATCAGGCAATGGGAGCGGGATGCAGCGGGATTAGTAACATCGGGTTAGTGCACATGGGGACTTGTTGGGACGGCGATTTAGGATAGAGTACGCGATGCGCCACTAAAGCCGAGCGTATCCCTCCCCCGCTCGGCGGCGTAATCTAAGGAGGACAATCAATGCGTCGAATCACTATGCTTGTAGTCTGTACATTGGCTCTGGCCCTGTGCGCCGGCTTCGCGGCAGCAGCCACAACTCCGCCGCCCGCCGATACTCTGAAGGTCGATTATTTCGCCAATGCCAACACCGCTGGCGCCCCGGATGCCACGGTGCGCATAACCAATCCTGGCACGGCCGGCGGCGGTCTTTGCGCCGCTGTCTACGTGTTTGACGTCTACCAGGAAATGTCGGAATGCTGCAGTTGCTACGTCAGTCCCGATGGTCTGCGGACACTCTCCGTAAACACCGACCTGACCAGCAACCCGCTGACGGGCGTGATCCTGAGCACGGGCGCGATTAAGATCGTCTCGACCAAGTCCAACGGCACCACTTGCCCGAATCCGACCAACCTCTCGCCAACCGCGGGAGTTCGCGCTTGGGCAACTCACATCCAGAACAGCAACTACACGATCACTGAGGACGTGTCGCCGGACGCGACTCTCAGTGTCACCGAACAGAATCGGCTGCAGACGGAATGCGTGGCTATTCACACGGACGGCAGCGGCAGGGGTGTTTGCAGCTGCGGTACGGGGGACTAGTTTCGGCTAACCTGAGCTCGGGTGGGGCTTAACAGCCCCGCCCATCTCTTAGAAAACTTTGCTCGCAGAAAACGCGGGGCCGGCAATTTCCCGGAGACGGTTTTGCTTCACGCTTTGTTGCAAGTCTATTTTTTGTGAGTGGGGAGGATCGCATGTCAGTTTCAGAAAAGGTTCTAAAAGTGGGATTAGTAGCCGCGCTGGCCTTGTTGGGCGCGGGAAGCATCGCTGCCCAGAGTGACACCAGCGAAGTGGTGGCGGAAGTGGGCGGGGTCAAGGTGACCATGGCCCAACTCGAACAGGAAGAGTCCGCCAAATTGTTATCAGCGCACTATCAATATTACCAGGCACAGACGAAGGCACTGAATGAACTCATCGACAAGAAGTTGCTCGAGCAGAAGGCGAAGAGTGAGAACCTCACGGTCGACCAGTTGGTGGACCGGGATATTAAATCGCAGGTAAAGGATCCCACCGAAGATCAAATGAAGGTGTACTACGAGGGCGTGGAGACCGATCAGCCGTTTGAAGCGGTCCGCGGGAAAGTCCTGGAAAAGATTCGCGAGCTGCGCACCGAGAAGGCGCGCTCCGCTTACCTGAAGGCCTTGCACGCAGAAACCACGGTATACATTACTCTAGCGCCCCCCCACGCGAACGTGGATCTGCAGAACGCTCAGATGGTTGGTCCGGAGAACGCGCCGGTGACGTTGGTCGAGTTCGCGGACTACGAGTGCCCTTATTGCCAAAAGGTCGCCGCCGACCTGAAAAAGCTGCAATCTGATTTGGGCGATAAGCTCGCTTTTACCTATAAGGACTTCCCATTGCCTATGCATGCCCGCGCGGAGAAGGCGGCGGAAGCAACCCGCTGCGCCGGTAAACAGGGCAAGTACTGGGAGTTCCACGACGAGCTGTTCCGCAGCAAGGAGTTGGATGTCGACCAGCTCAAAGCGCAAGCTCGGGCCTTGAAACTGGATTCCGGCGGGTTTGACAAATGCCTGGATTCGGGCGAACAAGCTGCGGTCGTGGAACGAGATCGCAAGGAAGGCACGCGCTTGGGGATCAGCGGTACACCGGCGTTCTTCATCAATGGCCACTTCCTCAGCGGCGCACTGGACTATGCGGCCCTACGGCAGATTGTGGAGCAGCAATTGGCGGCTCAAGCCCAGCCCTCCGGCAGTGGTGCCGGTAGTAAGTGAAGTAGGAAGTAAGTTGCAACTTGCCCTCCCCCTAAGGCCCAAATCTTGGATTTGGGCCTTTTTTTCTGGGTCGCACTTTCCGGAATCACCCGGCTTAGCTTGGGGAGATAGCACGAAGGTGCCATTTCTAAAGGCTCACTCGAAAGAGTAGGATTTGCTCATCCGCGCCGCAACCGCTCCCCCGCAGTTGCGAACAATTAAGACTCCCCTTGAGATTTCCCCCTTTGAGCAGTCGTTTTCGAGGCAGAAGTGTGCATTGGTTTGCGTCTACCGCCCTCGATGAACTTCGTGCGCGCAGGCCGCCCAGGGACGGTCGCGAAAAAACATGTTGTGTGCCGCATGTCGAAAGAACCAAAGAACGAACTGAGGGAGACTTTATGTTGAAACGCACGCTTTCGGGACTTCTGTTTTGCGCGCTATCGGGGGCGCTGGTGGCGCATGGCCAACAATTCGTGGAGGCACCTCAATACCCGACCGGAACCAATCCTCAAGCAGTGGCCGTGGGGGACTTCAACGGTGACGGAAAACTGGACCTTGCGGTCGTGAATACGACCAGCAATACAATCAGCGTGCTATTGGGCAAAGGCGACGGCACGTTCAATCTCAAAGTGGATTATGCCACCGGGAGTATGCCCCAACGTGTGGCCGTCGGAGATTTCAATGGAGACGGACATCTCGACCTGGCGGTGACCAATTCGGGCAGTAATACCGTGAGCGTTTTGCTGGGCAATAGCGATGGTACCTTTCAGGCCAAGCTGGATTCTGCCACGGGAAGCGGACCGCAAGGCTTGGCGGTCGGCGACTTTAATGGAGACGGTCATCTCGACATTGTAGTGACGAATTTCCTGGCGGGTAACGTGGGAGTGCTCCTGGGCAATGGCAAGGGCACCTTTGGCGCGGAGGTGACTTACAACACTCCATCTGGTCCCTATGCGATTGCAGTCGGGGATTTCAATAACGACGGCGTTCTGGACTTTGCCGTAGCCAACAGGAATATCAACACCAGCCTGATCAGTGTGTTCTTAGGCAACGGATCGGCGGGTGTCGGGAACGGCACATTTCAAACCCAGATGCAATATGCTGTTCCGACGGGTGATGCCCCGGTTGCCATCGTGCTGGCCGATTTCAATGGTGACGGCAACCTGGACATCGCGGTGGCCGAACAGGGTAACCCGGGCAACGCGGTCAGCATACTGCTGGGTAACGGAAAAGGTGCTTTCACATCCCACGTTGAGTACGCTACCGGCGCCACCCCAACCGCCGTTACAGTGGGAGACTTCAATGGCGATGGGACACTGGACTTGGCCGTATCGGTTGGCAATGGAAACGCGATTACCGTGCTCTGGGGGATGGGCGACGGCACATTCCAGGGACAGTTGAACCTCGGGACGGGAGACATTCCCTACTCGGTGGCCGCGGGAGACTTCAACGGCGACGGCAAGACCGACCTGGTTGCGACGAATTCGGGCGGGAATACCGTCAGCGTGATCCTGAACAATGGGAACTACACTTTCCAGGCTCGCACCGACTATCCCGTCGGCCCCACCCCTTACTCGGTGGCAACCGCCGACTTCAACGGAGACGGGATTACGGACATAGCAGTAGCGAACAGCAATTGTCCGGTTTTTCCGGCTTGTGGCCCGGGAACAATTTCGATCGTTCTAGGCATCGGCGATGGTACCTTCCAGGCGCCGAGTCACTACTCGACTGGAACCGACACTGACCCCTATTCCGTGGTGGTGGGCGACTTCAATGGAGATAAAATCCCTGACCTGGCGGTGGCGAATTATGCCACCAATACCGTCAGTGTGATGCTAGGCGTGGGCGACGGCACGTTCCTGACGCACACCGATTTCCCTGTCGGGAGCGAGCCTGACTCCGTCGCGACCGGGGATTTCAATGGGGATGGCAAGCTGGATCTGGCGGTTACGAATTTTCACAGCAACACCGTGAGCGTGCTGTTAGGCAACGGCGATGGCACCTTCAAGTCTGCGGTGAACTACAACGTGGGTCACGGCCCTATATCCGTAGCGGTGGCGGACTTCAATGGCGATCACAACCTTGACTTGGTAGTGGTAAATGAGACGGATAACAATGCCAGCATTCTGCTGGGCAATGGCGACGGTACGTTCAAGACTCAGGTGGCTTACCCGACGGTGGGAGGCAACCCGCTCTCGGTGGTGGTGGGAGACTTCAACGGCGACGGCATCCCAGATTTGGCCGTAGCCGATTACCAGAACCAGGAAGTCAGCGTGCTCCTGGGCAATGGCGACGGGACATTTCAATCCGTCAAAGTGTATCCGACCGGCGCAAATCCCTCTTCGATCGTAATTGCGGATTTCAACGGTGACGGCAAGCTTGACCTGGCATTGACCAGCACGCCCTTGGGAAGCTCTCCAGGGAACCTCGTGAGTCTGCTATTGGGGAATGGCGACGGTACGTTCCGCGCGCCCGCACTTTTCGGCGCGGGCTACTTGTCTTACTCCGCAGCCGTTGGGGATTTCAACGGAGACGGAACTCCGGACCTGGCGGTAGCCAACGGGGCCAGCGACACCGTCAGTGTGCTGCTGAACACGCAAGGCACCGCCATGAGCATCACATCCTCCGGCAACCCCTCTGCTTTCGGGCAGTCCGTTGCGTTCACAACCACCGTGTCGGCCAGCGTTTCAAGCGGCACAGCCGCACCCACAGGCACTGTGACTCTGAAGAACGGAAGCGGCGTCATCGGTTCCGGAGCTTTGGCAAACGGACAATTCTCCTTGAGCACGAGTACCCTGCCGGTGGGAACGAATGCGATCTCCGCTATCTATTCTGGCGACAGCAACTACCAGCCACACACGATCGGATTGAGTCAGACGGTCCAGATGGCGGGCAGCAGCACAGTTTTAGCCTCTTCTGCCAACCCGTCTAATCTGAATCAGTCGATAACGTTCACTGCCACGGTCACTTCCGACACGACAGGAGTACCCACTGGTACGGTGGCGTTTTGGGATGGGACGAACCCGATCGGCTCTTCGGCGGTCAACAGCAGCGGCGTCGCCACGCTCCCCACTTCGACTCTGGCGGTCGGAAGCCACAACATCACTGCCGCTTATGGCGGAGACAGCAACTTCAACGCCAGCACTTCACCCGTGTTGATCCAGGTCGTGCAGCAAGGCAACGCCAGCACCGCCTTGACCTCGTCGGCAAACCCATCCATCGAGAGCCAGTCCGTCACTTTCACGGCGACGGTGAGTTCCGGAACCGCGACCACCCCGACCGGCTCAGTGAAGTTCATGGACGGAACCACGCCACTGGGCACTTCAACCCTGAACCTCAGCGGAGTCGCCACAGTTTCGACTGCCACGTTAAGTGTCGGAACTCATAACATCACCGCCGTCTATGGCGGAGACAGCAACTTCAGCCCCAGCACTTCACCTGTGCTGAGCCAGGTGGTGCAGCAAAGCAACACCAACACGGCCTTGACCTCCTCGGCCAACCCATCCATCGAGAGCCAGTCGGTTACACTTACGGCTACGGTCAATTCAGGGGCTGGGCCAACTCCCACGGGCTCAGTAAAGTTCCTGGATGGAACCACACCGCTAGGCACTTCAACCCTGAACGCCAGTGGAATCGCGACCCTTTCGACTGCCACGTTAAGTGTCGGAAATCACAACATTACCGCTGTCTATGGCGGCGACACCAATTCCGATCCGAGCACGTCGCCGGTTTTGAGCCAGGTAGTGCAAAAAGCAAACACGAGCGTCGCGCTGATCTCCTCGGCAAATCCCTCCAACTTTGACCAATCGGTGACCTTTACGGCCACCGTGAGTTCCGTCGCATCCGGTACGCCCACCGGGACGATGACACTCCTGAGCGGGACCAATCCGCTGGGCAGTTCCGCTTTGAATGCCAGCGGAGTGGCAATCCTCTCGATCACTACGCTGCCCGTGGGCGCGGACAGCATCACCGCTGTCTACAGCGGAGACGCTAATTTCAGCACCAGCACTTCGACCGCTCTGAGTCAGGTGGTAGACAAGGCAAGCACGAGCACGGCGCTGAGTTCAAATCCCACGGCAGCGAACCTGAATCAAGCCGTAACCTTCACGGCAACCGTTACTCCGGGAACCTCCGGCTCCCCCACCGGCATGGCGACCTTCCTGGATGGGACAACGCCACTCGGCACCTCAGCCCTGAACTCCAGTGGAGTCGCGACGTTCTCGACCTCAGCACTTGCTGCAGGGTCCCACAACATCACGGCCACTTACAACGGAGATGGCAACTACAACTCCAGCAGCTCGACGGTCGTGACCCTGGTAGTAACGGGTCCCGACTTCAGCCTCTCAGCCGGAACGCTGGCGCCGTCCTCGATCGCGCCCGGAAAATCGGCGCAATCGACGATTACAATCAGCCCCGTGGGCGGACTCGACCCCACAACTGTGGTTCTCAAGTGCAGCGTCGCTCCGGCTGCGACCCCGGCAGCCACTTGTTCGCTGGGATCGATCACAGTGGCCAACACTGTGGGAACCGCGATGCTCACCTTCACTGCCGCCGGGCCGCAAACCGCACTGGCGACGCCAGCTGGCGACCACGGTTCGGGCATGCGCCTGGCGCTCGGTCTTATGATTCCGGCCATGTTGCTGGGCGGCGCCGGACTGAACAAACCAGGCCGTAGAAAGCTCTTGGGCTTCTGTCTGGTCTTTCTGGTGCTCAGCGGATGTTTGCTCCAAGTGGCATGCGGTGCCAGCGGCGGGGGAAACAACACTCCACCACCAACGGGCAACTCAGGCACTCCGGCAGGCACCTACACCGTGACCGTTACTGGGACTGCGAATGGAACGCAACACACGGCCGCTCCAGTTTCATTGACGGTGCAATAGGACGCCATGGGCTTGCGCGGCGGCGGGGGGGACCGAGCATTTCCGAGTACGGGCGCTACTGCAACTTCGCGTACTCTGATCTGGCTTCTTTCAGGATGGGAACATCGGGGTCAGCGTCTTTCCAGAGAGCGAAGAAATCCTGATAAGCCATGCGAGCTTTGCTGAGGGCGGCTGCATCTCCTCCCGTAGCCTGTCTGCCCGGGACACGGCCTGCGCCACCTTCCAAGGCGTAGGCACGGGCCAGGCCCAAGTGCGCCAGTGCGCCGATGGGTTCGTTGCCGACGACGCCGGGGTGGTCGAGAATTTTCTGGAACTCGGCTTCGGCGAAGCGGGCCTGGTGGGCTGCTACATAAGCTTCGCCGCGCAGGTAAACCGGATAGAGCGCAAAACTCACAGTCTGAGCCGGAGAACCGAGTTCATACGGAGCAGCCGGGGCAATCGCCTCGATGGCCTTGGTCGCGCTTCCGGTTTGGAGAGCGACGCCAGCCCGGATTGTTGGCAGATAGTTAAATTGCACGATAGTGTCTTCCGCGAAGCGCTTGGCCAGATCGCCCGCCAGCCGCAGGGCTTGCGGGGCGTCACCCGCCAGGCCGAGCGCAATGGCCGATACAGCCTCAACATCTTTCCCATTGGAGAGAGCGAGCGCGGCCTGTGCTAGCAGCTTTGCCTGTCGAATGTTGCCCACCAGCACCTCGCGCAATGCAGCTTCGGCATGGTAGCCGGCTGCAGTTTCCTTCTCATCGGCGCGCAGCGCGGAATCGGCCGCACGCCGCGTCAGTTCCCGGGCCTGGGAAAACTGCCCGCCATAGGCGGCCGTGTCGGATTCGCCGTAGAGCATGGCGTCTTCGAGTCCGGGCTTTCCCATCAGCGTTGCCGCCTCACGCTCCATTCCGGCCGCATCGTGTTGCAGGAAATCAATGCTGTAGAGGTTAATGTGGTTTAGCGGATTATCCAGATTGTGGGCGTGCGCCTCCTGGGCCGTCGCTCTGGCTTCATCCAGGCGATTGACCAGCAAGTACGAGATGATGAGGTTCGCGTATGTGATTCCGGTTCCACCGCTGACCTTCATGGCCTGCTGGGCTGCCGCAAGGGCCTTGTCGTAGTCACCAAGATTGGTGTAGATGCTGTTCAGGTTTCCCGGCGGCGTAGCATCACGCGGGTAAGTCTGGGCCCACAGCTCATAGGACTTGCGGGCCGCCTCCAGGTTTCCAGTTACGAAAAATTCGTAGTGAGAGACGATGTAGAACCTCTCCCGCTCGCTCACCCGCTCGCGCAGTTCGTAGGCCTTGCGGGTATTTTCGGCGGCGCGGGCAATCTCGCCCAGGTTGCTGTAGCTCGTACCCAGTTCCGCGTAGGCCATAGCGAAGTTGGGATCCAGGCTGATGGCATGCTGGAACAGTGGGATGGCGGCGGCGTAATCGTTCTTCACCACATGCGCACGATAGCCTAAGCTATATGCCTGCAACGCCTCCAGCGATGGCGTGGTGACGTTCTCCGCGGGCACGTCATACTTCTGCACCGAGGCCAGCGATTCGCCCAGCCTCTCGCGTATTTTCGTCGCCGCCTCGCCCAGCGCTTTCAGCACTTGCTCTTTGCCGCCGGCCGCCGCCTGCTCGTTGGCCAGGACATCGCCGCTGCGGCAGTTCACCGCCTTCAGCCCCACGACGTATTGACTGCCGAGGCTGGAAATCGAGCCTTCGATGGTGGCGGCGCTGGCCGTACGCTGGCAGACCTCGCGCGCCAAACCGAGCGTGAGCCGCGCGTCTTTGGGCTGCGCCATGAGGCCGAGCGTCTGCACTACGCGCTGGTCGGAGAGCAAATTCAGAAAGGGCGACTGTTCCAGTTGCGACGACAACCCTTGGCGCAGGGTACCGTCGAAAACGGGATCACCGGTGGTGTTGGTGAACTCGGCGACCACGATACTGTCTTTCTCCGTGAGCCGCGGTGCCGGCCGCGAGCGGAGCATGTACAACCCCGCCGCGGTAGCCGCTACAATAACCACCCCGGCAACGGCAAACCGCCGAGGCATTCTCTTCCCCGCTGCGACAATGCCGGATATGCCAGCGCTGCTGGACGACCGCGCTGGGGCGACAGCAGTAGCAGCCCCCGAGCCGGACCCCGCACTCAGCGGATTCACTCCTGTCGTGAAGCCGGATGCCTGAGGAACCGCGACCGATCCTGAACTGCCGGCTACCCCGCGGCGTGATTCTGATTCCCGCTTCAGCCGTTTTAGATCGGCTCGTATCTCTGCTGCACTCTGATAGCGCAGTTCGCGGTCTTTCTCCAGCGCCTTGTTAATGATGTCTTCCAGCTTGGGCGGAAGGTCAGGGTTCAGACGGATTGCGGGAACTGGGTCGTGTTCCAGAATTGCGTTGAAGATGACTGCGGAACTCTCGCCGCGAAAGGGCAACGTCCCCGTTGCCATCTCGTAGAGCACCGCGCCGAAGGAGAACAAGTCGGTGCGAGCATCCAGCTCTTTTGCCCGCGCCTGCTCCGGCGACATATACGCGATGGTGCCCAGCGCCTGGCCGGGACTGGTCAGGTGCTCCTCGTGGAGTTCCGTCTGGGTTTGGGCGTCTGCGGCCTGGCTTTGAGAACGGGCCCCGGGGACAACCTTGGCCAATCCGAAGTCAAGAATCTTCGCGTGACCGCGCTTGGTCACCAGGATGTTGGCCGGCTTGATATCCCGGTGTACGATGCCCTGGGAATGAGCGGCGTCGAGAGCATCCGTGATTTCGATGCCGAGAGACAGCACCCTTTCAATGTCTAATGGTTTGCTGCCAATGCTGTGTTTCAGGGTCAGGCCGTCGAGAAACTCCATGACCATGAAGGGTTGACCTTCATGCTGTCCGATCTCGTGGATCACGCAGATATTTGGGTGACTAAGAGCGGAGGCAGCCTGTGCCTCACGTTGGAAACGGGCCAAAGCCTGCTGGTCCCTGGCCAGTTCGTCGGGCAGGAACTTCATCGCTACAAAGCGATGCAGTGTGGTGTCGTCGGCCTTGTATACGACCCCCATCCCGCCGCCGCCCAGTTTCTCCAGGATGCGGTAGTGCGAGATGGTTTGGCCGATCACTAGCGCACAATCTTACGAGGGTGAAATGGTCAAGTCAATGAACGCGGGGTAGTGGCTGGATACGGATTCAACGTGCGTCAGCGGCCTGCCCAAGTCGAATATGAGTCGCAGGTTCAGGCTCGGAACTCAAAATATAGTTGCGTGTCCGCGTTCTGGGACCATCGGCAGGAGTGGCCGGTGCGAGGGCCTGAATCCAGCGCGCAGCACGGCTTTCGGCGTGGGATTAGTAACATCGGATTAGTCCGCTTGGGGACTTGCAGCGCCGTTTACGATTCCCAATAGGCGCTGCGCCAGAAAGGCCGAGCCAACCTCTGTCTGCTGGGCGGCGTAGTGGCCAGGAGGACAGTAATGCGTCAAACCTCAGTGCTCTTCGTTTGTACGTTGACTCTGGCACTCTGCGCCGTATGCGCGTCGGCACAAGCCCCGCCTCCCGATACCCTGAAGGTCGATTATTTCGCGAACGCGAACACTGGCGCTCCCGATGCTACGGTGCGCGTGATGAATCCCGGCACGTCTGGCGGCGACCTTTGCGCCGCCATTTATGTGCTTGATGTGAACCAGGAAATGTCTGAGTGCTGCAGTTGCTTCGTCAGTCCCAATGGTCTATTTACACTTTCGGTGAACACCGACCTGACCAAGAATCCGCTGACCGGCGTGATCTTGAACGGAGGGGTGATCAAGATCATGTCGACCCAAAAGACGGGCGCTACTTGTCCCAAGTATCCCATCGGAACCACTCCGACGGCGGCCATTCGCTCTTGGGCTACTCACATCCAGAACGGCAGTTTCACGATTACGGAGAACCCTTCGCAGGATGCTACTCTCAGCACCACGGAACAACGCGATCTCCAGAATGGTTGTCATGCGATCCAGTTGGACGGCAGCGGCAAGGGTCTGTGCACCTGCGGAACGGGCGGCGGTGGCGGCGGGACATAGTTCCTGCTCGCTGCTTGCGTGCGTCTCGGAACTTTCTGCGCACGTAGATGCACGTTTTTGGGCCCACGCGGACACGCCTTGCGCATGTCGGTGACTCCGGCGGCCAGGTAGATCCGTGTGGCTGGACCCAATCCAAACATGTCTTACAC
>OCZU010001047.1_pt1 | contig 18567 bp, 13 predicted proteins | sample 1539001 | NCBI WGS metagenome assembly OCZU01 (sample SAMEA3539306, study PRJEB22396) | soil metagenome | biome: tundra; feature: field; material: soil | place: USA | collected 2010-05 | depth 0.15 m | reverse complement strand
GATCAATTGCTGCGTGTCATCGAGCCGATTTCTGGCGCGGTGTCGATCGTGAGATATGAAGGCGTATCCGATCAAACGGGGAAGGTGCAGAGCTACCGGGTTTGGGTGAAGAGACAATAAGTGAGAAAAAAAATCTTGCTGACCATCGGCCTCATCTGGCTTGTGTTGCTGAATTCATTGGGGGCGGCGCAAAAACAGGAAGCCCCGACCCTGGACAGCGTCCTAAAGAAAATGGACGCGGCCGCAGCCAACTTCCGGACCACGCAAGCCGATTTCGTTTGGGATCAGTATCAGAAAGTGGTGGATGAACATGACCTGCAAAAGGGCACAGTTTACTATCGGCGGTCGGGCAAAGAAATCGAAATGATGGCCGACATCAAGGAGCCCGAGCAGAAATTTCTGCTGTACAAAGACGGCAAGCTGCAGGTGTACCAGCCGAAGATTGAACAGGTCATGGAGTACGCGGCTGGAGCGAACCATAACGAAATTGAGAGCTATCTGGTTCTGGGCTTTGGGGGAAGCGGAGAGGATTTGAAGAAGCAATTCGAAGTCGCGTATCAGGGTGAGGAAACCATCGATAATATTGCGACGGCGAAACTGCAACTGATTCCGAAGAGTGAAAAGGTGAAAAACTATTTCACAGAGGCGTTGCTCTGGATTGACCTGAATCGTGGCATTTCGGTGCAGCAGAAATTTATGCAGGGGCAGGACGACTATCGCGTAGCGAAGTATTCTGCCATAAACGTACATGCGAAGATCGGCAACGAGGTATTTCGCCTGAAGACGACGGGCAAGACGAAAATTGTCTCGCCGCGGGGCTAAGTAGTTGCATCTAAAGCAGAAGAATCTTGTTCTGAAAAATGCATCTGGGGCGCTATACTGCCTTGAGAAACCTCAATTGAGTCCACGCATGGCCAAAGTGTTCACCATCCCGGTCCCGCCGAAGTTGGGTCGTTCCACGAAAAGAGAACGCACGTCCGATCCTCGCTACGTCGATGGACAGCGGCTGCTGGTGGAGGCTATGAGGTATTTGGCCCAAAGTGACCCGGTCACCAACCGTCCCGCGATCGAGCTGATTTCGGAGCACGTGCGAACGCGCTTCCGCATGAGCGACTCGCCGCTGTCGTAGGCCAGACGGCATCGATTCCCAGATAATTCGGGTTAGTTTGTTGCGCGCGCGATCCCGCAGCGGAAATTAAGGGGCGGATATTCCGCCCCTCGATGAAACTCGTGCACGATCAGAAGGTGTAACGCAAACCAAACTCCATCACGCGTGGGTTGGAATACGTTGAACTGAAGTTTCCAAAGCTGCTGCTGCTGGAGAGCGAGGTGTTGCCGTTCAGCGACATTGTGCCCACATCGAAACGGGCCGAGTTGGTCACGTTGAACACTTGCCAACTGAACTTCACGAACTGACTTTCGGTGATGGGCCAGATTTTTGCAATACCAGTATCGATGTTAAAGATACCGGGTCCGCGCAGGCCATTGCGCAGGCCTGCCTCGCCGGGATACGCAGGGCGGAACAAGGCGATCGCGGAGTTAGGATCGGAGCCGGTAATTCCGGGGTTCTGGAAGACGTTGGGGCCCGTCCCTCCGCTGGCTTGGGCTACGATGAAACTTCCGGTCTTAGGACGCGCACTGCTTAAGGGAACGGCCGGAGTTTCAAGCTGGAAATTTGTGGCCCACTCCGGACTAAACAGGGAGAACGGGTATCCCGAGGACCAGCGCCAGAGCCCGGAGAAAGTCCAGCCGCCAAAGACTGCGTTTGCTACCTTACCCATGCTGCTGCCGAAGCGCTTGCCGCGGCCAAAAGGCAATTGGTAGACCCAGTTCGCGTTGACGATGTGCGTAGTGTCGAAATCGGAAACAGCGCGATTCTCCGAGGGGAACCACGAATTGATGATCTGGCTACCAAATCCGAAACCCTCAAACTCGTTGATGCGTTCGGCATTTGAGCCAGCGTCTATTGACTTCGAGTAGGTGTAATTTATATCGAATTCCAGCCCACCCGAACGATGTCGCAGGCTGAACTGGCCGGCGTTGTAGTCGCTGTTTCCGACGCTGCGCCAGGCAAAGAGCGAAGAGAACTGCGGAGAATAATAGTTGTAGGGAGTAGGGGCAGACTGGCCGGCAAGCGTGGAGCAAGAGGGAAAACAGAATGCGTCCGCGACTTCCAAGGCAGTGGTTTCGTTGCCGGAGAAATTGCAGAACAGGTCGTACATGGCCTGCGTAGCCGTCACGGTGCTTGAGTTCGGAATAAGGTTTCCGAGGCAGGGCTGGGTGAACCCCGCTGGCTCGCTTGAGGTCCCGGAGAGTTGGTTCGCGACACTGCCCAGAGCGGGGCCAGCCCCTGGGAAGATGTTTTCCCAGTAATTAGTGCCGATCGATGCGGCGCTGATGTTTTGAATTGGCGTGCCGGCGTAGTACTGCCTTGCCAGCGCCTGCGCTGCGTGGAAGTACGTGGTGTTGCTACCTGGGTCGCGGAGGTTGGTCGGCTCGGCCAAATCCTCTTCCTGCAATAGACGGTGGGCGAAGCGGCCGACGTAGGAGGCTTCGAATACAAAGTTTGATGGCAATTCGCGAGTGATGGAAAAATCGACTACGTGGGAATAGGGAGTTTTCAGTTTGTCATCCAGTCCCCAGGTGATCGCGAAACCACCCGGCGTGGAGGCGCCGCTCGGGGGAAAGACGGGAAACGGACCGGTCGGCACGGCACCGATGAGCGAGCAGGGCGGCGTGGCGCAACCGTCATTGCTGCTGGTGGGAATGTTGTAGAGTCCGGAGAAACGTGCCGACCCGTCCACAGTCTGGATTCCGGCAGGATTCACCTCCGACGTGGTCAAGCCAAACGAGCCGTTTTTGTCGAAGGTATTGGTGATGCCTTCACCGAAGTGATCGTAGTAAATACCGTAGCCGGCGCGAATCGAAGTCTTTCCTGGCCCGCCCCACAACTTCTTTTCGAAACCGCTCTCGCCTTTCGGCGAGTAGGCAAAAGCAAAACGAGGAGCGAAGTCTTTGTAGTCGTAACCCCAATAGGGTTGCTTGCCGTTCGCCTGGCCTGACAGGCCGAAGCCAATGGCGGGATCGTAGACTTGGCCCTGCGCCGCCGCTACACCGCGTTGATTAAACCAGTCGTGGAGGCTGATGGTGGGTGCGACTTGCGTGCCGGTGGTTTCAAACGGCGGCTGCAGAATCGAATAGCGCAAGCCGTAGGTCAAGGTCACGTTTGGCTTGATCCTCCACTGATCCTGCCCGTAGAACTCGTATTCGTGATCGCGGAAATGGCGGGGGACCAACTGAGCTTGCGGAATCAGATTCAGGTTCTTGTCCACTTCGTAGTTGGCGGTGACCTGCGGGATAAGGCCTACCAGGGCGGCCATGGCAAAGTCGTAACTGGCGGAAAAGCCGGGATCGACGGCGGGAAAACCGAAGGCTGCGGGGTCCAGACTGCTGCCCGTGTTCGAGATGCCAGAATTCGCAGTCCAGTAGACGTTAGTTTCCGCCGAGAAGAAGTTCTGTGCATTCGATTCCCGCAGGTTGTCAATTTGCCGGTAGTTCGCACCAACCTGAAGGCTATGGCTGCCGACGACTTTGGTGAGGTCATCCACGAAATTCTTGACCGGGATATGCGTGTTGGTGGTGGCAGTGAAGGAATTGATATCGTCCATACCGCGGAAGTGCACGAAGGGCTGTTTTTGCAGGCCCTGCAAGTTAAGCAATTCGCTGATATAACCAAAGTGGAAATTATTAATCAGGGTACTGCTAAACGTTGCGGTGTAGCCGACGGTGAAGCCTTTGTTGTTATCGTGCTCTAACTGCGCCTCAGGCTGGCCGGGGAACTGTTCTCCGCCGTCCCCGGTAATTGAGGTGGTTATATTGCGTTCGGCCTGGCGGTCATTGTTCATGATACCGCGCACAAAAATACGGTGGTTGCCATCTTTCGTCAGGTTGTAATCCAGTTTCGCCACGTAAGCGTTCAAACTTAGCGGGAGCGGCGAGGCAAAGGTGTATCCCACGTAATCGAAGCCGTCGCCCACTGTGTTTGTGTTCGAAGCCGGATATTGGGGAAATAAAGCGCCCGGATTGGTGCCACCAATGTTCGCCAGCAGTGGGTTGGGACCGGCGCCCAACGGGCATGTCCCATTACCGAAGCACACAGGGTCCATGCTTGCGATCTGGGCGGCGTTCAAGGTTTCCACCCCGCTGGCTGGGCAGAGTGGGTCCTGGGTACACAGGTAACTGATTGAGCCGATTTGCATGCCCGCACTCGGAACGACGCGAGTGGCCTGCAAATCTTCATGCTTGCGCTGGCCTTCGTAAGCGGCAAAGAAAAATAGACGATCCTTGATGATAGGCCCCCCAACGTTTGCTCCGAAAGTATTGCGCACGAGGAGCGATGGTGTGTTGGGTTCAGTCTGCTGAATCTGCGCAGCTTTGTTAAACCAGTCGTTGGCCTGTCCAATGCTGCTGCGGTTGTAGGCGTAGAGAGAGCCGTGGACGTGGTTGGTACCGCTTTTCGTTACTAAGGACACTTGGCCACCGGAGGATCGACCCGTGTCCGCATCGGAATTGCTGGTGGTCACTTTCAGTTCCTCCAGTGAGTCCAGCGGCGCACGGATTGCTCCCGTGAAAGCTGTGCCTAGAAGCTGATCGTTGTTGTCGACGCCATCGAGAGTGATATTGGTCTGATCGCTGCGCGCGCCATTCACGGAACCGGCGCGGCTATCGGCGGAGCCGGCGATGTGAGGGCTGTTGCCGGTGAATGTCACTCCGGTTTGCAGGCTAAGAATGCCGCCGGCATCGCGGCCTTCGAAGGGAAGGTCGGCAATCTGGTCTGACCCGAAAGCATGGCCCATGGTCGCATCCTGGGTGTTGACCAGCGGGGCGGTGCCGCTAACCTCTACCGTGACAGTTCCGCCTGTCACTTGCATATTCACGTTCAGCGTGGCGGGAGTGGCCACCTGGAGTTCCAACCCATTTTGCTTCATGGTGGCGAAACCGGTGGCGTTTACGGTGACGTCATACTTAGCGGGAGGCAACTCGAGAAACTGATAGTTCCCTTGACTATCGCTCTTGGCGGCGCGATTGAATCCGGTAGCCGGGTTGGCGATGGTGATAGAAGCGCCCGCAACGACAGCGCCTTTCGCGTCGTAGACCGTTCCGCGCAGAGCCGTAGTTGAAACTTGCGCTACGACCAAAGTGCTGAAGGCAAGGAAAAATCCGACCAACAGAGTAACTACACGCGCGCTAGTACGCATCGAGAGCTCCTCCCCCCGCTGGGGCAATACATTCGATTTTTTGCCCAGGAAAGTTAGAGATGAACGCGAGACCCTGGGGACCTGATGGGGCGCTATTGTGCAACTCCAAGGCCACAAAGTTCAAGCTTAATTTTCAATATCTTTGGCGTTGTGAAACGTTTGAATACGGCTTTTCACATACGGAGTACCAGATTCAGGAGCCTGTTCATGCGGGGTTTCGATGGGTACGATTCGCTTTACCGATGAAGAGCGAGGCAGCGGCGAGTATGACTACGGGATAACACTCAAGCGTATAGCGGGGCTCGGGGTTCTCCAGGGTTCCGAGGAAGAGGGAGCGCAGGAATAGGAATGCGACGAATAATCCGACGCCGTAGAATTCGCGCCAGCGCAAGAGCCCAACGACCGCAGCAGCGACGTACGCCAGATTCAGCAAGCCGAAGACGATACTCACGGCGAGCCATATGCCGTCGTCGTTAAACTCCCACCAGCGCGGGTCGGAAGGCAGCAACTCGGTCCGCGGACGCAGCCACATGTCGGCAATGCGCAGAGCCGGAAGCCAAACGTAGTAACGCAGGGGCGCGGCCTGAATGCGCGCCGCCGCCAGCGCGGCAAAGCGCGCATCGAGTTCCGAAGTTATATCGCGATCCTGATTGTAGTCAGCGAACAGTTGTACGGTTTCCTGCCGTTGCTGTTCCGAATCGAAGGCGCGGCGCGGCAGGCGTGTGACATCAATGGCGGAACCGGGAACGCTCCAATAGATCTCCTGCACGGAGGTGTAGTCCGCGATCCAGGTCTTGGTCCAGCGATTGAATCCCGCCATCCCGGGTTCATCGGAATCGTTGGCATAGCGTGGAGCAAGCGGCTGGAGTCGGTGCAGAGTGTGCAGGTTGCGCAGGGTCCACGGAACCAGCGGCGCAAGCGCGCTGAGGACGAGAATCACTCCTGCGCGCAGAATTGTGAGTAAATGGCGAGGCTTGTGAGTGTTCCGTCCTTGCTCAAGAATTGCGCTCACAGACAGTGAGAACAAATAGACTGCAACCGCCGCGAGCAGAATGCCGCCATCGGGCCGCAACAAGATGCAGGCTCCGATCGAGAGACCACATCCAAACCACGGGGCCGCCTTGGGCCTTATCGGTCGACCGGTTTCCTGGCGGAAGCCTGCAAGTCCGCAGAGGGCAAAATCCAGGGCGAGCGCAGTGAAGAAAACCTCCAACGTTTCCGTGAGCACTGCAGCGGAGTAATTGGCAAGGAATGGACACAGAGCAGCGAGCATGAAAGCGGTTTTTGCCGCGCGCTCCGAAAAGAGGCGGCGTGCTATATCCGCAATCAGTAAACATGTGCCCAGATCGAACAAGACCTGTACCAGCAGGACGGCGCGGAAATTACTCCATCCGAAGACGGCGAAAAGCGCGGCAAGAAATGCGGGATATCCCGGGAGGCGAGATAGCGTGGGCACAACCTGGCCGGAGTTGGTGATCCCGTAGACGCCATACTGCAGCCAGTTCATGGCAATATCGGCATAGAGGCGTGAATCGTCGACGACGCCGGGAAAGTGCAGCAGAAAGCCGAGCCGCAACGCCAATGCGGCCAAGCTCGCCGCAAGAAAGAACCGAACATCCTTACGCGCCAGTTGCAGCACGATGAGAATATAGCGCGTTGCAGTCAACTTCGCGCGCCGCGGACGCATCTTACTCGATACGTACCACTTGCCGGGCGCGCCCTGGCTTCGTCTCCTCAAGAATTGACCACTTGCCACCAGCGGCATACGATAATCGATTAGCCCTCCATGGCCGAACCCGTCTTCTACGACCCGCAACGCGCCCGCTGGAAGCGACTGAGACGACTGGTCGACGCTACAGTCGCGGCGCTCTCCGCACTTATTATTTTCTTTGTGTACACCACGTTGCGGGACGAACGTCTGCCTGAACTACTGTTCTCCCCGCAGAAACGCGCCTTTAAGGCATTGAAAGAAAATGAGAAAGAAAAAGCGCGCGAGCGCCAGAAGAAGTTGGCCAGCCGCACCCACCGGAAGTCGAAGCTGCCCGCCTCTGAGGTAAAGCTCAACCAGGAAGAAGGAATTCGGGCGGCGTTCTATGTTCCCTGGGATGCTGCCAGTTTTTCTTCCCTGCGCGATTTCGCCCGCCAGATCGACTTGCTTTATCCCGACTGGCTGCACGTGCTCACCCCCGACGGCCATCTGCAGGCGGTGGACGACCAGACGAACAAGTTCTTCGACGTGGTGCAAAACAATCGCGCGCGTTCCGTCGACGACCGTGTCATGCCATTTATCAAGGCGGAAGACTCCAGCATGGAAGTCTTTCCCATGGTCAACAACTTCAACGGCACCGATTGGGTGGGGGGCATCGCCGGATTTCTAAACGACCCAGATGCGCGCGCGGTTTTTCGCAAGCAGGTAAGCCTGTTTCTTTCCTCCGACCGTTTCGGCGGCCTGATGGTAGATTTCGAGGCTTTCCCCAGCTCCGGGCAGAAGGGTTATGTCGCCCTGTTGAACGAACTCTCGTCGGACTTGCATGCGCGCGGAATGAAGCTTTATGTCAGCGTGCCCGCCCACAATGAGGAGTTCGACTACGCTGCCATCTCCGCGCCCGCGGACGGCGTGATCGTCATGAACTACGACGAGCACTATCCCGGTGCCGCAGCGGGCCCGGTCGCCTCGCAGGACTGGTTCGTCGACAATCTCAAGTTCGCCGTGAACGTGATTCCCCGGGAAAAGTTGATCTGCGCCATCGCCAACTACGGCTATGACTGGGTGCTCAAACCGAAGAAGGGCAAGCTTCCGGCGGATGCGCGAGACAGTTCGGTAAGCGTGCAGGAAGCCTGGCTGGCGGCGCGCGATTCGGACGAGGATATCACCTTTGATGACGACGCGCTGAATCCGCACTTCAGTTATCTGGATGAACGCAGTCTGCGGCACGACGTCTGGTTTCTCGATGCGGTCACCGCGCTGAACCACATGCGGGCCGCGCAGACGCTTGGCATCCAGACTTTCGCATTGTGGCGACTGGGTGGTGAGGATCGTTCCCTGTGGCGGGTTTGGGACGTTCCTGGCGATGCCGGCGCCGCTGACAAATTGCGCGACGTGCCTCCCGGCCAGGATGTCGACATGGAAGGCCAGGGGGAAATCCTTCGTATCGAAGACCGCCCGACTCATGGCACTCGCGACCTTACGATCGACGCAAAGACAAAACTGATCACGGACGAAAATTTCCAGTCTCTGCCAGAACCCTTTCGGGTAGCGCGTTACGGTTACAGCCCCAACCAGGTTGTACTCACCTTCGACGATGGTCCCGATCCTGAATGGACGCCAAAGATTCTCGATGTGCTCAAGCGCGAGCAAGCTCCGGCCACGTTTTTCCTGATCGGCATCCAGACGGATAATTTTTCGGGCCTGGCGAAGCGCATTTACAACGAAGGCCACACCATCGGCAATCACACTTTCACACATCCGGACGTAAGTAATATCTCCCCAACCCACATGAAGGTGGAGTTGAATCTCACGGAAAGGCTTTTCGCCAGCTTAATGGGGATTCGGGCGAAGCTATTGCGTCCCCCTTATGCGATTGATGAGGAACCCGACACTGCCGACCAGGTGAAGCCGCTGGAGTTCGCGCAAGACATGGGCTATATCACTGTGGGCAACCGCATCGATCCCAACGATTGGAGCGACAAGCCGCGGCGGCATACAGCGGAGGAAATCTCCTCCTACGTTTTGGCGCACCTGCCGCCTTGCGGGCCGAACGACCTGCGCTGCGGCAACATCGTGCTGCTGCATGATGGCGGCGGGAATCGTGCTGAAACAGTTCGGGCCCTTCCCATGATCATCGATGGCATTCGTGCGCGCGGGTACGCGGTGGTCCCTGTGTTTCAGTTATTCGGCAAGACGCGGGCCGACGTGATGGCCCCTTTGAGCACGGGAGAACGATGGGCTGCACGTCTTGATGGGCTGGGCTTCTGGCTCTTCGAGGCCGGTATCGTTTCGATCACGTGGATATTTTTCGTGGGCGACTTGCTCATGACCGGACGGCTGCTTTTCATCGGGACAGCCGCCGTCTACGACCGGCTGCATGAGAAGATTTTCGGCAGGCCGGCGCAGGTCGAGTCCTATAGGCCGAAAGTGGCGGTTCTTATCCCGGCCTACAACGAAGAAAAAGTTATCGTGCGAACAATACGCGCCGCACTCAACTCCGATTATCCTAATCTGCGCGTGATCGTGATCGACGATGGGTCCAAGGATCGAACTCTTGAAGTGGCGCGTGCCGCCTTCGTGGCGGAGGAAGACGCTGGGCAAGTTCTCATCCTGACGAGGCCAAACGCCGGCAAAGCCGAGGCTCTCAACTATGGTATCGAACATATTCAGGGTGCGGAACTTTTCGTGGGCATTGATGCTGACACGATTATCGCTGGAGATGCCATCTCGCGACTGGTGCCGCATTTTATCAATCCGAAAGTCGGGGCCATCGCGGGCAACGCCAAAGTTGGCAATCGCGTGAACTTGTGGACGCGCTGGCAGGCGTTGGAATACATCACCAGCCAGAATTTCGAACGCCGCGCTCTGGACGTTCTTGGCGCGGTCAGCGTGGTTCCAGGGGCCATCGGAGCCTGGCGCGTCTCCGCCGTGCGCGAGGCGGGATGCTACCAGATCGATACCGTCGCCGAGGATGCCGATCTCACGATGGCGCTGTTGCGCCGCGGCTACCGAGTGGAATATGAAGACATGGCTTTGGCTTACACCGAGGCGCCCACCAACGCGAACGGCCTGATGCGCCAGCGTTTTCGCTGGTCATTCGGAATTCTGCAGGCCGTCTACAAACACAGTGGAGTGTTCGCCCGCAAAGGGGCGTTGGGCTTTGTCGCTCTGCCGAATATCGTCATCTTCCAGATCCTGTTACCGCTGGTATCGCCGCTTATCGACATCATGTTCGCCTTCGGCTCCATCTGGTATTTCGTCCAGAAACACTTTCATCCGGATTCCACGGACCCAGCCAGCTTTCACAAACTGGTCGCGTTCTTCTTCGCGTTCCTGGTGATCGACTTCCTGGCATCGGCCTTGGCGTTCGCCCTCGAACGCCGCCGCCCAGATGATAAAGAAGACGTCTGGCTGTTGAGCCAGGTGTGGCTGCAGCGCTTCGCTTACCGGCAGTTGTTCTCGGTCGTCTTGTTTAGGACACTGAAGCGCGCGCTCGAAGGCAGGAAATTTGCATGGGATAAGTTAGAGCGGACAGCAGCGGTGAAGTATGTGCCATCGGAGAATCGGGATCGGGTGAATGTGCCGTAGGCTACTTGCGGCATGCGATTGTCACCTCATTGGAATATCAACTGCGCGAACTCCGCGAGATTCCGCCGCCATACCATCCAAGTGTGCATCCCGGGCGTTTCGATGTCCGCATGTTGTACGCCCTTATTCTTCAGCCATTCCCGCAGATTGCGGTTGATCGTAATCAGATGATCCTCGGTGCCACATGCAATCCACAGCAGATGTAGTTGCTGATTTGCTTTTGCATCGAGAGAAGGAAAATCCTTCTCAAAATCGTCGGGAATACCGCCCGAGCTGAAAGCACCGATCCAGGAAAACTTGTCGAGATGGTTCAGGCCCGTAAGCAGAGATTCCGAGCCGCCCATGGAGAGTCCGGCAATGGCGCGCGCATTACGGTCTTTTGCGATCCGGTATTCGCTCTCGACTTGCGGCATCACCTCCGTGAGCAGCGCTTCGCTGAACTTCCTGAAGTTGGTGTCGCGCAACTCGGTGTGACTCCATGCGCCCCAGGCCAGCCGAACAAAATCCATGGTGCCGTAGCCCAGCGGCATCACCACAATCATCGGCTTGGCTTTGCCTTGCGCGATCAGATTGTCGAGAATCACGTTCGCGCAGCCGACGGCGGACCATCCACTGGCATCGTCACTGAATCCGTGCAGGAGATACAGCACGGGATATTTCCGCTGGCCCGAGCCCTCATACCCTGGCGGCGTGTAAACGTAGTAATCGCGCTCATCCTCAGCCACAAAGGACTTATAGAAGTGATGATGAATCTCGCCGTGTGGAACATCGTTCAACTCCCAGGGCAGCGACGGCGGCCCCGGAACATGCACCGCATTCTCGGTAGCCAGCAGATTCGGCTTTAGGAGCGGGTTTGAGGGATCGATCAGACGCACGCCATCGGCGACAAACGAATAACCGTAGTAGTCGGGTGGGAGCGGAGATGTGGTCAGGTTCCAGACTCCTTCGTCGTCTTTCTGCATGACTTGCGGATCCGCGCCCTCGCGCGCAAGTTTCACTTCTTTTGCATTGGGCGCGCGCAAGCGGAAAGTTACACTTCCGTCGGAATGGACCGCGGGAGAAACCAGTGGGACTGGGGGCGCCGCAGGCGGCGAGGGTTTATTTTGTTGAGCTGTGCCGAACTCCGCGAGGACGAGCAGCAGCGCAAACACGGGGAGGAAAGCTGAAGAAACTCGCATTACATTCTCCGCAACAGGCGCGTGCAATCGGAGTGCTACCGATTCTTTTCAGCCACTTCCAACCGTGTCTCCGCTTTATGCAGCGCGTTCAGTGAGCGCTCTACGTCAACACTGATGTCGCCGCTGCTTAGCCGCTGCTCGGCGCGGGCTTTAGCTTTGCGGGCGCGTTCCACGTCGATCTCGGAAGGACGCTCGGCGGTCTCGGCAAGAATCGTCACTTTATCCGGTAACACTTCCGCGAATCCCCAGGCCACGGCGAGTTTTTGCTCCTCCCCACCGTCGCGGTACGTGATTTCGCCCACCGCCAATTCGGTGATCAACGGCGCATGTCCGGGCAGGACACCCAGATACCCGTTCTTACCAGGAATCTGGACTTCCGACGCCGCCGTATCCACCACCTTCTTTTCCGGCGTGACGATCTCGAGTTGGAAAGTATCTGGCATAAACCAGCTATCAGCTATCAGCCTCCAGCTATCGGTCAATCCCATCTCCGGTACGCGCACGCCGATGGCTGATAGCTGTCCTACGCTGCTGCCTTCATCTTCTCTGCCGCTTGCAGCACTTCCTCAATTGGTCCCTTCATGTAAAACGCCTGCTCGGGGATGTCGTCGTACTTGCCATCGACAATCGCTTTGAAGCCCTTCACTGTGTCGGCAATCTTGACGTAACGTCCCGGAGCGCCCGTGAATTGCTCCGCCACATGGAACGGTTGCGACAAGAACTTCTGAATTTTCCGCGCGCGCGCCACAGTGAGCTTTTGGTCCTCGCTCAACTCGTCGATACCGAGAATCGCAATGATGTCCTGCAGATCTTTGTAAGTCTGCAGCGTTTTCTTCACCCGTTGCGCCACGTCGTAATGTTCCTGGCCGACGATGCGCGCATCGAGAATGCGCGAGGTCGAAGCGAGAGGATCGACCGCGGGATAAATCCCGATCTCGGTCAATGCGCGAGAGAGAACGGTGGTCGCGTCGAGGTGCGCGAACGTGGTCGCTGGCGCGGGATCGGTCAAGTCGTCGGCAGGCACGTAGATCGCCTGCACCGAGGTGACCGAACCTTTCTTGGTCGACGTAATGCGCTCCTGCAATTCGCCCATTTCCGTAGCCAGGTTCGGTTGATAGCCTACGGCGCTGGGCATGCGGCCCAGCAATGCCGACACTTCCGAACCCGCCTGCGTGAAACGGAAAATGTTGTCGATGAAGAGCAAGGTGTCCGCGCCCTCGGCATCGCGGAAATATTCCGCGACCGTCAATCCCGTCAAAGCGACGCGCAAGCGCGCGCCGGGAGGTTCCGTCATCTGTCCGTAAATCAGCGCGGCCTTGGAGTGCGCCGGATCGCCCGGCTTGATCACGCCCGATTCCGTCATTTCTAGCCAGAGGTCGTTGCCTTCGCGTGTGCGCTCGCCCACGCCGGCAAACACGGAGTAGCCGCCGTGCTGTTTGGCGACGTTATTGATTAACTCCATGATGACGACGGTCTTGCCCACACCCGCGCCGCCGAACAAGCCGATCTTGCCGCCCTTCAAGAACGGTTGAATGAGATCGACGACCTTCACTCCGGTCTCGAACATTTCCGCGGTCGTCGCCTGCTCGTCGAACGCCGGAGCCAGGCGGTGAATCGGCATTCGCTCTTTGTACTCGACCGGGCCCAGTTGATCCACAGGCTCGCCAATCACATTCATGACGCGTCCGAGGGTGCCCCGGCCCACGGGAACGGTGATCGGTCCATCCTGGTCGATGGCTTTCATGCCGCGCACCATACCGTCGGTAGCCGACATCGCGATACAGCGCACGCGTCCTTCGCCGAGATGCTGCTGCACCTCGAGAATCACGTTGATGGGGGTCGGGACGGTAAATCCGTCGCTCACTACTCTCACCGCCTCATAAATTGGCGGCAGATGGCCTTCGTGAAATTGCACGTCTACCGCAGGGCCCGCAATTTGAACCACATGTCCAATGTTTTCTGGCATAAAATTCAGCTTCTAGCTGCTAGCTCCTAGCTCGGTCATACAGCTTTCTACCGCGCCCTCGCCCAACCAGGTATCGAGTTCCAAATTCACAAATCTGTTTTGCCAGAAGCTAGTAGCTAGAAGCTAGAAGCTTCCTACATTGCGGCCGCGCCGCTCACGATCTCGATGATCTCTTTTGTGATTTTTGCCTGCCGCGCCCGGTTCATGACCAGCGTCAGCGAGTCGATCATGTCGGTGGCGTTGCTGGTGGCGGAGTCCATGGCTGTCATGCGGGCGGCGTGCTCGGCCGCCACCGACTCCAGCAACGCACGGAAAATCTGGATGGCCACATACTTCGGAAGCAATGACCGGAATAATTCCTCCGGCGACTGCTCATAGATGTAATCGACATCCGCAGTGGCAAACTGCTCCGCGACTTTTTCAGCGGGACTCTCGCCGCGCATGCCCACTCCAGCGCTAATCGCGGCTTCCTTGGCTTTTTTCTTTTCTTCTTCCGTCATCTCCTCGGCCAGGCGCACCGCCTGTTCGCCAATTTGCTCGATGGGAAGAATCTGCTCCACGATGAGCCGCTGCGCGATCACAGATTTGAATTCGTTGAAGACCAGATAAACGGAGTCGATCTCTTCGCGCTCGTAGCGCTCAATCACGGTCTCCGCTAAGGTCCGCGCCTGTGCAAATTCCAGTTTGCCGAGAACGCCAACGTGCTCTCCCGCAATCTGTATGGCTCCGGCTCGCTCCCCGGCCACGGCTCGCGTTTCCATCAATTCCTCGGTCTCAGCCAGGCTGCGCGTTTGAACCGACGCGGCAGGATAGCGCCTCCGCAAGAAATCGCGCCCTTTGCGGCCAATTGCCTCTATGTCGACGTTCTTCCCAACTTTAGACTCGAGAAACCGGCTGGCCGCCTTGGTGACGTTGGCACTGAAAGCACCTGCCAGCCCTTTATCGCCAGTGACAACGATCAGCAGAATATTTTTCTCTTCCCGTTGCGCCAACAATGGATGCTTCGCCTCACCCGTCTCGGGATCGTAAATCTCCGCCCGCGTCACCAGCGACTTCAGCACATTGGTCAGCATCTGCGCATAAGGACGCGCCGCCATGGTGCGATCCTGGGCCCGGCGCAGCTTTGCGGCCGAGACCACTTTCATGGCCTTGGTGATCTGCCGCGTGTTCACCACGCTGCGGATACGCCGTCGAATGTCGAGAATGTTTGCCATGGAAACCCAGTTCTCAGTTCTCAGTTGCCAGTTCTCAGTTAAAATCCCCCGGCTCTGAGCTCTTTCTGAGAACCGAGAACTGAGAACTATTATTTCGCTACCGCTTCTCGCTCCGCCACAAACTGTTGCTTCGCCTGCTTGATCACATCGGTCAACTGCGCTTTCAAGCCGTCATCGAGGATCTTCTTCTCCATGATGGTGCGCAGCAAGCCACCCTGGGTCGCGTCGACGTACTTGTAAAGCTCCTTCTCGAAGTCGCGAACTTGATTCACCGGCAGATCGTCGAGGAATCCTCCGGTGCCCGCGAAGATGATCAGAATCTGCTTGGAAAACGGCAGAGGAGAAAATTGATTCTGCTTCAACAGTTCGACCAAGCGCTGGCCGCGATTGAGCTGTGCCTGCGTGGCTTTGTCGAGATCGCTGCCGAACTGCGCAAACGCGGCCAGTTCGCGGTATTGCGCGAGTTCCAGCTTCAGCGTTCCAGCCACCTGCCGCATGGCCTTAATCTGCGCGCTGCCGCCCACGCGGCTTACCGACAGACCCACGTTCACTGCCGGGCGGACGCCCTGGTTGAACAGATCCGTTTCCAGATAAATCTGACCGTCGGTAATCGAAATTACATTGGTCGGAATGTATGCGGAAACGTCGCCGGCCTGCGTCTCAATGATGGGGAGCGCGGTCAGCGATCCTCCGCCATTCTTGTCGCTCAACTTGGCGGAGCGTTCCAGGAGCCGCGAATGAAGATAAAATACGTCTCCAGGATATGCCTCGCGTCCCGGCGGCCGCCGCAGCAACAGCGAGATTTCACGGTACGAAGCTGCGTGCTTCGACAGATCGTCATAGATGACCAGCGCGTGCCGCTTGGTGTCGCGGAAATATTCGCCGAGGGCTGTCGCCGCATACGGCGAAATGTACTGCATGGGCGCGGGTTCCGAGGCCGACGCCGCCACCACGATGGTGTACTCCATCGCACCCGCGTCTTCCAGAATCTTCACCACTTGTGCGATCGAGGACCGCTTCTGCCCGATCGCATTGTAGATGCAGATCAGGTCATTGCCCTTGCTGTTGATGATGGTATCGAGGGCGACGGCGGTCTTTCCGGTCTGACGGTCGCCGATGATGAGTTCGCGCTGACCGCGGCCAATCGGAATCATGCTGTCGATCGCCTTCAGTCCAGTAGCCATGGGCTCGCGCACAGGCTGGCGGTCAATCACGCCGGGAGCCAGACGCTCCAGAGCGATGAACTGATCGCTGGCGATGGGGCCCTTGTCGTCGATGGGCCGCCCGAGCGAGTCGACCACGCGCCCAATTATTGCGTCACCCACGGGCACGCTCATGATGCGCCCGGTGCGCTTTACTTCGTCGCCTTCTTTGATCTCGGTATATTCGCCGAGCAGCACAACGCCTACCTGGTCTTCTTCCAGGTTCATGGCGATGCCGGCCACGTCGTGCGGGAAGGAAAGAAGTTCGCCGGCCATGACTTTGTCCAGTCCATACACGCGCGCAATACCATCGCCCAGCGTGATGACGGTGCCGGTTTCGTCCACGGAGATCTTCGACTCGTAGTTCTCGATCTGCTCGCGGATCAGTTTTGTAATTTCGTCTGCCTTGATCTGTGCCATAGAATCAGCTCGTAAACCCTAGCTTCTAGCTGCGGCTTCTAGCTAACCAAGCTAGCGGCTAAACGCTAATAGCTTCCTTCATTCTTTCCAACTGCCCTTTTACCGAACCGTCGTAAATCGTGCTGCCCACGCGAACCACTGCACCACCCAGAAGGGACGCATCCTGCCCGTAGTGCGCGCGGACTTTCTTGCCCGTCAACTTTTCGACCTGCGATTCGAATTCGCGTTTTTCCGCGTCCCCGAGTTCACGGGCACTGGTGATGTTGGCTTCGGCGAAGCCCAGGCGCGCGTCGAGTTCTTTCTCCAGTTGCCGAATGACGGGCTCGAGAAAATGCACGCGCCGGTGATCGATCAGGACGGCAACCAGGTTCCGCACTTGCTTTGAAATGCCATCCCGCGCAGCGATTGCGTCCAGCACGCGGCGCTTCTGGTCGGCGGGAATCGCGGGATTCTCCCACACTCGCCGCAGCTGTGAACTCTCTTTCAGCAGGCTGGCAATGGCGCGCAGCTCGGAAATGGCGCGATTCACGTCGAGATGCGCCCCGAGAGCCACGTCCGCGAAAGCCCGGGCATACGTGCTGGCGACCGATGCCATCCTCTATTGCCTGCCCTTTCCCGGTGCATCGGCTGAACTCCCGGAAGTCGCGCCCAGCTGGCCGGCAAAATTCCGCACCAGCGACTGATCGGTGGCTGCGTCCACGTGAATCTGCTTCTGCGCAAGGCCGACGGCCAGATCCGCCGCGTATGCCGTGAGTTCGCGCCGCGCAGCTTTGGCTGCAGCCGCGATTTCCTGCTGCGCCGATTCCAACATCTTGCGCGCATCTTCCTGAGCCGCCGCCTGGATGCGTGCTTCCTCTGCCGCAGCTTCTTTTTCCGCAGCATCGCGCATCATGCCAATTTCGACGTCGAGCTTCATCAGGCGCGATTCGATCTCAGCCAGTTTCCGCCGCGCTTCCTCGCTAGCTTTCTGCGCCTCCTGCATCGCTTTCTGGATCGCCGCGGTACGCGCACTGAACGCGCCCGGCAAATACTTGCGAGTGACCCAAATGACGATTCCCGCGATCACGGCAAAATTCAGCAGCACACTCAGAAGGTAAGCAGCACCAGTGCTTAAACCCGTGTGCCGTGCGATGAATTTCACCGAGGCTGATTCTCGGAACTGCGCCTTGTCGTCCTTATCTTCTCCCGCGGCTTCCCTTGTCTCATGCGACAGTTGACTTTCGACGCCCGGCTGCTTCGATGAATCATCAGACTGCTGCTGCGTCGGCGGAGAAGCGGGCTGCTTCTGGGCGCTCAGCGGTCGTGTCGCCACTGCAAAACTTATCGCCAGCAGCGCCAGCACACTTGCCCGGACGATTTTTTTCACGGAACTCATCTTCGAAATCATCAACGCCCCGCCCCGGCTGGCTCCAGCACGCGCCGCATGATCTCTGTCGCGAGAGTCTGCACCTCAGCCTGCAGACCGTCCTCGGCGGCTTCGCGATCTTTCTCAATATCCGCCCTGGCTGCCTGCACTTGCGTCTGGGCCTTGGTACGAACTTCGCTCATCGCCATTGTGCGCGCATCGAGCGCCGCTTTGCGGCGAGCCTCCTGAGCGCGGAACACCGTTGCGCGGGCCTCGCGCAGGCGTTGTTCATATTCGGACGTGCGCGCATCGGCCGCGGCAATATCAGCCCGCGACTTCTCCACCGCGCCCTCCGTCTTGCTGCGCCGCTCGGCCAGCACGCGCCGCAGCGGCTTGTGAACGATGGTGGTGTAGAGAACGTAAAGCAGCGCCAGCAGGATTACCGTCGGCACGGCTCCGAGCAGTAATTCGCCTAGTTGTCGTAGCGTCTGATCCATTGATTACGGCTGTACAGGAAAATGAGGGCTATGAAAACTGTTAAGTCTAACGTCCGAGGGAGTTTATGTCAACGCAAAGGGCCGAATTTTTGGGGATTCGGGAATGGGAAAAAAGGGATCAAAACGGGCCGAATCGACTTGTCAAAACCATACCAGCAGGCCTTGCAGAAAGTTGCAACTAATCCTTGACT
>OCZU010001044.1_pt1 | contig 18619 bp, 12 predicted proteins | sample 1539001 | NCBI WGS metagenome assembly OCZU01 (sample SAMEA3539306, study PRJEB22396) | soil metagenome | biome: tundra; feature: field; material: soil | place: USA | collected 2010-05 | depth 0.15 m | reverse complement strand
CATCGGGCATGAACTCACACATTTCCGGCTGGTGCGGCTCGAACCGGAACACCGGCGGCGCGCCGAGTGGTGGGTGGTCCGACTCGCGCCCGCGGGCCTGTGCCACCATCCGCGCCCGCATCGTCAGGTCGGCCGCCAGCGGATGGTCGTAGTTGTAGGGATCGGTCTGCGAGTGGGTGAGGATCACGTCCGGCTGCAGCTCGCGCATCAGCTCGGCCAGTTGCAGCAGGATTTCCTCGTTGTCGGGCAGCGGGTAGTCACCCTTGTCCAGGAAATGCATGGTGGCCCCGAGCGCGTCGCCCGCGGCCTGCGCCTCGGTTCTCCTGATCTCTTTCACGCGGTCAAGCGTCATCCCTGGCTGCTTCCACGCGCCAGGTGACTCGCCGCGCTCGCCAAAGGACAGGCACACCACGTCCGCCTCGCCGTACACCGCGGTGATGACGGCGATGTAGCCGCCGGCCCGCCACACGAAGTCAGCCGCGTGCGCGCTGACGACGAGCAGCCGGCCTCCGATGGCCGTCACGGTGCCACCTGGCCCGGGCCCACGGGGCCAGCCAGCAGCCGGCTGTTGGAGACGATCATGGTGGTGATCTCCTCATCCGTGAATCCCGCCGTGTGCAGGGCGTCCGCCATCAGGGCGAGCCCATCTTCCACCGGCGGGTTGTCCGGCTGCCCGAGGTCAGTGGTCACGATCGTACGCTCGGTCCCCGTGGCCTGGATGTTCTCGACCATGCGGGCCCACTCGTACTTGCCGGTGAACGGCGTGGTGAAGCAGCGTTCCAGGAATGCCCCCTGGCGGGCCAGGGCCAGCTGATCGTCGCGGCCCAGATCCTGCTGCGGGAATTCCGGGTGGGTGGCGATGACGTGATGGACGCCGGCACTGAATGCGGCGTCCGCAACGGCCCGCGTCTCGAACGCGCTCAGGTGGCCGGTGGCCACGACCAACTGGTGGCGCGCGGCCAGCCGGAGCACCTCCAGGGTCGCCGGGAGCGGCCGCCCCGCCTCGTCGAGGACGGGCACCGCGGCGACGGTGATGCCCTGTGCGTCGAGATCCCGTTGCAGTGCCAGCCACATGGGCGACCCGTAGCGAGTCGCCCTTGGTGAATGTGGAAATCATGACCGACGGAGGGGAAGCGCGATGAGCGCTCCGGCCGTCGACGGGCCGGCCAGGCGATACCAAGCACTGAGCCAGCGCCCCAGGCTCGCGGAGCCCGAACGTCAGGTCAGGCCGAGGATCCGGGCCGCGTTGGCCTGCAGCACCCGGTCCAGCACATCGTCCGGCAGGCTGAGGCCTTCGAGCTCGGCGAGGCATCGTTCCGGGGTCAGGAAGGGGAAGTCGCTGCCCCACAGGAACTGCCCGGACAGCCGTCCCCGCAGCTCCCCGATCAGCTCCGGCGGGATGCGGCGTGGTGACCAGCCGGAGATGTCGATGTACACGTTGGTCTTGTGCAGGGCCATGGCGACCAGTTCCATGTGCCAGGGCCAGCCGAAATGCGCTGCTACCACCGTCAGGGCGGGATGGGCGGCGGCGACCGCGTCGAGCAGGATCGGGCGGGCGTAGTCGAGCCTGATGCCCTGCCCCCCGGGCTGCCCGGCCCCGATCCCGCTGGTTCCGGTGTGGAACAAGGCCAGCAGGCCGTGCTCCTGGCAGGCCGCGAAGATTGGCCAGTAGGAGGCGTCGTCCGGGGCGAACGCTTGCAGCGACGGGTGGAACTTCACCCCGCGCAACCCGAGTGCCGCGATGTTCGCCACCTCGGCGACGGCCGTGTCGCCCTTGTGCGGATCGACAGAGCCGAATCCGGTGAAGACGTCGGGATGGTCGCGGCAAGCGGCGGCTACGGTCTCGTTGGGTACCCTCGGCCTGCCCGTCGCCGTCTCGGCGTCCCAGGCCAGCAGGACCGCTCTCACCCGCAGCTGGCGGTATCTCGCCGCGAGCTGGTCCAGCGAGGCGCGCTGCACGGGCGAGCGGAAGTACGCCTCCGCCGCCTCCACGTACCCGGCCATGCTGCCGTCCAGCCAGTCAGGTGTGGGCAGGTGCACGTGAAAGTCGATGGCCCGGGTGGCGCCGGAGTGGGTGGGCACCGGCCCATCGTAGTGACGGGCGCGGCCCGGATGGTCGGCGGCGTGGGCTTGTCCGCGATCCGGTGCGGATCACTCCCTGGCCGCCGGAAGCTCAATGAGCCGCCGGGCTGGCAGTGCCTGCTGGGGGAGCGCCAGCCGCCGGGATGAGCCAGCCGCCAGCATGCTGAGATAGCGCGCCCGCGGCATCGGATCCGCGCCGAGTGACCGCAGGAAGGGGCTGTCCCATTGTGCGTCGATCGCCGCGCCGCCCGCCTGGGCGCATCGTGCTGCCAGGTCGGCGACGGCCACCCGCGCGGCGTTGGGGCGGCGGTTGAACATCGAGTCCCCGCTGAACGTGCCGCCTATGCCGATCCCGAATGCGCCGCCGACGAGATCATCGCCTTCCCATACCTCGACGCTGTGCGCCCACCCCATCTGATGCAGGTCAAGTAAGCTTTCAAGCAATGTATCGGTCAGCCAGCGTGGCTCACGGCAGCCACGGCATTCCTCGGCCACCCGATGAAACGCGTGATTGGCGGTCGTCGCCCACTCGGGGCCGCTGCGCAGTTGTCTCCTGACATTGCGGCCGATGTGCACGTGCCGCACATCCATGATCAGCCGCGGGTCTGGCGACCACCATGCCACGCTATACGGATCATCCTGGCTGTCGCCGACTATGGCGATCACGCCCGCGGCGACTTTATCCTCGTACCGGAACTCGCCAAAATTCCGCGAATATTCGTCGTGCGCCGGGAGTGGGACTATGCCCCGCTGGTAAGCGGCGAGCAGGCTGGCTGGGCTCAGATCACCGCAGAAAGCGACCGGGGAGTCTCCTGGGGCTGATGTCAGGTCGAGTGACGCCCAGTCCCGGCGATAAGTGACTGCCATGCGGGCCCTCCTGGCTGGAGGAGGCCGGGTTCCCCGGGCGCCCGTCCGGCGGGACCTTGAGGTAGCCCGCGCTCATCAGCCGAGCGATGTGCAGGTCAAGCAGGCTCTCGTCAACCGGGGGGAAGGTGATACCGCTGCCGCCGAGCGCCAGCTCGGTATTTTCCCGGCCGTAGGCCGGGAAAATATGATCGAGATACATTTCGGCGACTGTCATGTCGGAGCCGGGGGAGCGGTCGACGAATAGTGGGACGAAGGGTGTCATCGGATGAGAGGGGTGCCCGGCAGCGTAGCGGAGCAGTTTATCGACCCATTCCTGGTAGGGAATCTCGTCGATCACGTATCCGAAGTGCCGTAGCCTGTCCGTCAGCGATCCAAGGAGTGTTTTCTTGGGGCTGGCGAGGTGGTACGTAGTCGCGCTGGCCGCGATGTGAGTGGCGATATAGCCGATTGCCGCCGCGCAAACATCGGCCGGCGCGAAATCCAGCGGCAGGTCGACGTCCGGGGCCATACCGGTGTCCGTGATAAATCGTATCATTGCACACATTTCTGTGGATGTGTTCCACGTCCCGCTGCGCCGGTCGCCGACAATGTCGAGAGGCCGGTAGATAGCCATTGGCAGCCCCTGCCGCGCAGCGTTCCGCAACATTTCTTCGGCGATGAAGTTGCTCTCCACGTAACCCACGGAAAGATACTCGGCATAAGCGAGCGGCGTCTCCTCGGAGACGTGCCGGACCCCGGCGCGGCCGAAACCCGCGAGCACCGCGGCGGTAGAGACGTAATGTATGGGTATGCCGCGGTAAAGCCCGGCGAGGCGGATAAGCTCTCGCGTCGCTGTCACATTAGGCGCCCGCAGTTCGCTGTAGGGGTAGATGAAGTTCACCAGCGCGCCCGCGTGGTGAATGACATCTACGCCGCGCGCCAGTTCGTCAAAGGTGTCCTGCGGCAGGCCCAGATCCGGCGCGGCCAGATCGCCGGCCAGCGCGGTGACCCGGCCGAGGGGAAGGCGGCCGAGTTCGTACCGCTCGGCCGCCTGTGCGATGCGCTCCAGCCCGTGAGCGGCGTTACGCGCCCGGACCAGGCAATGCACGCGTGCGCCGGTCGTGGCCAGAAGTTCACGCAGCAGGTGCACGCCGAAGAACCCGGTCGCCCCAGTGAGCAGGATGTCGGTGGGCTGCGCCCAGCGGGGCGGCGGCCCGGCGTCGCGCCGGATCGGAACGTCCAGGGCCGCCTCGCGGGCGTAGTCGACGCGAGCGTCCACGCTGTCGGTGATGAGAGTCCCCGCGCGGGCCTCCTGCACCGCGGCGGAAAAGCGGCCGAGGGTTGGGTCGCGCAGCAGGCAGCGGGTGAGCGGCCGGACCTGCCGGGCGTCGATCCCGAACATCACGCGTGCCCGGGCCAGCATCTCGGCGGCGAGCAGGGAATTCCCGCCCAGTCTGAAGAAATCGTCATCGAGGTTCACCTGCTGGATGCCCAGCACCTGAGCCCACAGGTGGCCCATGCCAGCCTGAACGGGTGTGCGGAGAACCGCTTCCTGGCCCGTGCTGGCTGGGCCCGTGCTGGCTGGGCCCGTGCTGGCTGGGCCCGTGCTGGCTGGGACGGCGCTGGCTGGGACGGCGCTGGCCAGGACGGCGGGGATGGCCAGCGCTGGCCGGTCAACCTGCCCCTCCGGGGTCAGCGGCATCCGGTCCAGCGGCACGAACGCGGCCGGGATCATGAAATCCGGGAGGTAGCCGGAAAGATAGCCGCGCAGACTCTCAGCGGAGCGCGGGGCCGGCGTCCCGCTACGGTCGCGAAGCGTGTAATACGCGGTGATGCGCTTGTCGCCACCGCCGAGCTCGTGCGCGATGACCGCCACGCGGTCGATGTCCGGGTGGCGGCCGAGGACGCTCTCGATCTCGCCCGGCTCGACACGGAAGCCGCGGACTTTGATCTGGCGGTCAGCCCGCCCGAGGACCTCCAGGTTCTGGTCCTGCCGCCAGCGCCCGAGATCCCCGGTGCGGTACATCCTCGCTCCCGGAGCCGCAGCGTGCGGATTCGGCATGAAAAACTCGGCCGTCAGCCCCGGTCGGCCCAGGTAGCCGCGCGCGACGCCGCGGCCGCCGATGTAGATCTCGCCGGTGACCCCGGCGGGAAGCGGGTTCAGGTCCTCGTCGAGAACGAGGATCTGCGCGAGCGGGAGGGGCTTACCCACCGGGACCGGCGCACCGGGATCGGCGGGCAGCAGCTCCTCTGTCACCTCGGACAGGGCAGAGGTGATGGTGGTCTCGGTAAGACCGTAGGCGTTGATCAGCCGGGCACCGGGCGCCCTGCGCAGCGCCACCCGGCAGTCAGCCGCGTTTGCCTGGTCCCCACCCGTGATCGCGAGCCGGAGAGATCCTAGCTGGCCGGCTCCATTCTCGCCGTCGGCCAGTATCTGATGCCAGTAGGCGGGGGTCAGGTCGGCGACGCTCATCCGCTGCTGCGCCAGGTAGCGGACCAGGTCGCTGGGAGCGACCGGGCTGGCGCCCGGCAGCATCAGGGTGGCCCCGCTCAGCAGCGTGGCGAGCACCTGCTCCAGCGACGTGTCGAAGGCCAGGGACGCCAGCTGCAGGACCCGGTCCTCAGGGGTAAGCCCGTACTCGCGGATGACTTCCTGGCCGAGGCGGCCAAGCGAATCATGGCTGACTGCGACCGCCTTGGGCGGCCCGGTCGATCCTGACGTCCAGATCGCGTAGGCGAGGTTGGCCGGCTGCAGGCCGGCGATCGGGGCCGTGACCGGGTGTGCCGCTATCTCCGGGGCCAGCTCGTCGACAAGGAGCAGCGGCGCGCCGCCTCCCGAGAACGCTCGCGCGTGGCCGCTGTTCGTCAGGACGAACGCGACGCCCGCCTCGTCCCGCATCTGCGCGAGCCTGATGCCGGGAAGCGACGGGTCCATCGGCAGGTACGCGCCGCCTGCTGCGAGGACCGCCAGCAGGCAGCGGATCGTCTCGGCGCCACGTTCCAGGCCGACCCCCACTAAGGTCTCCGGCCCCACGCCCCGGCCCTGGAGATGGTGAGCGAGCTGATTGGCCGACTCGCTCAGCTGCCGGTATGTCAGCTCGCCGGCCGTTGACACGACGGCGATCGCGTCCGGCTGACCGGAAGCGCGCTCACCGAACGCTTCGTGCACGTATGCCGGATCACCGCCGCGGCGGGGTGCCTGGCCGATTTCCGTGCCTCGCCGCGCGCGGAAGACAGCCAGGCTGGCGGCGCGGACGCTCGCGGGCGCGATGTCCGGCCATTCCGTGGTAATGGCCGCCAGGCAGGCCTCTTTCCGCATGGGCGGCCCTTTCGGCCGCCAGCCGGCCGGAACAGCAAGCGTGGATGGCCATATCGAATGCTGCCCTTCCGCGTTGACCACGATGAGATAAGCCGTTCCGGGAGAGGAATCCAGGGCCCGCTGGGGCAGCGTCGGGTGAGCAGGCTCTGTGTAATTCATGCTTCCCCATCATCGTTATTGCGCGCGAAACACCCCGCCGCGCCTGCCTGGGGTAATTCCCAGGCGTGGTCTCTGGTGCAGGAGAATGAATGGGCGTCGAGCCCGGGCGGCCGTTGGTGCTTGTCCACTGGCTCTTGCCTGGTGGCTTTGGCACACGGTAAGGAAATTGGCCCGACAGTCAGGCTGCGTGCGCTCACCAACCGCCACAGGCGCACTGGCATCCGGTATCCGAATAGCTGCGGTCCCCTCGCGCCTCGGGTGCCTGAGGTCATGGCAGCGTGCTATATCCTCTGCTTAAATCTACGCCAGGCGCCAAGAGCCAAGGATATCATCTTTGCGATGAGATCAGGCCCATAAACCCGCACAGAAGCGACTTATCGGGTGTCAATCTGGTTAGATCGTGTCACTATGTCCCCACGTGACCCGAGGCAGACGTGGCAGATCGGTCAGGCAGCCTGCCGGGGCGGGCACGGCTGGGCAAGTATTCGCGAAACCCGGGGGGGTGGTTGCGTTGGCATGGCGGCGACACGTGATGACGGCCTATGCCGTCTGGATGACAGTGCTCATCGTCAGCTACTTCGCGCTGCCCGGCCAGCGGATCGTCACGTGGACGGCGCTCGGGCTCAGCGGGGTCGTCGCCATCGTGGCGGGCGTTGTCATCAACCGCCCGGCCCGCATGATGCCCTGGCTGCTGCTGGCCGCCGCGAATCTGAGCTTCGCGAGCGGCCAGCTGATCTTCCTGGCGTACAGCGATGTCCTGCACAAGCATCTGCCGGTTCCGTCCGCCGCGGACGTCTTCTACCTGGCCACCTTTCCGTTCTACGCAGGCGGGTTGTTCCTGTTCATCCGGTGGCGCACCGCTGGCCGCGACCGGCGGAGCCTGCTGGATGCGCTCACCCTGACCTGCGGCCTCGCCCTGCTGTCCTGGGTCTACCTGATCCTTCCCCTGGTGAACTATGCGGGCCTGACGTCGTTGCAGAAGGCGTTCTCGATCGCCTACCCGCTGGGCGACGTGCTGGTCATCGCCTTGCTGGTCCGGCTGCTCGCGCCCGGCGCCGGGCGCACCTGGTCTGTGCGGCTAATGGCTTTCGGCACCGTCGGCCTGCTCGCGTCCGACGTCTCTTACGGCCTGATCGAGCTTTACCATCCACCGTTCCACAACGGAACGCCGGCCGATCTTGGCTGGGCGCTCTCCTACGCGGCCTGGGGAGCTGCGGCCCTGCACCCCACGATGGTCCGGTTGACTGAGCCCGTGCCTGCGCAGCAGGTCGAAAGCACCCGGCTGCGGTTGTCACTGCTCATGCTCGCTGCGCTGATCGCTCCCGTGGTGCTCTTCGCCGAGGGCCTTGAGGACGGCCCGCCGGATGCCTCGGTGATCGCTGTATTCTCCGCGATCCTCTATGTGCTCGTGCTCTCGCGCCTTGCGGATTCGGCCGCCTCGCAGCGGCGGGTCCTGGGCCGCGAGCGGGTGTTGCGGGCGGCTGGCGCGTCCTTCGCGGCGGCCGTCACCATTGAGGAGGCCGCGAGCGCAGTCCGGAGGTCGGTGGCGACCCTGACCGCCCCGCACCCGCAGCAGGAGGCGATGCTCGCCGTGCGGGACGGCGGCGTGCTCCGTGTCGTCGGCGCCTCGCCGGACGCCTCGACCAGCGAGATGGGCCGGCTCGACACCATGGCCGAGACCGGGCTGTCCCTGCTCGCGGGACCGAATCCGCAGCTGGTGCGGGCCGCCCAGCTGGGCGAGCGGGTGGCCGAGGACCTGGCTGTGACTGACAGCGTGCTGCTCTGCCCGCTCGCGCTCAAGGACCGGCCGTCCGGCGATCCGCTGATCGGGGTGCTGGCCGTGTTCGGCGACGAGAGAAGCCTGGCGGCGCTGTCCGGGACCCTCGAAATCCTGGCCGGCCAGGCTGCCCTGGCGGTTGAACGGGTACTGCTGAACCTCCAGGTGAACCGCCGTAACAGCGAGGAATACTTCCGGACGCTGGTGCACGACGCCTCCGACATCATCTTGATCATCGACGATAACGGGAACATCCGGTACGCGACCCCTTCCGCCAAGATCATGTTCGGCGACGTCAGCGTGGAAGGAGCGCACCTCTGGGACCTTGTCCGGCGGGAGGAAAGCGACGACGTCATTGCCGCCTTCAAGCGGATGCGCGACCACGAGGCGCAGAGTTCAGAAGACTGGCGGATCACCCGACGCGACGGGACAGCCGTTGAGCTCGAGGCCAGGTATAGCGATCTGCGGCACGACCACACCGTCGGCGGCCTGGTGCTCACGCTGCGGGACGTGACCGGCCAGCGCAAGCTGGAGCGTGAGCTGAAGCACCGTGCCTTCCACGACTCGCTGACGGGACTTCCGAACCGGCTGCTCTTCCACGACCGGGCCGCCCACGCGCTGGCCCGGGCCCGGCGGAACGGCACGACCGTGGGCGTGATTTTCGTCGACCTGGACGATTTCAAGGTCGTGAACGACACGATGGGCCACAGTGTCGGCGACGAACTCCTGATAGCCGCCGGGCTCCGGCTTTCCGCGGTGGTCAGGGAATCCGACACAGTGGCGCGGCTGGGTGGCGACGAGTTCGCGCTGCTGGTCGAGGACGCGGCCAGCGGTGCCGTCGCGGAAGCGTTCGCCGAGCACATTGTCCGGGCGTTCGGCGAGCCGTTCACCCTTACCGGTGGCTCAGTGATCACCACAGCCACGGTCGGTGTCGCCACGACGGAAGACAGCACCGACGCGGGCGGGCTGCTCAGCCACGCGGACCTGGCCTTGTACGCGGCCAAGGCGGCGGGCAAGCGGCAATGGCGCCGGTACCAGGCGGTCCTCAGCGCTGGCGTGGTCAAACGGCGCGAACTGCAGTCGGCGATCGCCGACGCGGTTATCAACACGGCCTTCACGCTGGTTTTCCAGCCCATCGTGGAACTCGCCAGCGGGGAGATCGTCGGGTTCGAAGCGCTGGTGCGATGGCCGCACCCGCGGTGGGGAATGATCCAGCCGGATCAGTTCATCACCCTGGCCGAGGAGACCGGTCACATCGTGCCGCTCGGCTCCTGGGTGCTCGGGCAGGCCGCCGCCGATACGGTCAGGTGGCAGCGCCGGGTACCCCGCGAGAAGCCGCTCTATATCAGCGTGAACGTATCCGCCCGCCAGTTCAGGGACCCCGGTTTCGTCGACACGGTGCGGCAGGTTCTCGCGACGTCCGGCCTGGCGCCGTCGGCACTGCTGCTGGAGCTTACCGAGAGCGTCCTGCTGCGGCGTGACGACCGGATCCGTGCCGACCTGGAGGAACTAAAGCGAATCGGAGTCCGGCTCGCCATCGATGACTTCGGCACCGGGTATTCGTCGCTGAGCTATCTGCGGGAACTGCCGATCGATGTGCTCAAGATAGACAAGTCCTTCGTGGAAGGCATCGCGATTTCCGAGCAGCGGCTGGCGCTCGCCGAGGTCATCATCCGTATCGCCAAGACGCTCAGGCTGACGGTCATGGCTGAGGGAATCGAGAACGAGGTGCAACGGGATCTGCTGATCTCGATGGGCTGCCAGTTCGGGCAGGGCTACCTGCTCGCCAGGCCCGTGGGAGCCGACCAGGCGGAGGCGCTGCTGCGGCTCGGCCGCGGCCTGGTTTCCGAGCTTCCCCGCCCGGGCGGCTTATTACGTGCCTTCAACCGGCCCCCGCTCCGGCCGCAGTTCCGGCCGCCCGGGGAGCCGTTGGGGTTCGGGCTGTGATTCGGGGCCACCTGCAGCGACCGCGGTGTTCGTGATTGGGTGGCGGTGTGGCTGAGGATTCGTGAAGGCGACCGGCTCACGGCCGCCCCGGCCGACACCGGCTGACCTCGCGGCGGCCAGGGACAAGACACTCGCCGATGTCGCCGCGCCCGGTCTGCGGGTCTTGTTCTCGGGCATCAATCCTGGCCTGTACTCCGCCGCCACCGGGCACCACTTCGCCCGTCCCGGGAACCGCTTCTGGCCGGCGCTGCACCGGTCCGGATTCACGCCGCGGCTGCTCTGCCCCGACGAGCAGGAGCAACTGCTGGACATCGGGCTCGGCATCACCAACATCGTCGCCCGCGCCACCGCCCGCGCGGACCAGCTAAGGCCGGACGAGCTGCGCGAAGGCGGCCGCGAGCTAGCCGCCAAGGTCGGACGGCTGAGTCCCCGCTGGCTGGCGATCGTCGGCGTCACCGCCTACCGGACGGCGTTCGGCCGCCCCGGCGCCAGTGTGGGACCGCAGGACCAAACCCTCGGCCGCACCCGCGTATGGGTGCTGCCCAACCCCAGCGGGCTGAACGCGCACTGGAGCGCGGAATCCCTCGCGGGCGAGTTTGCCCGGCTCCGTGCCGCGGCCGACGGTGCCGCCCCCGACCGTGCCGCGACGGACAGTGCCGCGGCGGACAGTGCTGCCGCCGACAGTGCCCGGCTCCGTACCGCGCCGACAGTGCCGGGCCGGAGCCATCCGGGACATCGCAACTGCCCTGGTGAGCACGGGTGACCGTTGACCATCGCGGATAAAATCTGATATATCAGACATCTGATTGCCCGTGTCCAGGAACTGCCCGTGTCCAGGGAAGGGTGGCGGCCATGGCCGATGCGACGGACGAGCTACGGGTCTTCGAAGGGGTGCGGCCCACCCACACCGGTGATCTAGCCCTGGAGAGCCAGGGCATAGCCCCGATCCCGGCGGACTCCAGGTACGGCGGAGTGCACCGGATGTTCACGGTCTGGTTCACCCCGAACATGGAGCTGTCCGGGGTGTTCACCGGCACCCTGGCCGTGGTGTTCGGCCTCGGATTCCAGCTGGGGCTGGTGGCCATCATCGTGGGCACGATCATCGGCTCCCTGCCGGTGGCCATCCTGTGCACCTGGGGCCCCAGGACCGGCACGGCCCAGGTGCCGCTCGCGCGGCTGCCGTTCGGGAAGACGATCGTCTTGCCGGGCACAGTGCAGTGGCTGTCGTCGATCGCCTGGGACGCCCTCGTCGGGCTGTTCGGCGGGCAGGCGGCGCAGTTGCTGTTCCATGTGCCGTTCTGGCTGGGTGTTGCGATCGTGCTCGTGCTCGAGGGCGCCGTCAGCGTCTACGGCTACGAGTTCGTGCACCGGCTCCAGGTGTGGGGCTCGGCCATCCTGATGGTGCTGTTCGTCGTCCTGTCCGTGCGGATCTTCCAGCACCATGTGGTCCTGCCGCACAACACGCTCCATGGCGGAGCGCTGTTCGGCGCCTTCGTGCTGATGGTGACCGTCTCGCTCAGCGCGGGAATCTCCTGGGCGACGTATGCCTCTGACTACAGCCGCTACATGAAGCCTGACTCGTCCAAAGCGGCCATCTTCTGGCTCACCCTCGCTGGCCTGACGGCTTCGTACGTGTGGGTGGAGACCATCGGGCTGGCCGGTGCGAGCGTTCTGGGCAACCAGACGGCGGCCGGCGTCCGCAGGCTGATGGGCGGCGGCTTCCTCGGCGTCCTGGCGCTGGTCGCGATCGTGTTCGGCGCGATCGCGTCCAACTCGATGAACGACTACACCGGCTCGCTGGCCTTCCAGGCGCTTGGCGCCCGGGTCAGGCGGCCGATCATCGCCGCGGTCGTCGCCGTGCTGGCGTTCGCCGCGATCTTGTGGATGAACGCCGGCAACACCTCGGGCAAGTTCACGAATGTGCTGCTGTTCATCGGCTACTGGATCGCGCCGTTCTGCGCCATCGTGATGATCGACTGGCACTACGAGAAGGACAAGTACACGCCGCACCTCCTGCGCACGGCGCTCAACTTCGGCAACCTGCGCAACGGCTGGCCCGCGCTCGTCGCCTTTGTCGTGGGCTTCGGGGTCATGGTGCCGTTCATGAACACCACGCTTATTACCTGGCACCCGGTCGCGAACGCGCTCGACGGCGCCGACCTGGCCTTCTACGTCGGGTTTGTCGTGGCCGGGATCCTCTACTACTTCCTGAGGAAGTGGGCGGCCGACTCGGCGCCGGCCCAGGCTGCCGTGCCCGCGGTCGGGGTGGCCGGCGAGGCAGGATCCAGCCGCCCGGAGGAGTGAGCTCCAGTGCTGGAGAACGTTGATCTCGACCGGGCAGTGGAACTGGTGCGGGAGGTCTGCCGCATTCCGAGTGTCCTCGGCGGCGAGGGCGAGCTGGCCGCATTCCTCGCCTCGGTAATGCGGGAATCCGGGTTCGAGGCGGTGGATCTCCAGCCGGTGGCGCCCGGGCGGCCGAATGCCATCGGCGAGGTCAGTTTCGGCCCAGGCCGGCGGGTGGTGCTCACCGGTCACACCGATACCAAGCCCGAGTCGCACGGCTGGCGGCGGGCGGCCCCGTTCTCCGGAGACCTCATCGACGGCGCGGTCTACGGGCACGGTGTCATGGACATGAAGGCCGCGCTGGCCTGCCAGATCGTCGCGATCGAGGCGGTCAGGGCGAGCGGGCTGCCCATCTCCGGCACGCTGGCGATGGCGGCGGTCGCCGATCACATGGGCGACCAAGCCGGCTCCATCGCCTACTTCGACGCTCACCCGGCCGACCTGTGCGTCCTCGGCGAGCTCACCGACAATCAGGTCTGCCTCGGGCACCGGGGCAGGTACTACTTCGACGTGACCGTGCTCGGGCGCTCGGCGCACACCTGCCACAAGCATGCCGCGGTCAACGCCAACACGCTCGCCGCCCAGGCCGTGCTCACGCTGGACGCCTCCCGGCTGGAACCCGACCTCGCGGAGGGCGTCGCCGACCTGTTCGGCGCGGAAACCTACATCGTCCCCGGGCGGATCTACGGAGGGCTGGCCCCTGGTGGCCCGTCCATGATCCCGGACGAGTGCGTGATCCGGGTGGACTGCCGGCCACAGCCGGGGGTCACCGTCGAGCAGGTGCGCGCCGAAGTCGACCGGTGCCTCGCCGAGGCGGCGAAGGCGGACCCGCGGTTCGCCGCGGAGGTCAGCCTGGCCGACGTCAAGAGCGGCTATCTGGCCAGGCCCGGCGACGAGGTGGTGCGGCTCATGGTGGACGCGGTCCGCCAGGTCCGGGGCGGGGAGCCTAAGCTCGTCACCGAGAACTGGCTGGGGGACACCGCGAGTTTCGGGGAGAAGGTCCCCACGGTGATCTTCGGTCCCGGCGGGCCGCCGGTGTACTGCCCTGACGAACACCTGTCGGTCGGGGACATCCACGAGGCCACAAAGGTGTACGCGACGTTCGCGGCGCTCGCCCTGGCCGGGCAGGCTGACGGGTGCGCCGGGCCATGAAGCACGGGGCCATGAAGCACGGGGCTGTGAATCAGCGCGACGGCGGCTTCGACACGCTTCTCGATCAGTGCCTTGGCGTCCGCCAGGGCGAGCAGGTCGTGCTGCTCACCGATGAAGGGACCGACGGCCGGGTGGTCAGCCGGCTGATCGAGTCGATCGGGGGGCGCGATGGGATTCCGCTCGTGGCCCGGATGCCCGTCCCCCCGCTGCCCGGCTCCGAGCCGCCCCGGGCGGTCGCGGCGATGATGGCCGAAGCGTCCGCCGTCATCGAGCTCACCAGCCTGTTCATTGGTTCCAGCCGTGCCCGCCGCAACGCCACCGAGCGGGGCGTCCGCTACCTCGCCATGCCCGGCGTGGTGCTGGAGACGTTCCGCCCGGGCGGCCCGCTGGACGTCGACTTCGAGCAGTTGCGCGACGACGCGGAACGGGTGGGCCGGGCGTGGGGCTCGGCCCGCGAGTTCCGGCTGACCACCCCCGCGGGTACCGACCTGCGCGGCTCGGTGGACGGCCGTCCCGGCCGGGTGCTGCACGGGATGGCGCGCGACCCGGGCGCCTACATGGCGCCGCCGGACATCGAATCGGGCACCGCGCCAGTGGAGGGCACGGCCTCCGGCGTCGTCGTAATCGACGGCGACCTGCTGTTCATGGGCCGCGGCCCGCTGCGTGAACCCGTCGTCCTGCACGTCGAGGACGGGAACGTGGTGGGCATCGAGGGCGCCGAGCGCGCCCGGCTGACCGGGATGCTGGAACGCTGCGCGGACGAGCAGATGGCGAACCTGGCCGAAGTCTCCATGGCCTTCAACCCGGCCGGGACCATCTGCGAGGTCCCGATGGAGACCGAGTCCGCCCGTGGCACGGCACACGTCGCGCTGGGCAACTCGATCGCCTACGGCGGCCAGGTCAACGCCATCGCGCACCTGGACTGCGTGATGCGTGACGCCACCCTGGAGCTCGACGGCCGGTCCGTGATGATCGAGGGTGACCTGCAGTGAGGCTCCAATGAGTCCCCCGCGGGTGCTGCTCGCGAAGCCCGGACTTGACGGGCACGACCGGGGCATCAAGGTCGTCGCCATGGCCCTGCGGGACGCCGGCGCCGAAGTCATTTACCTGGGCCTGCGGGTGACAGCCGGCCAGATCGCGGCGGCGGCTGTGGCCGAGGACGCCGATATCGTCGGGATCTCCTCGCTGTCGGGCGCGCATCTGCCGATCGCGAAGCAACTGCTGGCGGCGATGAGCGAGGCCGGCCTGGCCACTCCGCTGATCATTGGCGGTACGATTCCGCCCGGCGACGTGGTCGCGCTGCGCAGGCTAGGCGTGGCCGCCGTATTCCCGGTGGGCACCCCCCTGCCCCGCGTCGTCGAGGGCGTGCTCCGTGTGGCTGGTTCCCGGACGGCGGCCTAATGCCCCCCCGCGAGCAGCGCGAGCAAAGCAAGCCCTCCCCGCGAGCAGCGCCAGCCAAAAAAGCAGAGCCGCCGGTCAGCACGGACTCGGGAATCCCGGTGGCCCCCGTTTACACGGCGGATGACGTGGCGGGCGGGACCACGGGCCTGGCCGCCCGCCTGGGGCGGCCCGGCGAGCCGCCGTTCACCCGGGGGCCCTATCCGTCCATGTACCGGGGCCAGCTCTGGACCATGCGCCAGTTCGCCGGGTACGGGTCCGCGGAGGAGACGAACGCCCGCTTCCACTTCCTGCTCGGCCAGGGCCAGACCGCCCTGTCGGTCGCGTTCGACCTGCCCACGCAGCTCGGCTACGACTCCGATCATGAGATGGCCCGGGCCGAGGTCGGCCGGGTGGGTGTCGCCATCGACACCGCCGAGGACATGACAGACCTGTTCGCCGGGCTGGCCTTGGACAAGGTCTCGGTGAACTTCACCATCAACGCCACCGCGCCGATCATCCTGGCCAGCTACCTGGTCGCCGCGGAGCGCCAGGGAGTGCGCCACGACCAGCTCACCGGGACCCTGCAGAACGACATCCTCAAGGAGTTCCTCGCCCGCAAGGCCTATGTGTTCCCGCCGGGCCCGTCCATGCGGCTCGCGGCGGACGTGGTCGAGTACGCATCCCAGACGCTGCCACGGTTCAACCCGATCTCGATCACCGGGTACCACGCGCGGGAAGCGGGCTGCGACGCGGTCCAGGAACTCGGCCTCACCATGGCATCAGCCATCGCCTACTGCGAGGAACTGACCGGCCGCGGGCTGGCGTTCGATCGTTTCGCGCCCCGGTTGTCCTTCCACTTCGCGACCACCCTGGACCTGTTCGAGGAGATCGCGAAGCTTCGGGCCGCCCGCCGCATCTGGTACCAGATAGCTACCCAACGATTCCGCGCAGCTGATCCCGCCTCCGCCCGGCTGCGGTTTTTCTCGGGGAACTCGGGGACCACGTTGACCGCGCAGCAGCCGCTGAACAACGTGATCAGGTCGACCGTCCAATGCCTGGGCGCGGTGCTCGGCGGAGCTCAGTCGATTCACGTGATGGGCTACGACGAGGCCTTCGAGATCCCCAGCCAGCAAGCGGTCACGCTGTCGCTGCGCACCCAGCAGATCATCGCCCTGGAGACGGGTGTCACCAGGACGGCGGACCCGCTGGCCGGCTCGTTCTTTGTCGAGAATCTGACCGACGAGATCCAGGCCCGGGCCGAGGCGGTGCTACGAGAGATCGAGGACGCCGGGGGAGCGGTCCGCGCGCTGGAGCGCGGCATTCCGCAGCGGTGGATCACCGACGCGGCATACCGCGCCGAGCGGGACATTGCTGAGGGACGCCGCCCCAAGGTGGGCGTGAACGTGCACGTCACCGAAGACGGGGGCGGGAACGGGGATGGTCTCGGGGAGGCGATGGAGTTCTTCCAGCTCGATCCGGGGATCGCGGAGCGGCAGGTGGCCAGGACCCGGCAGCGGCTGGCGGCCAGGGACGGCCGGGTGGTGGCGCACGCGGTGCAGCGGCTCAGGCAGGACACCGATGAGGGGCGGAACGTGATGCCAGCCCTGGTCGTGGCGGCGAGAGCGGGCGCCACCGTGGGCGAGATGTGCGACGTGTTCCGCAGCGCGTTCGGCGAGTTCCGCGAGCCGTCCCCGTGGTGAGCGGCATGCGCGGTGACCCGCACAGTGACCCGCACAGGGGCTTGCTCGGCGGGCTGCGGGTGCTCGATTTGACCCGGTTCGTCGCCGGGTCCCAGGCGACCATGCTGCTGGCGGCCATGGGCGCCGACGTGGTGAAGATCGAGATACCGCCCGGCGATCCGTACCGCTGGCAGGGCACCGGGTTCATCAACGGCGCGGGGTTCACCAACGGCACGGGGTTCACCAACGGCACCGGGCGCGGCAATGGGGAATCGGTCCTGTTCATGGCCCTGAACTCGGGTAAGCGCAGCGTGGCCATCGACTTCAGGAAGCCCGCTGGCCGCGCGGCGATCGAGCGGCTGCTCGCCACCTCGGACATGCTCGTCGAGAACTCGCGGCCGGGAAGCCTGGCGCCGCACGGGCTGGACTGGGAGTCGGTGCACGCCCGCTTCCCCGCGCTGATCTACGGGTCCATCTCGGGTTACGGGGATGTCGGCCCGGAAGCCGCCAAGGGCGGTTTCGATCTGATCCTGCAGGCCGAGAGCGGCGTCATGAGCGTCACCGGGACCCCCGAGTCGGGCCCGGTAAAGGTCGGGGCGCCGGTGCTGGATGTGGGCGCGGGGCTGAGCTGCGCGCTGGGCCTGCTCGGCGCGTACATCGAACGGCAGCGGACCGGCGTGGGCCGGCTCGTGTCGTCCTCGCTGCTCGAATTCGCGCTGGCCAGCCTCGGCACGCTCGCCGCCAGCGTCATGGTGTCGGGCGCCGTGCCTGGCCTGCTCGGCACCCACTCGCCGACGTTCGCCCCGTACGGCGGATTCCGGACCGCTGATGGCTGGATCGTGCTGGCCGGCGCGGGGTCCGAGGAGATGTGGCTGCGTGCCTGCCGCGTGTTCGGGCTCAGTGATCTGACCGTCGACCCGCGGTTCACCGACAACGCCAGCCGGGTGGCCCACCGGGACGAGCTGACCCAGCAGATCGAAGCCGTGCTCATCACGCTACCCACGGCGCACTGGCTGGCCCGGTTCGAGGAAGCGGGGGTGCCCGCCGCGCGGGTGCAGGACCTCTCGCAGGTGCTGCACCGGCCCCAGGTCGGCGCGCTGGGCGCGGTCCAGGAACTTGAGCACGCCACCGCCGGAGCGTACCGGGTGATCGGCCCGCCGCTGCGGGTTGACCGGGCTGCGCTCGGCTATCCGTCGCCCGCTCCGGCCCTGGGATCCGATACCCGCGCCGTGCTCACGGAGGCCGGCCTGGCCCCGGATGACATCGACCGCCTGGTCGAAGCGGGTATCGCGGTGACCGCGTGACCGGCCCGGTGAGCGCGCCGCCGGCCGCGCGGGATCTCGCCGAGGCCGTGATCCGGCGCACGATCGCGCTGGCCGCGATCCCCGCCCCCACCGGCGCCGAGAAGGCCCGTGCCGACCTTGTGCTCCGCTGGTGGGCCGAGGACGGGTGGAAGCCGCGCACCGATACCGCGGGCAACGTGTGGGCGCAGGTGGCCGACGGCCCCGGCCCGGGGGTGCTGATCTGCGCCCACCTCGACACGGTCTTCCCCGAGGACCTGCCGCATGTGGTCGTGGCCAAGCCTGGCCGGCTGTACGGGCCGAGCGTGGGGGACGACAGCGTGGGGGTGGCCGCCCTGTCGGCGGTGGCAACGCTGCTCGCGGCGCCCTCGAACACTGGGCCGGTCTGGCTGGTGGCGACCGTGGGTGAGGAAGGCACCGGAAACCTGGCCGGGATCAGGCACGCGCTGGCGCACCCGCCCGCGCCGGTCTCGGCGGTGATCGCGGTGGAAGGCAACTACCTCGGGCGGGTCGTCATCACGGGTGTCGGCTCGGTCCGCTGGCGGGTTCGCTACGCCGGTCCGGGCGGGCACGCATGGGAACGGGCCGAGGCGCCGAGCGCGGTGCACGCGGCCGCGGGCGGCGCGGCCAGGCT
>OCZU010001043.1_pt1 | contig 18623 bp, 20 predicted proteins | sample 1539001 | NCBI WGS metagenome assembly OCZU01 (sample SAMEA3539306, study PRJEB22396) | soil metagenome | biome: tundra; feature: field; material: soil | place: USA | collected 2010-05 | depth 0.15 m | reverse complement strand
TCACTTGCTGCATGGCGGCTGGAGCATGGATTACCAGGGCCATCCGCCGGTCGATGTATTCGTGGCCGCCGAGCCCGATGCGGCAGTGCCCATGTTGCTCGAGGCGCTTGCGCCAAGGCAGACCGAGGCGTTTGTGCCGAGACCTCGGGAAGCGCTTGCGCCGCCGTACAGGGGAGCGCTTGCGCCGAATCCCCCCGACGTGCTGGCGCCGAGACGCGTGGAAGCGCCGTCTCCTGGCGACCGCGCGCATCGATTCGCGCCGCGCGAATACGCGTTTTCGGCCGCGCCGAATGAGGACGGACGCATCGGCACCGACGACGTCGCCGTTGCGCTGCGCACTGTCGTCGGCGACCGGCCGGTTTCGTTCAGCCACCTGCCGCTGTCCTGGAACGGCGCGAGCTGGCCGTTTCGCCATCCGCTCGATTTCCTCGGATCCGATGGCGGCGGAGGCATCGGCGCCGGACCGGGCATCGCCGTCGGCGCCGCCCTCGCGCTTAGAGAATCCGGCAGGCTATCGGCGGCGGTGTGCGGGGACGGCGATTTTCTGATGGGCGCGACCGCGCTCTGGACCGCAGCCCACTATCGGATTCCGTTACTACTCATCGTCGCCAACAACGTCTCGTTCTACAACGACGAAGTGCATCAGGAGCGCGTCGCACGCATGCGCGACCGGCCGGTCGAGAACAAGTGGATCGGCCAGCGCATCGCCGATCCCGAAGTCGATCTCGCGGCCATCGCACGGGCGCAGGGCGCGCAGGGCTGGGGTCCGGTTCGGCAGCTCGATGCGCTCGTGCCCGCGCTGGAGCAGGCGGTGCGCGCGGCGCTGGACGGCGGCGTCGCGGTTGTCGACGTGCGCGTGCAAGCGGGCTACACCCCTGCGATGAGCGCCGCGCTTGTGCAGAGTCGGCGCGGCTCCGACTGATCCGATGACCGTCGAGCCTGCGCAACCCTCCGGAGCTGCCACCGAAGTAATCGATTCGCGGGGCTCGCGCCTGCTCGACGTCGAGCGGGTCAGCAAACGCTTCATCACCGGCGAAGGCACGATCACCGCCGTCGACGACGTGTCGTTTTCGATCGCTCCGGGCGAGTTCGTATCCATCATCGGGCCGTCGGGTTGCGGCAAATCGACCGTGTTCAACATCGTCGGCGGCCTGATCGGCGACTACGAGGGCCGCGTGACCGTTGCCGGCGACACCGTTCGCGGAACGCACCCGGCGATCGGCATGGTGTTCCAGGAAGAGTCCACGTTTCCCTGGCGCACGGTGGTCGAGAACGTTGCCTTTCCGCTCGAGATCGCGGGAGCGTCCAAGCAGTTGCGGATCGAGCGCGCCGAGCACTTCGTCGCCATGGTCGGCTTGCGCGGCTTCGAGCGGCGCTATCCGGCAGAGCTGTCGGGCGGCATGCGCCAGCGGGTGGCGCTGGCTCGCACGCTCGCATCCGAGCCTCGCATCCTGCTCATGGACGAGCCTTTCGCCGCGCTGGACGAGCAGACGCGGCTATTGCTCGGCGACAGGGTCCTTCAGATCCAGCAGACGCTCAAGCAGACGACGCTGCTGATCACTCACAATCTGACCGAAGCGGTTCAGCTCTCGGACCGCGTGCTGGTGATGACGTATCGGCCGGGCCGCGTGAAGCGCGTGGTCGACATCCACCTGCCGCATCCACGCGACTCCGAGGTCGTCAGCAGCGACGCGTTCGGACACTACGTCGCCGAGATCTGGCATGACCTGCGCGAGGAAGCGAGCAAAGGGATACGCGATGACGAGTCGCGCGTGCTGGAAGGAAAGCCCAGGCGATGAGCGGCGCGCGGATCCATGGGTGGATCAAGTCGCGTATCGGTGCGCGCTTGATCGGTGCCGCGAGCGCGCTGGCCCTGATCGGCCTGGTGGAGCTGGCGATCCGGGCTGGAATGATCAATCGCTTCATCGTGCCGCTGCCGTCGGAGATCCTGCGCGCGATTCCGCGCATCATCGTCGAGGAAAACGTCCTGCACCGCTTCTGGCAGACCACGCAGGAGATGCTATGGGCGAGCCTGCTGCTCGTAGGCGTCGGCATTCCGCTCGGAGCCCTCCTTCACCGGTTCAGGATCATGCGCCTGGCGTGCGAGACATGGGTGGGCGCACTCGCTGCGGCGCCGATCGTGCTCATGTACCCGCTGTTCCTGGTCATCTTCGGACGCAGCGCAACGACCATCGTCATGATCGGGTTCGCCGCAGGACTCGCGCCGGTCATTCTCAAAACGCTCGAAGGCCTGGCCGGAACGCGCCGCGTGCTTCTCGACGTCGGGCGCAGTTTCAAGCTCACTGCCTGGCAGCAGTTCTGGAAAATCCTGCTGCCGGCCGCGCTGCCCTCGGTGTTCGTCGGACTGAAGCTCGGGCTCATTTTCGCGATGATCAACATCGTCGGCGTCGAGTTCCTGATCAACTTCGGCGGCCTCGGTCAACTCATCAACGAGCTCGCGGAACGCTATGATCTGCCCGGGACTTACGGTGCGATCTGCTTCGTGATCCTGACCAGCGTCGTGTTCTTCGCGACTACCGAGCGACTCGAGCGGTTCCTGAGGCCCGGCGAGTGAACCGCGCCATTGCCACCGGCAGTGCCGCAACCGGCCGGCGTGTCGCCTTGGTGCGTATCGTCATCATCGCGCTGGCCCTCGCCGGCTGGGAAACGCTATCGCTCTCGGGTTGGCTGTTTCGCGATGTCGTACCCTCGCTGACCGCAATAGCCGGCGCGATCGGCCGACTGCTCGTCAACGCAGATTTCTATTCCAATCTCGGCATCACGGTCGGCGAGATCGGCGTGGGACTCCTCATCGGCGGAATCTGCGGACTGGCCGCAGGCATTCTTCTTGGCGCCAATCGATTTCTGTCGAGCGCGTATGAATCCTTGATCTATTACCTCGGACCGACGCCGAAGATCATTTTTTTCCCGGTCATGATCATGTGGTTCGGTGTCGGCTCCGGCTCCAAGATCGCGATGGGCGTCGTGTCCTGTTTCTTCCCGATTGCCATCAGCGCCGCCTCGGGGATGCGGCAGATTGATCGCGTGCTGATTCTCGTCGGAAAGAGCTTTCGCGCAACGACATGGCAGACAGTGTGGAAGATCTATCTTCCCGCGATGCGGGAACCGATGGTCAATGGCGTGCGGCTGGGTCTCGGCGTGGCGATCATCGGCACCTTGCTCGCCGAAACCAAGTTGTCCAACCGCGGAATGGGCTACCTGATCATTCAGGCGTATTCGACCTTCGACATGCCGCGAATGTACGCGCTCCTGATCGTTTTGTTCATCCTGTCGATCGGCGCCAATGCGCTGATCGGGAAATTCAGCGGGAGGTAAAGCGAGGAACGTCCCTGGACTCCGTCAAGCGATGAAACGTAAACGATGTGGAAAGCGCGCAAGCCGTCAGACACTTCAGCGATGCGGCGCGCACGAGTGCGCGACCGCCGGCGTCTTTTCTTCGAGCTCTGCCGAGATTCCCGCCTGCAAGAGCCCCAGCGCGGTTGCCGGATCGTCGGCGAACTGAAAAAGCGCAAGATCCTCAGCCGCGATCATGCCGTGCCGCACAAGGGCCTCGAAATTGATGATCTCGTTCCAGTAACTCGACCCGTACAGCACGATCGGAACGTGACGCTCGATCTTTCTCGTCTGCATCAGCGTCAGGATCTCCATCAATTCGTCGAGCGTGCCGAATCCACCCGGAAACACAACAAGCCCGCGGGCGAGATATGCAAACCAGAGCTTGCGCATGAAGAAGTAATGGAACTCGAACGAGAGCTCGCGCGAGATGTAGGGGTTTGGCCGCTGCTCGTGCGGCAATCCGATGTTGAGCCCGATGGTCTTGCCGCCGGCCTCCGAAGCGCCACGGTTGGCGGCCTCCATGATGCCGCCGCCGCCGCCCGTGCAAACGACGTACCGGTGAGCGTGCGACGGGAGACTCTTCGACCAGATCGTGACCAGGCGCGCGAGCTCGCGCGCCGCGTCGTAGTAATAGCCCAGTGGTCCGTCCGAGACCAACCGTGCGGAGCCGAAAAATACGATCGTGTCGCGAATACGTTCGCGGTGAAAAGCGTGCATCGGCTCGAGGTATTCGGCAAGGATGCGCAGCGGACGTGCATCGTCACTGTCGAGGAATTGCTCGTTCTTGTAGGCGAGCCCGCTGCGCGGCGCATCGATCCCGCTCATGGCTTCGCGCCGATGGCCGCAAAATCGATAAATCCGCGCGAGACGTCGGTGCGGAGCAGTTGCACGCGGACGCGGTCGCCCACATCGAGACCGTCCGATCCGCGGACAACTCTGCCTTCAGCGACCGGCCCGGAAATGCGCACCCATGTTCCCTTGTCCGACGCACCCGTGACGATGCCGTCGAACTGCGTACCGATCCGCGACGCGAGGAGCAGCGCGGCGACCGATTTCCCGACTTGCCGTTCCACTTTTGCGGCGTTGTCTTCCTGATCCGTGCAGTGGCGCGCCAGCGCAGTCAGTTCGTCGGTGGAGTAAGGCGAAGCTTGACCGCCCAACGCCGCCTTCAGCAATCGTTGCGTGACCAGGTCGGGAAATCGGCGGTTCGGCGCCGTGGAGTGCGTGTAGTCCTTGACCGCCAGCGCGAAGTGGCCCTCGGCAGCTTGGCCCGGCACTTCGAGCACATACTCGCCGGAGCCCAGCAGCTTGATCACCGAAAGCGAGACGTCCGGAAAGCGCGGGGGATCGGCCTGACGGCGTCTGATCAGAAAGGCATCCAACGCGACCGCGTCGGGCGTCTCCGGCAAGCGATCCCCCGTTTTGGCCGCCAACGCGACAATCTTGTCCCAGTGCTTGGGTGTCTGAAGCACGCGGCGCAGCGATGGCACGCCCTTCTTTTCGAGAAATTCCGCGGTTACGCCATTGGCCGCAATCATGAAATCCTCGATCAGTTCCTTCGCCCGGTTCTTTTCGTCCGGCAGCAGATCGGTCAACGAGCCGTGCTCGACTACCGCTCGAACTTCCACCGTTTCCAATTGCAGCGCCCCGCGCGCGTGGCGCACCCGCTTCAAGGCTTGCGCTGCACGATCCTGGGTGCGGATCTGCTCGTCCAATCCGGCCACTGCCGCAAGTTTCGGCGGCGCAGGCCCCGTGCCCTCGAGCCAGGCAGCGAGTGCGTTGTAGGCAAGCTTGGCGCGATTCAGAACGATTGCCGCGTAGAGGTCGGATGCGGTCACGGTCGCGTCGGGGGCAACGACCATCTCCACCACGATGGCCAGCCGTTCCTGGCCCTCGGCCAAAGACGTAAGGTCGGTCGACAGTTTTTCCGGCAGCATCGGAAAAATGACCGGAGCCGTGTAGACCGAGGTCGTGTTGGTCGCTGCGTGACCGTCGATCGCGGAACCTTTCTTGACCAGCGCATCGACGTCGGCGATCGCAATCAGAATTTTTACCGCGCCGTCCGCATCGGGCTCGGAAACCGAAAGCTGATCGAGATCGCGCGAGTCGTCATTGTCGATCGACGCCCAAAGTAAGCCGCGCAAGTCGCGGATCGCCCCGCCGGCTGCCGCGGCATGCGTCATCGCGTTGCTTTCGCCGATCACGGCAGGTGAAAAGTCGGGAAGGAGCCCGCGCTGCAGCATTGCGTCATGGGCAATGCCCTGAAGCTGGTCATTGCCGATTTTTTGTACTGTCGCCATCAAATAAGAGCCTCCGTCGTTGGTGTCGCCGGGTCGCGTCAAACAATGTCGCGTGTCGCGCGGCAACGCCTGAGCAGCACTTTGCTCAGAATTCTTATTGTATTCTCTGGGGCTGAGTTCACCCAGGAGGCGTGCGGCGCGAAGGCAAACCGGCGGATGCTCGTTTGCCGGCGCTCGCGACGATAGACGCCGGGAATTCACCTCGGCGCTCCCGCGAATCTCTTTGGTCACTGTAAAACCAACTACATCAGCAATGCCCGACAACGACCAGAACGCGCGCCGCGAACTATGGACTGCAATCGTGCTCCTCTGGCTTGCGGGCAACGCGCTGCGACTCACCATCCTCGCTGTTCCTCCGGTCATCGCGATGATCCGCGACGAATTCGCGCTGAGCGCCACCGAGGTGGGTCTCCTGAGCAGCATTCCTCCGGCATTGTTTGCGATCGCTGCGCTGGCAGGATCGCTGCTGGTCGCGCGATTGGGGGTCAAGGGGGCGCTCGTGGGTGGCTTGCTGCTCGTCGCGGTCGGCTCGGCGTTGCGAGGCTTGAGCACGAGCTACGCCATCCTGTTTGTCACGACGATCGTGATGTCCTCCGGGGTGGCGATCATGCAGCCCATCATGCCCACCACGGTGCGCCAGTGGCTGCCGCGTCGCATTGGATTGGGCACCGCGGTTTACACCAACGGCCTGCTCGTGGGCGAGGTTTTTGCGGTGCTACTGACGATTCCATACGTGCTGCCAATGGTCAGCGGGAGCTGGCGAGGATCGCTGGTGTTTTGGTCTCTGCCTGTCGCGCTCATCGCGATTGTTGTTTACTTCTGCGCGCCGCGTCCACAGGAAAAGCATCAAGCGCGCGCCAGTACGGCGTCCAAATGGCTGCCGGATTGGCACGTCGGGCTCGTCTGGCGTCTCGGCGGCTTGTTCTTGTGCATCAACGCCATTTACTTCAGCGCCAACGCTTTCATCCCGATCTACCTGACGAGCGCGGGCCGCCCGGACTTGATCAGCAGTGCCTTGCTGGCGTTGAACTTCGGACAGTTGCCGGCATCGCTCTTGCTGCTCGCGACCGCGGGCAAGCTGGAGCGTCGCGCATGGCCTTACATCGCCTCAGGGCTTCTGTCGTTGTTCTCCTTCGCGGGACTGGCGCTGATGGTCGGCCCGGCTACCGTAGCGTGGGCCGCGCTGTTGGGGTTTTCGGATGCCGCGGCGCTGATCCTCGGGCTGACGCTGCCCCCGCTCCTCTGCCGCCCCGAAGACGTGGCGCGAACGTCCGCCGGCGTGTTTACCTTGAGCTATGGCGGCGCGGTGGTGATCGCGGTCATCAGCGGCGCAGCGTGGGACCTGACCGGCATTCCTGCGCTCGCGTTTGTACCGCTTGCCGCGTGCGCGGTCGGCATGACCGCGATCACCGTGCGCCTGCGTCTGAACAAGGAGCTTCGCTGAGTCGCCATGTGCCTTCGCGGTAGACTTGTCCGAACCGCCTCGCACATCCTTCGCATCCTTCTGCTGCAATGGCACGTCGCTACCACTACTACGTCTACGTGATCGAACTATCGAAAGACGTGCTCTACGAACCCCGCTTCACGAAAGCCAATCCTGATTACGCTGCCGGCAAGCCGTGCGTTTATGTCGGCATGACCGGCCTGAACCCCGACGTGCGCTTCGACAAGCACAAGGCCGGTATCCAGGCCAATCGATTCGTGCAAAAATTCGGCCTCCGATTATTGCCGGAACTCTACGAAGCTTATAACCCGATGCCTTACGACGGCGCGCGCGACATGGAAGTGGAACTGGCGATCGGTCTGCGGGAAGCCGGATACGGCGTTTGGCAGGCATGAACGCCACATCCATGCAGGCCATCGTCTCCGTATCGAAACTGTCCAAGACCTACGCGTCCGGCTTCCAGGCGCTCAAGAATATCGACCTGGAGATCCGCCGCGGCGAGATCTTCGGCTTGCTGGGCCCTAACGGCGCGGGAAAGACAACCCTCATCGGCGCCATCTGCGGGATTGTCAATCCGACCGAAGGCAGAGTGACGGTCGACGGTCACGACATCATCACCGACTTCCGCGCCGCGCGCTCGATGATCGGTCTCGTGCCGCAGGAGCTCACGACCGACGCGTTCGAAACCGTCTGGGGAACGGTGTCGTTCAGCCGCGGCCTGTTCGGCAAGCCGGCCAATCCCGCCCATATCGAAAAGGTGCTGAAGGAGCTGTCGCTCTGGAACAAGAAGGACAGCAAGATCATCACCCTTTCGGGCGGCATGAAGCGCCGCCTGCTGATCGCCAAGGCGCTGTCGCACGAGCCGCAGATCCTGTTTCTCGACGAGCCCACCGCCGGCGTCGACGTCGAGCTGCGGCGCGACATGTGGCAGCTGGTGCGCTCGCTCCAGGCCAGTGGCGTGACCATCATCCTGACCACGCACTACATCGACGAGGCCGAGGAGATGGCCGACCGGATCGGCGTCATCAACAAGGGCGAGATCATACTGGTGGAAGACAAGGCCGAGCTGATGTGCAAGCTCGGCAAGAAGCAGTTGACGCTGCACTTGCAGGGCGCGCTGGAGACCGTCCCGGCCGCGCTTGATCACTACCACCTTGAGCTGTCGAGCGACAAGAGCGATTTGATTTATACCTACGACACGCAGGGCGAGCGAACCAGCATCGCCACGCTACTGGACGATCTCGACAAGGCCGGGATCAGGTTCAAGGACCTGCAGACGACGCAGAGCTCGCTCGAGGATATCTTCGTCAGCCTGGTGAGGAAGGACCAATGAGCGTGAACGTACACGCGATCCGCGCGATCTACCGCTTCGAGATGGCGCGCACCCGGCGCACGCTGATGCAGAGCGTCATCTCGCCGGTGATTTCGACCTCGCTGTATTTCGTGGTCTTCGGCGCGGCCATCGGCTCGCGCATCGCGCAGGTCGACGGAATCACCTACGGCGCATTCATCGTTCCCGGACTCATCATGCTGTCGCTGCTGACGCAGAGCATCGCCAACGCATCGTTCGGCATCTATTTTCCAAAATTCACCGGCACGATCTACGAGCTGCTGTCGGCGCCCATCTCTTATTTCGAGATCGTGGTCAGCTATGTCGGCGCTGCCGCGACCAAGTCGATGATCCTCGGCGTGATCATCCTGGCGACCGCCGGGTTGTTCGTACCACTGCGCATCGAGCACCCGCTCTGGATGGTCCTCTTCCTCGTGCTGACGGCGGTAACGTTCAGCCTCGTCGGCTTCATCATCGGCATCTGGGCCGACGGCTTCGAAAAGCTGCAGCTCGTGCCGCTGCTGATCGTCACCCCGCTTACCTTCCTGGGAGGCAGCTTCTATTCGATCCAGATGCTGCCGCCGTTCTGGCAGACGGTCACGCTGTTCAACCCGGTGGTCTACTTGATCAGCGGCTTCCGCTGGAGCTTCTACGGCATTGCCGACGTGAGGGTCGGCGTCAGCCTCGGCATGACGATCATGTTCATGGCGATATCGCTGGCGATCGTGGCCTGGATATTCAAGACCGGATACCGGCTCAAGACTTAGTGAGCGCCGACGCGACTCCAACTGCCCGAATGGTGACGGCATGCGCCCGGTATATCGTGTTGGCGATGTTCCGGTGCGCGCGCAGCCAAGCGATCCCTCGCGCACTGAGGCACAGATCGGCAGCGACCGAGACATCGGTGAATGATCGGTCCGACGTGTCCATTCAGCCTCCTATTGAGCATTACGAAAGTGCGTGACGCCTGCATCCTTGAATCGTCATTCCCGCGAAGGCGGGAATCCATTGTGTTTTGAAGGACGAAAATGGATCCCCGCCTTCGCGGGGATGACGCGAGTTTTTTGGGTAGCTGTCACCCGTTTAGGTAATCCTCAGTAGCTATTGGAAGAGGCTGCTTCTTGACCGTCGCGCCGGCGCGGACTACGCTCGACCGGGTTCCGGTTTGCGATTCCCCAGGACGTTGTGCTTTGCGCGACGGCGGGAGCCGCCCGATGCAACAGGCAAGGAGTGTCGAATGAGAGGAATGAAATTCGCGGCCGGTTTGTCCGCGCTGCTGGTTGTGCTGCTGTGCGCGCCGGGCAGCGGCCTCGCCGCTTCCATCAAGGGCAAGGTGGTCTTCGTCGGTCCCGTTCCGGCGCAGAAAAAAATCGATGTGACCATCGACCAATATGTGTGCGGCACCGAGAAGGATGCGGGTGACCTGTTGCTGTCGCCGCAGAAAGAGTTGAGAAACGCCGTCGTATGGCTAGAGAATCCGCCGGCCGGCACGGTCGCGCAGTCTCAAACCGCCAATATCGAGATGGATCAGCAAGGATGCATGTTCATTCCACGCGTCGTGGTGGTCCCTGCGGGCGGCACCATCGACTTTCTGAACAGCGACCGCCTGCTCCACAATATTCATGCGACGCCGAAGCTGAACGTGTCGTTCAATCGCACCCAGCCGAAAAGCCGGACCATCCCGGTCACCTTCGCCAAGCCGGAGATCGTGCGCATCAATTGCGACCTCCACTCGTGGATGGTCGGTTGGGTCGTCGTGGCGGCGCACCCGTACTATGCGATCACAGGCGCCGACGGGCAGTTCGGCTTCGACAACCTGCCGCCTGGCCAATACAAGCTCCAGGTGTGGCACGAGCGCCTCGGCGTAGCCCATGCGAGCGTCACCGTCGGCGACCAGCAGCCCGGGCGCGTCACGATCGAGATGAAGTCTCCCTGACGCGCGGCGCGGTTCAGGGAAGAACCTCGATCTTCTTCGAGGCTTCCCAGGCCGCAGAATGGTTGGGCTCGGCGACGGCCCGCAGCGATCCGCCTTCGTCCAGGGCAATCGTGAACGTCACCGTCGGCGACGAATACACCGGGTGAAGGTACGTGCGCGCGATCTCCACGGTGTCCTTGTAAAGCGCGATATAGCGGATGGAATGCTCGGATAGCGAGGGATGCTGTCCTCCGGCGCCGACGCTTATCGTGACGTTGAACCATTCACCGCGCTTGACGGAGTCAGGCGCGACGATCTTCGGCGTGTGCTTAGCATCGTAGCTCGTATGGGTATGAAGGAATTCCGGCGTGAACTGCTCCGCCTGCTCACCGGCAGCGTGCACGCGCGCAACTCCCAGGCCGAGGCAAAGCAAAAGCACGGCAGAAACAGCGCGTGGTGTAACTCGAACGGCATTTACCATCTCAGCACCTCCGATTCGTGGATCAGGATTCCGGTAGAAACTGGCGAACCAGCGCCAGAAGCTCGCGCGGACTGTACGGTTTCGCGAGGTAGCTGGTGGCACCGGCCGCCGACGCTTTTTCCCGGTCACCGCTCAACGCGAACGATGTGATCACGATGATCGGGATGTGGCCCGTGCGCGGGTCCGCTTTCAAGACCCGCGTTGCATCGAGGCCGGACATCTTGGGCAACTGCACGTCCATGAGGATGAGATCCGGCAGCTCCTGTTGCGCCTGGGCGACGCCGGATTCGCCGTCTACGGCTTCGATCAGCCGGTACGATGTGCGGCTGAGCAGCTGACGCACGATTTTCCGGTTGTACTCGTTGTCTTCGATGTAAAGAATCGTCTTCGCGCTCATGCGCCATCGCCTTTCGTCCGCAGCGGAACGGCAAAGAAGAACGTGCAGCCCTTGCCGATCTCGCTGTCGATCCAGATGCGGCCGCCGTGCATCTCCACGAATTTCTTGGTGATGCTGAGGCCAAGACCCGTTCCCCCGAATTCGCGCGTGACGGTCGCGTCGACCTGGCGGAACTCTGCGAACACATTCTCCAGCTCCTCCTTCGGGATGCCGATGCCGGTATCCGTGACGCGATAGATAAGCTCGCTGCCCACGAGCTCCACCCCGATCTCGACCCGCCCCTGCTTGGTGAACTTGATAGCGTTGCCGGCAAGGTTCATCAGGCATTGCGTAAGGCGCCCGTTGTCGCCATAGGCGACGGGAAGATCGTCGGGGACATTGATCACAAAGTCCAGACCTTTCTCGGCGGCCAGCGAACGCAACGATACGTGAACGATATCGACGACCTCCCGGACCGAATACTCGCCCAGTGCGAGCTCCATGCGCCCGGCTTCGATCTTGGACAGATCCAGAACATCGTTGATCAGGCGCAGCAGATGGCGGCCGTTTACCTGGATGTCGGCGAGCGGTTCCTTCAGCTCGGTTGGCACGTCACCATAGAGCCCGTCGAGAACCATTTCGGTGAAGCCGAGGATGGCGTTCATCGGCGTGCGCAGCTCGTGGCTCATGTTGGCGAGAAAATCAGATTTTTCCTTGCTCGTCTGTGCCAGTTGCTGGTTCAGACGACCGAGCTCGGCAGCCGCGTCGCGTTGCTCGGTATCGAAACGCTGCAGCTCCTCGCTCATGTGGTTCATCCGCTCCGCCAGCGCGCCGAACTCGTCGCGATTGGGCACGCTGATGCGCCCCCTAAAACTGCCCGCCGCCACCTTGTCGAGGAAGCCCAGCGCTTCGCGCACCGGAAGGATGAACGACCAGGAGATCACGAAACCGCAGAACAGCGCGAATATCACCGCGCTCACCGCGAAAGCGCTGGTCAGAATCAGCGACCTGCGGTTCGCGGCGGTGACACTATCGCGCAGCCGCGCCATTTGATCTTGCTGTGCCGCGACCAGCCGGCCCACACGCGTCGTAATTTCGTTGTCGAGCTGCTCCTGGCGGTACAAAAGCGCGCCGGTTACCGAACCAAGCTTGCCATCGCGGATCGCGTTGGCCATGTCGGCCACGACCGCCATCGCCTCGTCTTGCGATGATCGTATCTGCTCGACCAGGCCCTTGTCGGCTGTTCCCGCCGCTTCCACCTTGGCGAGCCTGTCATTGAATCGATTGTTCTCGCGCAGGATTTTGGAGATCGCCACCTCGTCTTGCGAAAGGAGCGCCAGATCGGTGTAATGCATCTGTCTGGCCAACGCATGCTCGCCTTGCTGCGCGAGACTGACCAGTTCATGCGCTTCGTCGAGCAGCTGGCTCTGATGCGTCGCGCTGACGATGGTCTGCAGACTCACCAGCGCCATCACGATAAAAAGCAACGTGACGATCAAGAACGCGGCGAGCAGCTTGGTATGGACCGACGCGCGAATTCCTGCGACCCAACGCACCAGCAAGCGGAGCGGTGTTCGACTCTGGACAAACTCGGCGAGCTGTTCGAGCTTGATTTCCGGATGCTCCGCTGATGAAGGATTTTCGAGTGGGGATTGCACGTTCGTCTTACCGCCGTTCTGTGCTTGTGCATCTCAGGCCGAGGCCGTATATTTCCCGGATCGCTGGGACAATCGTCGGTGAGAACCCCTCCTCGCATCCTCATCGTCGACGACAACCCGACGAACGTCAAGGTCCTGCAGACCCGTCTGGCTGCGGACGGCTACGAGATCGTCACCGCCGCCGATGGCGAGGAAGGGCTGGCGGCCGCCCGGCAGCATACTCCCGATCTGATCCTGCTCGACGTCATGATGCCCAATCTCGACGGCTTCGAGGTGTGTCGGCGCCTGCGTGCCGACGCCGCGTTCCCGTTCACGCCGATCATCCTGGTGACCGCGATGGCGGACTCGAAGGATGTGGTCGCGGGGCTCGAGGCCGGTGGCGACGAATACCTGACCAAACCGGTCGATCACGCCGCACTGGCCGCCCGCGTGCGCTCGATGCTCAGGATCAAACGCCTGCACGATACGGTCGAGACACTTGCCGCCGAAGTGAGGGAGTGGAACGCTTCGTTGGAGCGGCGAGTCGCCGAGCAAGTCGGCGAACTCGAGCGCGTTGGCCGCCTGCGGCGCTTTTTCTCCCCGCAGCTCGCGGAGCTCATCGTCAACGGCGGCAGCGATGATCCGCTGAAGAGCCATCGTCGCGAAATCACGGTCGTGTTTCTCGACCTGCGCGGCTTCACCGCCTTCGCCGAAGTCGCGGAGCCCGAGGAGGTGATGGGCGTGCTGGGCGAGTATCACCAGATCACCGGCAAGCTGATCCTCGAATACGAAGGCATGCTGGAGCATTTTACCGGCGACGGGATAACGATTCTTTTCAACGATCCGGTGCCGATCCCGAACCCCGCCGAGCGCGCGGTGCGGATGGCGCTTACGATTCGCGAGCGCGTCGGCCGCAAGGCGGAGGACTGGGTCAAGCGCGGCTACGAGCTAAGCCTGGGCATCGGCGTCGCGCAGGGCTTTGCGACGATCGGCGCGATCGGATTCGAAGGCCGCTGGGACTACAGCGCAATCGGGACCGTCACCAATCTGGCCGCACGCTTATGCGGTGAGGCCCCGGGCGACCAGATTCTGATCGCCCATCGCGTGTACGCAGAGGTAGAGTCGCTCGTGGAAGTCGAGCCCCAGGAGGTGCTGACGCTGAAAGGCTTTCGCCGCCCTGTGATCGCCTATCGGGTCCGGGGGTTGAAAACCCCTCAGAGTTGAGCGCGCCGTGCCGCGCCCGGTTGTCAGTCCGCGTAGCCCGGTAATTCGCGATCGAGCAGCCGCATCATGGCCTCGAAGTACAGGCGCTCACGCTCGGCACGGGAGTGCCGGTCGTGCCCGGATGGGGCCTGGACCCGCGCAGCAATCTCGTCCGACAGGACTTCGATCGGCCGCCCAGTGGACAACGCCAGCACCTGCGTTCGGCAGACGCGCTCGAGCTTGTAGAGCCGCTTGTAGGCCTGCCCGATGTTGTCCCCGGTGACGATCACGCCGTGGCTTTTCATGAAAAGAATCTGCTTGTCGCCGATCACCCCGGCCAGACGTTCGCCTTCTTCGAGCGAGTCGGCGGTGCCGGTGTAGTGATCGTCATAAGCGATGTGGCCGTGAAAAAAAGCCGCAGTCTGGTTGGCGGGCAACAGGCGATTGTCCTTCAGCATGTTGAGTGCGAGCGCCCAGGGCTGATGCGTGTGCAGCACCACGCGCACGCCACAAATGCGATGGATCGGTGCATGGATGCATTGGGCAGACAATTCGACCACGCCCTGTCCCTCGAGCGTCGCGCCGGATTCGTCGAAGACGATCATGTCGCTCGCACGAGCTTCCGACCAGTGGCGACCGAAGGGAAGGATCAGGTAGCGGTCGTCGCGCCCGGGCATGGTCACGGTAAAGTGATTGTCGATGCCCTCCTCCAGCTCGTCGAGGAAAGCCAGACGATGAGCGGCGGCAAGATGCGTCTTCGCCTCAGCAAGCGCGTCGATCGCGCGCGGGGAAGCTAACGGATGAACCGACATGATGGATTCCTCTTTGACAACCTCAGGAAGCGCTTTCGGGCTGAAGTATAGCGGGACTCGCTTGGTTGGCAGCCGCCTTGGCTTTTGAGACGTCGCTCGCGCCGTGCTCGCTCAGGCGCGGACGCGTCGCGAGGGCGCGATCGATGACGGCAGTCGCCTCGCGCAGCTCCTCTCCCTGCAGCGGCAGTCGAGGCGGCCTGACACGGTCGCTTCCCATGCCGACCCGCTGCTGAGCGAGCTTGATCAACTGCACGAACTTGACCACGGTGTCCATGCGCAGCAGCGGCAGAAACCACTGGTACAGCGAGAACGCCTCCGCATTCCGCCCCTCGATCGCGCAGCGGTAAAGCGCCACGGATTCGGCCGGGAACGCGTTGACGAGCCCCGCGATCCAGCCGACCGCTCCGGCATCGACCGCTTCGACGATAGCGTCATCGACGCCGACCAGAATCTGCATTCGTGCGTCCGCCAGCGCGCGTATCGCCATCACGCGGCGAAGGTCGGCGCTCGATTCCTTGACCGCCTGAAGATTGGGAAGCTCGGCGGCGAGCTCAGCAATATGCTGCGGCAGGAAATCGGTCTTGTACGCGATCGGATTGTTGTAGAGCATGCAGGGCAGGTCCGTCGCCGCGATCACGGCGCGGACGTGCGCCTTCATTTCTCGCCAATCGGTGCTGTACACGTACGGTGGCAGCACCATCAGCGCGCTGCAGCCGATCGACTTCGCGTCCTGCGCAAGCTTCACCGCCTCGGCGGTGGAAAGCGCGGCGATGCCCGGAATGACGGGCACCCGCTCGCCCACCGCCTTGATGCAAGTCTCCATGACCCTGCGCTTCTCGGCGCCATCGAGCGTCGCCGATTCGCCGAGCGAGCCGATCGGAACCAGACCCACGGATCCTTCGTCGACGAGCCAGCGCGAATGCTTGGCCAGGAAGCCGTCGTCGACGGTGAGGTCGGCATTGAACGGCGTGGTGATGGCCGGAATGACGCCTTTCCAGTCCACTTTCATCGTGCGCTCCTTGCAGCGAAGCCTTGCATTTTACGCGTAGCGGTCGGGGCTGAGGCCCGCCATATTGCATGACGGCGGCTCGCCGGCCAGGATTTCGGCCATCAGCTTGCCGGTGATCGGCCCGAGGCTCATACCCATCATCGCGTGGCCGGTGGCAACCGAAAGATTGGCATACCGGGAAACCCGTCCAACATAGGGCAGGCCATCCGGCGAGCATGGGCGCAAGCCGGTGCGCACCGCCGCCTGTTGCAAATGCGCCGGCGTAATGTCCGGGTAGTAGGCCGCGACCGATTTGACGATCCCCCGCACGCGCGCACTGTCGATGCTCTCGTCGCCCGCGCCCAACTCCATCGTTCCGGCGAATCGAAGCGAGCCATCCATCGGCGTTACCGCAACGCGCGCTTCGCTCAGTATGGCGCAGATGCGCGGCAAGGATCCGGGCTTATCCAACGTCAGGCTGTAGCCTTTGCCTGCCTGCATCGGAATCCTGACACCGAGCTCGCGCACGATATCCGACGACCAGATGCCGGCACAGACGACATACTCGTCAGCGCTGAGCTCCGCGCCGGCGCGGGCCGTGCCGCCGGTGCCGCTTGGCGCAGATGCGAGGCAAGGATCCGGGCTTGTCCAACGTCAGGCTGTAGCCTTTGCCTGCCTGCATCGGAATTCTGACGCCCAGCTCGCGCACGATATCCGACGACCAGATGCCGGCACAGACGATGTATTCGTCAGCAGTGAGCTCCGCACCGGCGCGGCTCGTGCCGCCTGTCCGTATGGCCTCGATTCGATTTCCCGCCGATCGACAAGCGTCCACGCCGGTATCGTACGAAACCTGAACGCCGGCTTGCTCGACCTCGCGCGCCAGAACTGCCATGACGCGCCCGGGCGTCAAATGGGAGTCCTGAGGAAAGTAGACTGCGCCCGTGATCGCCATGCGAAGCTTCGGCTCGAGCTCGGCGGTCTGCGACGGAGTCAGTATCTCTGCCGACATGCCCAAACGGCGGGCGTACTCCGCCGCTTTCGTTTCCTCCTCGAGTCCGTGCTCGGTATTGCAGAGCATCAGCATTCCGCGCTCTTCGAGATCGAATTCGTTGTTCCAGAGCGCGGCCCATTCCCGATAGCAATCGCCGCTCGCAAGGTGCAGATCGCGAAGAACCGGCGCTGCGCGATCGACGTGAGCCTGCGTCGCCGCGCGGTGAAACTTCCAGCCCCAGCTCACGAGATCGGCGCTCGGCCGCGGCTTGACGTAGAACGGGCTCTCTGGATTCCACATCCATCGCAATCCGAGTCGCACCATGCCGGGGCTGGCCAGGGGAACGATGTGGCTCGGGACGAGCATGCCGGCATTGACAAAGGAACACCCGCTCCGATCCCGCCCACCACGCTCGATGAGCGTGACACGATAGCCTTTTTTCGCGCAGTAGTAGGCAGTGGACAGTCCGACGATTCCACCACCGACGATGAGCACGTGTTTGCTCACGGGTGTGAGTCTATGCCCCAGCGCAACGGATCCGCGTCGTCGAATAGCAGCGTCGCATCGCCGGTCACGTATGCCGATCCGGTGATATGCGGCAGCACGTGGTCCCGACGCTTTTCGTCGACGGTGAACGTGGCCTCGAACACGGTACCGATCACGCTTTCCTGCCGCCATACTTCGCCGGGCTGCAGTTTCCCGTCCGCAAACAGGCACGCGAGCTTGGCGCTGGTCCCGGTGCCGCACGGCGAGCGGTCGTAGGCGAGACCGGGGCAAAGGACGAAATTGCGGCTATTCAGCTCCGGTCCGGACGCCGCACCGAAAACTTCGATGTGATCGATCTCCGCGCCGTTGGGTCCACGAAAGCCGGTCGCCTTCAGCGTCTGCCGCACCTGGCCGGCGAAGGACGAAAGCGCCGCGGTATTGTCCGCGGAGACACGAAGGCCGCGGGCTTCGACCAGGAAGAACCAGTTGCCGCCCCATGCGACGTCGCCGATGACCTCGCCGTAGCCCGGAACGTCCAGCTTCACTTTTGCGGCAAGTCGGTAGCTTGGCACGTTGCTGACGGTCACGCGCGCGCGATCGTGCAAGGTCGCCGTCACGATGCCGACGCCGGTCTCGATGCGATGCGTTCCCGCGCCGATCCTGCCCAGGTGCGCGAGCGTGACGACGAGACCGATAGTCCCGTGACCGCACATGCCGATCGTCCCGACGTTGTTGAAAAAAATCACCCCCGCCGCGCAAGCAGCGTCGTCCGGCTCGCACAGCAGCGCCCCGACCAGGACATCCGACCCTCTCGGCTCGTTGACGATGCCCGACCGATACTGATCGCAGTCCGTCCGGAAGCGCTCCAGACGCCGTGCGACGCTGCCACCGCCAAGATCCGGGCCGCCATCGATCACTACCCGAGTGGGCTCTCCCGCAGTGTGAGAATCGACAACCCGCAACTGTTTGATACCCATGCCGCTAGTTCCTCCGTTGATCTTTGCACACGCCCTGTTCGGCTGGATCGGATTCGATACAATATCTTATCTCGGGGGGATAGCTCTACCGTCATTCCCGCGAAGGCGGGATGATGTGCAAGTTGTTGCCCATATCGGCAATCCTCAGTAGTGCGGAGTGTCTAGCGGAGATCGCGAATGGCTGCGTTCGTCTTTCACGGCGGAAAGTTTCTCGATCCGCGCAAGTCCGAGCTCCAGGGAGGCATCGAAGTCCTGATCGAGGACGATCGGATCAGGGAAGTTTCCGATCGGCCGATCAGCGCTGCCAGCGCAACCCGGATCGA
>OCZU010001041.1_pt1 | contig 18643 bp, 17 predicted proteins | sample 1539001 | NCBI WGS metagenome assembly OCZU01 (sample SAMEA3539306, study PRJEB22396) | soil metagenome | biome: tundra; feature: field; material: soil | place: USA | collected 2010-05 | depth 0.15 m | reverse complement strand
GGGCTGGACTCCGACGAGCTGCCCGAGCTTGGCGAGCTGATCACGGCGATCGCCAAGGACACCGGGGTGCTGGTGATCGAGCACCGGATGGACCTGATGATGAGCGTCTGCGACCAGATCTTCGTGCTCGACTTCGGCGTTCTGATCGCTCAGGGCACGCCCGCCGAAGTCCAGGCGGACCCGCTGGTCACCGAGGCATATCTGGGAGCGCCGCATGAGTGAGCCCAGCCCAGCCGGTCGGAGCGAGGCAGCCGCGCTGGCGGTACAGGACATCACCGCGGGCTATGGCGCCGTCCGGGTGCTGCACGCGGTGTCGGTGATCGCCGCCCCTGGCACCATCACCGCGATCCTGGGCGCCAACGGGGCCGGGAAGACCACCTTGCTGCGGGCGATAGACGGCTCCGTCCGGCCATCCAGCGGCCAGGTGCTGCTGGACGGAGTCGATCTGGCCGGCCGGCGTCCGGAGGATGTGGCCAGGGCCGGCCTCGCGCACGTGCCCGAGGGCCAGGGCGTGATCACCGAGCTCACCGTCGCCGAGAACCTGCAGCTCGGCCTGCTGCTGCAGCCCCGTACCGACCGGGCCGCCGCGCTCGCCGCGCTCTACCAGCGATTCAGCGCGCTGGCCGACCGCAGGAACCTCGCGGCCGGCACGCTGTCCGGCGGCGAGCGGCAGATGCTGGTGATCGCCCGGGCCCTGGCCACCAGGCCGCGGGTGCTGCTGCTGGACGAGCCGTCGCTCGGCCTGGCGCCGAAGGTGGTCAGCGCCGTGCTCGCGCTGATCCAGCAGCTCAGCCTGGAGTCCGCCCTGACGATCATCTTGGTCGAGCAGAACGCCCGCAGCGCGCTGGCAATCGCCGATACCGGCATCGTGCTCAACCTGGGCGCCGTGGTGGCCAGCGCGCCCGCAGCGACGCTCGCCGCCGATGAGGCGCTCCGCCGTCACTACCTCGGCTTTTAGGAAGGCAGGCGATGGCTGAGTTCATCGAGTTCACCCTCAGCGGGCTGGCCACCGGCATGATCTACGCGGCGATCGCGCTGGCGCTTGTGCTGATCTGGCGCGGCACGCGGGTGCTGAACTACGCGCAGGGCGCGATGGCGATGTTCACCGCCTACATCGCGCTGACCGTGATCAACGACACCGGCAGCTACTGGCTGGGCTTCGCTGTGGCGCTGATCGCGGGACTGGTCCTCGGCGCCGTGGTGGAGCGGACCGTGATCCGGCCGGTGACCGGTAAGCCCCCGCTGAACGCGATCGTCGTCTCGATCGGGATGCTGATCGGATTTGAGGGCCTGGCCGGGGTCCTCTACAGCTCCAATAACCGGTCCTTCCCGTCCGCCTTCTCCTCCATTGACGGGCTGAGCATCGGATCGGTGGCGCTAGGGATCACCACGAACGACCTGTTCACCGCGGCGGCGGTGCTGGCAGCGGCCGGTCTGCTCGCCGTGGCCTTCAGGTTCACTTCGATCGGGCTGCAGTTGCGGGCCACCGCCTTCAATGCCGCGGTGGCCAGGCTGCTCGGCGTCCGGGTCGGCCGGATGCTGACCCTGGGCTGGGCCCTGGCCGGGCTGATTGGCGCGCTGGCCGGGATGCTGGCCTCCCCGCCGTTGCTGAATCCGAACAGCATGGACGCGATCTTCGTGCTCGGCTTCACCGCGGCGGTGATCGGCGGGCTGGAGAGCCCGGTCGGAGCGGTGGCCGGCGGCCTGCTGCTCGGCGTCGTGCTCAGCTACGCGGGCGGGTACCTCGGCAGCGAGTCGGTCGACCTGTTCGGCCTGGCGGCCTTGGTGCTGGTGCTGATGGTCCGGCCGACCGGCCTGTTCTCCGCCGCTCCGTCTAGGCGGGTGTGATCGTGGTCGCATCGACTCCTGATCCGGCGCTGACGCCGGCGCCGGCGGCCAGGCCGGCCCGGTGGGCCGCGCCGACCCTGATCCGGCATTTGGGCATGGCTGTGCTGGCCGGCCTGGTGCTGCTGCTTGTCTCGAACGCCATCGGCGACTACCGCGACTACCAGCTGGCCGAGGTCGCCGCATACGTGGTCGCGGTAGCGGGGCTGACCGTGCTGATCGGGCAGAGCGGTCAGATCTCGATCGGGAACGGCGCGTTCATGGCCGTCGGCGGCTATGTAGCCGCGCTGTCGCTGGCCGATCTGCACTGGCCGCTGATCGCGATCGGCCTGGCCGCGGTGGCCGCAGCCGCCGTGGCCGGGGCCATCTTCGGGGTAGCTGCAGCGCGGCTGCGCGGCCCTTACCTGGCCGGCGCGACGCTGATGCTGGCGGTGGCGCTGCCGTCGCTGGCGACCAGGTTCCAGAGCGTCTTCGGCGGCGATCAGGGGCTGGGCTTCTTCGTGACGGTGCCGGGTTTCCTCGGGTCGAGCATCTCGCTGATCCGCTGGCAGGCCTGGGTCAGCTGCGCGGCCGCGCTGATTATCTTGGTGCTGCTGGCCAACCTGCTACGCAGCAGGGTCGGCCGCAGCTGGCGGGCCGTACGGGACGACGAGGTGGCGGCGGCGCTGGCCGGGCTGAACGTGGCTCGGCTGCAGGCCCTGGCCTTCGTCGTCAGCGCCGCCTGCGCCGGGCTCGGCGGCATGCTGCTCGCGATGTGGAACGAGTCGGCCTCGCCTGGTCTGTTCAGCCTCACCCTGTCCATCCAGCTGCTCACCGCCGCGGTGCTCGGCGGGCTCGGCAGCCTGTCCGGCGCGATCTGGGGCAGCGCGGTCCTGGTGCTGGCCCCGACCTACCTGGAGAACTTCGCGACCAGCCACGGCATGACGGCGGCCACGAGCGCCAGCGTGCCGATCGTGGCGTACGGCGTCGTGCTGATTGTGGTGATGCTGGCCTTCCCGTCCGGCATCCAGGGCGGGCTGGTGCTGCTGGTCCAGGTAACCCGAATTCAGCCGATCTTCCGGCGGCTCACCACGCTGGTCAGGCCGCGGCTCGGGGGGCTCGCCGGGCGGTCCGGTGCGCTCGCCCGGCAGTCCCCGACGGCTGGCACGGAGGCTGTGCAGCCGGACCCGATCGATTCTCAGCCAGTCGCAGAACCCCAAGAGAGAGGAACTACATGAGCAGATCAGATCGAGCGAGGCTGGCGGCCGTCGCCGGCCTCGCGGCCACCGCCATGGTGGCGGCGAGCTGCAGCTCTAGCTCAGGCACGAGCGGGCCGGCCGCCTCCGCGCCGGGCATCACGGCGACGACGATCTCGATTGGCAGCCACCAGCCGCTGACCGGGATCGCCGCGCCCGGCTACGACGAGATCGCCCCGGCGTCGAACGCCTATTTCCAGTACGTCAATGCGCACGGTGGCGTCTACGGCCGCAAGATCAAGTACACCTACCTCAACGACCAGTACAACCCGGCGATCACCTCGACCGTGGTGCACCAGCTGGTGCTGAAGGACAATGTCTTCGCGATCTTCAACGGGCTCGGCACGCCGACCCATCTGGCGGTCGCGCCGTTCCTGAACACCGAGCACGTGCCTGACGTGTTCGTCGCCTCCGGCTGCGAGTGCTGGAACGCGCCGGCCACTCTTCCTGACACCTTCGGCTGGCAGCTCGACTACATCCGCGAAGGCAAGATTCTCGGCAACTACATCGAGCAGCACTTCAAGGGCAAGAAGATCGGCTTCTTCTTCCAGGGCGACGAGTTCGGCCAGGACGGCGTCAAGGGCCTGAGCGACGAGATCCCGAAGTCACAGATCGTGGCGCAGGAGAGCTATGACCCGACCAACATCAAGATCGCGCCGCAGGTAGCCGCGCTCAAGGCCAAGGGCGCCCAGGTGGTCGTGTCGTTCTCGGTGCCCGCGTTCACCGCGCTGCTCAAGCTGACCATGCTGGGCCTGAAGTTCACCCCGCAGCTGGTGGTCAGCGATGTCGGCTCCGACCCGATCACGCTGGGCGGGCTGCTGGCCAGCTTCGCCAAGAACAAGACCGCCGGGTTCGGCAACGCGCTGACCCAGGGCATCATCACCGACGGCTACCTGCCGTCGCTCGGATCGTCGAACAGCTGGATCACGCTGTTCAAGAAGATCCACGATCAGTACATTCCGAAGCTGCCGTTCGACGGCAACGTGCTGTACGGGCTGTCGGTGGGCTACACGTTCGTCCAGGCCATGTTCAAGGCAGGCAAGAACCCGACCAGGCAGTCCCTGATCGCCGCCATCAACGCCGGGCTGCCGCAGGGCGCCTCGGTCGCGCCGTACCTCTACTCGGCCACTGATCACAACGGGATCTCGGGCGCCTACATAGGCACTATCGAAAATGGCGTGCTGGTGCAGATGGGCGGCGTCCTGGTGACCGACGACACGGCGACCGGACCGGTGACGGCATACACCGCGGCGCAGCCGCCGGCGCCGGCCAGCGGGATACCGCCGCACTGAGATAGCCAGCACTGAGATAGCCAGCGCTGAGACTGCAAAGCAAGAGTCCAGCCCGAGCGAAGTCCGACGCTGGCCGGGCCGAACCAGCTGGTTCGGCCCGGCCAGCGTCGTTACGGCGTGATTGCCAGGGCGTAGGGGAACCGGCCTACCGCGACCTGCGGGCCAGCGGCGTTGGTGCTGGTATTGATCGGGGTGACCGTGCCGGACAGCAGGCTCAGGACGTAAGCCGACTTGCCGTCCGCCGCGACCACGATCTGGATCGGGCCGCTGCCGACCTTGATGGCCTTCGCCGCCCGGTCCGTCGACGTCCGGATCGGAGTCACGATCCCGGCGTAGTACCCGGCCACGTAGACGGTCCTGGAGTCCGGAGTGATCGCGATCGCATATGGCCCGAGCCTGGCCACCTTGATCGGCCTGCCCGCCTTGTTCGTGGCCGTGCGGACCGGGGTGACGGTCCCCGGGCCGTCGTTGGCGACGTAGACGGTCCTGGAGTTCGGGCTGATCACGATGGCGTCGGGCCCGCTGCCGACCTTGATCGCGCGACCGGCCCGGTTGGTCGCGGTCCGGATCGGGGTCATCGTGCCGGTCGCGAAATCGGCGACGTAGACGGTCCTGGAGTTCGGGGTGATCGCGATCGCGTACGGCCCGCGCCGCCCGATGCCGATCGGGCGGCCGGCCCGGTTGGTGGCGATGCGGACCGGCGTGACGGTGCCGGCCGCGCCGCTGACCACGTAGGCGGTGTTTCCGTTCGGGGTGATCGCGATCAGGTACGACCCCGGTCGGCCGATCTTGATAGCCCGGCCGGCCCGATTGGAGCGGGTGCTGATCGGGGTGACGACGCCGGCCGCGCTGCTGGCGACGTAGGCGGTGTTGCCGTTCGGGGTGATCGCGATGGCGTCCGGCCGGCCGCCGACCTTGATCGCGCTGCCGGCGGAGTCGGAGCGGGTGCTGATCGGGGTGACGACGCCGGCCGCGCTGCTGGCGACGTAGGCGGTGTTGCCGTTCGGGGTGATCGCGATGGCGTACGGGCCGCTGCCGACGCCGATCGGTGGCTCGGCAGTGTTGGCGCCCATCCGGAACGGGGTGACCGTGCCCGCCGGGTAGTTCGCAACGTAGCCGGTCAGCGGCGCTGTTGCCTTCGCGGCGGCTGCGGCAGCGGCGGAGTCGGACCCGGCGATGGCGGCGGACCCGACATCGGTCACCGAGCCGGCCACGACCCGGACCCGCAGCCGGACGGCGGCCGCGCGGGTGGACGGCGCGGCTGATGAGCGGACCGTCGTGCTAAGGGCGTAGCCCTCACTGGCCACCAGCAGGGCAAGCGCGATGCTGGCAGATGCGATGCTGGCGCGGGTGATGATGCCTCCTCCACGGAAACTCACAATGAACGACAGCCGTGCCGTTAGGGTGCGACGTCTCACATTTATACCGGCGCAGATCACGACGCGACCGGACGTCGGCCACATTCTCAGCTTCCTCAGCTTTCTCAGGCTCGCGACCGCACTGGCCACCTCGGTCACGACCGGTCGATCACCCGCGCCGTATTGTCTGGGGCATGAGCGGCGAGTTCGGGAAGACCGTCCAGGATTACACGGGGACCATTCCGCGGTTGCTCGACCGGGCGGCGCAGCGCGATCCGGACGGAGTGTGGCTGCGCTCTGACGAGCTGACGCTGACGTTCGGCCAGGCCGCCGGGCGAGTGGCTGGCCTGGCCACGGAGCTTGGCGAAGCCGGGATTGGCCACGGCGACCTGGTGCTGCTCACCGCCCGGACCACCCCGGACCACCTGCTCAGCTGGCTGGCCCTGGCCGCGCTCGGTGCCATCACCGTGCCGGTCAACCCGGCCAGCACCCCGGCCGAGCTAGCCGGGCTGATCAGCCAGGTACAGCCGCGTGCGGTGCTGACCGAACCCGGGATTTACCCCGGAGCGGATGCGGTCGGGAGCGGCGATGCTGGCGTGCGAGCCGTTATCGATGTGAAAGGTCTTGGTGCTCGTCAGACCGGCCCGCCGCTGGCCGATCTGCCGGACGCTGAGGTGCGGCCGGAGGACCTGGCGGTGCTGATCCCGACCTCGGGCACGACCGGCCGGTCCAAGCTGGTGATGCAGACCCACCGGGCCTACGCGATGGCCGCCGAGGGCTTCCCGTTCTGGATGGAGCTGAACGCCAGCGACCGGCTGATGACGTCGCTGCCGCTATTCCACATCAACGCGCCGATCTACTCCGTGCTCGGGTCGCTGGCCTGCGGGGCCGGCCTGGTGCTGGCGCCGAGATTTTCGGCCAGCGGGTTCCTGGACACTGCGCGCAAGCATGGCGCGACCGAGTTCAACGCGATCGGAGCGATGCTGGAGATCTTGATGCGGCAGCCGGAGCGGCCCGACGATGCCGACAACCCGCTCCGGCTCTGTTACGCCGGGCCGGCTCCCGAGCGGACCAGGCAGGAGGAGATCGAGCGGCGGTTCGGGTTCCGGATCGTAGTCGGATACGCCCTGTCCGAGTCTCCCTACGGGCTGATCTGGCCACGGGGCGCCCGGCCGTTCGGCACCCTCGGCGCGGTCCGGCAGCACCCGGATCTGGGCACCATCAACGAGGCGAAGATCGTGGCGCCCGATAATGCCGAGCTTGGCGCTGGCCAGACCGGCGAGCTGCTGCTGCGCAACCCGGTGCTCACGCCCGGGTACTGGGGGATGCCGGAGGAGAGCGCCGCGGCGCTGACCGACGGCTGGCTGCGCACCGGCGACCTGGTCACGGCCAACGAGGACGGCACCTATACCTTCGTCGGGCGGAGCAAGGAGGTGCTGCGCCGGCGCGGCGAGAACCTGTCTCCGCTTGAGGTTGAGGAAGTGCTCGACTCGCACCCGGCGGTCCTTGAGTCGGCCGTCGTCGGCGTCGCGTCCGAGCTGACCGAGGAGGAGATCAAGGCGTTCGTGGTCGCCGCGCCCGGCGCCGAGGTGGACTTTGGCGAGCTGCGCGAGTACGCGGCTGGCCGGCTATCGGCATTCAAGGTGCCGCGGTTCTGGCAGCTGATCGATGAGCTGCCCAGGACGCCGACTTCCCGGATCGCCAAGCACCGGCTGCCGGCCGGGCACCAGCCTGGTGAGTACGAGACCCCATGATCGTGGAGAGTTATATGCGCGTTGTGCCATACAACTCTCCACGATCATGAAGCGCGTGCGGCTAGATGCGGAAGAAGAGGTTGAGGAACCGGTCGGCTAGGTCCTCGTCACCGCGGATAGTGCCGCCGTTGAACCGTCCGAACGTCGTCAGCACCAGGCTGCCGGCGTCGAACTCGATCACGGCCGGCAGGTCATCAAGGTCGCCGGGCTCGTAGGTCATGCCGCCTTCGCCGATCGAGACCCGGTAGTCGCCGGCGTTGCGGCCAGTGATCTTGATCCCGATGGTGAACGGCGTGAGGTCGGCATCGGCCTTGATCGTCGACTGCCAGATGATGAACATGAACGGCACCAGCAGGTCGGCGGCGTCGCCCGAGATCCCGTGCGCCTGGCCGGTGCCCTGCTTGATGTCCCAGGTGTGCACGCCGTAGTCCATCAGCTGCCCGCCGGCGTAGACAAAGGCAGGCACGGCGCCCATGTAGAAGTGCGGGACCAGCAGGCCGGTCCACTCCTCCTCGCTCAGCGGCTCTAGGATGCCCATCATCTTGGCCAGGTCGGCGCGGGCCCGTTCCATCAGCTCGTGCTGCGGGACCTGAGCCATCGCCTGCGCGGTCTCGCCCGCCCGCTCGTGCATGCCGGCCAGGCCGTAGGCGCCGACGCCCTCGGCGCCGGCCCTGGCCGCCTCGAATGCCTTGAAGTACCCCTCGGTCGTGTCCACCAGGTGGCCGATGACGTCCTTGACCTGCCAGCTCTCGCAAGCCGTCGGGGCCGTCCAGGCGCCCGGCCGCTCGGCCAGGGCGAACATCCGCTCAGCCTCTTCCCGGACCACGCGAAGAATGGTGTCCTTGCCCTCGAAGGTCATCGGGTTCCACTCGTTCATTCCGCTTGCCTCTCTATCGGTTCTATCGGTATCCGAAGACGTCACCGCGGCAGTTGCCGGCAGGTCGGGTGGCGCCGGGACCTGCTGGGCAGGGTGATGCCAGGCCGTGCCTGTCGGGCAGGTCAGGTCGACCCGGGCAAAATTGTTCCACGCAGACCGGGGCTGCCGGGCGGTATACAGTTTGAACCTCAGCGCAGCGCGGCGCGCGTGTCAATGGCTAGCGACGCTGATCCTGGCGAGCGCCTCCCCGTAGCGGATCGCGATCAGCTGCGCGACCGCCGGATGAGCGCCGAGCGGCGCGGCGCATGGCGCTCCGAGCGCGGTGCTGAGCTGGTCAAACTCATCCGGCCTTGTTTCCGGGCCGATCACGCAGGGCGCGATGGCCAGATGCGATGCCCCGGCCTCGTGCAATCGGTCCAGCGCCAGCTGAACGCCGCCGGAATCGCCCAGAGCCGCGGGCGCCACTGGCACGGCGATGCGGGCGGCAAGCAGCACGGCGGTCATTCCCGCCTCGCGGATCGCCTGCAGGCCTCGGTCCGCGACCACGAGGACGCCGTTGGCGCCGGCCGCGATGTTGAGCCCGCGGGCCCGGCTGGCCCTGGCCAGGCCGCCCTCGGACAGCCGGTCGTGCAGCGCCCCGGCGAGCAGCGGATGCGGGCCGAGATGGTCCGCGAGCATGACCGGCGCGGTCGCCTGGTTGATCACGTCGGTGATCGCCGGGTCGATCACCGGATGCGGCCCGGCCAGCAGCGGGACGACGACCGCGGTCGGGGTCGGCCCCGAGCCGTTGGCCGGACCTGCCGACAGGGCGCTGATCAGGCGCTGAGTATCGCCATTGAGGTAGCCAAGCCGAATATCCACCCCGGGGCAGGAGACGGCCGTCTCGCGGGCGATCCGCTCTGCCAGCTCCTGGCTGGCGCCGACGCAGGCGCCAGCGATGGCGAGCACGAGGGCCGGCGCGTCCGAGGCGACGCTGATCCGGTGCATGCTCCGGTGCCGCCCGACCCGGCGGACATGAGTCGTGCGGCGCGGCAGCAGACCCGCCGGGGACTCGCCCGGAGACGCCGCCGGTGCTGGCGGCTTGCGCTGCGGCAATGGTTCGCGTCCGGGGAGCCGTTCGGGCTGCGGCGGGTCGCGCTGCGGGAGCGGGTTGCGCTGCGGGAGCGGGTCACGCGGGGGGAGCGGCGCAGCGTCCGGGCTCAGGTCTGTCACGCTGTCGTATCGTAATGCGGATTCTCGGGTTCTGATCACCGATCTGAGATGTTCACCCCATTACGTCACATGTTGGCCATTGACGCTACTGGATCTGCAGCATGCTCTGGTAAACGGAGATGAGCGCTGCCTTCTGCTGGTCGCTGAGCCGATCGTCGGCGTTGATCGCCTGCTCAACGGCTGGCGCGGCGGCGCTGGCGTCGCCTGAGCTGGCGTCGGAGTGATGCAGCAGCCCGGCCTGGGTCAGCAGCGTCTCGGCGGAGATGTTCAGCGCCTCAGAGATCAGCTTGATGACGCGCATCGATGGCTGGTGCAGGCCACGTTCGATCTGGCTCAGGTACGGGTTCGACAGCCGGGTCTTCTCGGCCAGCTGGCGCAGCGAGAGATTGGCCAGCTTCCGCCGTCGGCGGATGAATTCGCCCAGCGCTTCCATCTGGGTGTCCCACGGTTCGTTCACGCTGGCTCCTCGCCGCCTGCTGCGGCCGTGCTGTCTGGGGCCGTGCTGTCTGGGGCCGTGCTGTCCGGGGGCGTGCTGTCCGGGAGGCGCCGTCTGGGGGGCACCGTCTGGGGGGCACCGTCTGGGGCGTGTCGTCTGGTGACGTCGTGCTGTCTCGGGGGGCCAGACGCGGCCGACGGATCTTCCGTCAGCCGCGCCCGTGGCCCGTCTGGGTTCGTCAGACCGGGCCGCGCTTGCTACTTAGCCGCAGGCTTGGAGCCGGACTTCCTGGTGCTCGGCTTGCGGCCGGTGGCGCTGGCGCCATTGTGCTGGCCGGTGGCCTTGGCCTGCGCGCCATTGCCGTGCTCGGCGCCGTCGTGCTCAGGCTTGCCATGCTCGGGCTTGCCATGCTCGGCGGTGCGCTGCCCGGCCTTGCCGTGCTCATGATCGGCGTCCTCGCTGATCGCGGCGGCCATCGGCGTGGCCTTCTGGGTGGCCTTGCCAACCTGGCCGAGGACTGCGGCGGCCTGGTGCGCCAGCGGGGTGGTGACGCTGCGGACCTGCTCGACGACCTTGCGCTGAACGGTCAGCAGCTGTCCGGCGATGTCATGGGCCTCGGCCTGCTGCGCCAGTGGGGTGGTGACGCTGCGGACCTGCTCGACGACCTTGCGCTGAACAGTCAGCAGCTGCTCGGCGAACTCATGCGCGCCGACCCTCAGCTGCTCGGTGCTCGGCAGCATCGCTACCAGCTGAGGCGCCTTCTCGCGGATCTGAGCGGGCGTAGGCAGCCCTGAGGTGTTGAGCGTCGGCCGGGGCAGGCTGGGCAGCTGCGGTCGAATCAGCTGCGCGGTGGCTGTGACGTTCTTAACGGTGTTCGCCACCCTCTGCTGTCCCTTGCGGGCAGCGGCCAGGACTTGGTCCTGGATCTCCTGCCCGACGGTGCGGGTGTCATTCATGGGGGTCCCTCCCTAGTACGTTTCTAAGCTAACTATAGTTTGCAGTCAGCGGATATGTCAAGCGCGTGGGAGTTATATCAAGCAGAGGGGGCACGCGGCAGCCGGACGCGGCCCATGTTCGGGCCGCAGTCGCAGCCGCATCCGCTGCCTCTTCTTGATCATGGGCGGTTTTCCGCTCGAATTGACGGAGAACCGCCCATGATCATCGTTTGCCGGGGTCGGGAGGGTGGCTGAGCCCGGTCGGGAGGGTGGTTGAGCTGAGCAGGCGGGCGGCCGAGCCGGACCGCGGATGCGGGCTGGGCAGGGGCTCAGGCTGAGCCGCGGGCCTTGACCAGGCCGGTCTCGTAGGCGAAGACGACGGCCTGGACCCGGTCCCGCAGGCTGAGCTTGGCCAGCACGCGCCCGACATGCGTCTTCACCGTTGCCTCGGAAACGAAGAGCCGGGCGGCGATCTCGGTGTTGGACAGCCCTTGCGCGATGTGGGACAGGACCTCACGCTCGCGGCTGGTCAGACAGGTCAGGTCGGGCGGCGTCAGCTCCGCGTCGTTCGGCAGCATCGGCACGAACCGGTCGATCAGCCGGCGGGTCGTGGACGGAGCGACCACGGCGTCGCCCGAGTGCACTGCCCGGATCCCGAACAGCAGCTCTTCGGGGGGCACATCCTTGAGCAGGAACCCGCTGGCCCCGGCTTTGAGCGCGGCGAAGGCGTACTCATCCAGATCGAACGTGGTCAGCATGAGCACTCGCGGCCGGTCTCCGCCGCGGCAGATCTGCCTGGTCGCCTCGATCCCGTCCATCCTGGGCATGCGCACGTCCATCACGACGACATCGGCCGACATCCCTGGCAGCATGTTGACAGCCGCTTGCCCGTCGCCGGCCTCGCCCACGACGGTCATGTCCGCCTGGGCGTCCAGGACCATCCGGAAGCCGGTTCGGACCAGCTCCTGGTCGTCAACCAGCAGGATCCGGATGGTCATGCGGCGCCAGCCCGGGCCGGCTCGACCGGAAGCCGCGCTGTGACCTGGAAGCCACCGCCGGGCTGCGGACCGGCCAGCACCGACCCGCCGTACATCTGGGCTCGCTCGATCATCCCGGTCAGGCCGTGGCCAGCCCCGTCGCAGGCCGCGGCAGCGCCGATGCCGTCGTCGGTCACGGCCAGCTCAAGCACATCGCCGGCGTAGTGCAGCAGCACCCGTGCGCTGGCGCCAGGGCCAGCATGCTTGCGGGTGTTGGTGAGCGACTCCTGCACGATCCGGTAGGCGGCTAGGGCGGCGCCGCCCCGCAGCGGCTGCGGCATTCCCTCGATCGCGCAGGACACCGGCACCCCGGCCGCGCGGGTCTGCTCAAGCAGCTCGTCAAGCTGGCCGAGGCCGGGCAGCGGAGCCAGCGTGGCCTCGGCGCTCTCGTCGTTCCGGCGGAGCACGCCGAGCAGGACCCGCATCTCGGTCAGCGCCTGGCGGCCGGTGGCTGAGATGGCGGCCAGCGCCTCGCGAGCCCGGCCGGGATCGGTGCCAAGCGCGTAGGCGGCGCCATCGGCCTGCACCACCATGACGCTGACGTTGTGCGCCACCACATCGTGCAGCTCACGGGCGATCCTGGCGCGCTCAGCCGCGGCAGCGACCTGGGCCTGCGCGTCCCGGTCCCGCTCCAGCCTGGCCGCACGCTCCTCCAGGTTGGCGTAGTACGCCCGGCGGTACCTCATCGAGTCACCGAGCACCCAGGCGATCAGGGATGGGCCAGCGAAAATGATCGAGCCTGCCAGCAGCCAGTTCACCTCGCTCAGCTCGGGCGGCGGGTACCTGAGCACCGCTCCGGCCGAGCCGACCAGGCAGACGATCAGGCCGGCGACCGAGATCCGCCGGGTGGTGTAGGCCGCAAGGGTGTAGAGCAGGACCACGATCGACAGGTCTGATGGGGAGATGCGGAGATCCAGCAGCAGTTGCAGGGCGCCGATGGTGGCTCCGGTGGCGAATGCGCCGGTCGGGTGCGTCCGGCGGAAGATCACCGGGATGGTCAGACCGAACGTGGCCGGGATCAGCAGGTAGATGCGGAGTCCAAAGGCGATCCCCAGCCCGCCGAGCGCGAGCACGAAGGCAAGCACGCCGTCCACCAGTCTCGGATGGCGGCGCAACCATGCGTACAGCGCGGACACCGCTCCAGGCTATCCGCGCTGCCCCCGAGTGAACATCATCCTGCGGGCTGGCCCGAGCTCATCCCGGCGGATGATGCGAAGCGGCTGGTCACCCGACGTTTCCGGGGCGGCGGCTGACGCGGGCGCGAATAGCGGCAGTCCTGATCGGAGTGACCGCGCCTAGCCTGCTGACGACGTAGGCGGTCTTGCCGCCCGGGTGATCGCGATGGTCCAGGATGCCCCTGGACCTTGATGGCCTTGCCGGGGTGTTGGTGGCGGTCCTGATCGGCGTCACCGTGCCCGGCCCACCATTGCTGACCACATAGGCGGTCACCGGCACCCGGCGCCCGGCAGGCGCCGGCGCGGCGCTCCTGGCCGCGTCAGCGGCCGTAGTGAGCCCAGCGTGACCAGCGCGCCCGCCGCCACGACGGCGCACCCAGCCCGCGTGACAGGTTGGCGCATCGCACGGTCCTCCCTTCCATCCGCCTCTTCATAGGGCCTGCCGAATGTCTCAGATACGTACCACCCGCAGCTGCGGTAGAAGCCGACCGCGGGTCGCCAGTGGCCGCTGCGCTGCTGCGTCCTGGTTGAGCAGCGAGGATGCGCCGCCGCTCCGCTGGTAGCGTTCGAGCCGTGACGGGTCGGACGCAAGAAGGTGGCCATGAGTCAAGGCAGCGGGAAGAAGTCTCAGGCTGACATTGCACGTGAGTACATGATTGCGCATGCGCAGCAGGTCGCGGCCGGGGCCTGGCAGTGCGGGCGGTGCGGGACCGCGAATGATTCCGGTGCGGAATTCTGCGCTCAGTGCGGTGCTGACGGCCGGGGCGCGAAGAGGATTCTGAGCGGCGCGCAGCCAGACACCCAGCCTGTCCTCATCGTGACGATGAACGAGATTCCCGGCTACCGGATCACCGAGGTTCACGGGGACGTGTTCGGGTTGGTCGTGCGGGCCCGCAACTATTTCAGCAACCTCGGGGCGCAGCTCATGACAGTCGCCGGCGGAGAGGTCGCCGGCTACACGAGGCTGCTGGCGGACAGCCGCAATCAGGCTCGCGAGCGCATGTGGCGCGAGGCGCGCGCTCGTGGCGCCAATGCTGTCGTGGCGATGCGCTTTGACTGCAACGAGATCGGCGGCATCATGTCCGAGGTGGTCGCCTACGGGACCGCGGTGACCGTGCAGCTAGGCGCAGTGCCTGTCGCTGAGACATAGACCGTGGGATGACGCAGTTGCGCCCGCTAAAACCGCGCCCGCTCGACTGGCGGAATGAGAGTAAGTCGTAGCTGCGGCTTCTGTGCTCAGCTAATCGCTGGGTGATGGCAGCCACGCGGGCAGATGGCATGCCCCGTCTGGCGCGGCCTGGATGCCTGAGCCTGGCGTCGTCGAACGTCCCGGAAATCCGGGGCGGCTCAGGCAGTGGTGCCCCGGTAATCCTCGGAGAGCGAGCGCAGCCGCCTGACGACTGTCCCGCTGGGAGGCCACGGCCCGGACAGGCCGTGGTTGGCAGCGCCCGCGTCCGGGTTCCAGTAGGTCAGGATCCGGCGTCCGTTGTGCCCGGACATCCACTGTGCCATCCAGGTGAACAGGTTCTTGCGGTGCGAGTCAAAGGGGCTGTTCGTCTCGCAGATCCGGATGGCGGGCCAGCGCCTGCCGGACCTTTTCCGCCACGCATCGAGGTTTGAATCCAGCCGGGCGACGATCTTTGCCTGGCTCAGCGTGCCGTCCGGGTTGCGCAGCCGGGGGAAGTCATACAGATCATCAGCGTACCAGTCCAGGCCTGACGCTATCCAATCTAGCTGCTGAATTGCAGGTCCGCAGGTGATCACGCCGAACCGCACCTGAGTTCCCCGGCAGAGCCCCTGTCCATAGTGCTGCATTCTGACGGCGGCACTTGCGTTGTTGACATAGGACGGATAGCCGAGCGGGTTTCCGGTGGTGTTCTCGTGCCAGAAGGCCAGCTCGGCATGCGCAGGCGCTGAATCGATGACTGCCTTCAACTGGGCATCAAGTTTACCGGCAAGCAGGTCGCCGGGATTCGGCCGGAGCGAAAGCGTCATCCATGCGCCGGGGAGGGGATCCGGCCATGCGGCCGGGAACTGATTCTCGCCGTCGATAAACATTCTGAGGCCTACCGCCAGCGGGACAGCGGCATTGAGCTTCGGGTAGATGCCCCGGTTCGCGCCGAAGACGATGCGGTTTCCAGGCGCCGTGGTGAAGCCGGCTGCGCCTGCGATCGCGAGGCCACCTGCTGAGATAGCCTCGCGACGGCTCATCACCTCGGCTAGGCCCGGCTCTGCCTGTTCCATGATCACCTTTCAGACGGTTAGTCCGGGCCATCGTAAGACTTTCTGGCAGAAGACCGGCGGCCTTCGCAATTACGCCTCGTATCTGACTGAGGTTTATGCGAGGGTCCGCTGACAGCTACTTGCCGGGAACGCGAACCTCCCGGTCCGCCGGCGCCCCTGCCTGCGACAGCAATGCCGGCGCCGGCCGGGCAGACATCCGCGGCCGCGGCGACGAGGGCGCGGCCGCGCCGGGCAGACACCGGCCGGGCGTGGTGAGCCCCGGCCGGGGGAAGGCGGCGCGCCATGACCCATCGCGACGGAGGCGTTCCCGACCTTGATCGCCTGGCCGGCCATGCCGGTAGTTGTCCGATCGGGGTCACGGTGCCCGAGGACTCAGCTAGCCGAGCCGCGCCTCGCGGCGGAGCAGGGCGGCCAGGTCCTCGGGGGCGGGGTGAGCGCCGCTCAGGCCGTGGGCGGAGAACCATTTGGCCACGTTGGTGGCGTCCCGGTCCAGGAACTCCGCGCCGCGCGGATGGGCGATCACGTCGATGACCTGCGGCAAGTCGATCATGATCAGCCGGTCGCGATGGACCAGCAGGTTGTAGGCCGACATGTCGCCATGGGCGAATCCGTGGCCGGCCAGCGCGCGAAGCGCCCGGACCAGCTGGTCCCACAGGCCGGCCAGCTCGCTCGCCTGCGGCCGCAGCTCGGCGAGCCGCGGCGCGGCGGCGCCGTCGGGTTCGCCGATGAACTCAAGCAGCACCTCGGTGCCGAGCACCTGCACCGGGTAAGGCACCGGGATGCCCGCCTGGTAGAGCTGGCGCAAGGCGGTGAATTCGGCGGCCGCCCACTGCTTGGAGATCATCTCGCGTCCGGTCGAGGTGCGGTTGGCCATGGCCCGGCTGGCGCGTGACTCGCTCACCCGGCGGCCCTCCAGGTAGCCGCTGTCGCGGTGAAACATCCGGTGCTCGGCGGATCGGTACCGCTTGGCGGCCAGCAGGCAGACGCGGTCCGCGCCCGGGACGCCGCGACGCAGCAGGAAGACGTCGGCTTCCTTTCCTGTCTTCAGGATCCCGAGATCGGTGTCGGCCGCGGCCAGGTCGGTGACCAGCCAGTCCGGATAAGGCTGGGGGCCGCGCTCGCTGGCGCCGGACTGATCCCAGGTGGACCAGCGGTCTCCGGCAGGCAGCCCGTCTACGGTGTCGAGAGCGCCCTGGTCGGGCAGCGACTGACGGTGTCGGTCGCGCTTGGCAAAGGTCGGCTCGTCGTCGTCAAAGCGCCGCTTTCCGCGGCGGTGGAAGGCAGAGTCGGGCACTGGTGGTGCTCCTCAGGCAGGCGGGGCGAACGCGGGCAACGTGAACCATCGGCATCGCTAGCCCTCCCTCCGCAGCACCGGCACAGCCGGTATTCGACCTGGTGGACGTGAGGGTGTCACGGTCGGCCAGTACGGGCAACCGAATTTCTAGGGAACGTCGTGCGCGGCTAGCAGGGCTTCCACCGCGCGGACGGCGGCCAGCGGGTGCGAGTGCGCGCCTATGACGGCCTGGGCGATAGCTCCGTCGAAGATCATCATGAGCTGGTCAGCCAGGCATGCCGGATCGGTGGCGCGGCCGGCCTCCGCCTCGCGGGCGAAGTAGTCGCGCAACCGGGCGTTGTAGTCGCGAGCGACCTGCCGAGCCGGATGGTCGGGGTCGGTGAGCTCGGTGGCCGTGTTGAGGAACGGGCAGCCACGGAAGGCATCCGACGTCGTCCAGGCGGGCATCGCCTCGAACACGGCAAGGATCTTCGCCCGAGGCGGCGATTCATCGTCGGAGGCGGCCAGGTAAGCGCTGAGGATGGCCGGGCCGTTCGCGTCCAGGCAGGCCGCGACGAGCTGGTCCTTGCTCAGGTATCGGCGAAGCCACCGCGGTCGAGTTCGCCCGCCGTGGCCACCTTGTGTTCGCGGCGGCCCGCCGGCAGGATGTCCTGGCCGAGCTGGCGGCCAGCTGGCCGGGCATGACCGCCGTCAGCATGGATGTGACGGACGGCGACTCGATCAAGCGCGGCTGGGCCGACATCGAGGCCGACACGGACGGCGCCGGCGTCGATGTGCTGGTCAACAATGCCGGATTCGCGCTGTCCGGCCCGATTGAGCTCGTCGGTGATGACGATGTGCGCCGCCAGTTCGCGACTAACGTGTTCGGGCTCCTGTCGGTGACCCGCACCGTGCTGCCCGGCATGCGGGCGCGCCGGTCCGGGCGCATTGTCAACCTCAGCTCCATGGTGGGGCTTGTCACTTTCCCTGGCATGGGCATCTACGGGGCCACCAAGTACGCCGTGGAGGCGCTGTCCGATGCCATGCGGCAGGAACTGGCCGGATTCGGCATCAAGGTCATCATCATGGAGCCAGGTTTCGTCGCCACCAATATCGGCGCGGCGCATGACAGCGTGAACGGCTCAGGCCAGGTCATTCCCGATGCCTACGCGTCGCTGGTGGCCAGCGGCGATAAATACCTGAACGAGCAGATCGCCAAGGCAATTCCGCCGCAGCAAGTCGCCGCAGCTATCGTCGCCGCTGCGGAGCACCGCAATCCGCGCACGCGCTACGTGGTGCCCGCCCGCACCAAGCCCCTGATCGCGCTGCTCAGCGCCATGCCTGACCGACTGGCAGACCGTGCCAAACGGCAAGCGCTTGGTCAGTGACGATACGAATGTCAGTCGTGGCGCCATCTGACGGCCGAGAAATATCTGTTCACGCGTCTCACTATACGACGTAAAGTGTCTAGGAATTGCTGTTTGACAGATCGAAACTACGACTGAGAGTGATCGTTCGCGCGCAACGTGAAACGGTCCGGCTCCGGGGCCCGATACTGCGCACATGCTGCCAACGACGCACGGCGGCATACCGTGTCTTTGTGGATTGACACGGCAGTGGACGTCTACTAGAATCTTAAATACGTGAACGTATGGCTGCGCTCTTTATGATGTCCTTCCGAAAGGCGGCGAGCTGGGCACGGCAAGTGGCGGCGCGGAATCCATGGCTGCCCCGGCGCGACGGAGCGCACGAGACGGCAGAGCGCGAGACGAGGGAGGCGACCGTGTCGACCGGCATGGAAATCGAGACCGCGGCGCGGGTCGGCCTGCTGAGCGTCATCGAATCCGACGTCGAGCCGGCAGGTCTGGATCCCGACCTTGACCTGTCTGAGGCGTACGGGCTGACCTCGCTCAACAAGGTCATCTTCCTGATGTCGGTCTGTGACGACACCAAGGTCAGCCTCTCCTCGT
>OCZU010001039.1_pt1 | contig 18645 bp, 16 predicted proteins | sample 1539001 | NCBI WGS metagenome assembly OCZU01 (sample SAMEA3539306, study PRJEB22396) | soil metagenome | biome: tundra; feature: field; material: soil | place: USA | collected 2010-05 | depth 0.15 m | reverse complement strand
ATGATGTCGTCATGCACCAGCGTGGCGGTGTGAATGATCTCGACCACGGCGCCCAACCGCACTGCTCCCCGTCCCTGGTAGTGAAACAGTTTGGAAGAAAGGAAAAGAAGCGCCGGACGAATCCGCTTGCCGCCGCCGTTCCGCAGATACTCCCCAATCTCAGTGATCGCCTGCACGCCCGAGACGGTATCCTGCCCGAACTCTCCCTCCAGCGCCGCAAGATCGTCGTGCAGCAGGTCGAAGATTTCCTTCCCGTTAATGATGGGCGGTGCGCTCAATGTGGATTCCGACTACTTGTTTTCACCACGGAGATACGGAGTCACAGAGAAAAACTCAACAAGCTTTTCAAATTCACTGAGCAGATCGAACCGCCGACCCCCAGATTTCTTGCATTCTCCGTGTCTGCGTGACCCGTGGTGGACGCTTCTTAATTCGTCCGGTAATTCGTAAACTGCAAGTCAATTCCGAAATCGTGCTGCCGCAGCATGGCGATTACTTCCTGCAGCGTGTCGCGGTCCTTGCTGCTGATCCGCACCAAATCTCCCTGAATCGAAGCCTGCGCTTTTTTCTTGGAATCCTTAACCAGCTTTACGATCTCGCGCGCTTTTTCGATAGCGATGCCTTGCTGCATGGTAACTTTTCGCTTCGATGTTCCGCCCGCCGCCGCTTCCACGGCGCCATAGGTTAATCCCTTCAACGAGACACCACGCTTGACCAGCTTCTGCTGCAGGATGTCATTCACCGCTTTCAGCTTGTACTCGTCGGCCGAGTGCAGCACGAGGGCGTCTTTCTCCAGTTCGATATTCGACTTGGAATCTTTTAAGTCGAAGCGAGTGTGAATCTCCTTCAACGCCTGCTGGATGGCGTTCGACACCTCCTGCAGGTCGATCTTGCTCACGATGTCAAAAGTGTTGTCGGGCATCGGATTTCAATTCTTTCTGAAATGAAGGAATCTGACTCTTGAGGTTATCAGAAGAATGGTTTTTGCAGAGGTTTAACCTGCGGAAACTTTCTTTTCAGCGGTTTCAGCCAATTTGAAAAAATTGTAGAAATTGCGCGTGGTTTGTTCCCCGACTTCTTCCGCCGTACACCCGCGCAATTCGCCCAGCTTGCGCGCGGTTTCCTTCACGAATGCCGGCTCGTTGCGCTTGCCGCGATGCGGCACCGGCGCCAGGTAAGGCGAGTCGGTCTCAATCAGCATGCGTTCCAGTGGAACTTCCAGCGCCGCGTCGCGAATCTGTTGGGCCTTGGGAAAAGTAACGTTTCCCGCGAATGAAATCATAAAACCCATGTCGAGCGCACTCTTGGCGTGCGGCCAGTTTCCCGTGAAGCAGTGCAGAATTCCTCCTAGTCCCTTCGACGCCCAATTTTCTCGCATTAGGGTGAGGCAATCATTCCAAGCGTTGTCGCTGCCTTCCGACGGACGGCAGTGAATCACGATGGGCAGCTTCGCGGACGCCGCCAGCTCCATCTGCCGGGTGAAGACGTTTTTCTGCACGTCGCGCGGCGAGTGATCGTAAAAATAATCCAGGCCGATCTCACCCCAGGCGATGACCTTGGGATGCCGCGCCAGGCGTTCCATGTTCTGGTAGGCAGCGTCATCCGCAAGCCGAGCTTCATGCGGATGAATGCCGAGGGTCGCGTAAATGAAATCGTATTTCTCCGCCAAGCGAATTCCGCAATCCACCTGCTCCGGCCCATCGCCGTTGCCGATAGCGACGATGGTCTGCACACCAGCCTCGCGCGCCCGCACAATCACCTGCTCGCGATCGGCGTCGAACTGCTTGCCATCGAGATGTGCGTGAGAATCGACAAACATTGAGATTGATTATGTGGGGACAGCCGCCCTCGGCTGTCCGCCGAGCGAAGCTCGGCTTGGTATTGACTTCCCGCCCCTGGGACGACCTGCCCCGCAGTTCTATTTCAGCCTCGCCCCCACCGGCACATCCTCCAAGAATCCCGCCAGTACTGGTTTCCCGCCTTCGAGCGAAGCCGCAACGATCATCCCATTCGATTCCATTCCGCGCAGCTTGCGCGGTGCCAGATTGGCCACGATCACCACTTTCCGCCCAATCAATGTTTCCGGTGCATAGGCTTCGGCGATTCCCGCCAGCACTTGCCGCACCTCGGTTCCAATATCAATCTCCAGCCGCAGAAGTTTGTCCGCCTTGGGCACGCGCTCCGCAACCTTCACCAGCCCTACGCGCAGTTCGATCTTGGCGAAGTCGTCGATTGAAATCTTCTCGTTCGCCGCCGGGGCGGCCCCAGGAGTCGCCTCTGTCGGGACGATTGGAGTTGCACTCGTTTGCCCCGTCGGGACCGCCGTTGCTGCCGGAGCTTCTGCCGCCGGTGCGCTTCTCTGCTCCTCTTCCATCTTCTGCATCCTTTCAATTGCGCTCTTGTCGGCGCGCGGAAACACGGGCTGCACCTCGCCCAGTTTGGTGCCCAAAGGCAGTTGCCCCCAAGATAGTTCGTTCAGTGCCAGCTTCTGGATGTCCCCTAGTCCCATCTGCGTCCAGATTTTCGCAGTCGCCTCCGGCATTACGGGATGCGCCAGCGCCGTCGCGATCCGCAACGCTTCAGCCGCGGTGTAAAGCACCGTCGCCAGACGCGAGCGGCTATCTTCATCCTGTTTTTCGCCCAGCGCCCATGGTTCATTTTCGACAATGTATTTATCCACCGCCGCTACCAGCGCCCATGCTGCTTCCAGTGCGCGCGAAAATTGGAATTGATCGAACAGCGTTCCAAATTCGCGGATGGTCTTCCGCGCCGCATTCGCAATCGCATCGTCCGCCGCGGTTTTCGACGCCGCATGCGAAGGATACGGGACTTCGCCCTTGAAATAGCGGTTGATCATCGTAAGCGTCCGGCTGGCCAAATTTCCCAGTCCATTCGCCAGATCGGAGTTGTAGCGCTGCACCAGCGCATCGAACGAAAAGGATCCATCCTGGCCGAAGACGACTTCCCGCAGCAGAAAATATCGCAGCGCGTCCGCGCCCAATACATCGAGAATCGTTTCCGTGCGCACAATGTTGCCGCGCGACTTCGACATCTTGCTCTCTTCAAACAGCAGCCATCCGTGGGCGACAATCGCCTTGGGCACGGGCAGGCCCGCCGCCATAAGAAATGCCGGCCAGTACACGCAATGGAAGCGAACAATCTCCTTGCCGATCATCTGGACATCGGCGGGCCAGAATTTCTTGAACGCCTCCTGCGCCCCTGCGTGCGATGACCCGTAGCCAATCGCGGTGATGTAATTCGCCAGCGCGTCCAGCCAAACGTAAATCACGTGCTTGGGATCGTCCGGGACCGGAATGCCCCAGGTAAATGTCGAGCGGCTGATCGACAGATCGCGCAGCCCCGAGCGCACGAACGAAATTACTTCGTTGCGCCGCGCTTCCGGCCGAATAAACTCCGGATTCGCATACAGCGCAAGCAGCTTGTCCTGAAACGCCGAGAGCTTGAAGAAATAGTTTTCCTCGTGCACCGTCTCGGTGACGCGGCCGCAGGTGGGGCAAAGATCGCCTGGTTGAGCGCCGTCGACATAGAGTTCATCGGATACGCAATATTGCCCCGTGTAGGTTCCCTTATGGATGTATCCGTTGTCGCGAATCTTCCGAAATAATTCCTGAACCCGCTTCTTGTGCCGGTCTTCGGTGGTACGAATGAAGTCGTCATTCGAGATGCCCATCCGCTTCCACAACTGCCGGAACTCCGCCGATATCTCATCCGCGTACTGCTGCGGAGTTTTGCCGGCGGCCTGCGCGGCACGTTCGATCTTCTGCCCGTGCTCGTCCGTACCGGTGAGAAAGAACGTCTCCGCGCCCAGCAAGCGCTGCCGCCGCGCAATCGTGTCGCAAGCGATGGTCGTATAGGCGTGCCCGATGTGCGGGTGCGCGTTTACGTAGTAAATCGGCGTCGTGATGTAGAACTTCTTGCTCATCCAAATTCTTTCCGCTAAGTTCCTCAGCAAACTACTTATCGAGCGCTCTCCGCGCAGGTTTTCAGCGTCCCCGGCGATAAAACGTTTAATTCCTATCCACGATTCCTGGAAAGATAGGCTTCGACCGCGTCGCCCATCACCCTCTTTAGTGGCACACGACGTTCCGCGGCGATCCGTCGGCAGTCTTCATACTCCGGAGCGTAGTTGGTGACCGTTCCATTCATGCTGGCGATCTTGATCCGCACCTCGCCCCACGGCGTGTTGACACTTTCCCAGCGTCGCGCCAAAGTCTGACGCATCTCATCGCGCCGCCGCACGCCCAGCGTGGTCGTCTCAGTGAAGATTAGTTGCGTCAGCTTGCTTGCGTCTTCAGGTTTGCACAATATCGTCAGCATCATTCCCGGACGATTCTTCTTCATCTGCACCGGCATCGCGAAGGCATCGAGTGCGCCTTCTTCGAATAAACGATCCATCACGTATCCAAAGACCTGCGGATTCAGGTCGTCGAGATTCGCTTCCAACACCGTAACCGTCTCCGAAGCCGTCTTCGCGGCCAAAGCATTCGAGGCAGTCTCTCCAATCGTCAGCCGCACCACATTTGGATGCCCGGGAAAGTCGCGCGATCCCGCACCATAGCCTGACTTCTCAATCTTCATCTCCGGAAATGCCGTGAAGCGCGAAGCCAGCGTTTTTACGATCGCCGCGCCGGTGGGTGTGACCAACTCGGCCTGCAGTCCCGACGAATAAACCGGCGCCTCCGCCAACAACTCCACTGTTGCCGGAGCCGGAACAGGAAAGGTCCCGTGCGCGCACTTCACTGTCCCGCCGCCGACGTTCAATGGCGAACAAATAATCTCATCCACTCCCAGCGCCTCGGCCCCCACGACTGCGCAGACGATATCCACCAGCGCGTCCACCGCACCGACTTCATGGAAATGAACGCTCTCAAGGGAAGTATTGTGAATCTTCGCCTCGGCCCGTCCCAGCGCCTCAAAGATGCGGATAGCAGTCTTCTTCGCGGTCTCCGAAATGGAAGCTGCAGAAATGATCCCCCGAATCTCTGTCAGGCCGCGATTGTGAGAATGCTCGTGCTGGTGCGGCGCGGGCGCCCCCGCCCGCGAAACCTCGCCACGATCAGAATGCTCGTGCCCATGGGCATGAGCATTCGCGGCCGAGGGCGGCCGCGCCACACTTTTGCGCTCCCAATAATCCTCGCGCGGTAAATCTTTCTCACCGTCAACGTAAACATCCACTTTGGTGGCCGAAATACCGCTGCGCACTACCCGATAAATCTCCAGCCGTGCTCCTACGTTCAGAGCCGTGACCGTTTCTTCCAGCGTCTGCGGCGCGACTCCAGCGTCCACGAGCGCGCCCAGGAACATGTCGCCGCTCATGCCGGAAAAACACTCGAGGTAGGCTATGCGCATAGAAGAATCAATTCACCACGGAATCACGGAGCCACGGAGGAAAACCCAGATTCAATTCTCTTGAACTTGTTCTTCTCCGTGCCTCCGTGGCTCCGTGGTGAGGAGAATTTGACTGATTTTTCATCATAGGGAACCCAACACCTCGCGTCAAACCAGTGTCCGCCGCGCGCTCTGCTAGAATCACTGTCTTCATAAACAGTTCAGAGGGAAGCCTTGTATCGTCATCTCGAACACCGACTAGCCCGGCGCATCACGGAGTTCCTTCTGCGCCGCTACCCGGGCGCAAGCCTGCCCAGCGTAGTCATCGAACAGCCTCCGAAGGTGGAATTGGGCGAGTTTGCCATCCCGGTCTTTCCGTTCGCCAAGCCGCTGCGCACCGCGCCCCTGCGCATTGCCGAAGCCATCCGCGCCGAGATCGGTGCTGTCGAGGGCATCGCCGAAATGCAGGTCGCGCCTCCGGGCTATCTGAATGTCAAAGTTGATCGCGCGTGGATGGCTGGGGCTCTTGTCGCCGATCAGAAGCCGTCCGCCCAGATTCCGACGGGGAAAATTCTCGTCGAGCACACGAGCATCAATCCCAACAAGGCCGCGCACATCGGCCACTTGCGCAATGCCGTCCTCGGCGATACGTTTGTTCGGCTCCTGCGTTTCGCCGGGAGGGAAGTGGATATCCAAAACTACATCGACAACACCGGCGTGCAGGTTGCCGACGTAGTCGTGGGATTCACGCAGATCGAGAAAAAATCACGCGCCGAAATCGAGTCCCTCGCCCGCCAGCCCCGCTTCGATTACTACTGCTGGGACCTCTACGCCCGCGTCTCGCAGTGGTACGCGCAAGACAAAGAAAATCTGTTAGCCCGACGCGAAACCCTGCACGGCATCGAAGACGCTAGCAGCGAAATTGCCGAAATCGCAGAACTGATCTCTGCAGCTGTTTTGCGCCGCCATCTCGAAACCATGGACCGGCTCGACATCGAATACGATTTCTTGCCGCGCGAGAGTGAGATCCTGCACCTGCATTTCTGGGATGCCGCTTTCGCCAAGCTGAAGGACTCAGGTGTGCTTACGTTCGAGAATGAAGGCAAGAACAAAGGCTGCTGGGTAATGCGTCGCGCCGGAACGACCGCAACCACCGAGGGCACAGGAAACACAGAGGAGTCGGAGAAAATTTCCGAAGAAGACCAGAAGGTTATCGTCCGCTCCAACGGCACCGTCGGCTATGTCGGCAAAGACATCGCCTACCACATGTGGAAGTTCGGTTTGCTCGGCCGCGACTTCGGCTATCGCAAGTTCTATCGCTATCCCAACCAGCACGATTGCTGGATTTCAGCCATGGAGGGCGAGAAGGAGCATCCTCACTTCGGCGACGTTGCCGAGATCTACAACGTGATCGACGCTCGCCAATCCGAAGCGCAGAATACCGTCATCGAAGCCTTACGCGGACTCGGCCATCAGGAAGCTGCCGACCACTACACGCATTTCTCTTATGAGATGGTCGCCCTCACGCCGCGCTGCGCCGCAGAACTCGGCTACTCCTTGAGCGAAGAAGATAAAGAGCGTTCCTACATCGAGGTCAGCGGACGCAAAGGTTTCGGAGTCAAAGCCGACGACCTGCTCGACCAACTAATCGCCTCCGCCAAGAACGAAGTCGACTCCCGCCACCCGCAGCTGACCGATGCCGAGCGCCTCGCCATCGCCACGCAAATCGCCATCGGCGCACTGCGTTACTTCATGCTGAAGTTCACCAAGCAATCGGTGATCGCCTTCGACTTCAAAGAAGCTCTCAGCTTTGAGGGTGAAACTGGGCCGTACGCACAATACGCCGTAGTCCGCGCCACGAGTATCTTCAAGAAAGCCGCAATTGATCCGGATGGCTTCTTCCAAGATGTCGCCGGCAAAGTCACCCCCGAAGACTTTGCTGAGTTTCTGAAGGCCGATACCGAGATCTGGGAACTCTGGCTCGCCTCGGCGAAGACGTCTTACATTGTGGAGCAATGCATCTCGACGACCGAGCCGGCTTATCTCGCCAAGTACGCTTTCCAACTGGCACAACTCTTCAACACGTTCTACCATCGCTATCCCATACTGAGCGAGCCTGATGAGAAGCAAAAGCAATTTCTGCTCGCCACCGTGGCTGTCGTTCGTCGCGAACTAATTCGCACTCTGGCAGTCATGGGCATTGCCGTACCGCCGGTCATGTAGAAGAGATAGACTGTTTGGCGCAGGCCCTGCAGCCGCTTTTTACTAAAATCAAGAATGTCAGCGACTACGAACCCGCCCGAGCCCGGCCGTCCCTGGCTCCGCATCATCGTCCGAGGTTGGCTGATTTTTGTAATTCTGCTGGCGACGGCGGGGTTTCTCTACGAGAACATTTCGGAGGCCCGCGACCGCCGTTTTCACCCTATGCCCGGGCAACTCATCGACGTCGGCGGCTACAAAATGCACGTTAACTGCAGCGGCCAGGGAACTCCCGCGGTAATCCTCGACTCCGGTCTAGGCGATAGTTACGTTTCGTGGAGTAAAGTGCAGCCGCAGATCGCCAAATTTACGCGTGTTTGTTCTTACGACCGCGCCGGCCTTGGCTACAGCGAGTCCAGCCCGCGGCCACGTACAAGCAAAGTAATGGCCGAGGAGTTGCATATGCTTTTGCACGATGCCGGAATCTCGCCGCCGTACATTCTCGCGGGCCACTCCATGGGAGGATACAACGTTCGCCTGTTTCACAGCCTTTATCGGAACGAAGTGGCCGGCATGGTTTTGGTAGATTCTTCCCACCCCGAGCAGGAGAAGCGTTTTCCGCAGGCATTGAACGATTTGGACAAGACATGGGTGCGGGAGCAGGAATTTCTTGCGTTCTCGATGCCTTTCGGGATTCCTCGACTGCTGGGCTTCTGCGGGAACGATGCCCTGGTTCGCGCCGCCGATTGCAATTTTCACAGCGCGCGCGAGGGCCTGGCAGTACTGAAAATGTTTCCTGAAAGCGCGGCGCAGGCCGCCACCACTGGTTCGCTCGGCGATCTGCCGCTGGCCGTGATTTCTCACGATCCCGAGGTGCCCCAACCCGACGTGCCCGCCGACCTCGTCAAGCCCATGAACGACGCTTGGGGACAAATGCAGGACGAATTGGCTCACCTCTCCACCCGGGGCACGCGGACAATTGCGAAAAATAGTTCGCACTACATCCAGATCGACCGTCCCGAGGTAGTGATCGGAGCCGTCCGCAACATGGTGGATCAGGCGCGCCAGATTCAGTCTGTGCCGGAAGCAAAGCGCTGAGCAAACATTTTTGGACATGTGTCAAACTGAAAGGGCTTACACCGGTTGGGGCATCTCCCCCTGGAGGTCGCGCGGAAATGTGCAGAAATATCAAAACCCTTTTCAACTTCGATCCGCCAGTCAATGCCGAAGAGATTCGAGCGGCTTCGCTGCAGTTCGTCAGAAAAATCACTGGCTTTAACAAACCGTCGAAGGCCAACGAAGTTTCGTTCCTGGCTGCCGTCGATGAAATAGCCGCGATCTCTGCTCGCCTTCTCCATTCGCTCGAAACCACCGCGTCCCCGAAGAATCGGGAGGAAGAAGCGGCCAAGGCGAAAGCCCGCGCGGCGGAGAGATTCGGCAACTGATTTTGTCTAAACCGGGAGGGCCGATCCTCGAGTGATCTTTCGAATCAACATCTTCTAGTTACAATGAATTCAATAACTTAGCGGACGTGCGGGCAACTCGCGCCGGAATGGCCACATCTAAGTGATGGAAGGGCTGGGGGCCTGTCATTTATGAAGAGCCGATTTAGTTTTCCGGTCATATTAACCGTTGTAATTTTGTTGTTGGCGAGTCTCACGTGGGCAGCCCCTAAGCCGTCGAAGACGGCTGCGGAAAGTGTGCCACCGTTTCCCGGCACGCTGGTCAACGCCCGTTATGTCTACGTTACTAGCTATGACGGCGACGAGTTTAATATCAACCTGCTCCCCGAAGACCGCCAGGCCATCGCTACGGTGCAGGATGCAATGCAGAAGTGGGGCAAGTTCACGCTGGTCTACCAGCCGGGCCAGGCTGATATCGTGCTCATGGTGATGAGCCGCCCGTCGGAAGATGTTCTCGCGGTATACGACGCGCATGGCTGGCCGCAGAATCAATATCTGTGGCGCATGATGGGCCGCAGCGGATTGCAGAAGGGCGAAGCTCCGCTGGTCACGAATCTGGAGAAAGCTTTCGAGCAGACGCTGAAGCAATAAGCACGTCCACAGATGCGCGGACAGAGATCCGCGTCAGGGAACCCAAGTCTCTATCTCGATCTCTATCTATGCAGGCTTTAGTGCTTTTCGCGAACGCTTCGCGAACCGCTTGAAGTCACGAGCTGGTGTGATCGGCTTCACATTGCGGCTCGCACCACGATGCTAGCGTCGCGCCGTGGAGCCGCAAAGCAATCTCACCCCGCGAGGCCGGCTGCGCCCGCTGCAATTTCCCGCCACGATTCGATATGGGTGGCCGCCAGCAGTTGCAGGAGCGCGAGCAAGCGACGGGGGGGAAGTGAAGCAACTGCCAATCGATGTCCGTGGCTGAAGGGGGTGGGGAGTGAGAGTATCGAAACGAGCGAAAGTGGGCGTAGCCCACTTGACATATATTCCCACTAGTGTTATTTTTGTCCCTATGCCGACTTCTGTAGTCATCAAGAACACCGATTTTCGGTTGATCTCAGAATTCGCGCAGCCCGACGCGAAAAAACGCTTGTCGCTAGGGGAGGCTCTCGGCGGCGCCACCGCATACAACATCTACCGGAATAACCACGGTCAGCTCATTCTCGATCCGGTAAAGGCTGTTCCTGCCAGTGAAATGTGGCTTTACGAGAACCCGCAGGCCCTTGCCAGCGTGAAACGAGGTTTGAGGGAGTCCGCGGAAGGGAAGAGCGTTTATCGCGGCTCGTTTGCCAAACACGCCAAGGGGTAGGCGTGCAACGGAAAATCAAATTCACGCCCACGGCAGACGAGCAGTACTCAGCGCTCGAGAATGTGCCGTCGAAAGCCGCGATCCTCGAGCAAGTCCGGAAGGCCCTCGGTTACTTGGAAATAGACCCACGCCATCCCAGCCTTAATACGCACGAGTTCACATCCCTAACCGGTGTCAATGGTGAGAAAGTGTTCGAGGCGTACGCGCAAAACAACACGCCCGGAGCTTACCGCATTTTTTGGCACTACGGACCCGATGAAACCAAGGCTAAGAAACGAACTCCCGTGATCACCGTCGTTGCGATCACGCGCCATCCATAGCGGGCTTCGACTGTTAGCGGACTAGCTCTTCCTGCCCGCGATCATCAAACCCGCCCCGACGACAACCAGAACGATGCTCACGGCCGGCGGGATCTTCTCGTCGTCGTGGGTGGTAATGCCCACATGCGCGTCGCCGACGCTGACGCCGTGATGTTCGGAATGCGGAAAGGGAACGACGAACGAAAGTACCCCCAGCACCAGCAGTACAACTCCAACTAAGAGCAACGGCTTCATGGGATGGCCTCCAGAGAATCAGTGCGAACCTCAACCTTCACGCGATCAGTTGCGAGCGGATAGGATGCCGTTTGGACTATTAAGGCTGTCAGAATCAAAGACGTGACCCAAAAAAGATCACGGCCTCGGATCTACACGGGTCTCTGCCTTGACGCCTGCTTCGCGGAGGTCCGTGAAAATCCGTGCCCCGTTGTTCTAGCTTGCGAAGCTCTTCACGAACTCAACCAGGCTGCGCAGCGCAATTCCCGAAGGCCCTTTCGCGATCCACGGCTTCTGATCTTCCATCCAGGCTGTGCCGGCGATGTCGAGGTGTATCCACGGCGTGTCTTCGGCGAACTCTTTCAGGAACATGGCGGCGTTGATGGCGCCGCCCCAGCGTCCGCCGGAGTTGACGATGTCGGCGATGGTGGACTTGATGTTCTCTTTGTATTCGTCGTCGAGCGGCAGCCGCCACATTTTTTCGCCGGCCTCGCCATTCGCTTTATGGAGGCGTTCGTAAATAGCGTCATCATTGGCGAAGACACCAACATTCGCGTACCCGAGCGCGACTACGACCGCGCCAGTCAGCGTCGCGGCATCCACCAGATGAGTACAGCCGAGCTGTCGCGCGTAAAACAGACCGTCAGCCAGGACCAAGCGGCCTTCGGCGTCAGTATTGATGATTTCAATCGACTTTCCGGACATGGCAATTTGCACGTCGCCCGGCTTCTGCGCTTTGCCGGAGGGCATGTTTTCTGTGGCGCATACGATGCCGATAACTTTCACTTTGGGCTTAAGCATGGCGATGGCCCGCATGGCTCCGATCATGGTCGCGCCGCCCGCCATGTCGTATTTCATCTTCTCCATGCCGTCGGCCGGCTTGATCGAAATTCCGCCGGTGTCGAATGTAACACCTTTGCCCACCAGGCCTAGAACCGGTTTTCCCGGAGCACCCGCAGGTTCGTATGTCATCACGATGAGCGCAGGTGGTTCGTCGGAACCTTGGGCGACGCTCCAGAATGCGCCCATCTTCAATTCTTTGATCTTGTCGGCGCCGTAAACTTCGCATTTCAGACCGACCTCTTGGCACATCGTTTTGGCGCGGTCGGCGAGAATGGTGGGGGTCATGCGGTTGGAAGGCTCATTCACCAAATCTCGCGTGAAATTCTGTGACTCGCCGATGATCTGCGCTTCCTGCGCGGCCTTCTCAAGCGCGGCGTGATCCGCATTTCCGCCGGCAACGATGGTCAGCGCCTCAATTTTTTGGTCTTTACGGTCGCTGCGGTAGTAGTCAGGATCGAAGTTGCCCACCAGCGCGCCTTCAACGATCGCCCGCACTGCTTCCTCGGCCGGAATGCTGGGCGGCGCGATAAACGCGCAGCTCCGGATTCCGCGCGCCTTGAGCGTGCGCGCCGCGGCTCCCGCGATGCGCCGCAGATCGTAGCTGCTGAACTTTTTCGCTGAGCCCCCGCTGATCAGCAACAGGCGCTTGGCTTTCAGTCCGGCAGGCTTGTGTAACAAATTTGTTTCAAACGGTTTGCCAGTCAGTTCGCCGCTGGCCAGCAAATCGGCGGCAACGGACTGCACCGCCCCGTCGCTGGTGGCGAGTTTGAGTTGTGGCTTTTCTTTTTTCCCTGATTCGGACTGCTGGTTAGCGGTGGCATCTTTTTCAGACTGATCCAGAGCGATGGCCACAAGCGATTCGGTTTCGATTTCGGCAGGCGTAGAAAATGAGAGTGTAGTTTTCATAATCTTTAATAGAGCTTTTCGGGTCCATTCCAGTATCGTCGGCGAGGAGGGAATTGCGCAAGCCGCGACCGGCCGAATCGGCCCTGAGTCGAACATCGTAGGGATGGATTTCGCACTCCCTTATTTCTTAGGATGCGAGACACTGAAGGCGGACGAAGCGACGAGGAACTTGCCTTGATCGCCGTTCACCGGCTCCAGATCGAAAGAGTAGTCCCCGGCGTGTGCAGGGAGAGCCGCTCGCGGAAGTATCGGGAACTAACTGACCAGCCGATACGTACATCGCACTTAGGATGACGGTGTACGACCGCCTGCGCTATGATCTCATCCTAACAGCGAAAACAGAGGTTTTCATGAAGATGCGGTGGATGATTCTCTTTTTCCCCGTGGTGTCGGTGGTCGCAGTTTCCTTGCTGGTAAAGGAACACGCGGCGAATGCGCCGGTACCGCAGGGAGCTGCGGCTGCGGTGACTGCGGCTTCTGTCGCCAGTGCGGTCTCAGACAGCTCTGGCGCCGCGGCGATTCCCGACACCACGCTGGCTATCAATTCGGCACGGCCCATGTCGCAGCGCGTGGTCCACTATGAGATCGACGCAAAGTATGACGCCGGCAAGCACATCGTCGATGCCACCGAGAGGCTGACTTATCACAACCTGACGGGCCAGGCGCTCGATCATTTTCCGTTTCATTTGTATCAGAATGCTTTTCAGCCCAAAGCTACCTGGATTCGCGAAGCGAAAGTGGCGGGCAGCCGGGATGTCGCCTACGACAAGTGGGAAGACAAGGAATATGGGTCGGAAGAAATTAAAAGCCTGGAAGTGGTGGGCCAGGGGGATTTGACTTCGAAGGTGCAATACATCCAGCCCGATGATGGAAACAAAGACGACAAAACCGTGGTGGACGTGCACATTCCCAAGCCGATCGCTCCGGGCGAGTACGTGCAGTTCAAAATTGCGTTCCAGACCAAGTTCCCCGAAACGCAGGCGCGCTCGGGGTGGAAGCACGATTTCGTGTTGGGCGGGCAATGGTTCCCGAAAGTTGGCGTGTTCTGGCACGGAGCGTGGAACTGCCATCAATATCATGCGACGACAGAGTTTTTCGCCGACTTTGGCGTTTACGACGTCAAGCTCACGGTCCCTCAATTCGAAGTGGTCGGGGCGAGCGGGGTAAAGGTCGGGGAAGTCAATAATCCTGACAAGACGAAGACCCTCGCTTATCACGGCGATGACATTCACGATTTCGCCTGGACCGCCAGCCCGCGCTACAAGGTGAAAGAAGATGGCGTGTTCCCGGGGCAGATGGGGCCGGTGCAGATGCGCATTCTGATGCAGCCCGCGCACTGGAGCCAGGTCGGGCGGCACGAAAAAATTCTGCGAGAATCGCTGGAACAATTTGAGGGCCGGTACGGGCCGTATCCCTACAAGACCATCACGCTGGTCGATCCCGAAAGTGCGGAGGCCGGAGGGATGGAATATCCGACGTTCATTACCGGCGACACGAGCTGGTTCATGCCGGAAGGCGTGAAGCTGCCCGAGCTTGTGATTGAGCATGAGTTCGGGCACCAATACTGGTACGGCATGGTGGCGACGAATGAATTCGAAGATGCCTGGATGGACGAGGGCATCAACAGCTACTCGGAAGTGAAAGTGCTCGATTCGATTCTTGGCCGAAAGACCTCAGGCATAAATCTGGCCGGCATTACGTTGGGCGAGCGGGAGCAGCAGCGGCTGGGTTATGTCGGCGTGGCCGATTTGGATCCCATCGCTCAGAAGGCTTACGACTACTACAACTTCAACTCCTACGGCGGCGTTACCTACGGCAAGACGGCGAGCGTGCTGCTGACCCTGGAAAGCATCATCGGCGAAGACACAATGGCCAAGGCCATGCGCACCTACTTCATGAAGTGTCGCTTCACCCATCCCACCAAGGACGACTTCCTGAAAACGATTGAGGAAGTTTCGGGCAAGGATTTGAAATGGTACTTCGACCAAGCCATCGACGGCTCCCAAGTCATGGACTACAAGGTGTCAAGGGTCGAATCTTTCCCCGTGAACTGGTACGAAAAGAAGAAGAGTGCCATCGAGAAGGATGACAAGAACACCGTTTATCGCTCTTATGTCTGGCTGCAACGCAAAGGAGATTTCGTCATGCCAGTGGAGGTGGAGATCAAGTTCGACAACGGCGAAAAAATTCGCGAACACTGGGACGGCGTGAGCCGCTGGACGAAGTTCACTTACGAGAAGAAAGCCAAGGTGGAGTCGGCGGAGATTGATCCGGACCACAGAATTCAGATTGACCGCAACGATTTCAACAACAGCTACACAGCTGAGGCCAATGGAAAGCCAGCGCGGAAGGTAGGGAACTATTGGTTGTTTTTGACCCAATGGCTGGGGCAAGCACTGGCATGGTGGGCGGTTTAGAACAGTCTCAGGATTCGGCTTTCGGGCTTCGACTGCAAGGCAAGGCGACAAGGATTGAGGTAGAGACGCATGGCAGAGCATCAGAGTTTGTTGAGCGGCGGCTGGGACAGAGTGGCGCGCAACAAGCGCTACATCATCTGGTTCTATGTACTAAACGGGGCGTTGGCCTGGTTCGGCGCGGGTGCATTTAACCGGCAGGCTGGGGCGGTTCTGGATCACAGCCTGCAGGCAGACCGTCTGGTACATGGGTTTGACCTCGGCGTATTGATCGAGATGTTTTCCCGTCCCGAGTTTGGTCCGACTGTCGCCTCCTTCGCGTCGGCGTTTCACTTTGCTCTGCTCTTCTTCGTCGCGACGGCGCTGTTCCTGCCCGGAGTGCTGCAAGGCTACGCCTCGACCTACCGTTTGCCGCGAGAGGATTTTTTCCGTGCTTGCGGACGGAACTTGTGGCGATTTATCCGTTTGATGATTGTCGCCGGAATTGTAATGGGAGCGGTGGCCGGGGCGCTGTTCGGCATTCGCGCTCCGCTGTTGAAGGCGGCGGCGGAAAGCACGAATGAGTTGCTGCCGTTCTATGTTTCGATGGCGAGTTTGTGCGTGATCTTCTTGGTGATGACTACGCTGCGGATCTGGTTCGATCTGGCGCAGGTGGATGTGGTGCTCAGCGATCGGCGAGCGGTGCGAAGGTCGATCGGCACCGGCTTCCGGCACATGTGGCGGAACCTTGGAAGGCTGCTGGCAAGTTACGTCGTCACCACGATTGTGGCGGCGATTGTGTTGGTGTTTGGCCTGTGGGTGTGGATAAAGTTTGTTCCGCCGGCCAGCGTGGGTGGGGCGATCTTTGTCAGCCAGTTGATCCTGTTGTTGCTCTTAATTCCTCGCTTCTGGCAACGCGGCGTAGCGGTCGGCTACTATTTGCAGAATATGGTGGAACCGGTCGCAGTCCAGTCTTTCACGCCCGCGCCAGTGGCGAGTGAGCCTCCCACGCCTGTGATCCCGAGCACACCTCCGGAGACGCAAGGGGCGTAACATCGCAGGCAGAGAGTGATCTGCCGCTGGCGCGGTTTCGATCCACTCAAATGTTCAGAGTCGAGTGAGAGCCGCCATGCCCCGTACCATCGTCGAACCTTTCCGTATCAAGAGCGTCGAGCCAATTCACTGGACGACGCGGCCGCAACGCGAGCAACTGCTGCGGGCTGCGTTTTACAACCTGTTTCTTCTTCCTGCCGCGGATGTTCTGATCGATCTCCTGACTGACTCTGGAACCGGCGCCATGTCCACTCACCAGTGGGCGGCAATGATGGAGGGTGACGAGAGTTACGCCGGTAGCCGCAGCTTCGACCGTTTTCGCGATTCCGTTCAGGATATCTTTGGCTACAAGCACGTCATTCCCACCCACCAGGGCCGCGCCGCCGAGCGCATTCTGTTCAGCGTGATGTGCAAGAAAGGTGATGTCGTTCCCAACAACACGCATTTCGATACCACCCGAGCCAACGTGGAATTCGTCGGCGCCGAGGCTCGCGACATTGTGATTGCAGAGGGCCGCCAACCCAGCTTGCAGCATCCTTTCAAAGGCAACATGGACGTGGATGCCCTTGAGGCCCTGATCCAGAGCGTGGGCCGCGAGCGTGTGCCTCTGGTCATGCTGACGGTAACCAACAACTCCGGCGGCGGCCAGCCGGTCTCGATGGAGAACGTGAAAGCGGTCAGCGCAGTTTGCCGGAAGCATCGCATTCCTCTTTACTTCGACGCTTGCCGTTTCGCCGAAAATTCCTACTTCATCAAAACGCGAGAGCGCGGCTACGAATCGAAGACGCCCAAGGAAATCGCTCAGGAAATGTTTGCCTGCGGCGATGGCTGCACCATGTCGGCTAAGAAAGACGGTATGGCCAACATCGGCGGGTTCCTGTGCACCAATGACGACCTACTCGCGCAGCAGGAGAAGAACCTGCTGATCCTGACCGAGGGCTATCCGACCTACGGCGGTCTCGCGGGGCGCGATCTCGAGGCCATCGCGGTCGGAGTTCAAGAAGCCCTGCGTGAGGACTACCTCGAATACCGCATCGCTTCTACCGCCTATCTCGGGAACCACATCGCCGAGCACGGCGTGCCCATCGTGCAGCCGCCCGGAGGCCACGCCATCTACATTGACTCGCGGGCCTTTCTGCCGCGCGTTCCGCCCCACTGTTTCCCCGCCGTCGCGCTGGCCAACGAACTTTATCTCGAGGGCGGAATTCGTTCGGTGGAAATTGGCACGCTGATGTTCGGAGCCGCGGCGACGATGGACCTGGTTCGTCTCGCCATCCCGCGCCGTGTTTACACGCAGAGTCACATCGACTACGTGGTGGAAGTGATTCTTGCGGTGTGGGAGAAGCGCGATCGGATTCGGGGAATGAAGCTCAGTTACGAAGCCCCATTCTTGCGCCACTTTACTGCGCGGCTCGAACCGGTGGAAGTGGCTGTGCCTGCGCTCTGAGGCTGGTCGACAAAACGACAGTTAGAGTAAAACGATCGTGATTCCGCGATTGCCGCGGCCGAGGTCGGAATCGCTCTTGAGGTCGGCGTGCGATTGCAGAAGTTTCCAGGCCGTCTCATCTGATTTGGACCAATTCTCGCCAAAGATGCAGCCGCGAATCTGACCGTTATCGGCCATCTCCAGCAAACGCTTTTGCACGGCGATGCGAATGTCGCCGCCCGCGCCGGTCGATCCGTAACCGTGGATCAGCTTCAGCAGCTTCGCTTTCTCCTGGCGCGCTAAGGTTAGTTCGCGGTCCATGCGCTGCAGGGCCTCGTGGACCTGCGGCATGTCGGATTTGAGGTTTACGGTTTTCATGGCGGCCTCGGTGCTCGCCAGCATAAGCGAAATTTCGATGACTTTCTTCCAGTAGCTTTTAACCGCGCAGGGCGGCAGTCAACAAGCTAGAAATCGCATAAAACCGCTGAACGGTAGATTAATCCAGATCAATTTTTTTTCCGGACCATCTCGCTAAAATCTCTTGAATCAATAAGTTGCCGACCTTCGATAGGGCTCGGAGTCCGGCTAAATCTATGAAAGCAAATAACTTATCCGTAAAATATTGCGGGCAAATGACTTAGAGCACAGCGGATGCGGTAAGTGCTTTAGAATCAGATCCTGACTTGTAAAATGTTGCATTTGTTTGAGTTACCTTTCTGCTATTTATATGTCAAATAACTAATGCGTAAAGAAATTGTTGCAGGATGGGCGAATCGAAGTCAAGTGAATTCCGCGAGTGTCCAACCGTTATCTCAGCGGCAGACCTAAGGGGTCATTTCGGTCTTGAGTCGGAGGCTTTGAGGTCGCTGATCAGGCGCTGGAAGGCTTCCTGATAGGAGTCGTGGTTCTTCCAGTTGCTGAAGTCGGGGATGAAATACTCGCGAATCTCGCGGGCGGAGTCTTTGCCGGTGTCGGCGTCGAACAACTCCCAGTCGCGCAGGGTTTCGAAGGGCGCGAGCCGGATGGGGAACAGCACACGTCTTTTTAGGACACCCTGAGGGTCGCGCACCTCGCGCTTGCGGGCCTTGGCGATTTCCGTCTTCACCCACTCGCTCTCCATGCTGTGCGGCGACAGGATCAGCAGCAGCTTGTCGTGCAGGCGGATGGCTTCGTCGAT
>OCZU010001038.1_pt1 | contig 18652 bp, 7 predicted proteins | sample 1539001 | NCBI WGS metagenome assembly OCZU01 (sample SAMEA3539306, study PRJEB22396) | soil metagenome | biome: tundra; feature: field; material: soil | place: USA | collected 2010-05 | depth 0.15 m | reverse complement strand
GACTTGCAGCGCGGCAATTTCTCCATTGGTCAACGCACCCGTGTAAACGCGGAAACCGTCCACCGCGCCGTTGAAGAATGGCTGCGAACTGTCCGCACCTCGTGCGAGGTAATTGTGCTGCGCGGCGGTGTTGATGTTGGCCGCGTTGAGTTGGTCGGGTGTTATGGCGATGCTGCCTTGTTGTTGCAACACTCCGTTGACGTAGAGTCGTCCGGTGGCGTTGTTGGACAAAGTGACGATGACATGCGTCCAAGCACCAGTCGTCAGAGTCGCCGGAGCGAGCAGCGTCTGGTCGGTGCTGTTTGTGCGGATGACAAATTTTGCGTGGCCGGTTCCGTCGTCCGGCGTGAAGAACATGCACTTGTTGGTCGCCGACCCAAAATACCAGACGGGTTGATTTGACGTGCCGCCGGCCCACTTCACCCAGGCGGCAACCGAAATTTCCTTCAAGTCGGACAGCGATTTGTCGAGGATGACGCATTGGTTCGAACCGTTGAAGTTGAGAAAGCCAGAGCGTTTTCCGTCGGAACTGGTCCACGGCGGATTGCCTTGCAGGTAGCCATCCGTGACGCCGTAAAAATCTTTCGCCAGCGAATTGTGCGCGGAAGCGAACTCGAAGTCGGCATATAATCGTCGCGGCGCGGTGCGGCTGTTGATCCATTGGAGCGGCCCCGGATTGTATTCCTCGAAGCCGAATTGAAAACCGTTGCTCACTGATTGGGCCGTGGAAAAATCTCCGTCCAGCACGGCATCGTTCCATGCTTGCGGACCAGTGGTGACGTTGTTGTCATGCCACGTGGAGCAGGAGCCTTTGACCGTCGCCCAATCCTGCGCCACCGAACCGGCGGTCAATTGGCCGTGTTCGAGAATGCGGGCATTTCCCTTGACCACAGAGTTGTCCATGATCATGGCGTAGTCGCGCACCTTCGCATTGTCCAAGACCATCGCGGAGTTGCGAACGAGCGCGTGGCCGCTGACGACGGCGCTATTCGAAACGACGGCCGTGCCTTCAACGATGGCGTAATCCTGGATCTTTGCGTTGCCCCGCACTCGCGCGCTGCCCAACACTCTCGCATTCGGACCGACGAAGGCGGTGGAATCAACGGTCGCCGAGGAGGACCTCCAACCGCCGCCTTGGGCCAGCGGAAGCTGCACCAAACCAGCGGTGCTGTTGGTACTTTCCTTGGGAGTCGCGCCGAAAACCTGGAGTTCATAAGGAAACCGGACTTTGGATGGCGCGGACTGATACGGCTGCGCCAGGTCGTCAATGGATTCAGAAAGAAACTGGTTGGGCGTGCCCGCGACGGACAGGTAGAGAGTATTCTCGTTGGCAGCGAGCGTGACCGAGTTGGAGCCTGCATTCCACAAACTGCTGTACCGCACCGTGCTGCTGTCCGACACAACGACGAAACTAGCGCGCCAATCGGCGGCGCGAATGCCGTTCGTGTAAGGCAAGCCGTGAAAATTGACAGTGACGACGCGTCCGGCGCCGGCGCCTTGCGGAATCAACTGGTGAATCTTGTAGCCGGTCTGTTGCGGTGCGAATTCAATCGGCACCTGCCACCAAGTCGGATCATCGGGACGCTGCCGCAGTTCGCCATAGGCCCATCGCTGGAGAATTTCCGCGTCGCCGGAATTCTCCGCCGCCTGGAGCGCGGTACGATGCGAATAGTCCCACATGACGTTGCGGCGCGCCATGTAGCCAATGATGTCCTGGACGGTGTTGTGAGTTGTCAGGTGGGAAACCGTAGTCCACACGTATTCTCCCGCCGGTTCCGTTTTCCAGATTTTAGGCACGAAGCCTTCACCCAGATCCTGCAGGCCGTCGGGATTTTCGTCCAGGTACAAAAACCAAGGCCAGCACAGGTAGTAGTCGCGTCCGTGTCCGATCCACAAATGCGACAGGTAGGAATAATTCGGATCGAGATTGCTTTGCGCATCGGTCCAGCCGGGAAGATTGGGGCCGTAATAATAGATCCATCGCTCGCGCACGTAGTTTGCGTGGTGTTCCCAAAACTGGCCGTCCACGTTTTGCGCGCCGTTGGGATTCTGGTGCATTTGGCAAACGTGCGTGAACTCGTGCGGGGGCACCAGCGTTGGCGGGTCAATACGTAGTCCGTCCGGCGTGATGTTCACCCACCCGAAGTCACCGGCATCGCCACCGGAAAAGTAACCGCCATAAAACATCGTCAGGTTGACCTTGTACTTATTGCCGTTCCGGTTGGCTGGCGTCCATGACTGGCTCGGTTCGGTATAACCCAGCTTCCAGACGTGCGTCTTCCAGCATTCTTCCAGGTTGCGCAGCGTGCCGTGCGGCATTGTGGCTTTCCAAAATGTGGGGAAGTTGGTCACATCCCAGTTGTCCCAGATCACCCGAAAGTGCTTTGACTGCATGTCCATCACGGGCTGGTTGTTGGCGGTCTCGTTGCTGCCGGGCGCGGGATTGTTGACGCTGTAACGCGGGAGGAAAACGTCGCCGGGCAGATCACCGGCCCGGACGTAATCAATGGCAAACGTCTGGCCAACCGTGGCGGCGGTTCCGAGCGGGTCCAGCCGGATATCCGTCAAGTTCCCGCGCCAGAAAACCTGCGGGCCGATGAAGAGCCGATAAACATGAAATGCCCCGTCCTGCGGAATGCTCGCGTTGCCGATGACGAAAACGCGCTGGCTGACCGGGTTGATACCGGGCGTGTTGGTCACGCCATAGTAAAGCGGGATGCTGCCGGTAAAATTGACCGGAACCTGCATTCGGATTTCGAGGTAATCAAAAAAAGCCAGATCAAGATCGGGACCGTTGGCGAGGTTGGGCAACAACAGTTGCGGATCGCTGCTGCTGGCGGTGCCGGAAAGCACGTTGTTTGAAACGCCGGCGCCGGAGATTTGCGCGGTGGTCCAACTCTCAAAGTTTCCATTGGTATTCCAATCTCCAAGGGTGAGGTAGTTCGTCAACGCCGGAGCCGGCGGGTCAACGACAACATTTGTGTTGGATGACGGCGGCGGGCTTGGGGTCGAAAAACTGGCTGTCGCAGGCGTGCGTGAATACGAAATTGCCGATCCCGAACCGGCATAATCAAACACTGCCGCGTTGAAGAACGTTCCAGCCGGTAGATTGGTCACCGTGACGTTTGTGTTTATGCCGGAGTAAACGACGAAGTAATTGGTCGCCAAAAGAAGATCGCCGAGTCCATAAGTTGCATTGCCGGCGTAGGTGAAACCATTGACCGGCGTTTGCTTGATCGGACCATTTCCCGCCGCGAGGATGACAAGACTTCCGGAACTCGCGGCGTCTGGAACCCAAGAAATACTCGCGCTATTCGTGCCATTGGTCACGACCAGACTTGCGGCTGGAGGAGGCGCGACTGCAAATGATCCGAAATTTGTCGCGGCGATGCTGAAGTCTGTGAATTGAACTCCGATCTGATTATTGAAGGTCGCGTGCATGATTCCAACCTGCAGCGGCTGCCCGGCCAGATCGGCGCGGGTAAGATCGGGTCCGCTGACCGGAGCGGGAAAGCTGACCAACTGCCACGAATCGGAAATGTTCGTGCGTTGATAAAATCGGAAGATGTTTCCAATTCGATCCATTCTCAACCAATAGGCGGAGTTGGGATAGCCGCCCGGATTTATCTGTGTCACCGCGCCGTTCACTTCACTGCGCAAGTAATTTGCGAAACTGAACTCGTCGAAGCGGGTCCAGGAGACGTAATCCTCGCTGCCGCCGAACGGATTGCCACCCGTTGAGAAAGCGCGCGCCTGCAAACCTGCGGTGTTGTAGTTGGCGTTATTATAGGGACTGACCACATGCACCACTGCGGAAAAATCTCCTTTCACCACCTTGTAGAGAAAGAACCCGTCGTCATCCACTCCTTCCCACGCCGTGCCGGTGGTCGAAAGCGTGAGCGTGTCGCCCGCGGTGATGCCGGCATCGCATTCAATCGTGCCACCCATACCGCCACCGCCCGTGCCGGTGTTGGCGAATTCGCCGGCGCCAAAGTAAACGCCATCCCAAATCGTCCCAGCGATGCCATCGGTGAGGTAATTGATGGGCGCGGAGAAATTGTCTGTGTTGGTGACTTGCGATCTGGCTGAAGAAGCCAGCGCGACAATCAATACTACAAGAACAAACGGTTTCATAGTCTGCTGGCCTGCGATTCGCAACATATCAAAATCATGCTCTAAACGAAAGAAAGTCTACCGGGAGACGGTGAACGAGGCGGTCGTTGTGCTTGCGGCGATGGGAAGGTCAACGGTTGATTCCACCCCCGCCTGCAAATTCAGCGTCGCGATTGTGCCCGACGCGCCACTGACCGTGTATGATCCGGCTGTTGAGGCAGTGATGTGGAGCGTGGCGGTGTGGCTCGTGGCATTGTCGGTTTCGAGGGTGAAGCCGAGTTGCGCCAAGCCGGACTGAAGGGTGATCGGCAGAGTGTTTGCAAAGCGGTCGGTGTCCACAACGATGTGAATGTTTCCGTTGTTCAGCATCGCATGGAAGCGCCTGCGCACGCCGTCGAGAGGGATGACTTGAAGGTTGGTTGTCTGCTGCCATATTCCGCCGTAACAGAACCGCCCAAAGATCGGATCGTCCGCCAAAATTGTTGCCGCCATGCGAATAGCACCGCAGAAGCCGAGATTTTCCTCAGCGGAGTAATACCAGGCGCCGCGATGCATCGGCTGTCCGCCAAGCCAGGTGGTGTTGTAAGGCGAAGGTTCGAAGCCACCACCGCAACCGCCGTCATAGGCGGCGCCCGGATACCAGTAACCGTAGCCCGGCGGCGGCCCACTATTCATTGTGGACCAACCGTTCAGGTAAGACGCATAGCCCAGACGGAGGTAGTCGGCGCTGTTCGTTGCGAAATTATAGGCGAAGTCCAGCAGTCCCCAGCCACCTTCCTGCGACATGTAAGTCACCACATAATCGTTGCCCATGTCTCCGCGATAATCGCTTCCATAATAGTAGTAGGCCGTCTCGAGCCAGCCCCGGTCAAAGATATTCGCCGTGATTTGAGTGAGCGTGTATTGTTGCACCTGTTGAAGGAAAGCAGCCGGATCGCCGGAACCCATCAGCGCGCTCGATCCCAGATGCTGGAGGGCATACTTCGCATAAGCCTCCTGCGATTCGAATCCGGTGGAATCAAACGCATATTCCGAGGCAAACAAATCCGCATTGCCAGACACGTAATAATTGACCTTCGTTTCCCAATTGGTCCGCAAGCTGGCGGCCTGAGTGGTCAGGCCTTCGGCGATAAGATCGTTGATCAGGTCGGGAATGACGACTTCGTTCATCAGGCCGACCTGTGTCGCCTGTCCGCCGCCGTAACTCCACATCGCCATCGCCGTGCCCCAGGCGCGCTGGAGATATTCGGTCGCGCTCAACGCAGTGGTCACTTCGGGATGATGCCTGGCCACTTGATACATGCCGTAATACATGACGATGATATGTGGATAATCATAGCCCCGGCCGATGCTCAGGTTGTTATTGGTGCGGAGCTGGTGCCAATCTGGAACGCCATAAACTCCGTAAGAAAAAGTTTCGTTCGTGGTGCGCTGCAATCCGCCCCAGACGAAGTTCGTTATGTAATAGTCCAGCGCCGAGACTTCGCTTTGCACCGGGAACACCGATTCCTTCACCGCCAGATAGGCCGGCCTGGATTCGCCCGCATCGTCGCTGGCGATTTCGTAAACTTGAAAGCTGTTGCCGAGTGTGTCGTGATTGTCGGGAGTGACGAGCACTCCGTCGTTCATGTTCAGATCGCAGAACAAGCCGCTGTACCACCGGTTGGTGATGATCTGGTGGCTGACGAGGAACGCCGCGCGTTTCTTGATCAACGTTTCGAGCGGCTCGGTGACGAAGAATTCCAGGATCATGGTGCGGTTGTTTCCATAAGTCACCGTGAGCTTGTTCTCGCCGAGTCGCGAAAACTGGACCTGGTAAATCTTGTTATCATCGTTTGCCCCTAGATACTGAATCTGGGTTTGTCCCGGATATTCAGCAGTCACGCTGGCGATGGCCTGCGTCGTTCGCAATGCAACTTGCGCGAAAAGGTTTGTTGGCAATGTCATTCCAGGCACAACATGAACGTCAATCTTGCCTTCGTTCACTAAAGCCTGACGAATTCCATCATAGCCATCGGCCCACTGAAACTTGAACCCGTACGTTTGCGCGCCGCCCGGCGCCAGCGTCAAGCTGGTGTTGGCCTGTCGCCATGCGCCGCCTTGAGTTGTCACTGAAGGATAATTGGTGGCCGCTATTGATCCCGCCGCCAGCGAGTGAATGTAAACCTCGTAACCACCATTCAACACGTCCCAGTATTCAAGCTTCGTGTTGTCCGCCGGAGTGAAAAGCAGGTACGGCCCGATGCTGTCTGGCCGCATCCAGAAAATAAACGAGCCGTAACCCGCGACGAAGCTGTGCTTCAATGCGCTCGAGGTCACTCCGGAAAAAGACGTGTTCATCGGCAGTGGCAACGCGAGGTCGCCGATTTCAAGGGGGAATCCCGTGAGGTTGGAAACGTTCAATGTCCACAGGAGCGTGTCCTGCCGGAAAGTGAAAATGGAATCGAACAACAGTGTCCCGGCCAGGTTGTTTGTAATGAGGTAGTGTCCGATGTGTTGAGTGCCGTCCGGACTCGTTGAATACGTCGCTGAAGCAATCCCCATTTGCGTGGAGGTTCGGGCAGAAATCCACGTGGTATTCGTCTGGCGGTAATTGATGTTCGCATCGCCGAGTCGTCCTCCACCGGCGATGTATTCAGTGGGAAAAGCATCTCCTGAGCGTTGGAGGCTGGTGATGGCACCGGAACTTGTCTTAAGTCCAAACAGGGGGTCCAATTGTTGGAGGCGATAGAACCGTTGTTGGGCCAGCGCGCCTCCCACATCCACCACCACCATCCCCAGGCTGTTGGCAAAAACCGGATCTGTTCCGACATTCCGCCAATTCGGCACGCTCAATGAGTCGGAGTATTGCAACCAATACCACTTGTTTGGATTCGCGGTGAATGAGACGACCACGTTGGGAGCTTGCACGCTCACCTGCGCGATCACCTCGTTTGGAGGAATGGTGATGTTGCCGGTCGCCGGAGTCCGATTGTAAGCGGTGGCGGTCGTTGCACCGGCATAACTGAACACGGCCACATTGTATGTCGTGGAAGGCAAAAGATTGCTCACGGTCACACTCGAGCCCGGGCCAGCATAGGCCACCGACACACCATTGCCCGGCAACGGACTACCGAGTCCGAAATTCGCGTTGCCGCTGAAGGTGTATCCATTCGCAGGAATCTGCTTCACGGCGGTGTTGGTTCCCGTCCACATCGCCACGAGACTGCCGCTGCTGCCCAATCCCGGAGTCCATGAAATGTTCAAGCTGATGGCGTTGCTTGTGGCCAACGCCAGATTCGCAGGAGGCGAAGGCGGCGCGGCAAAGGAATCAAAATTGGTGGCGGTGATGCTGAAATCGCTGAATTGAACTCCGAGTTGATTGTTAAACGTCGCGTGAATAATTCCGATTTGCACTGGCAACCCGGCCAGATCAGATCGCGTCAGATTCGTTCCGCTGACCGGTGTGGGAAAACTCACGGCGCGCCAGGCATCACTGCTGTTGGTTCGCTGAAAAAACCGGAAAACGTTTCCAACCCGATCCATCCGCAACCAGTAGGCTCCGTTCGGATAGCCGCCGGGATTGATTTGCGTGACACCGCCGTTGACTTCGTTGCGCAGATAGTTCGGATAATTGAACTCGTCAAAGCGCGTCCATGAAACGTAATTCTCCCTGCCGCTCGATGACGGATCGCCGCTGGCCGAAAACGCACGTGCTTGCAGGCCTGCTGTGTTATAGGCGGCGTTGTTGAACGGCGTCACCACGTGGACGATGGCGGAAAAATCTCCCTTCACAATTTTGTAGAGAAAAAATCCGTCGTCGTCCGCGCCTTCCCACGCGGTGCCCGTCGTTTGCAACGTGAGTTTGCTGGCGGCCGAAATGTTCGCGTCGCACTGGATCGTCGCACCCGGGCCACCGCCGCCCACGCCGGAGTTGTTGAATTCGCCCGCGCCAAAATAAACACCATCCCAGATCGTGCCGGTCACGCCGTTGGCAAGATAATCTATGTTGGTGCTGAAATTATCCGTGATTGTTGCAGCCTGGCAGCAAGCGATTGGAGCAGCCAGGCATGGCACCGCCGCAACCGCGCGCCACCATCGGACAAAATTCAAGCGAGGGATTTTCATCGCAAAACAAAACATCAGAGTTGCAAACGTTACATGCGAACGTGCTTTTTCAAATGACCACAATACACGCGCGCATATTTTAATTGCACTCCGCCCAGGCCGGCGGCCTAGCTGGTTTCCAATTGTCTCTCCCGGTATCGCGTGGCGCAGAAAATGAAAATCATCGCCACGACGACCATGAGTCCCGCGTAAAAATAAAACTCTGACGCGCCGCGGGCATGGACGAACCGGCTGTTAAGATTCGTGAACACCGCGATCAGGAAATGTCCGCCGGCAATCGTCATCAACCAGAAGCTCATGATGACGCTCTTCATTTGTTCCGGCGCCTGCTCGAAAGCAAATTCCAAAGCCGTCGCCGAAAGCATCACTTCGCCCGCTTCCAGCACGATGTAAGGCATTAACTGCCAGGCGATGTTAAGCTTCTCGCCCTGATCCATCCGGGCTTGAACCAATCCGCAAAGGACAAATGACACCGCGCCGAGCAACATGCCCAGCGACATCCGGCGCAATGCGGTTGGACGCCAGCCAAGCCGCGCCAGGAGCGGATAAATTCCGAACGTCAGGATGGGAACCCAGATCATCACCAGCACCGCTCCGGAACCTTGCATCGTTTCACCGTTCAGTTCGAATTTGCCATTAAACATGGACAGCGGCGTCATCTTGCCGCCCTGTACCACCCACGTGGAATTCACCTGGTTGAACAGCGCCCAAAACATCGGGACCGTGCTGAAGACCATGAGAATGCCCAGCACTCTTTTCGCCGCGTCCACTTCTTCGGGAGAAAAACGCGCCCGGGCCGCATCCAAAAACTTGCCGCCTTTTCGCTCGCTCGCATGGGTGAGCGCATACCATACGACCGGAAAAAAGCGCAGCCGTTTTTCTTCTCGCGCGGCCGGCGGACGCCGGACGTAATATTTCGTACCCAGCCAAAAGGCCAGCGTCGCCACGGCCATCGCAATTCCCGGCACTCCGAACGCCCAGCCATAGCCCCAATTTACTTTTATTGAAGGGATGATGAAGAACGCGGCGGCGGCGCCGAGATTGATGGCCCAGTAAAACCAGCCATACACTTTCGTCAACAGGTGTTGCTGGTTCGACGCGAATTGGTCGCCCACGAACGCGGAAACGCACGGCTTGATTCCACCGGCGCCAATCGCCAGCAGCAGGAGACCGACGAAAAGCCAGCCACGGCTTCCTTCGAACAGCGCGAGCGTCCCGTGTCCCAGGCAGTAAAAAAGCGAGATGCTCAGAATCGTCCAATAGCGACCCAGCCAGCGATCGGCCAGCAAACCGCCCAGCAGCGGCAGAAAATAAACCGCCGTTCCGAACAGGTGCAAAATCTCGGTCGCATGGTCCGCGCCCATCCCCATCCGGTCCTTCAGGTAATTCTCCAGAATGCCCATCATGCCGTAATAACTGAACCGCTCGCACGCCTCGTTCCAAATGATGTATTTGATCTGCGGTGGGAAGCGGTCGGGCTGGCTCGCGATCGGATCGGTTGCAGCGGCCGGCTCGATTTGATTGTTCATTGATGCAAGGGCGCGAATTGAAATTCAATCAATCGTTGGCCAAAACTTCGGCGGCTTGCGCACTTTCGTTCCCTGCTCGAATGCGAAAGCAATTTTGAGCAAAGTGGGTTCGCTCCAGGCGCGGCCAAAAAATGAAATCCCCACCGGCAGTCCCAGAATGTCGCCAGCCGGGACGGTGATATTCGGGTAACCCGCCACCGCCGCGGGCGATGAACTGCCGCCCACGCCGCGATCGCCGTAAACCAAATCGGTCTCGCCCGGCGGTCCGCCCGCTGGCGCGACGATGGCATCCAGCTGGTTTTTCTCCATCACGGCGTCAATGCCTTCCGCGCGCGACATGCGACGGCACCGTTCCAGGGCGTCGAGATAAGCCTTCTCGGTCAGCGGCCCTTTTTCCTGCGCCTTCAGAAAATCCTCCTGGCCAAAGAAACGCAGTTCGCGGTCCTTGTTTCGTTCGTTGAATTCGATCACCTCTTGCAGCGTGTGAACCGGCGCACCCGGACCCAAGGCGGCCAGGTAAGCATTCAGTCCGGCTTTGAATTCGTAACTCAAGACCGTGCCCTCCGCATCGCCAGATCGCCCGAGCGCCGGATCGTCAGCGGGATCAATGAGAACTGCGCCCATCCGTTTCATTGCCGCCAGCGTGTCTTCCAACAGTTTGGCGGAAATTCCAGCGGAGCGAAAAAATCGTCTGGCCACGCCGAGGCGCGCGCCGTTGAGACCGTTCGCATCGAGAAACTGCGTGTAGTCCTGATGCAAATTGTCGCGGCTCGATGCTGTCGCCTCATCGCGTGGATCAACGCCCGCCAGCGCGCCGAGCAATATCGCCGCGTCCGTCACCGTCCGCGCCATCGGGCCGGCGGTGTCCTGGCTTTTGGAAATGGGAATTATCCCCGAACGGCTGATTAATCCCACGGTCGGCTTGAGGGTCACGATCCCGCAGACCGCCGCCGGCGAAATGAGGGAGCCGTCCGTCTCCGTTCCAATCGCCACCGCGCAAAGATTGGCGGACACCGCCACGGCGGAACCGGAACTCGAGCCCGAAGGATTTCGATCCAGCGCGTAGGGATTCTTGGTCTGCCCGCCGCGACCACTCCAGCCGCTCGTTGAATGATCGCCCCGATAGTTTGCCCACTCGCTTAAATTCGTTTTCCCCAAAATGACCGCGCCCACCTCGCGCAGCTTTTGCGCCACAAAAGAATCGCGCGGCGCAATCGAGCCCAGCAGCGCGAGCGACCCGGCCGTCGTCATCATGCGATCATGCGTGTCGAGGTTGTCCTTGATGAGCACTGGAATGCCATGCATCGGCCCGCGCGGGCCTTTCTTTTTGCGCTCATGGTCGAGCGCGCGGGCGATTGCCAGCGCATCGGGATTGACTTCAATGACTGCCCGCAGCGTCGGGCCGCGCCGGTCAATCTCTTCAATTCGCCGCAAATATTTTTTTACCAGCGAGACGGCGGTTTCTTTTCCCGACTTCATCGCCGACTGAAGCTGCGCGATGGTCGCCTCCTCCAATTCAAACGCTTTGCCGCGAAACGGATTTGCGGCGCCGGTTGAAGAGCCGGACATCGCCGCCAGCCCCGGGCTCGCGACTAGAAACTGTGCGCCGCCCAACGCGGCGAGTTGAAGAAAATTTCTGCGGTTCATTTGTTATCTCGGTTGGCTCAAACTCGCGTGGACCAATTCGGGCAGATACTTCACCGGCACCGAGCCGTGCGCCAGCACCGCTTCGTGGTACCGTCCAAGATCAAACTTGTCGCCCAGCTCGCGTTCGATTTGCTGATGCAGCCGGTAATGCGCCATGCGGCCGACAAAGTAGGTGCTCAATTGCGTTGAGCTTTGTTTCGCGCGAATGATTTTCAACTTCGCCTCGCCCTCGGATTGAAATGCTTCCTCGGTCAAAAACTTCATCGCCTCGTCGTCGGTCATTTTCGTGCAGTGCATTTTGCTGTCGAAAATCGCGTTGGCCACGGCGCGGAGATAAAACTTTTGCTGCATCAAACGCAGCCGCAGATCGCCGTCGCCATAGCCTTCGTTGAGCATCGTCACCTCGCCATAGACGGCCCAGCCTTCGACGAACGGGCCGGATTGAAACACGCGCCGGATCAGCGAGGGACTGCGGTTGGCGTATTCGAGCTGGACGTAATGGCCGGGATAACCTTCGTGGATCGTCAGGATTTGCAGCATGTGGCTGTTGTATTCCTCCAGAAAACTTTTCACCTGCGGCGCGGTCCAGTCCGACGGCGGCGGACTGACGGCGTAATAACTTGAGGCCTTCGGGTCCAGCGGCGGCGCGTTGTCGAGATAGGCGAGGGAATTGCCGCGACGAAACTCCGGCATTTCAATCACCTGACAGTGATCGGGATCAGGCAGGGGAAGATAGTGGTGTTCGCGAATGAATTTTTTGATTCGTTCAACCGTCGCGCGGGCGTCCGACACCAAATCCTCCGCGTTGCCATGTTCTTGATTCACCTTGTCAATGACTTTGGTGATCGTCGCACGCCGGCCCGCGGGGTCGTCCGGCGGCAACGTCGTCTTCGGAAAGTACTTGGGCCAAAGCTGGCGCGCGACGACGTACATGTCGTGATGAACCCGGTCAAACTCGTTTCGCGCGTCGGCCAACACCTGATCGGCGGTCATACCGGCGTCGAGCACAAGTTCGAGTTTGCGTTTGAATTTTTTCGCGCCGAGCCGCCACTCGCCGTCGGCGCGCGACAGCAACTCACCTTCAAGAAATGTTTGATAGTCTTTCAACTGTGCCGTGACGTTGGCGGCGGCGGCTTTCAATGGGTCGAGTTGCGGCGTCTCTCCGGCGAGTTCAAAAATCTCCTTGTCGTAAAACGAAATCGAACCGCGATTCTGGCGAACGGCTGTTTCCAGAATCGGCCTGGGCGGATGCGTCAAAGTCGTTTTGGCAGTTGCAATGATGCGCGGAATCTGCGCCATCCGCGCGATGCAGTTTGCGATGTTGGTTTCCTTCGGCAGCGTGGATTGGGTCAGCAACAGATAGACGCTGTCGTTGATGTAATTGCCGTAGGCGCGCGGGTCTTCCTCGAACGGATGAGTGTTTTCCGTCAGCCAGATTTTGGTTTCGAGTTCGTGCTGGAAAATCTCAAAGTCAATCTGGCCGTCGCGCGAGAGTTTTTTGTAATCCACCTGCTGCGGAAGCTCCTTGAGGGTCTTACGCGTGAGCGCGAGCCAGTCTGCGCGGGCCGGCGGTGTAATGTCGTCGAGCTGGTTGTCAAACCGGTGCTCGCCCAACTGCGTCGCTTCGAGCGGTTGCTGGCGCAGATGGTCGTCGAGATAGGTTTTGAAAAGGGAACCAAGCTTTGCGTCAGCGTCTTGAGCCGAGGCGGTCACGCTGTTGGAAATCAAAACGGTCACCGCGGCGGCAATGGCTGTGAAGGCGATTTGTCGTTTGATCATAATTTCGCGATGTCCGGAATCATTTTTATCTGGCAATTCAAACTGGAAAATCCTTTTCGTCCATGCTCGAAACACACAGCGAGCTATTCGATATCAGACGCTGGCGACGGCCCTTGATTACTTCGGTGTGGCTGGAGCAGCGCCTCCGGCGTTGCGAATCGTTTCGACAACGGCGGAAAAATCCTTGTCACCATCGCCGCTGGCAATGGCCTGCTTGAAAATTTCCAGAGCGCAACCGGCGGTTTTCATCGGCACGGAATGGCGCTCGCCTTCCTGCAGCGCGTAGCCGAGGTCTTTGGCCATCAACTTGAGCAAGAAGTTGGGCGTGTAATCGCGCGCGGCCATTCGCGGCGTGACCGTTTTGCCCAGTCCGCTGCCCGGCGCGCCACCGAGAAGAACTGCCAGCGCCTTCGCGCGATCCAATCCGCTCCGTTCGATCAGCACCATCGCTTCGGCGAACGACGCGGCTTGCACCCCGCAGAGAAAATTATTCAGCAGCTTGACCAGTGCGCCGCTCCCGGTCGCGCCGAGGTGAGTGATCGAGCGGCTCATCGCCGAAAGGACCGGTCGCGCTTTTTCCAGAGCAGCGGGGGAACCGCCAACCAGAAAGTTCAGTTCGCCGGCCGCCGCTTGATTCTTGCTGCCGGTCACTGGCGCGTCTATCAATTCACACCCGCCAGCACGCGCCGCCTCCGCAAGGTCATTTACCCAACCGGGAGTGACCGTGCTCGATTCGACGAGCACCGCGCCGGGTTTCACGCCGGTTAACGCGCCGTTTTCCCCAAGCCACATGGCGCGCGAAGCGTTGTCGTCTGCAACCATGCTCACAATCACGTCCGCCGTTATCGCGGCCTCGCGCGGCGACTCAGCAACGCGTGCTCCATCTTTGGCGAGCGCGGCGGCCTTATCGCGGTTGCGATTGAACACGGTCAAGGGAAAGCCGGTGGTGAGAAGGCGACGGGCCATGCCGGAACCCATCAGGCCCAAGCCGAGGAAAGCGACATGCTGTTTTGTCATAATTGAAGTTATAGGAGTTTAGCCACGAAAAGGCGCGAAGAGACACACACCAAGAACGACGTCACAGAGCTGATTGATGTGCGTGAATTTCATGATGCCTCCGTTTGTTTTAGGTTTTTGTTGAATTGCTTCTTTGCCACAAAGAGACACAAAGGAACACGAAAATGATTCCGCTTTGAATTCCATTTTTGTGTCTTGTTGTGCCTTTTCGTGGCTAAATTCCGTGTGCTTCAATCAAGTGCGCCGGGCATTTATCCGTTGCCAGAATATTTCGCAGCGGGCGGCCGAAGCCTTCAAAGCTCACGGACATCATGTCGCCATCGGCCAACTGCACGCTGTCGCCAAAACTCAATGCACAGGCGCCGAAGTAATGCACGTGGACATCGCCGGGGCGCCGGTGAGTTTCAAATTTGAAGTGATGATGCTCGATGTTCTGAAGGCTGTGGCACATCTCGGCTTCACCGGAGCAGATTTCCTTCGACCATAAGATATTTCCGGCCCGTTCGATCTCAACCTTGCCAGGAACTGATTTGAATTCAGGATCAATCACGAGTTCGGGGCCGAGAGCGCAGGTGCGAATTTTTGAGCCGGCAAGGTTCAGGTAATTCTTTCTCTCAAACTTGTGGTCGGAGAATTCGTTTCCCATAACCATCCCGACGCGGCGGGGCAGGCCATCGGGGCCGATGAGATAAAGCCCGGCAATTTCCGCTTCTTCGCCGCCGTCCTCCGCGTAAGCAGGCACGACGAGCGGCTCGCCGTGCGCGCGCAGGATCGTGCCGTTGCCTTTGTAAAACCATTCCGGCGCGACGCCGATTTTTCCCGGTGCCGGCTTTCCGCCTTCCACGCCCCAGCGAAACATTTTCATGCTGTCGGTCGGTTCCGCTGCCTTCGCCTCGTGCATCGCGTCGCGATTTTTCGCACTGCCGAGATGGGTGAGTCCGGTGCCGGAGACGAGACAGCGCGCCGGTTCATCCGGATGATCAATCGGCGGCAATAACCGCCATTTGGATTTGCCGTTGTAAATCGGATCGTAATCCAAAAATTCGCCCATCGCTTTTTTCTGGATCAACGCGGTGAGCGGGATTTTTGAATCCACCGCCTCTTGCACCAGTTGAAAAGTGGATTTCACGCCGTCGAGCAAACGCACCCGGGGTTCTTCAACGATTGCCACGGCACGCGTCGCGCCGTTTTGGATTTGCAAGAGCCGGATCATAATAAAATTCAGATTGCGTTTTTATTTTAGCGGACACGGCTGCGGGTTGGCAATAGTGCGCCAGGCAGTTCGACGGCGACACGTTCGAAAAATAGTTTGAGGCTCGTGCGATGGGAGTGCGGAGCGCGGGCTTTAGCCCGCTTCAACGTCCATTGCAGAGCGACGCCGGAAAAGCCCGGCCCGCCTTCGATTCGTGCGTTGCAGCGGCGTGAACGCCGCGCTCCGCCCGCGCCAGACGTGGGTCGCGCCATTTTACGAGTTTCAACAAGCAACTGTGCTTTGATGAATCATAATACCGGGCGTCAAGCACCACGTTCACAAATCCGCCAGCCGATGGTCGGCGTCGCCGAAGTGATCGAGCCGCACGTCCATCCGGTCCATGAGACCGAGGTAGAGGCTGCACAACTTGCGATCGTCGTCGCCCTTGTCGCTGTAGTCGAGAACGCGACCGGTCTTCAACGTGCCGCTCAGGCCGCCCGCCGTGACGACGGGCACTTTTTTGTTGTCGTGCTTGGTGCCGGAAAACATGTTGGACATGAACATCAGGCAGGTGTTGTCCAGCACGGTGCCTTCGCCCTCGGGCATTTCATCAAGCCGCTTCGCGAGATAGGCAAGCTGGCTCAAGTGGAAGCGGGCGATGCGCTCGTAACCTTCCGAGGTGTCATTGTGCGAGGCGCCGTGATGCGCTTCGCGCACATCAAGGAATGGATAATAAAGCGACGAGAGATCACGAGCCAGAATCAGCGAAGCCACGCGGGTTTTGTCGGTTTGAAATCCCAGCGCGATGATGTCGCACATGAGGCGCGCATGTTCGCGCAAATCCTCGGGCATACCGTTGTCCGGCCGTTTCAAGGTGAATAGCGGACGTCCCTTGTCTTTGGCGCGGTCCTCGGCCCTGGACTTGTCGGCGCGCATCCGTTCAATGCTTTTTTCAACATCGCGCACGCTGCTCAAATACTCGTCCAGTTTCACTTTGTCGGTTGAACTGATTTTGTGGCCAAGTTTCTCGGCGCGATATTTCACGCGATCCAGAACGCTGGTGTTGCGCAGGCTGCCGCTGTTTTCGAAGAGGCTGTCGAACGCCAGCGATGGATACATTTCGTTTGGCACCGGCGAATCGGCGCTTTGCCAGGAAATATGCGAACTGTAGGCGTTGGAAAAATTCGACTCGTGATAGCCGGTCATCGGTTGCTCGCAGGCCAGCACCATGCTGGGTTGTAGTGTGTCCTGGCCGACATGGTTGGCGATCACCTGGTCCACGCTGGTCCCGCTGTGGATGATGGCGCCTTTTGCAAAGGACACGCCGGAGAGCAGATTGCCGGTCTGCGCGGGGTGAATTCCCTGCCCGGTCGCCTTCTTGTTGAACAGGCCGTTGATGATGTTGATCTTTCCTTTTAGCGCCTCCAGCGGCTCAAGCGACTTGCTCAATTCCATTTCAGATCCCTCGCCTTTGGCCCACCATTGTTCAGGGTTGACGCCACAACCCATGAACAGGACGCCGAAGCGTTTGGGAAATGCCGCCGGCAATCCGGTCGCGGCAGGGTTGGCTGCCGTCGCCAAAGCGTCCAAGCCGTGGAGCGATTCGAGCCACGGCAACGCCATCGTGACACCGACGCCACGGAGAAATGTTCGCCGGGAAATACTGCGACTGATTTTGCTGCGCGAGTCTTGGTTCTGGCTCATACTTTTACCTTTCCGCAAGGTCGTCGCGGCCTCGCTTGTTTAGAAATTGGGGACTGGTGACGATGTTTTCAATCACAGTATCGAATCGGTATCCGCTGGCAACAAGTTTGCCGCGCATTTCCTGGATCATCGCCTCGTCGGAAAAAATCAGGCTTCGGCTCAGCGCATAGGCCAGCAGCTTGCCGCAGAAATTATTTACGAAATCGTTCTGCCGTTTATCGCGGATGTATTTCCGCAGGCCCTCCAACCCGGTGCCTTCGCTGCCGCCGGGAAATGTGGCGCTCGCATCAACGGGACGACCGGCCAAATCTTTTTCGCGGCGATCCCCGACCGGGCCGAAACCCTCAAAGACCAATCCCATCGAATCAAATCGCGCATGGCACGCGGCGCAATTTGGGTCGGCACGGTGACGGGCAAGCATGTCGCGCAGCGGCAAGTCCAGCTTGGCTTCATCGCGCGGCAGTTCAGGAACAACGGGCGGCGGCGGCGGAATGCGCTCGCCCAGAATATTTTTCACAACCCAATTGCCGCGCTTCACCGGACTGGTGCGCAAGCCCGGAGCGTTCTTGGTCAGGAACACGGCCATCGGCAAAATGCCGCCGCGACCAAATTGGTTCGCATCTTTGATTCGCACCCAATCGTCAGGCTGATTGCCCGCAGCCGACATTCCATAATACTTTGCCAGAATTGGATTCACGAAAGTGTCATGGGCATACAGACAATCGAGAATCGGACGATTGTTCTGGAACACATCCATCAGAAAACGAATCGGTTCTTCAAACATCGCCTCCCGCAATTCGGCGGTGAAAACCGGAAACCGCTCCAGATCAACCGTGCCGATTCCTTCAAAGCGGCGGAAATCGAGCCAGTTGCCGCCGAACTCAACCGCCAGCGCGCGGATGCGCGGGTCTTTCATCATGCGTCGCGCTTGTGCGGCGATAACCATGGGCTTGCGCAAATCGCCCACCGCGGCATGGGCCAGCAACTCTTTATCGGGAATGCTCGACCACAAAAAATAACTCAACCGGCTGGCCAGTTCATAATCCGACAGCGGATGAATTCCCTGGTCGGTTTCGACGAGATCAATTCGGTAGCTCAAGTCGGGAGATATCAGCACACTCACGATTGACTCGCGCATGGCCGTCTCGTGATCCAACCCGTCTTTCTTGCGGCACGCCCAGTAATACGCCAGCAAATCATCCTTCTCATCGGGTGATAATGGCCGCCGATACGCGCGAACGGCGAATTGCAGCAGCGCATCCAGATGGATCGGCTCGGCATCAATCCGAGCTTTCTCGACTTGGCGAATGACAGCATTGATCCAGTCGAAATAGTCCTTGACCGCTTTGATTCCCAATTCACTGCCGCCCTGCGCCAGGGCCAGATAAGCAGCTTCGACCTGCCGGATCTTTACTTCCGACGTGACTTCCTTGTCTTCGGGTTGCGCGACACCGTTCACCTCGTTCGTTTCGTCCTCGACATCGAGTTTCCCGCGCGCCTCACGGCTGGTGCTGAACTGCGCATACATGCGAATGGTGGTCGAGGCAACGAAATCCATTTCCTG
>OCZU010001037.1_pt1 | contig 18656 bp, 14 predicted proteins | sample 1539001 | NCBI WGS metagenome assembly OCZU01 (sample SAMEA3539306, study PRJEB22396) | soil metagenome | biome: tundra; feature: field; material: soil | place: USA | collected 2010-05 | depth 0.15 m | reverse complement strand
CGAAGCGGCCGCCCGGGCACGAGAAGTGTTCGACGGCTCTGCCAATGACCTGCTCCAGTTGCGCCTTGGCCTCGGCAATCTCACGTTGCAACCCGCTCTCGTCGAGATCGGTAAGATAGGCGTGCGTCATGGAGTGGCAGCCAATTTCGAAGCCGAGCGTGCTCAGCTCGCGGAGTTGGCCGGGGCTCAGATGTCCGCGTTGCCCCAGCCATCGAGCAGTGATGTAGAAGGTGGCTCCAAAGCCCAATCGGCGCAACACCGGCGCCGCGCAGAGGAGATCGGTTTCAGAGCCATCGTCAAAGGTGACGACCACACTCTTGCAATCGCGGAAGTGGAGGGCCTCACCCACGCCCACGCCCCGCCAACCTTCACTCTGAAGAAGCTCCATCTGTGCCTGGAAATCAGTAGCCTTGAGAACATAGCGAACATATCCCGGTTCGGAATGGCACAGGGCGCTACCCGGTTCTTCGAGTTCGTGATACATCAGGAAGACGATGCTCGGTTCAGCCATCTGCTGGATTCTCCTCAAGCACGGTACACGCTAGTCGTTACGAGCAGCAGTGTAATGTTGCGTGGCCGCTCGGCGGACCGCCAAAAGATGCGCTACTCCCGTGAGCCAGGCTTCAAACTCCAAATCATTCCGAGCGTTGGTGTCGACCATCCGGGGAAGCAGAAGAGGATTCGTATTCGCGCCAGCCAAACCAACATCGCATGTGGTCGCGGAAATGACATTCTCCTCCGCCAGCCAGGGAAGAAACTCGCGGCTATACTCGCCGCTGGGATAACAGAAGTGCACCCTTTCCGCAGGGGCCATCTTATTCAGGCTTTTCCGGTTATCTCGAATCTCTTTCTGGAACAGCAACTTGTCTTTTGGCATGCAGTGGCGATGAGTGTGCAACTGGAAATCGACGCCTTCCCGCGCCAATTGTGCAATCTCCTGAGAGTTCATGAGCTGGAAAATCCGTTTCGAAAGCACTTCCGCGTAATCAATATCGAGAAGCTTTGCCAGCCTGCGGGCGACTTCGTTTTTCTGCCAGCCGTCGAGATTATCGCGCGTGCAATTGTCCATCAGCGTCTGCACAATCGCCTGCCGGTTCGCTTCCGACCTCAAGTCCAGCGGCGGTTTCAGCCCCAGCTCATCGCCTTTATCGAGCACGCTGCCTCGCCGCTTCCACAGCAGGTACGAACAGACCAGGTTGAAGACTGGAATTGACCGGTCGGTATAATAGGTCGTCTGGTAGACGGTCACGGGAAATCCAAATTTTTTCAGCAAGGGATAGCCAAGGCTGAAGAAATCGAAGGTGCCGTCATCGAACGTGATGGCCACGCTGCGGGGAGGCAATTGCTTTGCCCATAGCAGCTTCAAGGCTGCACCAAGAGGCAGCACGTTATATTGGCCCTGCCGCAGAAAATCCAGGCGCTGTTCCAATCGTGACGGCTCCAGATAAAGGCCGGGACGCCACAAATGAACATCTTCGTGGGCGATGCCGTGATAGCAGAGGATCAAAAGCCGGTGCGTTCGCCACGCGCTGTCGCGCACCAGCCCAAAAACTCCGGCGCTCTTGAGTAATTGCAGAGTGGCTCGTTTGAGCGTTCGCTTCATTCCAAGGGTTCAGTATAGATTCATCCCGCGGTCCAGCAGGGTGTTGTTCCAGGTGCTTGTGCGGCATTGGAGCGGAAGCGATCAAGCGGACGTGGAGCGCGTAAGGGGAGTAGCATTCACAAGCCTGTCAAGCGCCCTTGGATTCGGGAGAGGTGCGTCAGGCCGACCGCACCAGACGTTTCCGTAACGCCCTCGCTGTTTGTTGAAGCGGAGCAGGGAGAACCAAAACCAGTGATCGCGGCATCGCGCGAAGATTTTCCCTCAGCTCGTGACGGTGAAGGAAAGTGCGATCCAGCCGGTAGCAATCGATGGGCTCAACCACGCCCCCAGACCTGATATGAAAGGGATGCGCTGCGCCCATCGAATATTTTCGGAAGCCCTGCTCGCAGGCCCATTCGATTGTCCGCCACATCAGCAGGTCGTTGGGATGAAGATGGATGAATTCATCCAATGAACACATGCCCGCAGACTCGATCAGGCCCGCTGGACAGAATCGTACACCGGTTGCAGCGATCGGCCTACCCTTATAGGTAGCGATAAAACGGCGGTGATTCCTCCTCAACTCGTGCACTTTCCTGGCGTCGGCGAAGTTGCCCTCTGCGTTAACCTTCTTACGTTCGGTTTGTCGCCAGCCGCACTGAACCTCCCAATACGCGGCTAGGTCCGCGTCGCTTTTCACCTCGGATACCTCGATACCGTTTCGTATGGCGAGCCGGATGTTTCTCCTTCTACTTTGGTGAAATTGCTTGAACAGCTCCTCTGCACCTGAACGAAGATCAATGACAACATCGCCTTCCAACTGTTTCTTCCGAAAACCTTTTTGCTCGAATGCAGGAAGTGGCTGCGAATGCCAACTATATACTTCGACCAGCTTTGTCGATCCCGCTTCCTCGATCAGGTCTTTCAGCAAAATATCCGCGGTAGCGTCGTCATTGTCTTTGGTGCAGATTTGAGGACGGGTGGGAAGGCCGCTTACTATCCGGTCGCGGAGATGCAATCCCGTGAGGACCCCAACCACTTCTCCCTGGCTGATTGCCAGGATCGCAAAAGGACGCTTGCCTTCCCAGTAGGGCTCAAGGAAGAACTCGGGTGTAGTGTAAGCACTTGGACAGTCAGCTTGGCTGAGGAAGCTCCGCCAATCCTTTTCCAGTTCATGAGGTGGGAAGCCGTGTAGTATCGAAAGCTCAGCTTCTTCCTCTTGCTGAACTACATTGCTCCCCGACATCCTCATAACAGATTCCTCTACAGCTTAGAGAACGCCCACCATTCTACACCCGTTTTGCTTCCGGCTGCATTGGCTAAGCAGAGACATAAGACCCCAACGGCGCCCGGCCAGGGCCTCGAACTGAACTCAGGACGGAGTTGGCGCCCGAAGAAAATGGGGTTGGTCAGGCAGTTTCATGATCACGGTTGGAGGAGATCCGGCGGGGCAGAAATTACCAATGAGCAACGGGCTGGGAAGTCCAGTTGCTCAAGAATTTACGAAGACTCTGGGTTCAGATAAACGGCCCGTGGTTTCGGACACGATAGTGGTGCCGGCAAGGAAGATGCTGTTGGTGAAGCTGAAGTTCGCCATCTGCCTGGTGGTTACGGCGCCAATCGAAAACACACTCCTCGGGCGAAAGCACTCAGGGGGTCCCTGCAATCACCGCGGCAACCTGTGGGATATTCGCCCCCGGGTCAAGCCCGTCCGTGCCCGCGGCTTTGCACGCGCTCCCTGTCGCAATCGTATAGTTTCCACCATCCCCATTGTTGTAGTTGGTGAACAGAGCGGAATAGGAAGCCGCGGAAGTTACATTTGTGCCCGGCCACGAGACTGAGCCGTTATCCACAAAGCAGTTGCCGCCGAACGTGGAGGGGGACCAGCAGGCGTTGAGCATGTTGGTGCCGGGACTTTTCCCTTGGGCGCAGTTGGTCGGCTGCGATCCGCCAAAACTGTTGCTGGTTCCTCCCCACGTCTGCATCACGTTGTTCGTCCACACGATGTTATTGATAATGGAGGAACCCATCGGCCCGCTCAGGCCGAGTGCGGCATCAATCGTGTACTCCGTCTTGCTCGGATAGACGAACGTTACATGGTTAACGGTAATGTACTGGATGACTTGCGACGGAGAAACGGTAAGGTTATTCGACACCTCAACCGTCGAACTGTTGGAGCACCCGTAGCAGGTCGGGTAGTTGAGATTGTCCATGATCAGATCGTGGATCGAGTAATGGTCTCCGCCAGCCGGAAGTGACCCGTCCGTGGCTTGCTCGATCAATTCTATGCCCGAGCCGATGGTGTTGAACGTGTTGTAGCGCACCGTGACATTTTGATCGAGACACACCGGGCAGAGTCCACCAGAACCGACGGTATAGTTTTGGTTTGCTGGCGTCAGCAACAAGCCATACCCGACTTGCGTAAACCCGCCCCAGCTATTGATAAGTTGATTGCCTTCATACAAGACCCGCTGACCATTTTTGAATTCCGTCAGGTTCTTGACAATCAGCGGATGTCCGGAAATCCCGCCGTTATAGCTAGGTTCGAGGGGATTCCACTGCAGCGGCTTGAAGAACAGATTCAGGCGAACCTCGAAGTCTCCTGCAACCGTATTCGATCCTCCTCCACCGAAAAGAATGTTCTCTCCCGCTGCCTCGATGAAGTTGTTGACGATCTTAACCCCCGTTTCTGAGGTTGAACTTACCGTATTCAGACCGCCCGCGATGCACTTGGAATCGGTACTGGTACCGATGATCGAAATGTAATAGAAGTCGTTGCAATAGCTATCCACCATCGCAACGTTGCTGACGCCGCTCGCACTGAAAAACCGCCCGGTTTCGTCCTGGTTCTCGTCCCCATGCGCCCAGATGCGGTCCCAATAGATTCCAGAAATCCCCGTGCCTTGGTTGCCAAGGCACACCAGACTATCGTTCGCTCCGGTTCCGGGTGTGCGCGTGATCTCCAAGCCGATGAAGCGGATGTTGGCCGTATTCGACTGGAAGGTGAGCGCGCAAGCGCTGTCCGGGGTAATGATCTTTGCCGTATAGGTCCCGGCAGTTCCGGGACAATTCAGGGGCGGACGGCCAGTCAAGGAAGTCACACCTGCATAGCACGGGCCAAACTGAGGTGCGTACACGGTTTGCACTACGCCCCCAGACCCCGTATAGCTGGTGGAATACCGCGCCGCTTCGGGAGGCAGGCTGGAAACCGCAGAAGTCTGGATCCACAGCCAATTGTTCGGTGGACACGCCAAGGCCGGAATTGTGAAGTGACCGGAAAGACTATTCCCCGCCTGCAACGTGATTCTTTCGCCACAGGTTGCGGCTGCCAATGCGGACTTGAATTGCGCCGCCGTAGTTACATTCACTACACCTCCTGTTGCCGGAGTGTTAGCCAAAGCGGTTTGCAAACAATACAGCGGAAGCGTTGCGGGACCATCCACGGCATCCCAGGCAGGCACACCGCCGGTGGAAGGACAGTAGGTATTGTCAATATTGAGCACCGGCTGGATTGAGGAAATCGTGAGAGTGAAAGCCAGCGAGACACTCTGTCCGGAAGAGTCGGTCACCTTGGCGGTAAAGGGATACGAGCCAGCGAGCGCGGTCAGCCCGGAAATAGCGCCACCGGAGGCTTGCAACTGGATTCCGGAAGGCAAGCTCCCGCTGGCGAGACTCCACTGATAAGGGGTGACGCCGCCGGTGGCGGTGAGCGAAGCGGAATAGGGCGTGCTGATATTGCCTTCGGGGAGCGTCGAGTTCGCGATTGCCAATGCAGTCACGGGGGTGACCGTTAGGGTTGCAGCGGCATGCACACTGGGATTCGCCGTACTTGTGGCGGTGATGGTGACGGGAGTGTTGCTGGTCACTTTAGGCGCTACGAAAGCTCCGTTGCTGGAAATAGTTCCGACGCTGGCGGACCAAGTCACACCCGTATTCGCGCTTCCGGTCACCTGGGCGGTAAACTGCTCGCGCCCTTGAGAAGTAATGGTCGCCCTGCTGGGTGAAATCGATAGTCTAGTTCCCGAAGCGCGGGCTGAAACGAAGATATGCGTTGCAGTCGAGCCATACTCCTTAGGAAGGAGTCCAACCGGACCATGTGCAGGGCTCGACACGAACTCTGGATCAGGAGTTACCCCAGACAAGGCGTAGAGCGTGAAATTGTAAGTGCCCGCAACCGAAGGTGTGCCCGTGATGGAACCTGTGCTGGGGTTGAGGACCAGACCCGGGGGCAAACTGCCGTCGCCGATGCTGAAGAGATAGGGCGCAACTCCGCCGCTGACTGAAGGCACTGCGTTGTACGCGACCTCAACCGTGGCCTGTTCTGCCGGAATCGAAATTCTGAGCAGTCCGGCGGATTGGCCAGTTGATCCACTCGTTGGCGCACTGGCGCCCTGTGACCCAGCGCCACACCCAGTTAGGCTGGCAAGGCACAGTAAGAGCAAGAGGACAGTGAGATTCGAGGCAAGATTCTTATTCGCGCGATAGCCTTTTGCCGCTCGCAAGTACGCGGTGTCACGCATCGGGGGATAACCTCAGAGCAGAGTCGGGGGACTGTTCGTCTAGTCCTTACGAGCACTCTAGAGAAGGGAAGACATTAAAGGCAGATAACGGCGGACCAAGGACCCATGAGGCCACACTAGTACATCACGGATGTCCATGTACTTCCGGGGAAAGGGAATTTGGTGGTGTCCCAAATGCTATCTGCCCGAGACCTGCACGCTCTTCAGCGGTACACGAGTTCGACCGTCGATCAATTCCACATTGCCGGCCCAGCTGTAGGTATGAATGCCTGAAAGTCCTTCCCAATGTTCGGGATTGATGGTTTTCAGGGGCCGTTCAGAATACCGCCGTTTGGAGAGTTCCGTGATCTGGTTGAAAGTGACGCTGTATCCGTAGGAAGGAGCGCAGCTCTGGCTGGGCCTGATCAGGCAATTATGACTTCGAAAGACACGGCCGGCACCGCGGTTTCTTCGGATGTCGGTGGAGATCGGATTTCCCGGATGAAAATGCCAATCGCCGGTGAGCGATGCCGAATAAAATAGCAAGAGACTGCCGGCGCCAGAACTGGGCTCGGCACCTGTGGTCGTGAACCACCAAAGTCCTTCGTACTCCCAAATCGTAGTGTCGACAAACTTGCCCTCCAATAGAACAGCTTCGCGAACCCACTTGTCGGGAAATTGCCGGCAGCGAAGAAGATCGACGGAATTGGAATCGACAGACTCGGGAATCATGAAGATCTCGGACCCAGCCCGGAAGATGTGGGGATAGGAATAGTGGTGGCTGGGATGGTCCAGGCAAGGCACCGGCGGCCCCAATTCGCCCTGTAGCGAGACTTCCGAGCAGGCGATTGCTCCCCGCTTCGCTTGATAAGAATAGTCCTCGAAAAAGGCCCAAAATCTGCCGTCGTGTTCAAAAGCAAACGGATCGGCCCAGAAGTGACCCTTGGGAGGATTGATCCACTGAAATCCCGAGAAGTCAGAATCGGACTGAGAATCATGGAGCGGTTTCCCATTGACGCGGCTGGCGATTCTCCAATGCTGCACAGTTTTCCTGCGAAAAGGATATGAGATCGCCTTCTTCAAGAGAATTGGACCGAGCCAGGGGAGCACATCCCGGTTGGCAGGAGTCCTGTAGATGGCCCTTTTCCCCCGGTAGGGAGCGGGCGGAATCGCTGTTTCGAGCAAGTAGTCCCAACCCAAACGGTGCAGTTCATTTAGTTTTCGGATCAGCAGATCGGAGGATCCCCAATAGGGTGTGTATCGATTCCTGGAAACACTTAGAGTGGGGTCGGTGGCGAACAGCGACTTACAAAGCACCAGCCCGCCATCCAGTTCTTCGGTGAGAACCTGCAGGATTACGCCGGAGAGGGGAGAGCCTTCCCACAATTCCCAGAAATGCGCAGGGCCGCCCCGATAGAACTCATTGTCTCCGTGGTGATAGGACCAAACCCCGTAGCGGGCAGCTTGCAAGATGTCGCCGTGGAGAATATTGAAGCCGAATCGGATGAGGACATCGAGATCCTTAGCCCGAATCTTCTCCAGGGCCTCGTCGGGAAAGCGATGAATAAAATTCTTTTCCGCCGGTTCGACATCGATGCTCTCTATTGCGGAGAGCATATCCCGACAATCGACCATGGCGAGCGGGTCGTTTGCCGGCTTCATTCGAGCGTCGAGGCGAAGGTAAAGATCGTAGAGCAAGCGCTTCCTCAGTTTTGGATCCCATAGATGCCGCAGAAACCTGAGAGCGCGTGAGCTCGGTGGTTTGCCCGGTCGCGCTTTCCCCGCAGTAGTTTTTCTGACCACCAGCAATTCGATTCCTGCGAAATTGCTTGCCTTGATACCTTCGATGATCCTGGCAAAAAAGGCGGGAATCTGGTCACGGGAATCGAGAAGCAGGCCAATCCGAAGAGGAGCGCGATCGGCAGAAGAAATGTGGTAATAGCTGCTCGGGATGCTAGCCATCTTTTACAGAGCGTACTGGACACCGGGATGAACCGGGCGATCCATTCTCTTGCAGGTTACCACTTTTGTGAATTGGCCAGCCAGATCTGCCACTCGCGCCGGGCCCCACGGTTAAACCTCTTCTTCGTGCTGATAGGTCTCGATCAGACTGACCGCAACCTGGTTGGCGGTGTCCTGATCGTGGATGCCTTCAACCTGCCATGCCTTGCGCGTCCAAATTGCCCATAGCAGGCCCACGCCATAAACGACCGAGCCCACCAGAAGCTGAATCGCCAGTTGAAAATAGTGATGAGCAATGAACCAGTGGCGCATGAGCAGCAGAACGGCAACCAACGGTGTGCAAAGGATGAGAGGGAGCAGAAATGCTTCGCGCAGATAGACGCCGATGCGCAGCTTCAACACGCGGCAAAGATGCCGGGGCAGGAAGAACAGAGTGGTGCATGCCAGAGGAATCGCGGTGCCGGTCGCATCGCCCAGAATGCCGAAGTGCCTGACGAGAAAAATACTCAGGAAAAGATTAGCACTGCCTTCCAGCAAGGTCACGACTGCAAGGGATTTGTGCCTTGCCATCCCGAACAGAACCCGGCCGGAAGCGGACTGCGCCAGCATTAGAGTAGATGGAATTACCAGTACCAGCAAGACAGGATAGCTGGTGGCCACATAGCGCGCGCCCACCCAGGCTTCGATCACCGACTTGCCCAGGACGATGAGAATGGCGGCTATGGGAAAGATGATCAAGGCGCAAGCCCGGTTTCCGGCGACAAGAATCTTTCTTAAGCCGGCCAGATCCCCCGTTGCGTCGGATTTGCTCGACATGGGGACAAATACCTGGGCCAGCCCGCTGACAACTTCCCCGCCGTAATCCACCAGGCGTGATCCGATGGCGAAGTAGGTGATTGCGGCGGAAGAGAGAAATGTGCCGATGACCATCGCATCGGTCTTAAAGCGCAGCCGGGCCGCAACGATGATGATGAAGGTTGAGCTGCTGTAGGTGGCTATGCGCCGCAAACTGTCGCGGCTGACATTGTTCAGGCGAAGACGCAGGGGCAGAATGCTGAGAACCACGGTGGCGTTGACGAGTCCGGAAATCAGAGGCATCAAAACGGTGATCAGCGCCACCACGAGAATGCCATACCCGTGCCGGACCGCAATCACAATCGAAACCGCGCGCAAAACGGTTGCGCCGATGCTGGTGAAGTTCAACAGGTAGAAACGCTGCAGACCCTCGAGCACACCGCCAAATACTCCCAGGGGAAAGCCCAGAGACACGGCTGATCCAACAATTAGGAAGAGCCATCGCGCCGTGTGCAGGAACTGCGGCGACATGCGAAAGATCGAATCGACATAGAAACTGCCGCCCACGGTGATCAGAATCGCGAGCGTGCCGATTCCGCTGTAAGTGAACAAGGCCGTGCTGATCAGGCGGTTCAACTCATCCTGATTCTGAGTCGCTGAGTAGGTGGCAACATAACGCACGATGGAGGAACGAATCCCCAGATCAAACAATCCGTAATATCCGGTGATGGAAAAGACCAGGAACCACAAACCGAAAGCATCGTCTCCCAGGTGATGAATGATGTAGGGCGAAATAAAGATGCCAACTGAAATGTTGACGCCAAGGGCAAACCAGCTTGAGCCAACATTTTTGAAGAGCGCGACTTTATCCAGCTTCTTCATGCACTTTCGACTTTCCGGACGGTCTGGGAGATGACCGGCGCCTGGCGGCTTACCACGGATCGGGAAAAGTAGTTCCGTGATGCCAACATGGGGAGCGCTCGTACTCTCCGCCAGATATTACCAGTTGCCACTCCAGATGGTCGTGTGTGCGGAGGGCCGCGGAGGGCCGCGGCGCCTCCGAACTGCGCCAGGGAGCCGGCAGTTCGCCGACCGCGCAATCTCTTAATTGTTTCGGATCCTCAGGCGACCTGCTCAGCCGGTTGGGGATTCCTGGTGATTTTTAGCCAGTATTGGCCGTTAAATGGAGGGTCGCTGAGTTGTTGAACAAACAGACCACGGGCACGACATTCGTTTTCGATCCATCGGCGCTTGTGGTGAACCTGGCCGGGCTGCGCGGATGTATGGCTCCTCCCCACCCAGCGCGTACCCGAGTAATCGGCGGATCCACGGCTCAACCACGAGGCAGGGTAGTACGAAGTGAGGAAGAATGCGTCCGGGGTGGAGTTGTGGACGAACCCGTTGAGCATGATCTGAATCTGAGGCTTCGGAGCGTGAGTCCAAACGGAACGAGCCAGAACGACATCGAATTTGACGCCAAAAACGGAGAAATCAAACTGATCATTGGCGTCGAACAATGGCCTCTTTGCTGCACGTAGCTCGGGGCCGAGGACATGATCCAGCCCGGCCTGCAACATCAATGAGTTGGGCTCAATGCCAAAATAGCACTCTGGGTCTAGGAGGCGAACCAGCCAATAGCCGGCGCGCAAACAACCACAGCCCACATCCAGGACCTTAGACGAGGGGAGCAACCCCTCGCGCACCAAAGTCGAAAGTTGCAGACGGCCAGCGGATTCGAACAGGTGGGGTGGGCCGCCAGTGAAAATTCCGTCCCGTTCAAGCTTATCTGCAATCTCTGCTGGCCGCATTTCTCACCACCATAGAAGCAATCTCACAGGGAAGAAGCTTACACCAAAATGAGGTCCGAGTGCCGTCTGGGACTGCGTAAAATGCGAGCTTTCCAGCCTTGGCGGGAACGGTCCAGACTACTGCAGCGACTTCCGGCCGTGCCATAAGCGAGCCGCCCAGACGGTCAAACGTGGCGCGATTCGGAGGCCAACCAGCAGGGCACGCAGTTTCATGGCTGGCGCAAGACTGTGGGCCCGGCTCAGCAATTCGCGTGCTTTGTCCGGTTCTGCAGCCAGCAGAAATGCCTTGCTTTGAATGTAGGCGTGCGCAGCTTGAATTTTCATCAGTCGTTCCGCGAGCAACGCCGAGGTGTCGGGATTCAGATTGAGAGTTCGCTGTAGTTTTCCAAGCGATTGGATTTCGCCAGCCAGCAGCTTTTCCGGAGCCGCTCCCTGGCTGTCAGGGCGCATGTTGCGGCGCAGAAGCGCCTGTCGCTGATACGAAATCCTGCCGCCTGCGTAGACCACGCGCAGCCAAAGATCATGATCCTCGGCACAGCGAAGGTCTTCGTCAAACAGTCCTGCTGCGGTGATTTTTTGCCGGTGTACCACGGTGCCGGAAGTAAGAGGTTGCGTTTGTTCCACCAGAAGGCTCTCGAAAGTTACCGGTCCGGCCGATGGGCAACTTTGCATAAAGGTTTTGCCTACCGCATTCGGATCGCCCTCAAGAGTAGCGTCGCAATACACCATATCGAGAGCAGGATCTTTGCGAAGGAACTTGATTTGCTCTGCAAGATAGTTTGGGAACCAGGCGTCATCGCTATCCAGAAAGGCCAGCCATTCGCCGCGAGCGTGCCGGATGCCGAGGTTGCGAGCCGCACTGGGACCGCCGTTTTGCTGGGTCAGATAGATGATTCGAGAAGCGTAGGGCTGGATGGCCTGCTCCAGTTGCACAGTGTCCGGCGATCCGTCATTGACCAGGATCACTTCGTAATCAGCGAAGCTCTGCGCGAAAACAGATTCCAAGCCGGCGCGCACATGAGAGGCAGCGTTGAAAGCCGGAATGATCACACTCACCAGCGGGGATGGCTGCGCTGGCGGGAACTGATCGGGCCGCGAGAAAGACGGGTCGATCTGCTGGGGCATCAGAAATAGCCTACCCTATTGCAGGCAGGAGACCACCAGCTAGATGTAGGTGGCATGGCGCATCCACTGTTCAACCAAAGAGATCCCGTGGGAAAACGAGACGCGCGCCTCGTATCCCAAGACTTTCCGGGCTTTGTCGATACGGAAGAAAACTGTACCGGTTTGCGTCGCGAAATCCACGCGATCAGGGATCGGCGCCCCTGCACGCGCAACTGCTGCTGGCTGGCGCACTCCAAGATGCGACCGCACCATCTGCCGCCGCTGTTCGCTGAACGATTCCAGCCAGCCCCAGGCGCCGGTGAGAAGTTTCTGGGTCACGGGAACTTGCAGCAGAAGTTCGCGAAATTGCCGGCTGCGCATGACCTGCCCTGTCGCCTTGATAGAGCCGGTCAACAGCCCGGGTTGTTGTTTGTAGTAAGCGCGGACCTGCTCGCTTGAGACTTCCGGCAGCGGTTCGCTCAGACCGAGCATGGCGGCATGTGCCCGAATGAAATCGCCCCACGTGACGGCTTCACCATCCGTAATGAAGAACGTTTCTCCGCTGGAAGCGTCATTGTCTAAACAGAGGAAAATCGCGTCGATGAGGTTATCGACATAGGTGGTGTTGCAAGCGCCCCGGCCGCCATCAATGAGAGCAACAGTGTTTTGCCGGAGGCTCTGTACCAGGCGAGTAGACCACGCAGAATACGGACCATACACGATCGAAGGCCGCAGAATCACGGTACTCATGCCTTGGTGCCCGATTCTTGCGACGGCTTTTTCGGCACGCCTCTTGTTATCGCAGTAGTTGTCGCCGGTAGAGCTAACCGGAGCGTCCTCCGTTTCAGTGCCGGGAGGAGGAGTAAGTCCATGCACCGCCGCCGTACTCATGTGAATGAATCTCTCGACGCCTGCCTGGGCTGCGACTGCGAGCAGATTCTCCGTTCCCCGGACAATGCCGCGAGCGTTTCCCAGTCCGCAATGGATCACGACTTTTGCGTCGCCCAGCGCCGAACGCAGCGAGTCACGATCCAACAAGCTGCCAGGCAGCAGTTCAATCGGAAGGCGCGCGATCCGCGCCGCCTTGTGCGGACTGTGAACGAGTGCCCGGACTCGCCCGGCATTCGCAAGGACGAGGCGTTCGCATATTCGTCCTCCAATGAAGCCGGTTGCGCCGGTGACGAAAACCGTTTGATCGCGCCACCTCATCGAACGGCACCCTCGGTTGGCAGCGCGACCTCAGACCATGGTTCTGGGATTCGTCGCCGGTTGGCGTAGCAGCGCTCGATCAGTTCGATTACGCGCAGCGCCTGCCAACCAGTAGATTCTAGCTTCTGGTTTCCGCGGATGCTTTCGATGAAATTATCCAGCTGCTTGTTGAACGTGGTAGTGGCCGGAAAATTGGGCAAGCGAAGCGTCTCACTTAGTTCACATTGCCCAACCTGACGATGAATGACCACGGTATCAGGATCATCGCCTGGAATCTCGGCTTGGGCCCTGGTTCCTCGGATTAATAAACGGTTGGCGAGAGGATAAGTGCGGCTCACGCGTACCTGGCCCTTCACGGCGCCACTCGGCCCCGAATGCTGCAATTCCAGAATGGCGTTGGCTTCGATTCCGCCGCCCCAGTCGTCATCCTGATAGTCGACGTGAACCACCGGACCGAACCAGTCAATCAGACTATCGAGCAGATGGACTCCGAAATCGATCAAGGCTCCCCCGCCTGCAAGCGTGCGCGAGAAATAGAATCCGGAGGCGCTCGTCCAGTCGAAGATGCCGCCATACGGCCAATCGTAGCCAACCAATTCGCCGAGCGAGCCCTCTTGCAGGACAATCGGGAGCAATTTATGGCTGGCAACGAAGCGACGGTTCATCCCTACGGCGAGAAGCACGCCTCTTTGTTCCGCCAGTTCGCAACAGGCGCGGGCCTCGGCCGCGGTCGTCGCCAGTGGTTTTTCGCACAACACATGCACGCCGGCATGGATGGCTTCCAGATTGACAGGAGCGTGCAGGCTATTCGGCAGAGCATTGATGAGGGCGTCCACCTGCGGAAGCACCGTTTTGTAATCTGAAGCAATTTGGCAATCCAGGTGAAAGTGCTCGGCCAATCTTCGCGCGCGATTCACGTCGGCATCGATGAGCCAGAGAGTGCCAATGCCCGGATGAGCGGCGGCGGCAGGCAGGTGGCCGATCCTTGTGATCTCTCCACACCCCAGAATCGCCAGGCGAATGTCGTCGCCCATTAATGTTGCTCCGGAGCGAGCTTTCGGGAAGCGGAAGCGGGCACACTTCGATCGGATATGAGAGAAGCAAATTCTGCGGTGTCCTGCTCGGGACGCGTTACCAGTTCGTATCCAAGTGCGGTCATCAGCGAACCCCACGCGGTTTCAATTTCGGCGATAGCACTCTCCGCCAGCTTGGTTCTCCAACCGCCCGAGGTCGCTCCGCGCACAAACGGAATATCGGTTCGCTTGCCTTTCGTCGAGACCCAATTCTCGCCCTGAGTCTTTTCGAGTTTGCGCATATTGTCAGCGGCACTTCTGCCGATGGCCTGTTCCAGCAGAGCCGCAGTGGGTTGAACGCCAAGAAACTCGGCCAGGCGTGCGGTTTGGTTCAGCGTATCCGCGAGCAGGTCTTCGTAGCGAAGCAGCAGGAAGCCCGGGCTCCCGCCGCGCGCATAAATCCAGCTCCCCACATTTTCTCTCCACGTTCCCCAGCTTGCGGAAATCATCCGTCCCGCGACAAAGTCGCTCACGAAGCTGGCCAGCGGATATGAGTCGTCGATCTGCCGGTATTTTCGCTGAAAGTCGTAATAGGAGAGCGCCACATCGCGCGGGTCGCGCACAATGTAGACCACCTTGCGGTAGCGGGGATGAAAATACTGGTGGCTCTTGATGAAGCGCGGCCGCGGAACCCGTTTGAGATGGAGGCTCGATTGCGCCTCGCTGTCAGGAACCTGATTTTCGATGGTGGCGAAGGTGACATCCTCTTGAGGATGCAACAGGTTCGCCACCAGAAAACGCGTCCACGTATTGCCCGAGCGGGGGTAGGAAACAATAAAAGTGTCGTCCGGATAAATCGCGAAGTCGCGTCCGGCAATGTCTCCGCGTAAGAGACGCTTGAGACCTTGCTGAATGCGGTACATCACGAAAAACGCTCCCCCAGCAGCGATTCATGCAACTGCGCAGGCACGGCCTCTTCCGCCGGATTCGATGCCAGCTCGTATCCCAGCCACCTCATCAACGAGCACCACGCTTGTTCCAATTCTTTGACTGAAGCTTCCGGTAAGCCCGCCCTCCAGCCGCCGGCTTTAGCCGATCGAACGAAAGGAACATCCGAACGCGTGTCTTTTGTCGATGACCAGAGGCCGGTCTGAGCGTTTTCAAGTTCGCGCATTTTGTTGGCCGTGCTCTGCGCAACTGCGTGAGCGATTCGTGACGAGTCGGCGGGCATGTTTAGAAACGCGGCCACTTTGGCCAACTCGGCTGGCGTGTCCGCGATCATATCCTCGTATCTCAGCAGCAGAAATCCCTGGCTCCCGTACCGGGTGGAGAGCCAACTGGCCACGTTCTCCGCCCAGGATCCGTACTCACTCGTCTCGCCCGCGACGAACCGCGTGACAAATTGTGCAACGGGATAGTGATCGTCAATCAATCTGCGCTTGCGGTGAAAGTGATATTGGGAAAGAGCGACATCCCGTGGGTCACGCACGACGTAGATGATTTTTTGATAGCGCGGGTCGAAGTATTGGTGGCTTTTCAGGAACCGGGGTCTCGGCAGAGTCGAAAGATGCCTCTTGGAGAGAGCTTCCGGGTCCGGGATCAACTCATTGATGTTGGAGAAGTCAGGATGTTTCCCCGGATATACCAGGTTCGCGATCAGAAACCGGGTCCAGGTATTCCCCGACTTAGGGTAGGAAACCAGAAACGTGTCATCGGGAAAAACGATGAGGTTGCGTCCAGGGCGCTGCGCCCCGAAGGCGCGTTTGGTCCCGGCAATCAGGCGCCTGATCATGGTGAAATTGCTTAACCCCACCACCTTTTCATAATCTACCACACGCAACAAGAGCACTTTTCGCTAGTCGCGCCCCGAAGGCGCGCGACTAGCGAGCCTGCGTGGCCACCCGGATGTGCGGTTCGACCAGAGCCAGCAGTTCATCTTTCAGAAACGGCCCGCTTGCCAGCAGGCCGGACAGAAGGGGATCGCGGCGATTGGCGCTGAGCGCGGTTTTTTCCAGAGTGCTTACAAAACCGCCTGCACTCTCGACCAGCGCCACGCCCGCTACCACGTCCCATTCGTTCTTGGGTGTCAAGGTAAAGGTAACGTCGGCCAGTCCAGCGGAAACCAAGGCGAGTTTGTAGGCCACAGAGCCCATGGGTCGAATTTTGAAAGCGCCATTCTCGAACGGTTTCCATTCCCCGCGCTTGACCTCGCTGCGGCTGGCGAGAACCAGGGCGCCATCGAGAGTGCGGCGCTGGCTGGGTTGGGCAGGCTTGCCGTTGTAGGTAACGCCGGAGTCGATCGATCCGAGGAAGGTTTCGTCGGTGGCTGGATTGTAAATTCCGCCGGCCACGGGGCGGCCGTTCTCGACGAACCCGATCGAAACGCAAAATTCAGGGATGCCTTTAACGAATTCGCGAGTGCCATCGAGCGGATCGACTACCCAGACGCGCGAGCGTTGCAGGCGGACGGGATCGTCGACGCTCTCCTCCGATAACCAGCCTTCGCCAGCGCGCAAAAGTTCCTTTCGCAGAACGGCGTCCAGAGCGCGATCCGCTTCGGTTACCGGATCGTGCCCGATTTTGTATTCAGTTTCAATGGCTCCCGGGGTGAAGCGGGCGAAGACCGCGCGTGAGGCTTCCAGCGCGGCTTGAATGCGTCCCAGGATTTGTGCGTAGGATTTTGAATCCATAGTCTCTGTTCAATTTCTTTCAAAGGCACTTACTGAGAACTGAGAACTGTTTTCAAGCCATGAGCATGCGCGCGCCCGTCGCCAGCAGCACCGCGCAAAGGATGCGTCTGAGCCACGGAACCGGGACCCGCGTACTCAAGTAAGAACCGAGCAGTCCGCCGGGGACGGATCCGATCAAGAGCGCACCCACCAGGTGAGTATCGACATTGTGCATCCGAAGATGAAGCAGACTGGTGACGCCTGTAAGCAGCAGAGCGTGCACAATGTCGGTGCCCACCATGACTTTTGGCTGGAAGCTGTAGAAGAGCAACAGCATCATCATGACAATGCTGCCGGAGCCTACCGAAGTGATGCCCACCAGAAACCCCGCCACCAGGCCGATCAGCGACATCCACGCGAAGGACTTCATCGTTGGCGGCTGCGCTGCAGCCCGGTCTTCGAGTTTCTTCTGGAAGAACAAGAAAGTCGGGATGCAAATCAGTAGAACTCCGACTGCCACGGTAATAAAGTGATTGACGCCGTTGCCGTAGACATTTCGTAGGTGAACCAGGAAACTTACACCGAGATAGGAGCCGGGAGCGCTGCCGGCGGCTAGGGCCAGCACTACTTTGCGCCGGACTGTGCCTTTGCGCAGGTGGACGATGCTGGCGCCGATCTTGGTGAGAAAGTTGAAAAGCGCGTCCGAACCCACTGCGCGCAGCGGAGGCACGCCCAAACCGAAGATGAGGATCGGGAGCAGCAGAACGCCGCCCCCGACCCCCGTCATTCCAATGAGGGTCCCGACTCCAAAGCCCACCAGAATCTTAATCAGCAGATCCATGACAGTACCGGTATCAGCCGACTAGACCGACTCCGCGGCGGTTCCGATGAAACCTTCCCTCTCCAGATGAAGAATGATTTCCTGTGCCGCCTCTTCCGCGGACAGTTCGCCAGTATTGATGGTGACCTCGGCGTCGGCTGGCACTTCATACGGATCGGAGATGCCGGTGAATTCCTTTAGAATTCCCGCGCGCGCCTTGGCGTACAGACCTTTGCGGTCGCGTTGTTCGCAAACATCCACGGAGGTGGCGATATGCACCAGAATGAACCCTCCGTAGGGATCGATCAGTTGCCGGACATGTTTGCGCGTCGCGTCGTAAGGCGCAATGGGCGCGCAAATGGCGATACCGCCGTTCTTGGTGATCTCGGAAGCAACATAGCCGATACGCCGGATGTTGATGTCCCGGTGCTCCTTCGAGAACCCCAGTTCGGAAGACAGATTCTTGCGAACCAGATCGCCGTCGAGCAGCGTGACCGGACGTCCTCCCATTTCCAGGAACTTCGTCAGCAACACGTTGGCGATGGTCGACTTGCCGGAGCCGGAAAGTCCCGTGAAGAAAATGGTCACGCCTTGCTTGTGACGGGGCGGGAAACTGCGGCGCAATTCCGACACAACTTCGGGATAGGTGAACCAGGCGGGGATCTCCCGCCCCTCATTCAGACGCTGGCGAAGTTCGGTGCCGGAGATGTTTAATACACGATCTCCGTTCTTAACTTCGTCGTCAGGAACGTATTTGTCCTGATCCTCGAGGTAGACCATCATGTTGAAAGGCACCATGGTGACGCCAATGTCGGCCTCGTGTTTCTTGAAGACCTCCTGCGCCTCGTAGGGGCCGTAGAAAGGCTTGCCGTTGGTGTCCTTGCCTGGGCCGGCGTGATCGCGGCCCACGATGAAGTGGGTGCAGCCATGATTCTTGCGGATGAGCGCGTGCCAGATGGCCTCGCGCGGTCCGCCCATGCGCATGGCGAGCGGCAGTAAAGAAAGTTTTGCGGTAGATTGCGGAAATTTTGAGAGTAGCAATTGATAGCAACGCACCCGGGTGTAGTAATCCACATCGCCGGGTTTGGTCATGCCAACGACGGGATGAATCAGGAGGTTGGCCTCGACTTGCTTGGCGGCGCGGAAGGCGAGCTCCACGTGCGCGCGGTGCATGGGATTTCGAGTTTGAAAGGCG
>OCZU010001036.1_pt1 | contig 18673 bp, 18 predicted proteins | sample 1539001 | NCBI WGS metagenome assembly OCZU01 (sample SAMEA3539306, study PRJEB22396) | soil metagenome | biome: tundra; feature: field; material: soil | place: USA | collected 2010-05 | depth 0.15 m | reverse complement strand
AGAATCCAACATCCGTCCAAAACCTCGTCCCATCTGAGCCTTTGGCTTGGGTTGTTAGGAGCGGTCGCTGTTGTTATAGGCTCTTTCTTATTCATTCGCGCGCAAGCGGAGACAAAGGCCAGTGGAGAGATGACCTATCTGAAACCGATGCCCAGCGACGCCAAACTGCGATCCCGTTTGAACAAGGAACAATATCACGTCATGCGCGAAGGCGGTACCGAGCCTCCGTTTCATAATCAATATTTAGAAAACCAACGCGCCGGCATTTACGTTGATTTTATTACCGGCGAACCGCTCTTTAGTTCGCTCGACAAATTCGACGGAGGAACCGGCCTGCCCAGTTTTACCAAGCCAATTTCAAAAGACGAAATTGTTCTGAAAAGAGACACTTCTTACGGATTGGAACGAATTGAAGTTCGCGCCAGCAAGAGCGATTCGCATCTCGGCCATCTGTTCAACGACGGACCGCCGCCGACGGGTCAGCGCTATACCGTTAACTCAGCAGCGCTGCATTTCGTTCCCGTCGAGAAAATGCACGCGGAAGGCTACCGCGAATTTCTCGTGCTTTTTGAAGAAAAGAAGTAGTCGAGATGCTCAGTGTTTGGTGTAGAGGCGCTCGCCGCGGCGAGCGCAGGAAAATTGCGGCTGAGGACAGCCGCCACTACACTGTGTTCGCTGCGAGCTAACAGCTGTCATCCCGAGTCCGCCTGAGGCGGATGAGGGACCTCACCTAAGGTCATGGCGTCACACAAACTATTTGTGTGATCATCAACTCTTAGTGGGCTCCCTCGCCGTCTTCGCGACTCGGGATGACACGCGATATTCTATCCAACACGCGCAACGACGTCGCCGATTTGCTCGCACCCGCCAAGCGTGAAATAGAAGAAGATGTCGAAAAGCCCGGACAAATCTCATGAGACTTCCGCGCTCATAGCCGGTATCGCCGCGTTCGGCACCTGGGGATTGATTCCGATTTACTGGAAGCAGCTCAGCGCCGTTCCGGCGCCAGAAATTCTCGCGCATCGGTTCGTTTGGACGACTGCGTTCCTGTTTTGCCTTCTCACCTGGCAACGCCGTTGGCCGGAAGTGATGGCTTATGCGCGATCGCGCCGCGCGATGTTTTATTGCCTGGCTAGTGGTCTGTCGCTCTCGGGCAACTGGCTGTTGTTTATTTGGGCGGTAAACGCCGGCCGCGTCATTGAAACCAGCCTCGGTTATTTCATGACGCCGCTGGTGAACGTTCTCCTCGGCGCCGTTTTCTTGCGGGAACGTCTCACCCGTTTGCAACTTGTCTCTGTGCTGCTCGCCACCCTCGGCGTTTTGTATCTCACATTCGGATACGGACGTTTTCCGTGGGTCGCCATGACCTTGTGCACGACCTTTGGCCTTTACGGATTCCTGCGCAAACGCTCCGCCACCGCGGCCATTCCCGGCTTATTCTTCGAGACGACGCTGCTCCTTCCACTGGCGATCGTGTATCTCATTTTTCTGCGCTACAACGGCGGACTTATTTTCGGCAGCGCCGAATTGCGATTGTCGATCTTGTTGATCAGCACTGGCGTCGTCACCGCTGTGCCGCTGCTTTGGTTCGGGCACGCCGCGCGTCATCTTCGGCTCACCACCGTCGGCTTCCTGCAATATCTCTCGCCGAGTGGCTCATTCTTCCTCGGCGTCTTTCTCTATCACGAACCGTTTACGCGTGGTCATCTCATCACCTTTAGTTTGATTTGGGCCGCGCTCGCGATTTTCACTTGGGAGGCAATCACGCGCTGGCGCTCCAGCCGCGTGCGGCAAGTCTTCGCGGAATCCGTCTGCGAAACACCGGTGTAGGTAGGGACGTTTCTCCGAAACGTCCGTCGAATTTGTCAGACGGCTCGGAGAGCCATCCCTACCGCTCATTTGCGATAAGATGTCGATCCCCTATTCTTAATCAGTGAAGAAAGACGATTTCGACTACGCGATCGAGAACACGCAGGTGATTCTCGCGCCCGAGCAACAGATCGCGACCTTCGGCAGCACCAGCTTCAATTTCTATCTCATCTCCGAGTTGATGGACCACGTCGATCAAGTTCGGGTACGCAACGGAAAAATTCACGCCGAACGCCCGCAGATTCTCACGCCGGAACATTATACGCGCCTCTTGCTCGAAGGCTTCGGCGACAAAGCGCAGGAGTACGTCGATCACTTGCGTGAAAATCTGCGCAATATCGCGGTTTTACGTTACGGCTTTCAATTCCGCAAAACCGATGTGACCGAAGAAACGCTTCGCGATACGATCGGTTCCGTCATCAAACGCACCAAACGCCGCGTCGAAGATGCCAACGAACCGCTCAGCGTCGTCATCCAGGGCGTGGACGACGCCTGGGAAGTCTGCCTGCTCAAATTCACCATCGACATGATCGAACGATCGAGTGGCGGAAACATCGGCGACTTTCGCAAGCGCGGATTGATTTGAAGTTTGCATTTTATTTCCGGTAGATTGCGATCGGTGCCTTGCAAAGAGAAATGGACCTGGACCGGTGCGTTGGTTGCGGTGGGCTCTTTCCGAAAATGGAAGGACCTACTCACCTTTACATGGAATCCTCTCCCGGTTGCTGGGCGATATATGGCGAAGTGCTCGCGCGCGAGTACAGCAACGTTGCCTTCTCTCAAACTCACCGGGTGACGGTTGACGCATACGCCGCGCAGCATCCGGGACATCCTTCGCCACAAAGCATTCAATCAGTCGCTGGACATTTGATCCGGCTTTGCCTTTTGCTCGAATACGGTTTGGAAATCGAGCGCGCCAACGCAGCAATGCTCAAAGCAATCGAATCCAAGAAAAAGTTTGCGTGGTTAACGCCACCGCCCAGCCGCGGAGCCTTGACTGTGCTCGATGTCCATCGCGCCAGTAGTGTCGAATATCACGTGCAGCGCGTGAGTGCCTGGGCGGCAAGCGTGTGGGCAGCCTGGGCTCCGCATCACGATCAAATTCGACAGTGGCTGCCCGTGGAATTCGACTCGAGAAAGCGGCGTCCGGGAAAATAACCTCGTCCAGCCCTTCTCCTACCCGCCTCAATTCGAACCGGCGGTTCGAGCTTTTGGGCTTTTGTCATTCCGCGCATCTTGTCATTCTGCGCGTTTCGGACTAACGCGCTTTGAAAAATTACCTCAAACTCAACCTCAGCCTGCTCTACTGGGTTTTCATCGCACCCTTTAAGGGCCAGTTCCCCAAGCTGTCGCCGATTTTCAAGCAGATGGTTTTCATCGGCGTGCGCGCCGCGCCGATGGTTGCACTAACGGCGTTTAGCGTGGGCGTGACTCTGGCGATGCAGGCCGCGCATTCGTTGCAACAGCTCGGCGCAGAAATTTACGTGCCCGATTTGGTGATGGTGACGCTTCTGCGTGAGATGGGGCCGGTCTTGATTGCGGTGATCGTGATTGGACGGAGCGGGTCTGCGGTCGCAGCGGAGATTGGAACCATGAAAGTTTCGGAAGAGATTGAAGCGCTTGAAGTCATGGCCATCAACCCGGTCCAATACTTGGTCCTGCCGCGGTTTCTGGCCATGATGGTGATGTTGCCCGTGCTTACGATCCTGGGAGATTACATCGGCGTCTTCGGCGGCTGGGCCGTTTGCCATCTCGCACTCGATTTCAACACCGCCGGGTTCATCATGCGTGCGTTGGAAAGCGCGGACGCGTGGGACTTATATTCGGGCGTGATCAAGAGCGTGATTTTTGCGTGGCTTATCATTACGATCGCGTGCAACGCCGGTTTGCACGTGGAAGGCGGCGCTGAAGGCGTTGGCCAGGCCACGACGTCTTCGGTGGTCGAAGCGTTGCTGGCGATGCTGGTTATGAACGCAGTGCTAACCGGAATTTTCTTCTTCGGCGCATGAACTCGGAAACAGAGCCCGTAATTGAAGTTGTCGATCTTGTCCGAAAGTTCGGCGATCGCGCCGTGATCAACGATATCTCGCTCCAGATCCATCGCGGCGAGACTCTGGTGATCATGGGAGGGAGCGGTTGCGGCAAGAGCACATTGCTGCGGCACATCATCGGTTCGATGAAACCGACCTCGGGCTCGGTGAAGATTTTCGGCGAAGAAGTCACCGCCATGAACGAGCAGGAGATCACCAGTGTGCGGCGGCGCTTCGGGATGTTGTTTCAATCCGGCGCGTTACTCGCGTCGCTCACCGTGGGCGAGAACGTCTCACTGCCACTGTTGGAGCATACCGACAATTCGCTCGATGAGATTGAAGAGATCGTACGACAAAAACTTCAGATGGTGGGATTGACCGGTTTCGAAAACCTCAAGCCAGCGGAAATCAGTGGCGGCATGAAAAAACGCGTCGGCCTGGCGCGCGCTCTCGCGCTCGACCCCGAACTGCTTTTCAGCGATGAGCCGACTTCCGGACTCGATCCCATCATGACCGCGGTGGTGGATCAGTTGACGCTCAAACTCACACGGGGAACCGGCATGACCGCCGTCGTCGTCACACACGACATGACAAGCGCGTTTCGCATTGCCACGCGCATGATTATGCTCGGACGCGGCAGCATTATTGCGCAAGGTACACCCGACGAAATTCGCAACAGCCCCAATCCCGAAGTGCAACAATTTATCCATGGCGAACCCGACGGCCCGGTGCCGTTGAACCTATCGCAAGACGAGCACGAGCATCATCAGCAAGTTAAACCGCGTCCGTTCGTCGCCGCGCGCGGACGATTTCACCGCAAGACTTCATGAAAAAGAACCTCTCCGACTACATCGTGGCCCTCTCCGTCATCGCGTGCAGCGTTGTGCTGTTGGGCGCGCTCACCATTGCGCTCTCGGGCTACCGGTTGAAAAAACCGACGCGCACTTTGCAGATCAACTACGAAGACGTGACCGGTATCAAAGTTCACTCCGAAGTCCGGTACGCAGGCGCGCCGGCAGGGCGCGTTATCGCGATGCGCCACTTGAGTGCAGCAGAGCGCGGTGGATCGGCGAACAAGAGAGATGCCGTGCGCGTAACGATCAGTCTCGACGAAGGGATTCCGCCAATACCTAGCGATGTCGTTGCCACCCTTAGTTCGGACACATTGCTCGCGCCGAAATTTGTCGCGCTCTCCGCCGGCACGCCGGGCGGGAAGACGCTGGCCAATAATGCCGCAATCGAAGGACATCCCTCTTACGGCATCGAGCAGATTACGGCCGCGGCCGGCCCGCTTTTAGACGATGCGAACAAGTTGATCGGCAATCTTGATGGCACGGTCACCGACTTGAAAGGCGATCTGGGCAACATCATGCCGAAGTTCTCGGGGTTGGCCGATTCGTTAAAAGTCGATGCGGATAATCTGCAGAACGTTGTCACAAACCTGGGGAGTGCGACTAAAGACGCGGACACGCTTTTGGATACGGCTGGAAAATTCGTCAGTAGCACCGACACGCGCCTTCAGGATCTGATGAAAGAGCTGCGCGTGATTTTGCTGAACTTGAAAGTGGTTAGCACGCACGCCAAGGCAATCACGGAGACGCTGGGCGAGAAACCGGGCCGGCTCATTTTCAGCGGCAAGGCGAACAAGCTCACGCCTGAGCAAGAAATTATTAAGAGCCGCGAACCGCTGCCGGCGAAGCAGCCGTAATCCCAAAGGCACGGAAACGTTCGAGGGAGCCGCTACATTTTCCGATAGCGGCGCATCAGTTTGAAGAAGCCGAGGGTATCGCGCACAGGATGAATGCTGCTGACTTCGTCGGAGTAAACGGTGCTGATGGGCACTGATTCGATGCGAAAACCTTTGCGACTGGCGACGATGAGCATTTCGGTTTCGTAATCGAAACGGTTCGCGCCACTGAGCAATTCGGGAATCAGATGCCGGTGCAACATGCGGAAACCGCATTGCGTGTCGGGAATCTCCTGGCCGCAAACGCGACTGATCTTGTTGCTCATGTAACGATTGACCATGCGGCGCAGGAGCGGCATCGATGAAACGTTTTTCATCCGGTTGCCGAGCAAAAGCGACGCGCCGTCGGACATGGCCGCGCGAATGAAATCGTCAATCTCTTCGGGACGATGCTGACCATCGGCGTCGAGGATAAAGACCCACGTGAATTGGCGATCGAGCCAGTGACGCAGCCCGGTCCTGATCGCCTCGCCCTTCCCGCGATTTTGCGGGTGAACGATCACTTCCGCACCGGCTTCGCGCGCGTGCGCAGCAGTTCGATCGTTAGATCCATCATCAACTACGAGGACATGATCGAGTTGCTGGCGTGTCCGGCGGACAACGTCACCGATATGTTTTTCCTCGTGATAAGCCGGAATGACGGCGGCGATCGTCGCGCGATCCGCTTTGTGCACCGTCCACGAAGGCACAGACGAAATGTCTGGGCCGCGTTGCCGATCTTCCATTGTCAGCGGACGACCGGGTGGAAGTCGGCCGCGTGATACGAGCTGCGCACAAGCGGCCCGGAGGCGACGTGCGCAAAACCTTTCTTCCGCGCTATCTCGCCGTAAAGATCGAATTGCTCCGGCGTGATGTACTCGAGGACGGGCAAATGTTTCGGAGTCGGACGCAGATATTGGCCCATGGTCAAAACCTGACACCCTGCTTCGCGCAAATCATCCATGGTTTGAAACAATTCCGTTTCGGTTTCACCAAGGCCGAGCATGACGCCGCTCTTGGTCACGACTTTCGGTGACAGGTCCTTTGCCCGTCGCAACACTTGAAGCGAAGTGCGGTATTTCGCACGCGACCGGACAAACGGCGTGAGTCGCTCCACTGTTTCCATGTTGTGATTGTAAATCTCCGGCGCGGCATCGAGCACGATCTGGATGCACCAATCTTGCGCGTGAAAATCGGGGACGAGCACTTCGATCACGATCGAAGGATCCATCTCGCGGATCGCAGCGATGACTCGTGCAAAATGATTCGCGCCGCCGTCTTTCAAATCGTCGCGCGCGACCGCGGTGATCACGACGTGTTTCAACTTCATGCGTCGCACCGCCTCAGCCACGCGTTGCGGTTCGTCGTCCTCGAGCGCAAACGGTTTCGCCGTCGTCACCGCGCAAAATCCGCAGGCGCGCGTGCAACGATCGCCCGCGATCATCATTGTGGCCGTGCCTTGGCTCCAGCATTCCCAGCGGTTCGGGCATTGCGCGCTCTCGCAAACGGTGTGCAAGCGCAGATCGGAAATCAGCGCCTTAGTCGAAAAGAAAACCGGATTCGATGGCAGCCGGACCTTGATCCACGGCGGCTTTTGCGCTTGATGCAACGCAGGATCGATTTTCGCGCAAGACATTGCAGCAAGACTATGCAACGCGGGTATGAAAATCAACCAGGCGCGTCACCTCAACAAAACGTTGTCATCCCGAATCCGCCTGAGGCGGATGAGGGACCTCGCACCGACTCATCGGATAACGAGCGACCATTGCGTAATCGTTCACCCTGTGTGAGGTCCCTCGCCGTCTTCGCGGCTCGGGATAACACAAATATGGGTCAAAGCTTCGTCCGCCCAGAAAGCGCGGCCGAGAGGGTGAGCTCGTCGGCGGATTCGAGGCCGCCGCCGGCAGGAATACCGCGCGCGATACGCGTGAGCGAGATCGATTTATTCTTCAAAAGATCGACCAGATAGTTTGTGGTTGCTTCGCCTTCAACATCGGTGGCGAGGGCGAAAATGATTTCCGACAGGGTTTCCTTCTCGACGCGATCAAGCAGTTCCTTGATCCGCAAATCTTCCGGGCCGACGTGATCGAGCGGCGAGATGCGTCCGCCCAACGAATGATAGAGGCCGCGAAAGGCGCTCGTTTTCTCAAGTGGCAAAATATCGGTTGGTTGCTCGACCACACAGAGGAGATCGGTGGCGCGTGAAGTGTCGGCGCAAATGTCACAGATGGGGTTGGTCGTAAAGTAGCCACACAACTCGCAGGCATGAATGGCTTCGCGCGTGGCCGTGATGGCGCGCGCGATCTGCTGCGGCTGATCTCCGCGCGCTTGCACCATCCAAAGCGCGATGCGCTCGGCCGAGCGCGGGCCCACTCCGGGCATTTGCCGCAATTGCGCGATCAAATCACGCAGCGCCGTTGGATATTCGGTCTTTCTCAAAGCGCGCGGCTTATTTCTCCGGCGCGTCGGTCAAATGCAACGCGAGCACCTCAAGCCGGCGCAGATAGAGTTGCAAGGGCGCATCGTTTTCGCCATCGGGTCCCCGCGCTTTTTGAAATTCGGAATACGCTTCCGCCCATCGTTTTTCCCGATAAAGCACGACGCCATTCCAGAATGAGTCGCGCCGCGCGATGTGTTCCGGCTTCGCCTCGGTCGCAAGCGAGAGCGGTTCATAGATTTCGTGGCGCTCCTGCGAATTTACACCGCTGAGGAAATCGATTGGCCGCGCGACAATGTGTTTACTGGCCAGCTCAAACGTTTGTGGCCCAATCAAAATCCGCGAACCGTAAAAGCGGTTGGCGACACAAAAGCGCCGCGCGAGTTCAACCGGCTCGCCGCTGGTCAAAAGTCCTGGCCGATCGCCATTCTTGAACGGCGCGACGATCATCGCGCCGGAGCTGACGCCCACGTGCACCTCGCATTTCGTGGGAGTCTCTCCGTTGTTTACTAGACGGAAATCGCGAAAAGCCTCGACCAGCCCAAGAGTCATGCGCACAGCCTTGTCCGCGTGGTTCGGTTCCGCATCCGGAAATCCGAAGAGAGCAACAACGCCTTCGCCGTCCGCCGCCTGAATGTAAGCGCCTGCTTCGAGCAGGTGCTCGGTGGCTCGAAGAATGAAGGCTTCGGTGGTTTCAGCAAAAACGGTGGGATCGTTTTCGTCGGCGAGCTCGTACTTGTTCGCGATATCGCAAACGACCACGGTAGTTTGGAATGTTCGCGCTTCCGTCTCGAACGGGATGTCGCCGGCAACTACGCGTTGAATTTGTTCTTTCGACAATCGATCGCCCAACAACAAACGCGCAACCCGCGATCGGCTGTGACTGTAAACGGCAAAGAAGCGTTCCGAGACGATGAACGCGAGGACGACTGCGAAGATCGATGGGGCCGGCTGAAAGAAAACGTGATAGAGCGAGCAGACCCAGGCGAAACCGATTACTTCCATGACCAACGCGAGCACGAGCCAGCCCAGCCGCCCCCGGCGCGGAGTCGTCAGAGTCATCCAGGCGACGCCGACCGATAAGATCGAGAGAAAAATATATTGCCAGCGCTCGCTGAGGACATTGTTAAACGTGCCGTGAAGCGAAATAAACTCGCGCGCCGGAAGTTCGACACGAGCCAGGAGTTGCGTGGCGTGGAGAGCGCCAATCGTTCCGGCGACAAGAAAACCAATAATGATGGCAACAACAAACGGACGTTTCATCGACAATCAGGCGTTTTTCGCGCCCGCTGCTGGGTAGTATGACTGCACAACCAGTTCGCTCAAGAACTTGTCTGGCGCATCGACTGCGGCGGAATCGAGCGTGAATTTCTTCTGGCCGGTGTTCTTTTGAATGAGGCTCAATCCAAACTGATAATCCTTAAACAAATGGGCGCAGAGTTCCGGCATGGTCATGCGCTCGGTTTGAGCGCGCTCTACCAAACGCTGCAACGCGCTTTCATCAAAAACAATTTCGATCTCGTGCTCGCGTTGAAACCTGTCCGCGAATTGCAGTGCATTTGCTTTCAGCGCTTCCCCTTCGTGCTTGTGACCTTCAGCCATGAGACGATCCAGCACCCTCTTCGGTTCACGCACGAGTTCGGTCGTAACGCGCAATTGGCTGAGGCCCGATCCGGCGAGATAGTATTTGTAATCCCGGAATAATTTTTCCCACACGGTGAGCAAGCCGCGCGCGCCGGTCTTCTCCTTCGCGGCCGCCTGAGCCATGAGCTTGAGCGACTCATCATCAAAGCTGATCCCGATGCCGTAAGCGCGAAAGGCGCGCTCATATTGTTTAAGCAGGCTGCCTTCCGAAAATTTCATGATCTGGTAAAGATCATCCGCGTTGAGCTCTTCACAGACCACGCGCACCGGCAAACGGCCGATGAATTCCGGCTCGAAACCATATTCGACGAAATCCTGCGTCGTGACGTACTGAAACAGTTCGTTGTCCATCACCTGCGTCGGCTCCGCGCTGAATCCGATTTGGCCCTGTAACATTCGCCGCGAGACTTGTTGCTTCAAGCGCTCGAAGGCGCCGCTCACCACAAAGAGAATGTGCCGTGTGTTAATCGTTTCGCGTTTGGCTTTGCCACGCTTCTGGAATTCGAACGCGGCTTGTAGTTGCGCCTGGAGATCGTTCGCGCTTCGCACCGGCACCTCGGTTTCTTCCATTAACTTTAGCAAAGTGGTTTGCACGCCGCGTCCGCTCACATCGCGCCCGATCATGTTTCCCGCCGAAGCGATCTTGTCGATCTCGTCGATGTAAATGATGCCGAACCGCGCGAGGTTGACGTCGCCGTCTGCCTTCTGCACCAGTTCGCGCACGAGATCCTCGACGTCGCCACCGACATAGCCGGTCTCGCTAAATTTCGTCGCGTCCGCTTTCACGAACGGCACTTTGATCAGCTCCGCGATATGCTTGATCAAATACGTTTTGCCGACGCCGGTGGGGCCGACCAGGATCACATTCTGCTTGGCGTACTCGGTCTCTTCCGCGCGGGCCGGGTCCTCTTTCTCAAGCTTGTGCAGATACTTCGCGTGATTGTAATGATCGCAAACCGCGATGGAGAGAACCTTCTTCGCTTCATCCTGCTTGATCACAAACCGGTCGAGATGCGCCTTGATATCGCGCGGCAGGAAATTGAAAAGGAACTCCTCCTTGTCGACCTTGTCCGGCTTCTCCTCGCTCCCCGCTTCGGCCGGTTCTGTCTCCGATTGAGAAAAGGTCGTGAACGCAACCCGGTCTCCGAAGTTCTGTTTCATGAACTCCGAGATCTTTGCCTTCAATTCCTCCGGTGAAGGAAACGGCGGTGGTGGTGGGTTTTGTTCCATGCTCTCGCGCCCAAAGGTCGCGCGAAAATCTATCATCGCAAGATTAGTGTAAATCTGACTCTCGAAGGCAGAATTCGTTCATCCTTCGGGGAAACTGTAGTGACAGCCGTGCCGGCTGCAGTTTCTTATTTTACGGACTTTGGCTTTGCGCGATTTTGGGCGGGCTGTTGCCGGCAAAAATGGCGTCGAGATCCGCTAAGACCTTGGCTGGTCCAAGGTATTGCGCTCCAGCGTATGTGCTCGAGAGGAGTTTGCCCGCTTGATCGACGAGCACGAGAGAGGGAATTCCATCGCCGGCACTTTTCTTCAGTACCTCTTTTTCCTTAAGTTTTTGGTAATCGATTGCCGGCCATGGCATGTTTGTCTCGCGCATGTAGGCCTCCATTTCAGGCTCCGATTTATCGAGACTAAAAAAAATGATCTCGAATTCCGGATGCTGGTCCTTGACCCGGTTGTAATACTCCACCAATTCCGGCGTGAATTTGCGGCATGGCGCGCACCAATGCGCCGAAAAATAAAACGCGATCAATTTCTTGTGCGAGAGCGCTTCGTCATCCGCATGGACGAGAGAGCCATTAAGCGGACGGACGAGATCGCCCTTAACAAAATTGTAAATCCCACTGGCGCCGGCGGCCTGAACTTGTGCGACGGAGCGCTCTTTCGCCAATTGATACTGGTAAAGCGTATTGAATTTTCGGGACTGTTCAGCCTCGAGGGCGCGCCGTTTGGCTTCAGCGGCAATTTGTTCCCGCGCACGCGCGATCTCTTCCGGCGGAACGGAATATGTTCCGTTCTTGAGCGCGGTGAGGAGTTCCGGTGTCACTCCGGCCTTGATTAGATCCGCCTCTTTGGTCGAATCGAGAGTATCGACAAAATGACGCGTCGATAGTTCCTGAGCCATCACGCCGCTCGAATAACCCATTCGAACCATTAACCCGACATCTTTTGCGGTCAGAGGCAATTGCGAGGCGCGCGCCGCAAAAATCGACAAGCAAACCGCGATTGAAATCCCAAGCGTCCGGCGACCCATCCCTCTTTAAGGAGCAAATGACGCGCCATTTCTGGCACTCACTCCGGCGAAGACCCGAGGCTGTTCGTGATTTATATTCCTTAATCGAACCCCAACTTGATTTGAGCTTGCCGAAACAGACAACAATCGTTCTCACCGTTCCAAGTCACGCGACGGGTTCGCGCCTCGATCGTTTTCTAGCCGGTGAGTTGAATCAATTCTCGCGCTCGCGAATTCAGCAGCTGATTCGCGCGGGGTTCGTCAAACTCAATGGTGAAACGTCGCGTCCGCGCGATCTCGTGCGTACGGGTGACGATGTCGATCTCATCGAGCCGCCGTTGGAAAAGATCGATAATCAACCAGAGAAGATCCCGCTCGACATTCTTTTTGAAGATGCCGATCTCGTCGTAATCAACAAGTCCGCCGGAATGGTAGTTCATCCGGGGGCTGGTCATCGTGAGCACACATTGGTCAACGCGCTGCTTAATCATTGCGAAACACTTTCCGGAATAGGCGGCAAAGAACGTCCTGGAATCGTTCATCGTCTCGACAAAGAGACGAGCGGCTGTCTGGTGGTGGCGAAAAACGACGAAGCGCATCGCGACTTATCGGAACAATTCGCGGCGCGTTCTGTTGAGAAAATTTATCTCGCCCTCGCCGCCGGAAAACTACGCAAACGTTCGGGGGTGATTGAAGAGAAAATCGGACGCCATCCGGTCCATCGACAACGCATGGCGGTGGCGCCCGCCCGCGGACGCAGCGCGAAAACGGAGTATCGCGTCCTGCGTTCCAGTGGCGAGATTAGTCTGATCGAATGCCGTTTGCACAGCGGACGCACTCACCAAATTCGCGTCCATCTGCATCATCTTGGCCATCCCGTTCTAGGGGACAAAATGTATTCGCAAAAGCTAGCGAAAACTTTTCCACGCCAAATGCTGCACGCATGGAAACTCGGTTTCCGCCATCCGCGGACAGAGGAATGGAAGAGTTTTGAAGCGCCGCTGCCAGATGATTTTCAGGAAGCGTTGGCAAAACTGTAGCGGCGGTCTATGACCGCAGGAACCAAATTGGGACTATGCCGATCCCGGTAAATCACTCTTTCGCTTCACAAAGAGCACTAATGCGGCGAGCGCCGGCACAATGATTAGCCCGTGCATCCAAGGCTCAGCGCGCCATGGCAATTGAAAGAGCCGCTCGTCCCAGAAAAGATAATAAGCGAAAACGGTGACGGAAAGAACGTGCCAGGCATAGGCGCGCCGCCAGGTCGCAAGCGGCAAAATCCAAGTGCAATACCAAGGATTAAAAACCGGACTCAAGACGAGCGCAGTCCCGAGAACCCAGAGCATTCCACGTTTCCAATTGCGGACAAAAAGGAATGAAACCACTATTGCGCAACCGATGATGATGACGCTGTAGCGATAATTCATCTGATGCGGATTGGGCCAGAGAGTTTCCTCGATGAGCCACCAGAAAAGATCGTTCAAACGAGTCAGATGGTTGAGTTCACCGATGGAATTCCACATACGGACGCTCGGAAATCCGTACGGCACACTGAGCAACCCCGGAATGGCCACGGCAATCGCAAGCACAATCGCGCGCAGTCGAAGCGCAAAGATGCACGGCAGAAGCAGCAAGACCGGGACGGCATTGATGCTAATGGCGATGCCGAAACAGATTGCCGCCAGCAGCGGCCCAATCCACTTCTCTCGCGACTCCGTTTTTTCTGACCTTAAGAGAAAGATAATCCCGCCGAGCATTGGCAATATCATCAAGCTGTCGAAGTGCGCCGCGCCGGCGAAACTGTAAGCGACGAGCGGATTCCAAGCGTACCAGGCGGCGGCTTCATGTCGCGCATTTCCGCCGATCAATCTTAAAAGCAGCGCGACCGCGGCAAGATCGGCCATCGCAAATAAGAATTTGTAGAAAAGCGGACGATCCGAAATTCGATTGAAAGCCGCGAAGAGCAGCTCGGCGCCGGGTGGATACATCGCACGCGTGTTTCGATTGATGTTGTGTGATTCGGGAAAGCTCTGCCGAATCTCATCAAGTTTTGGATCGTCAGGCGCGATCACATACGGATTCAAACCTGCGCTCTGGATTTTTCCTTCCCATTGATAGCGCCAGAGATCGTCACTTGGCGCGAGAGGCAGCGCGATCAAGCGCAACGCGATCGCCACCCCCCAAAAAATCATCGCTTTCCCGCGCGTTCCGAGCTCGATCTCGAAACTGGAGACTGCAACCAGGTAGGCAATTCCTGAAAGGAATGCCGCTTCCACAAATTTCACCGGCATCGTTTCAATCGTCCAATCGTCGAAACAATTTAGGACTGCGAAAAAGACAAGCTCGGCCGCAATCGCGAACGAGAGTTGCAGAAGTTTTCCGTGCCGCATTTTGCTTTACGCGTGTTTCAAACGCTGGCCGTCGAATCAACTTTCGACGTGGCGTCGACCGTCCGCGGCACCCCTAGTTTGCCTCGTCGCATTATGCGCTGTAATCCGGCGCGATAAGCCGCCGCATCGACCAGCTCGGCTACACGCGCTTTCAAAGCGTGCGCGCGGAAGGCCAGAAAAATGGCAAAGATCGAATACAGAATAATCGACCAAAGATCGATATGCGAGCTATTGAGTTGCCGGTAAATCAAAATACTCAACAGGACGAGGTTTATGATCACGGTGGTGGCGACAAACTTGTGGCGAAGCCCGACGCGCGTCAGGCATTTTCCGTCGCCGTGATATTCGGTGACGGTCTGCAGCTTAATGCTCCACCAAAAGTTTCCGTAAATTTGAAGGTCCCACTCGTTCCAACCACTATCGGTGGAATAACGCCAGCCTTCCTCCTCGAGGAGCTGGAAAACCGAGCCGAGAAGATGGTGGCGATCTTTCCCCTCCTCGCCCCAATAAATTCGGCGTCGCGCGTTTCGGACAATCTGTGCGCCGGCGGGTAAATGCTCGCGAGTTCTGATGACGTTTCGTGGAGTGCGTTTGAAGTGCAGCCAGGTGAAATAACGCGAGAAGCCGCGCACCAGCGGTTGGATGAACGCCAGCGCCATGACCAGCAAACGCGCGTGCACGGTATCGAACTTCGGCTCGATGCGCGCGCGCACCATGTAGGAAAGCGCCACGCAAAGTGTGCCGCCAAACATGAGATACGGAACAATTCGCAATGCCGGCAGAAAAATTCCCAAGCCGAAGAGAAAGATCGTCAGCGCGAACCATTCGATGCTGCTGAGATAAGCGGCGACTTCCGATTGCGGTGTCGGATAAATCGATTGGAAAAAACCTTCGCCAAAAATCCCGTGATAAACAATCGGCCGATTGATGAACCAAATGAAACGCGGCGTGCCGTAAATCTGCCCGCGCCATTTCGCCGAGCCAGTCGGCCCGAAGAAAATCAAATGCTTGAAACGCAGAAGCGATTCCGCTTCGCCGTAACCTTCCTGCTGTTTAAGAAAAGCGCGCAACGTGAAACGCCGGTGATGCCACACGACTGCGGTCGGGCTGAATGCGATGACGGAACCGGATTGCTGCAAACGCCAGCAGAAATCGACATCGTCTCCGGCCGCGTGGTATTCGACATCGAAGCCGCCGACGTTTTCAAAAGCCCAGCGATAAAACGCCATGTTACAACCGGGGATGTGTTCGGCGACCGTGTCGGTGAGCAATACATGACTCGGTCCACCCGGCGCAGCCGCGACACAGGCTTGAATCCAATTTTTCGCCGGCGGCGGCACGTTCGGCCCACCCACTCCGGCGTAGTCCCCGCTCACCAGCGTGCCAATCAAGTAATAAAGCCAATCCACGTCCGCCATGCAGTCGGAATCGGTGTACGCGAACACCTCCCCTTTTGCCGCGGCCGCGCCCGTGTTGCGCGCGTGACTCAGCCCGTGATTTTCCTGATAAATGTAGCGCACGTGCGGAAATCGTTCTGCGATCTTGGCGGTATCGTCCTTCGAGCCGTCGTCGACCAGAATCACTTCGTAATCGGGATAGTTGAGTTTGCTCAACGATTCGAGACAGGTGGTGAGGGTTTTCGCGCCGTTGTAGGAACAGACGATCACGGAGACGAAAGGCGCCTCCGGTAAATCGCGATGCGGCAGGTCGGCACTGTCCTGCCCGAGCTTGTCGCGAAGAACGTAAAACGATTTCTTCGGCTCGCGCGCGCGGGTGACAATTCCGAAGGCCCAATCGGTAATTTCCTGTTCGCCGGTGAACCATTCGTCCGTCCACGCGAAGAAAACGGTTCCAGCCAGACCGCACCGCACCACGCTGTCGACGTGCCAGCCCAGCATCTCGGCCTGCTCTTCTTGGGTATGGCGAATCGTGTCCATGCCGAATTCGCCCAAAATGAGCGGGCGCTCTTCGCTCAAATTCTGAAGACGCAAAAGATATTTTTCGAAGTCGCGCTGATCGTGCAGATAAACGTTGAAGCAAAGGAAATCGAGATTCTGCGGCAGGAGATATTCGGTCGGCGGATAGGTCGCATAGGAATAGAGAACGTCGGGATCGATACGGCGGCCGATGCGCACCAATTTTTCCACAAACTCGGTGACTTGTTGCACCCCGAGCCAGCGAATCATCGCGCTCGAGATTTCATTTCCGACGAGATAACCGAACACCGCCGGATGACCGGCATTCGCCTCCACCGCCGCGCGAACGCTATCGATAATCGCTTTGCGCGCGGCGCTCTGGTTTAGAAATTCGATGTGCTTCGCCCATGGCAGAGTAATCAGCACGCGCATTCCGCCGGCGGCGCAGCGATCGAGAAACCATTTCGGCGGTGCGTGATAAACCCGGACGACGTTTAGTCCGATCTCACGCATAAGGGCAAGATCGGCATCCACCTGTTCCGGCCGGCCGAGATAATTCCCCTGCGCGTCCGGTTTGAACGGACCGTAGGTGACGCCTTTAACAAAAAACTTCCGGTCACCTTCAAAAAAGAATTTCGCGACGGCGCGAATCCGCGAGTTCGGGCTCACAGCGGCATTCCGTAGTCTAAGGGCCGCGCGGAAGCAAAGAATTTAGCGCGCAATTTCAGTAATCGCTTCCCGCATGACTACCACGGTGCGCTCGACGTCGCTGGAAGAATGCGCCGTCGATATAAATCCGGTTTCGAATTGTGAGGGCGCAAAGTACACGCCTCGTTTCAAACAAGCGTGAAAGAATCTTGCGAACGCCTTCAGATCGCTGCGCTGCGCGCCGGCAAGATCGACAATCGGTCCTCCTGCGAAGAACAAACAGAACATCGAACCGATGCGATGAAATGTGATGCCGGCCTTGGCCGGTGCGATCGCATCGCGCGCGCGATCTTCGAATTGCGCGCCGAGTTTCTCGAGTTTGTTCCAGCCGTCGATCCGCTCCAACTCGCGCAGTTGGGCCAGTCCAGCAGCCATGGCCAAAGGATTTCCCGAGAGCGTTCCCGCCTGATAAACCGGACCATCAGGCGAAAGTTGATCCATGATTTCGGCGCGACCGCCGAATGCGCCGACCGGCAATCCGCCGCCGATAATTTTCCCGAGCGCGGTGAGGTCCGGTTTGATCCCGTAAATTTCCTGCGCGCCACCGCGCGCCACGCGAAAACCGGTCATTACTTCGTCGAAAATCAGAAGAGCGCCGTGTTTTGTGCATTCGTCACGCACAGTCGATAGAAAACCCTCGCGTGGAAAATAAAGGCCGGCATTCGCGGGAATCGGTTCGAGAATCACCGCTCCGATCTCGTTTTCGCGAAATGCTTTCCGGACAAGATCGACATCGTTGAAAGGCAACGAAATCGTAAGTGCCGCCAAATCTTTCGGCACGCCAGCGCTGTCGGGCCGCCCATGAGTGAGCGCGCCGCTGCCGGATTTCACCAGCAGCGCGTCGACATGTCCGTGATAACAACCGTCGAACTTTATGATCTTGTCGCGACCGGTGAAACCTCGTGCGAGTCGAATGCATGACATCGCCGCTTCGGTGCCGCTGTTGACCATCCGGATTTTTTCGATCGACGGCATCCACTGGCAGATCAATTCCGCCAGTTCCACTTCCAGCGAATTGGGAATGCCAAAACTCAAGCCGCGAGTCGCGGTTTCGCGGACGGCGTCGACAACGGCCTTTGGCGCGTGACCGAGAATCGCCGGGCCCCAACTGCCGACGTAATCTATGTATTCATTGCCATCGACGTCCCAAATCCGCGATCCTTCCGCGCGCTCGACGAAAAACGGCTCGCCATCGACATTCCGAAACGCGCGCACCGGCGAATTCACGCCGCCGGGGATGCGCTTTTGCGCGGCGCGAAATAATTCAGATGAACGTGAGTGCATGAGAGCGGAAACAAACGTTCAACGTCCAACGCTCAACGTCCAACGTCGAATTTCAGCAGTTGCGAACGCTGCTGTTGGCAAATTGACACAAAGCACTCGCGTATTACGCTCAGGGCTCGCAGCGGCGGGGTAGCCAAGTGGTAAGGTCGGGGTCTGCAAAACCTCTATTCGCGGGTTCGATTCCCGCCCCCGCCTTTCTCAATTTCTGCACGCCGTCAGGAAGTTTTCGCAAGGATTGGCTACCGAAGCCACCATCCGGTGATAACAGCGGCAAGCAACGAAGTCGTGAGCCAGTCCAGAACGCGGCCAAAAACAACCAGCGGATGAATGCGAACAAACAGTGCGGATTCGAGAGTCATTGGCAACGCCACCGCCCCCCAAAGAGAGATGGCAAAGAGAACACTGCCGCAAAGGCCTCTGGCAAATACCG
>OCZU010001035.1_pt1 | contig 18677 bp, 15 predicted proteins | sample 1539001 | NCBI WGS metagenome assembly OCZU01 (sample SAMEA3539306, study PRJEB22396) | soil metagenome | biome: tundra; feature: field; material: soil | place: USA | collected 2010-05 | depth 0.15 m | reverse complement strand
AGATTCAAGGGAAGTGCGGCAGTTTTCCCAAACTATTTGAGAGCAAGTATCGGTGCCGGGATTCCAGCAACCGGGCGCACGCATCCCTTTTCCGAAACACGACGGCAGACTGTCAGGCGGGAAGATTTCGCAAACGCCAGCGGCGACGACCGTGCCAATGGTCGAGGCAACGGATTTCAATCCCCGAATCCATTCCCGCGTTTCGTGAAAATCGGGAGAGATTGCCCAAACGTGCCAGCCGCCGCTGCCAGAAGTTTCGAGAATCACGGCCAAGTCGGGTGCGTTTAACAGCACACGGAAAGCAGCAAACGCCAGTTCCCTCGCCCGGTCTGATTCGCCGTTGTGCGCGTCAAAATCCATCCCGCCCCAGCGCGATTGCTGCCGCTCGTTTGTCGAATAGGGAACAAAGGCCAGCCGCGATTTCGGCGAACCGGCGATACTCTGCCAACTCCACGAAATTGCACGGGCAATAGGCAACCGTTTTGATCTGACGTATTTCTTGCATCCTTCCGCGTCCCTAAAACCCATGACGAAATGCGTTGTGCTGTTACCATTGTGAAGGTGTTCAGAGAGCGCAGCCCACTCGCGCCGCGTGTAAACGGCGTCGACGCGGCGCGGCTGGCAAGTCAAGAAGGCGAGGGGATTCAAGCCCATGCCGGCAGGTTGTGTTCGCAGGTGCAGCCGCTTGGCTGGTCGCTCGTTTGGGACGCCGGCAGAGCCGAAAAGTGCGACGTCAGTCACAGTGGCTATCCAATTTTCAGTTTGTTTGACGTGTGAAGTTTGGCCAGGCTGGCTTTACCCATTTCAACCATTGCAAGTTTGACCGCAACGGGTTTTCGCTCATAAGCGAGCGCAGCTGCGTGTTCTGTCGCCGTCAGGCCAGACATGGCGAGCCTGCTGGGTTCTGTGGTGGCTATCCTCACCCTGACCGCTTTTTCCATCGTGCATCGCCTCTCCTTGTCGTTCCTGTCAACAAACTGATTTGGATAGCCTTCGTCCAGCGGGCAGCGGTTCACGGAGCACGTCGGGAATCGTGGACATTGGGAGGCGAGATTAAGCGCGGGTGTCATTCGACACTCCGCTCCAATCTGCGCAACGCAGCCGAAACATTTTCCCAACAATATAAGACGCGCCTCCCGATCTTAATGCTGGGGATTTTTCCTGCCCTCCTCCAATTGTGGATTGTCCTACGCGCGACAGGCAAACGCCGCAATAATTCTCGCTCGTCAATGAACGCCTTGAGTTCCTTGTCGGATTCAAAATTTGGCTCATACTGACGAGGGATTGCCGCCAACTTTGTGGCGCCCGTGGCTGCGTCGGGCTTTGTGTCTGGTGCTTTTAATTGCATGGCTCGACTCTGCCATGCACATGAAGGCCAAACTCGTACAGTCTTAAACCGGGCGCTGTATCAATTTCTTGAAGATAACCGGGAATGCTTCGCCACGCCTAAACTCTACGTCGCGAAACAGCAGCCGACGTGATTTTTTTAGGCCAAGACGTTCCCATATTTTACGCACCGACTTCTCGTTGAAATGCCCCTTCTGATAATTCAAAATGAAACCCAACATCTTGGCGATAGCCTTGTCGTTGTAGTAACAGAATGAAAGCCAATAGAAGCGTGGAACGCCGCTCTTTGCCAACCACAATTCCAACAGCAGACGCTGGGGTTTTGTAATTTTGGCGTTTACGTCCGCATCTAAAAGAGGCAATTGCAGCGCCTCCACAGCTTTCGGTAGAAGCCACGAAGCTGGGTCACTTTGGGCCTCGTGGATAAATGACTGTGCAATGCTCTTTTCGTTAAGCGCTTCCTTACCTTTTATTTTTAGAGTCCACAGCCACGACGGATCGTTTTCATTTAAGCCGGCGGCCGAATCCAGATCCTTGAATCCCTTGCGACGCATGGCTTCGTTCTTAATTCGTCTAATTTCCGGTTCTTCCTTTTTGATTTCCTGAAGAATTCGCGAATCAATCGAAAGCTCTTTCATAAGTGGACGATGCGGTTCATCGTTTGGCCGTTCGTAGAGGAATAACGTTCTTTGCCGCATCCAGCGGGTTCACGTTGAACCATTTGTCTGCGTCGGCTTTCGTCGCCAGCCCTTTGTAATGTGCGTGAATCATCGCAGGGGAATTGCCCGCTTGTGCAGCGGTCTGGTTTTCGTTGGCGTGCAACGCAAAATGATAAGTGCAAAAGGAGTGGCGCAGTCCGTTGGCTTTGCGTGTCACTTCCGCTTCTTTGCACAGTTCCACGAAATGCTGTTGGAACGTGATTTCGTGGCCGGCCCAAAGTTTGCCAGTGGTTTGTGTGCGGAATGATTCAAGCCATAAAGCAAGTGCGGGGCAGATTTCCACAAGACGACGTTGCCGCGTCTTGGCCTTGCCAGCGGTGATTTCAATGTGTCCTGGCACGCGCCACACGTCCGACCAATCCAAACGCAGCAATTCGGAAGTGCGCAGTCCAGCCAGCCCACCAATGGCGATGATCGGGCGCAAGGAATCGTCGGCGGTTTTGAGCAGGGCGGCAAATTCGCCGGGCATGTATATGCTGGTTTCGCTGGTGTTGGCGCGTTCCGGTCGCATGGCGTCGGCTTCGTTCAAGCGGTGCGTCGGGGCGAGAAAATCCTTGCGGACTGCCCATTGGAGAAATTGCCGGATGATGGCGCGGTAGTGGTTGCGGGATTTCGCAGAACTGGCCGCGCGGCCATTGCGGGATGTGGTTTTCACCGTATCGAGCGAGCCGATGAAGGTGTCGAGGTGCTCCTTGCTTAAATCGCAAACGGCGGTGTTTTTGAACGTGTCGGCAAAACGGTCGAGTTGTAGTTTGCGGTTGTAAGCGTACTTCGCGGAGAGTTGCGACCGCTGGCCTTCGGCAGCTTTGGTGCGCGGTGCATCGGCCTGTAAAAAATCCGCGACAGCTTCCTTGATGTCTTTGCGCTTCACACTGGCGACGGTGCGCAAGTAACCCTCGACGGCTTCGCCCATTGTGCGCCCGTTCAACTTGGCGGACGCCTCCACAAATTCAGAGACAGCGGCCAGCAGGGAAACACGGCGTCCGGTGGACTGGTAGAAGCCTTGCAACCGTTCAAACGCGACCAGCGCGTCGCGGGATTGCGTCGCGGTCAGTCCGGCGGCTTGTGAGCCGTTGGCCAGTTCGCGCACGACGCGCTCGGCAGCTTCGCGGGCGTCGGAATAGGTCGTGAAGGTTTGCATCCGCCGTTTGCCCGCTGTGGAGTAGGCAAGCCGGTAGTAAGCGAACTTTCCGCCCGGTGCGTAGATTTTCGCCGTGCTGGTGCGGTGTCGGATGGTGACTGGGAATCTCACACGACGGTCAGCAGTTCGTGGTTTGTTTTGTGCAAACTCTGTGCAAATTCCCTGTGTATCCCCGTCTTTATTAGGGAATTTTGGTGCGCATAGCAGGACTTGAACCTGCACACCTTGCGGCACTACCACCTCAAAGTAGCGTGTCTGCCAATTCCACCATATGCGCCCAATGCACCGATAATGAATCACCCGCCCGCCAAATTCGCAAGCCCTTTCGCGCCCGGGCCAGAATCATTTGGTCTTCAAATAAAGTTCCTCGATGTTCCATGTCACGTGATAGGTCGAGGCGGCGGAAGGCCGCACGTTGGCGAGGTCGGCGCGAATGACCGCGGCGACGAGGGGGGCAACGACAGGAATCATGGGTTGCTCCTCCGCCAGGATGACCTGGACTTCATCGAAACATTTTTTCCGCGTGGCAAAATCGAGCGTCCGCATTTGCGCGTCCATGAGCGAATCCATCTTCGCCTCCCAATCCGTGGACGGGGATTTTTGGCCCGGGAACCATTGGTGCAACGCCTCGCCTGATTTCAAAACGTTCATCTGCGTGCCCGGATCCGCGCCGCCGCCGCCGAGACCGACGATGGCGCATTCGTAATCATAGGACGCGTTGATTTTTTCGACGATCGTCTGGAACGGCAGCGGTTGGTACCCGGCCTTGAATCCGATCTTTTTCAAATCCTCCTGAATCATCGCGGCCATTTTTGACCGCGACGCATTTTCGACGTTGGAAAGAATGGTGATCTCGATGGGATTCCCCTCCGCGTCTTCCAGCACGCCGTCGTGGTTGCGGTCTTGAATCCCGATTTCGGCCAGCAACGCGCGCGCCCGGACCGGGTCGTAGCTGAAACGCGGGACGTTCGGATTGCTCCATTTTGAGCGGTCGCTGTTGACGAGGCTGTAAACCGGCTGGCCGCGTCCGCCGTAAATCTCCTTTGCCATCCGGTCGCGGTCGAGCGCGCAGGAAACCGCCTGGCGAAACTTTTTGTCGCGAAACCATTTCAACTTGGCCGGGTTGACGAGCGGTTTGCCCGCGGCGTCCGTGTTGGTGTTTTGGTTGAACCAGAAATAATTGCACTCCGCGCCGATCCCGAGTTCGACGATGCGGCCGCCGCGTTTCGACAGCGCGGCTTCGAACTGTTGCCGTGCATCAGGCCGGATTGATTCGCAGACGTCGCTTTGATTTTGGAAAAAGAAAAATGGCGCCATGCCGGCGTCGGGCGCGACGTTAAACTGCACTTCGTCGAAGTACGGCAGGCGCTGGCCGTTCTTGTCCACCGCGTAATATTCCGGGTTGCTTTCGAGCAGAATGATTTTTCCGGCGCGGGTCTCCTTCAGGCGAAACGGCCCGCTGCCGACGATCAGTTCCGGTTTGACGTTGTTCCCGTAGGCGTTGAGAAAATTTTTCGAGCGAATCTCCCGCGCCAGAATGTGCTTCGGCAGCACGGGCGCGCCACTGACGAATTGAAGAAATGGCGCGAGCACCTCCGGCGTCACGATCCGCACGGTCAGGTTGTCCACTTTTGTCACCGTGAAGGGTTTTCCGTCAATGCGAAATAGATCGCGTGTGAACTGGCTGATGTCGGGATTGTAAATCACATCGTTCCATGTGAACACCACGTCATCGGCGGTGAGCGGCTGGCCGTTGCTCCAACGCAGACCCTTGCGCAGCTTGAAAGTCCAGGTCTTCTGATCCGCCTCGACCGACCACGATTCCGCCAACCCCGGAGCCGGCTCCTGGGTCACCATGTCGAAGTTCACGAGCGCGGAGAACAGCAGCCGCGTGACCGACTCGGAACCACTGTCGGTGGCAAACAGCGGATTGAATGTTTTTGGAATTCCCGCGGTGGCGAGGACGAGGCGTCCGCCCGGTTGTCCCGGCTCGCACTGCGCGATCCGCGGCGGGGCAGGCAAAGCGTGGCCGCCTTTTTTGCCGCAGCCGGCGAGAATTCCCAGCCCCGCACCAAGCCAAATCGTGCGGTTGAAAAAGGAAAGCATCTTTATCATGTGTGGAGTGGATACCGAATTCGAAATGTTCCGGCAAGCAATAGAAAATGCCCTGCGCGCGAGCCGGTCGGCATTGGATGCGGTGTGAAATCCCGCGGTTACTACTGTTTCGCCAGCAAAATTTCCGTGCCCGCGAGCAACACCGGACCGCGGCCATGCGGATCGTCGGCGGGCCGGCTGCGCCGGACATAGTAATCCAGCGTCTGGCCGATGTTGGTTCCCTCGCAAGTTTCATTGACCGCTCCGTCGACCATCACGTTTTTGGCGATGCCGGCAAAAGCTTTGCGGGCCATGGCCATGTTGGCGGGATCAATCCAGCCGTGGTTGACCGCGCGGGCAATGCCGTAGGCGAACATGGCCGTGCAGGAGGTTTCCTCCCACAGTTCCGGTTTGTCCAGAACCTGCCGCCACAGGCCGTCCGGGGTTTGCAACGGTTTGAGGCCCTCGATCTGTTGGCGCAAGATTTCAATCAGCCGCGCGCGTGCGGGATGATTTTCCGGCAGCGCGGAAAGCACTTCGACGGTGGCCACCGTCACCCAGCCATTGCCGCGACCCCACTTGAAAGGGGAGTGCTTTTTTTCACTGACAGAATAACCGTGGAACCAAATGCCGTCGGTGTCAGCTTCGAGCGCGGCCTGATGAACGATTTGACTGGCCGCATCATCCAGATATTTGCTCTCGCCGGTGAATTTGGCCCAGCGAACGATAAACGGACAGGCCATGTAAAGATCATCCGGCCAGACGGTGCCTCCGCCGGTGGGCCGCGAGAGTGTGCCGTCGGGCAGCCGCTGCTGCTTGTTAAGTATCCAATCCGCAATGCGGGCCGCCACTTCTTTTTCCGCCGGCGTCACCAGGTCGGGATGGCGCAACAGGCTTTCGAGTGTCTGATTTCCCATCGCGCCGCAACTGTCGAGATTGCCGAGGTTCATCAGTCCCCGAATCTTGTTGGTGCGCGTGAAGGCGGAAAGCTCCGCGCTGTTCGTCACGTTTTTTTTCAGCCCTGCCAGCCACTGGTAGCACCGCGAACAAATCTGATCGTGCTCGACCACGAATTTGTCCGCCGCGCGGTCGCCGGTGGCATCGGTGGAGCGGATCACGCCGTAAAGCGCCACACCCCATGGGTACGACCAGGAAATTCCCTCGGGCGGTCTGGCCGTTTTGGCTTCTTCGACGGATTTGACTTCGGGGTATTCGCCATTCGCGAGCGGACGAATTTGATGCTTCGCGACGCGAGCAACGACGTCGCGAATCTCGGCATTGGAGATGAACGCTTCGGACTTCCCGGCGTTTGCATCGCTGTAATGCAGACGGCTGCAGCCCGCGGTGAAAACCAGCCATGCTCCGAGGCTGATTCTGAAGCAGGTTGTTCCGAATTCAGAACGTGTTTTCATGGATTTGGTTCGTGATCGCGACGTTCCGCTAAAAGGTTTCGTTGAACTACTCAGATAAAACGCTGACCTCAATCGGTGAAAGCGATCCCTGGGCGAACTCGTCCACGTATTTCTTCCACGCTTCCGCGGTGGTGATGCGTCCGGCCCGGTCCCACGCGAAACCAGCCCAGTAAGAAACGGGACTGCCGGTGCCGGGTTTCAAAACCAGCAGATTGTTCTGCTTGTCTTCGGCCTGCTTGTCGAGTGTCTTGGGATCCACGATTGCCGCCACGCCTTGCATACCCATATTTTTCTCCATCGGTTCCCAGGTTGTCAGCGTGCCGCGCTCGGCGTTGAATTCATTTTGTTCGCCTTTGACTTTTTTGATTCCCACTGCCACGGCCAGCGGCACACTACCGCCTTGCGGTTTGTAGAAACTCTGGAAATGATCCAACTGGCTCCCGGCATCAAGTGAGATGCGCAGAACCTCCGAGATTTTGGTGCCGTTCGCATCAAACGGTTCGTAAACCAGCTCGAACAGGATGCGAATCGGGCCGTTCGCCAGCACTCGGGAGTCCACGAAATTCTTGGGCACAAAAAGCTGGTCGTTTGCCCAGATGCCGCTGCCGCCGCAGCCGCGCGTCGCGCCGGCGGAATAATCATCACAGCCTTCACCCGCGTCCGAGTGATAATTATCCACCATGTACCAGTCGTTGAGGACCAGCTTGGGCACGCGCTTGGACCAGATGTCAATGGAACTGCTGGTCAGCGGCTCGCCTTTCCAGGTGATCAGCGCCGTGCCATAAGTGCGATGCGCGATGAGGTCGTTCTCCCAGGCAAAATCGTCGAAGCGTTCGCGCACGAAACGGCCGTAGGCTTTGAAATCGTCCTTCTTGTATTCCTGCTTCCTGCCGGCGCTGATCGTAAACGTTTTCGTTTCGCCGGGGGCGAAGTCGGCCTGGAAAATCACCTGATCCGGCTTGTGGTAATCGTCATAATCCGTGTCCACCGCCTGGCAAAGCAATTCCCTGCCGGCGGCGTCCTTGACGTGAATTTTTTCCAGATTCGATTCGCCCAGCGGAGCGAGGTCTTTGGCAGAAATTTCAATTGTCTGGCTGGGCCGGACGATTGGCAGTTTGTTCACAGCCTTGACTGTGAGTTGAGTCGCTCCGAAGCAAAAAGCCGGCAGCGCGGCGAGCAGCGAGAGGGAAAGGATTTTGGTTTTCATTGCTGGGAAAACTTTCATCTTTTCCAGAGGCCGCTGTCAAGCTTGGCCGGATTGAACGTACGTTCGTGGCAAAACCGTTGACGAGGAATCGAAAAATCGGAAACCGGAAAGAGCGCTTAGTTTCTCAGCAGCGGCTTGATGGCCGCCAGCAATTGCTCGGCGGTGAACGGCTTGTGGAGCACCGCGTTCGTGCCGGCGGCTTTGGCTTCAGCGATCCGGCTTTCTTCTCCAAATCCGGTGATGATGATCGTCGGAATGTCGGGCTGCATCCGGCGCAGTTCGCGAATCGTCGCCGGTCCGTCGAGGCGCGGCATCATGAGGTCGGTCACAACCACTTTCACCGCGTCGCGGTTTTCCCGGAAGAGCACGAGGGCCTCATGGCCGTCGGCGGCGACGAGCGCGCGATAACCGTTGCCCCTGAGAATGACACTGGCGATCTGGCCGATGGCCGGCTCGTCGTCCACCACCAGAATGAGTTCACCGTTGCCTTTGGTCAGGCTGGCGATGCTGGCTTCGGACGGCGGCATTTCATTTTCCACGGGTGCCGCGGGCAGGTAAACCTGGAACGTTGTGCCTTTGCCGACGTTTGATTCCACCTGAATGAAACCCTGATGCCCATGCACGATGCCGAGGACCGTGGGCAAACCCAGACCCGTGCCGTGGCCGATCGGTTTGGTCGTAAAGAAGGGATCAAAAATCTTGTCCATCAACTCCGGCGGAATTCCCGTGCCGGTGTCGGTCACGCTGATGACCACGTACGGGCCGGGTTTCGCTTTCGGATTGATGCGCACCCCTTCGGCTTGCAACTCGGCCGTTTCGACACCGATGGCGAGCGTGCCCCCGTTCGGCATCGCGTCGCGGGCGTTGACGCAAAGATTCAACAGCACTTGTTGAATCTGCGTCGAATCCCCGTTGAACAGCGGCGGGTTTTTGCAAATCCGGGTTTGGATGTGAAGCGAGCGCGGGAAAGTTTCACGGGCGATGCGCTCGATTTCCATGACGATGTGCTTCGGCTGCAACAGCACGCGCGTGCCTTCCTCGCCACGGGCAAACATGAGCACCTGCCGGACGATGTTTGCGCCGCGTTGCGAACAGGCCTCAAGCGTCTGCACCCAGGTACGGGTCCGTTCGTCCTTCGCCTCCTCCTTGAGAAAGTGGACGGCCATCATGATCGGGGCGAGCACGTTGTTCAAATCGTGCGCCAGCCCGCTGGCGAGCGTGCCGATGCTTTCGAGGCGTTGCGAGCGGTAAAGCTGCGCTTCCAGACGTTTCTTTTCCGTGATGTCCGTGCTGACGATGAGAATGGCCTTGCTGGCGTTGTTGCGGTCGCGCACCAGCGTCCAGCGGCTTTGCACGATCAATTCGCGGCCGTCGCGGGTGCGGTGCCTCATTTCGCCGATCCATTCCCCGTTTTTTTGCACCGCCAGGATCGCCTTGGCGCCTTCCGCCAGATCCACATTGAGATTCAATTCACTGGTGGTCCGGCCTTTGACTTCGACCGCCGCCCAGCCGTATAATTGTTGCGCGCCATCGTTCCAGTAGGTGATGCGGTCGGAAAAATCCCGCACAAAAATCGCATCGCGCGTGATGTCCAGCAGCGCGGCCTGCGCGCGGATTTGTTCGTCGGCGCGCACGCTCTGGGTGATGTTCTCAAGGCACATCAACACCCGCATCAATCGGTCCACCTGGATGCGCTCGGTGGAAACCAAAAGCACGAGTTCCTCCACCTTGCCGTGGCGCAGGAGTTGGGTGTTGACGCGCACGCGCAGCCAGCTTTTTCCGGAAAGGAAAGTTTCGTTCACGGCGCGCCGCAAATCAGAGCCGGAGCAGCCGGCATTTGCCCCGCATTCAGATCCGTTTTTCGCGCAGATCGGACAACGGAGAAAATCCCCGACGCCCAGGCCGACAAGATCCGCCTTTTGGCAATCGGCCAGTTCCGCCGCTGCGCGGTTCGCCCGCACGATGCGGAAGGTGTCGTCGAACAGGCACATCACGTTCGGCGCGCGGTCGTACACCGCCGCCAGCTCCGCCTCGCCCCGGCGCACGGCTTCACGCGCCTGCAAACGGTCGAAAAGTGTCGCCAGATGATTGGCCAGGCTGGCCGCCTGGGAAATCACCCGCTCTTCGACGATGATTTTTTCGCAATGCGCCAGACTCAGCGTGCCAATGACGCGGTCGTTGGTCTTGATGGGCACGCACAAAAAAGTTTGAATGTTCAGCCGGCGTAGGAACGGCGCGGCGTATTCACGACGACTGCGAGCCTGGGTTTCGATCAGAATTCTACCCGTGCGGGCGACCTCGCCCGAGAGCGTGACATCCATGGGCACTTCCAGCGGCACGGGCATCCCCTCCAGTTTCATGCCGTGAACGCCGCGAAACACCATCACGGACTTCTCGAAATCACAGAGTTCAATCGCCACCATGGGAAAATCCGTCATGCCGGCGGCTTCGCGGGCAATCGTGTCGAAAATGTGCTGTTCGTCCTCGCCCGAAAGTGTGACCTCGGAAATTTTTTGAAGCCCCGCGAGTTGCCGGTTGCGCCAGCGCAGCTCGCGTTCAGCCTGGCGCGACTCGGTGATGTCGAGCGCGGTGAACGTCACTCCGGCGGACGCGCCCGAAAGATTGATCCGGCTGAAACCCAGCAACACGTCAATCAACTTGCCGTCCCGGCGCCGCCAGCGGGTTTCTATGGTGCGCGGGCCCTGGAGCCGGATGTCATCGAATTGATTGATGCGGACGAGGTCGAGATCCGCTTCGCTCGCAAACAGGATTTTTTCCGGCTGGTCAATCAGTTCGTTGCGGGAGTAGCCAACCATCTCGCAAAGGCGGGAATTGACGTGGGTGAACACGCCGTGGGCCACGACGCAGATCCCGACCGGTGCCGCGCGAAAGATGCTCTCCAGCGTGGCCGCGCCCGCAATCGGGCTGGCGCCGTTTTGCGAGTCGCTCAGGCCGGCCAGAAAACTAGTGGTGCCAGTCTGCGTCGGGCTGGCGGCGGCGCTCAAACGAGTCCCTCCAGCACCTGTGGCAGCCGTTCCAGGCTGCGATGCAGCGACGCCTTGGCGATGGCCTGCTCCGCATCGTTCACGTTCGGAAGCAGCACGCCCCAACCGGAAGCAGAGAGGCATTGCGCGCGCGTCACCGGCAGAAAATTGCCGCTGCAACCGATCTGCTCGCTGCGCATCAGCAAGTCGGCAATCTGCACCGAAGCGACGATGGCTGAGTACTGGCCGGCCCGCTCCGGCCGGTGATGGAAACGGGCCGACTTGATCATCAACTCGGGCAACCGGTGCCGTTCGAGGTAAAGCGCGCCCAGTTCCGAGTGGTCAATGCCGAGCACTTCGTTTTCGATTTCACTCAAGTCCCGCACGCCTTCGCGGGCCTGGCGGTGAATCTCGGTGAAATGATCGGGGAACGACCACGCCATGACGATCTTGCCCACGTCATGAACGAGGCCCGCGACGTAATCCGATTCATCCGTCGGCGCGGAAAACGCCGTGACCACTTCGCGGGTGAGAATGGCCGTGCCAATGGAATGCTGCCAGAATTCACGCCAGGGAAACGCGCATTGCTGCGTGAGCCGCTGAAAATCCTCGATGATGGGGGTCACCATCGTCAGTTGCCGGATTTGCCGCATGCCCAGATAGAACACGGCTTCTTCGACGCTGTTGACGGGCGTGCTCAAGCCGTAATAGACGGAGTTCACCATCCGCAGCAGCCGCGAGGTGAGGCTCGGATCGCGCCGGATGACTTCCGAGATCTGCGCCGAGTAACGCTGCTCGACGGAAAGAAGATCCTGCAGGGCCCGGTTGATGCTGTTCAGAGACGGCAAAGAGGGGCAGAGCGCGAGTTGCAATTCGATTTTTTTCAAGTCCAGCCGGGTCGGACTGCTACGCGTCATAATCTGGGTCATATAAAAATCGTGTTCAAATATTTCGTCTTTTCATCGGCGATCCCGTCTGAAACTTGAGGACGCGCCTCGCGCGCCAGCTCCAAGTTCTCCCTCAAGCCCAGGCAAGTTTTGCCGATGTTACAGGCGAATGGTGGCGCAATGGCCAGACTGCGACATCGCGATTAATTTTTTGCCCTGGCAGGCCGAACGGAATGAATTGGTCACTGGTAACATGAGCACGCAATTTTCAACGACCCGCAAACCCGCCCCGTGGAGCAAGGGTGTCAGCTTACTGTGGCGTCATCCTCCGGGCTGCTCCACGGGGCGAGCCGCAGCGTGGGTTGCGTTCATTCTTGCGTCCGCAACCGCGATGGCCGCGCACGGGTCTGGCGCCTATCTGCCCATCACCGGCCCGACGCCGCTGCGATTTGAAACGGCCATGGCCCGGACGTTTGCCCTGCCACCTGCCAAACCAGCCGAACACCTGGACCCAAAGCCAGTGAGCGAACCGGCACAAACCCTCACGAACGCAGTGCCGGAAACTTTGACCGTTTCCAATGCGGAACCCGGCCTGGGCACCGCGGAAACATTCCCGCTCGGCGAATCCATGTCGCCGGTGCCGACGGCGGCCTATTCCCCGGCCGGCGACGCGCCGCTCATCACTCCGCAAATACTGGCCGAATATTTCAAACCCGCGCGCGGCTCGACCAATGCGGCCGGCGTTTCCGTCTTCGTGCCCACGCAGGTCGGCTTCACACCGCCGATGGAAAAAAACCCCGCCTCAAGCCGCGCGACGTACAAAGTTCAATGAACTTATCCCGCGCCATCCAAATCCAAAGCAGAAATCAGAAAGCAGAAAACAGAAATGCATTTCTGCTTTCCGCTTTCCCCATTTCTACTTTGGTTCTGTGCCTCCTCTGCCCGCCGAACTTCATGGCCTCGGAGCCGTCGGGCGAAATTACCGCACCCCTGGCCGGCACCGCCCCGGTCGTGACCAGCACAACGGACGCCGCGACAAATTCTGAAATCCAAATTTCGCCCGAGCCTCTGGGAAAGCCCGTCGTGTCCGGAGAAGCCGGCAAAGAAATCACCAAGGCGGACACGGAAAAACTTCTCAAGAACCGGCTCGAACTGGCCCGCAATTTGCGCCGCACACGGCTCGCGCCGCAGGCGGAACCCATCCTGGTGGAATTGCTGCAGGACGGAAATCCCGATTCCATCCGGCAGCCCGCGCTGCTCGAACTGGCGCTTTGCGCGCAGGACCAGAACGACCTTCCCCGCGCCCTGCAGATTTACTCGCAATTCCTCAGCCGCTGGCCCAACGATCCGCACATGCCGGAAATTCTTTTGCGGCAGGGGCAGTTTTTCCGGCAGATGGGTCTGAACTCCATGGCCCTGGCGAAATTTTACAGCGTCATGACCGCCGCGCTCGCGTTGAAAAACGATCAGCTCGATTACTACAAACGTCTCGTCGTGCAGGCGCAGACCGAAATCGCCGAAACGCACTATCAAATGGGAAAATACGCCGACGCCGCCGAATACTTCGCGCGGCTGCTGAAACAAGGCAGCCCGCTGCTGAATCGTTTGCAGGCCCAGTACCGGCTCCTCCACGCGCTCTCCGAGATCGGCCACCACGATGAAGCCGTGAGCCAGGCACAGGATTTTTTGACGCGCTATCCGGACGCGGCGGACCTCGCGGAAGTACGCTTCGCCCTCGCCCATTCGCTCAAGGAACTGGGCCGGAACGGCGAATCGTTGCAGCAGGTTCTTTCCCTGCTTCAGGAGCAAAAAAGCCAGACGGCGGGCCGTCCCGAAGTCTGGGCCTACTGGCAGCAACGCGCCGGCAATGAAATCGCCAACCAGCTTTACCGCGAAGGCGATTACACCCGGGCGCTGGACGTTTACCTGAGCCTCGCCCAGATCGACCCCGCGCCCACCTGGCAGATTCCCGTGAATTACCAGATCGGCATGACCTACGAACGCTTGCAGCAGCCGCAACTCGCCTCGCTCACCTACAGCAACATCGTCAGCCGCGAACTCGAAACCGGCACGAACGCCTCGCCCGGACTCAAATCCGTTTTTGACATGGCCCGCTGGCGGATCAATTTCATCAACTGGCAGTCGCACGCGGAAAATTCCACGCGCGAATTCGCCCAGCCACCGCGCGAAAGCGTCGTCGCCACCGATCCAAAATCCTAAAAAAATCCGTTAATGAACAACGACTCCACCGCCCCCGAATTTTTGACCGCCCTGGCGCGCGACCTGCGCATGCACCTCGGATTTTGCGAAACCGCGCTGGCCCTGGCCACCGAGGAAAACCGCGCGCTCACCGGCACGGGCGACTACCAGCCGTTCGAGTTTCATCAAAAGCGCAAGGCTCTGCTTTCCGGCATTGACTCCTCCTTGCTGCGGCTGCGCACGTGGCGGCAGGCCTGGCAGCAGGTTGATCCCGCCGACCGCGCCCGCTGCGGCGAAGTCAAACCGGTGTTTCAGAAAATTCAGGATTTGCTCATGCGCGTGCTGTTGCTCGACCGCGAAAACCAGCAGGCATTGCTGCGCCGCGGCCTGGTGCCGCCGAAACATTTGTCGCTTGCAGCCGGCCCGCAACCGTCCCACTATGTCGCCAGTGTGTATCGGCGCAACGCCGCCGCCTGAGAAAACACGTAGCGGCAGCCCTCCCTGGCTGCCAGTGAACGCGGCTTCCCAGCCGCGTGATTCTCAAGTGGGTGGTACCACCGAAATGCCCTTGAGAAAATATGCCCATTGAAAAAGTTATTGTTCTGGAAGATGACGCGATCGTCCGCAATAACCTTGAACAGTGCCTCCGCCGCCGGCGTTATGACGTCGCCGCTGTCTCCACCATCGCCGCCGCACAGGATTGTCTGAACAAGGATAACTTCGACGTCGTTTTTCTCGACGTGCGCCTGCCCGACGGCGACGGCACCGACCTGTTAAAGTCGATTCAGCAGCGCCCGCAAAAACCGCTGTGCATCATCACCACCGGCTTCGGCACCGTCGAGTCCGCCGTCGAATGCATGAAAAACGGCGCGTTCGATTATCTCATCAAGCCGTTCTCCAATGAGCAAATCGAAGTCACGCTCCGCAAAGCCGAGGAATTCACGCAACTCCTCAAGGTCAACCGCTTTCTCAGCCAGGAAGATGATGGCGAACACGACCTGCTCGGGCAGAGCGCGCCGATGGAAAGCCTCCGCCAGCTCGTCCGCAAGGTCGCGCGCACGCAGGCCACGGTTTTGATCCAGGGCGAAAGCGGGACCGGCAAGGAACTCGTGGCCCGCGCGCTCTACCGCGAAAGCCCGCGCGCCAATGCGCCGTTCATCCGCGTGAACTGCGCCGCCGTGCCGGAAAACCTGATCGAAAGCGAATTCTTCGGCCACGAAAAAGGCGCGTTCACCGGCGCAATGAACAAGCGCGAAGGCCGCTTCGAACTCGCGCACGGCGGCACGATTTTGCTCGATGAAATCAGCGAAATTTCTCCGAGCGTTCAGGCGAAACTTTTGCGCGTGTTGCAGGAACGCGAACTCGAACGCGTCGGCGGCAATCGCACCATCAAAGTGGACGTGCGCGTCATTGCCACCACCAATCGCAACCTCGAGCAAAGCGTCGAGAAAAAGGAATTTCGCCAGGACCTGTATTTCCGGCTCAACGTCGTGCCGATTCACGTTCCCTCGTTGCGCGAACGCATCGAGGATCTGCCCATGCTGGCCGAGGAATTCATGCGCCGCTTCAGCCGCAAGCATGGCGTCCACGTCAAAGGGTTCACCGACGACGCTCTGCGCACGCTGAATCATCACAACTGGCCCGGCAACGTGCGCGAACTGCAAAACGTGGTCGAACGCGCGGTCATTCTGTGCGGCGACAGCGGCATGTTGGAACCGGCTCACCTGGGTCTGGTCGTCGCCGATGTCCCCGCCGTCTCCTCTGTCACCGCCACCGGTGCGGGGGGCAGGCTGTCCACGCTGAATGAAGTCGAGAAGCGCCACATTATTTCCGCCGTGGAGCAATGCCACGGCAACCGCACTCACGCGGCCAAACTGCTCGACATCAGCATCCGCACCCTGCGCAACAAGCTCAAGGAATACAACCTCGCTTCAGCAACGGCCGATGAGGAAGAAGCCGCCGAGGTTTGACTCCTCCTCCTCGTCCGCGAAAGAAATCACCGGCTCAAGCAGGCCGGAATCCGCCGGGCGATTTACTCGTTGAGGCCCCCGTGGAAATATCCCCTTTGTGCGAAAATGTCTGCGAGCAGAACCTTGACTGCAGTGGCGTGCCGCGAAAGGAAGTGTAGATGGAGGCTGGGAACCGGGACGCGGCCGGAACAGAACTGCGGGAGGAGCAATCGAGTTGGTTTCGGGCGGGCCGGAGCCAGGGAGGAAATTTTGGTGTTCATAGAGTCGCTTGATGCACTTGATACAAACTACCACACTTGCAGGGATGTAACGAATTATCATTTGGCGGGCGCTGCGTTGGCAACCGGGAGCGCAAGCGCTTTTCCTGACTGCCACGATCGTTTGCTCACTTTGCGGCGAAGACAACAGCCCGTTGAATCTGTGACATTACCTCCGACCGCTTCGCCTTGCTGAAAACGCCAGCCATCAAGCAGGTTGAGACACGATCTGGAGCAAGCACGCGGACACGACTGCAAATGAACGGCCCGGGGTCAGCGTTCAATTCTCAATCGTGCTCGACGCGGTCGGACAGTTCGTTGCCGTCATCGGGTCGCCGCGGGAAATGTTCCGCCAGCAGTTCCCCGGCGCGTTTGATTCCCTGCACGATGCCTTCGGTGAATTCGGATTTGCGGAAGTGTGCGGTCATGGCGCGGGCCAGTTCCTGCCAGAAGTCGTCGCCGCAGCGGGCGTGGACGCCGAGGTCGCCGATCACTGCGAATTTGCGGGTGTCCGGCGCGAGAAAGATCAGCACAGCGTTTCGTTCGCGGGTTTTTTCCATGCCCAGACGGGCAAATTCCGCCCGCGCCGCCGCCACGGGGTCTTCGACGGATTTATGGCTGATAAAAACCCGCAACTCACCGGAAGTCTTCCGCTCCGCCGCACAAATGGCTTCGACGATTTCGTCCTCGCGGAGTTGTTTGACAAATTTGGGCGCACTCATGGTTACCAACTCCCCCCGGCGCCACCGCCGCCGAAGCTTCCACCCCCGCCAGAAAAACCACTGCCTCCGCCGCCCCCACCTCCTCCTGACCAACCACCGCCGCCGCCGCCGGTGATGATCCAGCCGCCACCTCTCGATCCAAAGCGACCGCGCCTTGAAAACAGGACTACCAACACGATAAACGCGATGAAGATGAGGGTCAGGATTGGAGAGTTTGACTGGCTTGGTTGTCCGCGACTCTCGGCGACAGTGGTGCCGGTTCCCTTGTATTCGCCCTTCACCGCCGCGATGATGGACTGGACGCCAGCGGTCAGGCCGCCGTTGAAATCGCCCGCCTTGAAACGCGGCGAAATTTGTTCGTCAATGATCCGTTTGCAGAGCGCATCCGGCAGAACGCCTTCCAGACCGTAGCCGGCCTGCAAAAACATTTTGTGGTCCTGCACAAACACGAAGAGCACCGAGCCGTTGTTTTTGAGCTTCTGCCCGACTTTCCAAGCCCGGGCCACGCGGACAGTGTAATCTTCCACGGAGGAATCCGACTGCATTTTTGGAAAGACGGTGACGAGGATTTGATCCGAGCTTTCGCGCTCGAAATTTTCCAGCGTCTGGTTCAACTGGGCGGCCGTGTTGGCGGAGACGATCTGCGCGTAGTCGTTGAAGTACTGCGCGGGTGCGGGCGGAATCACCTCCGCCGCAAACAGGCGGAAGCTGAGAACCAATCCGAGAATGGCCAGCGCGCGCTGCACAATCTCAGGGTTTGTTCATCGGCGTTTTGCCGAAATCGAATTGCACCTTGGGCGGCGTGTCCGCGCCCGGCGTGGCGTTGAAGTACGGCTTCTCGTGAAAGCCGAGCGCCGCCGCGTAGAAGACCGCCGGGAATGATTTCACGGCCGTGTTGTAGGATTGGACCGCCTGATTAAAATCCCGGCGCTCGACGCTGATGCGATTTTCCGTGCCTTCCAATTGTGCCTGCAAATCCCGGAAGTTTGCCGTCGCCTTCAAATCGGGATAACGCTCCACCACGACGAGGAGGCGTGACAGGGCCGAGCCGAGCTGCGATTGCGCGCGATCGAACTCGGCAAGTTTGGACGGATCGGCTGGCGCGGCATTGGCATCAATTTTGACCTGGCCGACGGAGGCACGGGCCTCGGTGATTTCGGTCAACGTTGATTTTTCAAAATTGGCCGCGCCCGAAACGGTCGAAACCAGATTGGGGATCAGGTCAGCCCGGCGTTGGTAAACATTCTGGACCTGCGCCCACTGGCCGTCCACCGCCTGCGAAAGTTTGACCAGCCGGTTGTAGCTGCCGCCGGCGATGGCGACAATGATCAACAGGATGATTCCGATGCCCGCAATAATGGCGCAACCGATGCCGAGTTTTTTCATAACGGTGCTAGAATAGGCCAAAGGCCAAAGACGACCAGTACAAAGCCATATTCGCTTTGTAATGCTTTTGTAAATCATTCCCCGGTCGCGCCGCGACCGGCTTGCGCCCGCGGCATCAGTTTGATCTCGCGACAGTCAATCGTCCCCGCCTTCACTTCCAGGAAAGGCTGGCCACGTTTCAAGCCGGTCGTGCCGTAGCCGGTCGCAGTCGCAAGGAAACAGCGGAAGTCGCCTTTGAGGGCTGGCTGGAGGTAAAGGATCCGGTCCACCGCATCGTACCGCGCTCCGCTCAAGCCCTGCAGCAGCGCATAGATCGGAAGAGCGTCGTGTAGGGAAAGAGTGTAGATCTCGG
>OCZU010001034.1_pt1 | contig 18690 bp, 21 predicted proteins | sample 1539001 | NCBI WGS metagenome assembly OCZU01 (sample SAMEA3539306, study PRJEB22396) | soil metagenome | biome: tundra; feature: field; material: soil | place: USA | collected 2010-05 | depth 0.15 m | reverse complement strand
AACGCTTGATGCGAATCAGAAACACTCTGACAATCAATCGGTTAATTTGCCTTTGGTGACAAAGCGGCCGCTGCGCTCGTGTTCGGCGCACCGCTTACGCGCCAGACCGTGTTCCCCACATCGTCGGTGACCAAGCGCGCGCCATGTGCATCCAGAATGAAAGCGGTCGGTTATGGCTGACAGAGGCTGATTCCAGAGTATCTAGAGATGCAGCCGGTCCCGCACTCGGTAGTAAGCAATGGCCGCAGGAAGGAACCAGGGGTCCCCTGAGTAGAACGGTCGCGTTTGGAACGTCAGCCCGTCAAGCGCGGTGCGCCCTTCGGGATTCCCGAGAAGCTGCTGCGCGAGCCGGGTGCCAAAATAGGGGGCGAGAGAGACGCCGGAGCCGCAATAACCCATGCAGTAATGGATGCCATCCGTGTGCCGGCCCAAATGGGGCAACGCATCGAATGTATACGCTATGAAGCCGCCCCAACTGTGGCTGATCTTCGTTGCTGCGAGTTCGGGGAAGACCTGCGTCATCTGGCGATGCAATGGCGGAGCGCTGACTGCGGAATCGGCCTCCCTGGCCGCAACCCGGCCGCCAAAGAGGACCCGCTGCCCGTCTTCCGAGAGCCGAAAGTAGCAGACCACCTTGCGGGTATCGCTCACCACGCGGTTGTTGGGGATGAGGCGCTTGGCCAACCCCGCGGCCAAGGGCTCGGTCGCAATGATGTAACTTCCGACGGGGATGACCCGTCGATGCAGCCACGGGGTCAGACCGGTTGTGTAGCCATTGGTCGCGACGATCACCTCGCGAGCATGGGTGACACCGCGCAGTGCCCTGAGACGAAATCCGCTGCTGTCACGTTCGATTGCCGTGACCGGACAGCGCGTTATCACAGCCGCGCCGGCTTCCTGTGCCCGGTCGAGAAGACCCCGGTGAAACTTGCCGGGATGAAGCGACGCGTGTGCCGGGTAGATTAGACCGCCGTAGTACAGATCGCTCGCCACTTCGCTGCGCTGCTCGGCGCGCGGCACGACGTGCACCTCCACTTCCAGGCCCTCGGGCTGGTTCGCGGCTTGGCGCGCCAAAATATTGTAGGCGGCCGCGTTATGGGCAGCGTGAAAGCGGCCAGCCTTGAAGAAGTTGCAATCGATTCGCTCGCGCGAGATGAAATCCTCAACCCACTCGAGCGCATTCAGCCCCTCGCGGCGGATGCGGAACGCAATGGCCTCACCATGCCGCGCCGCAAGCGTAGCGAAGCACGGCTTGATCGAGGTGCTGACCTGGCCGCCGTTGCGCGTGGAGCAACCCCAGCCTGCATCCTCAGCATCGAGGAGCACCACCTGCCGACCCCCGCGAGCCAACTCAATAGCGGCCGCGAGGCCGGTGTAGCCGCTACCTACGATAGCGACATCGCACTTTGCGGGCAGTGTGATGGACGGGGAGGTCGGGCGCGGTACCGCCTCCCACCAATAGGGCTCGCTCTTATAGTCGGCAGCAAACAGAGAGTCGTTCATCGCTGTCTTCCCGCAGAATTCGTGATGTGGAACGCCGAGCTGACGTGCGCCACCGGTCGGCCGTAGCCAAGTCTCACCTATATAATGAGACTCGACAATTGGCTCAACGAGGGACACATGGATCTAGGAATTCGCGGTCGCAAGGCAATCGTTTGCGCATCGAGCCAGGGCCTCGGCAAAGCGTGCGCTCGTGCGCTCGCCGAGGCGGGCGTTTCGCTGGTCATCAATGGGCGCAACCGCCTACTACTCGATCAAACGGCCGAGGAAATCCGGCAAGCGACCAATGTGGACGTAACCCCAGTACTCGCGGACATTTCGACACAGGAAGGACAAGCGGCGCTTCTTGCCGCTTGCCCAGCACCGGACATCCTAGTCAACAACAACGGCGGGCCGCCGTTTCGGGACTTTCGCGATTTGGATCGGCAGGCCCTGCTGACTGGCGTCACGATGAACATGGTGACACCTATTGAATTGATCCAAAAGGTCATCGATGCAATGCGGGCGCGGGAATTCGGCAGAATCGTGAATATCACCTCTGTCAGCGTCAAGATGCCTTTGGCGGGGCTCGATCTGTCGAGCGGAGCCCGGGCAGGACTTACCGCTTTCGTGGCTGGCATAGCCCGCAGCGTGGCCGATAAGAATGTCACGATCAACAATATGCTGCCGGGAAGCTTTGACACCGAACGATTGCGCGGCGGCTTTCGCGCATCGGCGAAGCATACGGGCATTTCGGAATCCGTGATTGCACAACGCTCGCAGCAGATGATTCCCGCGAAGCGCTTCGGCACACCGTCGGAGTTTGGGCAGACCTGCGCTTTCCTGTGCAGTGTGCATGCCGGTTACATCACCGGCCAGAACATTCTGCTGGACGGTGGCTCCTATCCAGCCGCGTTCTAAGTCACGCGTTCAAGAACACGCGGTTGTCCAACGTGGCGTGGGCAAAAAGCGTCATCGATGATCGAAACTTCAGATCATCCGGAGAGCCGAATATTTGCCGGATCGAACGGCCTTCGACAAGAGTCACGAGTCGAACACACTCTCTGAGCCTCGGCCCAAGTATCGGATGACTCAAATATGCCTCGGCTTCTTCTTTCGAGGAAATAGCGAATTTGACCGCGACTTGACTGTGTCCAAGACCGTGAATCTGCGGAAAGATAAACTACATCCAATGTCCCCTTTTACAGCCCTGCCCCAGCTCTGCGAGAACCTGCGCGAAGAGACCACTTTGGGCATCCACAAAGCGTTGAAGATTGAAAGGATCTTTCGCCATAATTCCGGGCAGCGCGCTGCAGTTCGGGCGGACGTTGGGAATCTGCGGACTAACTACATGATTCCGACGGTAACCGCCCATACCCTGTAACAATTGACAGTTGCAGGAACTCACTACATAAAGTTGGATCTGCTCTCGGCAATAGTGGATATATTTTGCCGACCCGAGCGTCCATTCTCGCCCAGTACACTGCCATCGTAATGCCCGCCGTCGCCAAAGGGTGTGCCAATGAAAAAAGCTGTTCTGCCGGAATTAAACGACTTATCAGACAATGCCATTGTGTCCAGACAACTGGAACCTCCGCCTTCGCTAATTGCCACCACAGGCATAACCTTTCACGGCCTGGAGCGCTCTGGCCCCCTCCCCGTCCATCCGTGGACTGCCCGAGGCGGCGCGCGCGGAACAACGCCCGGGAAGCACGGCCGATAAGGTGTCGCGCGCCGCACCCCCTTGAGCAAAACCACAACTTCGCGCGGTCACCTGCGGATGATTGAATTTCCTCTTTCAATGGCACACTTATTAAAACCCATATCGTTGGAGACGTTTCTATCCCGCTACTACGAGCGTGAACCATTGATCATCGATCGCGATACTCCCTCACATTATGATGGGCTGATAACCGTCGATGCGCTGGAAGACATCATCTGCGCCACAGCGTTGACTTCCGATGACATTCTGGTCGTCGACGACTCCCGCGAAATAGACCCCGAGGACTATATCTGTGCCGATGAGAAGATAGATGCTGTCCGAGTCCAGCGGCTGTTTGATGAAGGCGCGACGATTAGTCTGCGTCAGATGCAGAATAAGGTGCCATCGCTCGCGACACTCTGCCGCAGCGCGGAGCAGCAGTTTAGCTGTGCGTTCCAGGCCAACTTATATTTCAGTCCTCCAAACGCTCAAGGATTCAAGACCCATCATGACACGCATGATGTCTTTATCTTGCAAATCCTCGGATCGAAGCATTGGCAGATATATGAGCCCGTAGTGCCACTTCCCTTGCGTGGCCAAGGGTACTACTGGGAAACGCCTCCAGATGGTCCTCCAGTGACCGACTTTACGCTTCGTCCGGGAGATCTGTTCTACTGCCCGCGAGGCATCCCCCATAATGCTCGCGCATCTCAGGAAGCATCTTTACACATTAGCCTTGGAGCTATGGTCGGAACCTGGGCTGAATTGTTATTGGAGGTCGTTGCGGACGTGGCGTTAAGGGATCCTGCGTTCCGTGCCAGCTTACCGCCCGGATACGTAACCAACGATGTCGCGCCGGAGGTGTTGGGTAAGACGTTGCAAGACCTGTTGGCGAGACTGCAACTTCAGGCACGACCACGGCACGTCCTCGGGATGATGGCGGACCGTTTCATAATTGGTCGTCCCGCCCTAATATCTGGGCAGTCCCGCACGCTACTCGCAGCAGCGGCTTTGACACTGGACAGTAGGGTCGGAGGTCGGCCTGGGCTGCTTTATCGGATGTCAGAGCATCGCAAGAAGATAACGCTGGTTTGCAATTCTCGACAAATAGCTTTTCCCCGGTTTACCGCTTCGTCCCTAAAGTTCGCGCTGTGCAGTCCGTCGTTCCTAGTTAGAGATCTTCCTGGCTCACTGAGCGACTCTGGGAAAATAGTACTTATTAGGCGCTTAATGCGAGAGGGCCTTGTCATTACAGTGCCTGACTGACCCGAATGGACGCAGGCCGCCACAAGTCCAACTGAAAAGGACACGAAATCGTGGATCTCAAGGTGATTACACTATTCTTGCTGAGCATCGTTGTGGTCTGGACTATTTATCGTCGCGCGCAGCGCGACTTCGGGCGTCAACCGGTGAACGCCCGTCGCTTGCAGGTCCGCATCGGCGTATTTGCCGTGCTCGGCGCGCTGGTGTTGTTTGGCTCGGTGGCCGATATGGCATTGCTCGGTGCGCTAATTGGCGGCATCGCCTGCGGCGCGACGCTCGCGTATTTCGGCTTACAGCACGCGAAGTTCGAAGTGACAGCGCAGGGGCGTTTCTATACACCGCATACCTATATCGGTCTGTTCGTCACCGCATTGTTCGTCAGTCGCGTGGCTTTCCGCTTCCTGACGGTCTATCTGAACCCGTACACGGCGTCACAGTCGAACCAGAGTCCTTTCGATGCGTATCAGAAGAGTCCGCTGACCTTGGCGATTTTCGGCGTATTGATCGGCTACTACGTTCTTTTCAATATCGGCGTGCTAAGGAAAAGCCGAGACCTTGTGTTGTCGGCGACGGACGCCTCGAATTCGTAGCGGTTATTTAGCTTAGTGGCCCAGATTCGTACAAAAATGTGCGAGGATATTCCAATAATAATCAATAAGTTGTAACGTCATGGTGTCTCATAAATCGTATCCTGGCACGATTCCTTCTGCCAGAGGGCTGGCGGATGCTGCAGAGCCCAATTCGCTGCCAAGTGATGGACGGTGACGCTTGAATGCACGCGTTGCGCGCTTTCTGCGCATTGCTACAAGAGTGCTGGCGACACTGGTCGTTGGGTTTCCCGCAATCTGGGGCGCCTTCGCCCTGTGGTATCAAGTGCCAGGCGGGCACGCGCTCAAGACCCTGGGCGTAGCGTTGTGGGCGGTTTTCAGCTTTGCGATGCTCATGGCGCTGTGGCGAGGACGGACCGCACTCGGTCTAGTGGGATTTTCTGGCGCGTTTGCTGTTTTGCTGGTCTGGTGGCACCAACTCCGACCGTCGAACGACTTCATTTGGGCGGATGATGTGGCACAGATGACGACGGGCACGGTCGACGGCAATCGCGTCACGCTGCACAACCTGCGCAATTTCGAATGGCGCAGCGACAGCGATTATACGCAGCGCTGGGAAACGCGCCGCTATGAGCTAGATCACCTCAGTTCAGTCGACATGATCATGTCGTACTGGTCCGGCCCGGCGATCGCGCACATGTTGGTCTCTTTCGGCTTCGACGGTGCCGACCACGTCGCGTTCTCTGTAGAAATCCGCCGTCAGCAGGGCCAAAGCTTCTCGGAGATCGGCGGTTTTTTCAAAGAGTTCGAACTCAGCATAATCGCTGCCGACGAACGTGACGTGATCCGGGTTCGAACCAACGTGCGTGGCGAGGACGATTATCTATACCGCATCAAAATGCCGATATCGGCGATGCGCTCATTGTTCCTCGCCTACATTGATCAGGCGAACAGTCTCGTCCGTACACCTCGCTTCTACAACACAGTCACCGCAAACTGTACAACGCTGGTCTACCACATCATGAAGCGCATCGTCGGCTATCTTCCGTTGGACTACCGTCTGCTGCTATCGGGCTACCTCCCACAATACGTCTACAAAATCGGTGGCCTTGCGCCGCACTATACGTTCGAAGATCTCCGGGCACGCGGACGCATCACCGAACGAGCTAAGGGGGCTGATCGTAGCGAGAGCTTTTCGGCGGATATCCGGCGAGGCATCCCGAGCGTTGAAGCTCCGCAATAGCGGACGACGCCCGAGAAGCGCAACGCATTGAGCGGCAACTGGCAACGCGAAGCAGGGATAATATTGTGTCATGATAAGAGATATGTCAGTAGTTTTCTAGCCAAGTGCCGCGGTGAGAGCAATATGAACGGTCTTTTCTTCAGAACAGCGCTCGTTTCGCGCCGACTTGCGTATCTGGCCTGCATGCTGTGTGCATGTGTCCCCCGGATGGCATCGTCCCAAACGCCGTCGCCGCTGCAGGAATGGCAGTATCCGGGCGGCATTATGCTGGAAAAGCTATTCGAGCCAAATGTACCGGAATGGCGCTTCGTGCTGGGCGCAGCGGTTGTGGCAGAGCCTGCGTACGACGGCGCACGGGCGTACCACCTACAAGCCGGTCCTGTGATCGACATTCGATACCGTGACATCGCTTTCGCCTCCGTGGGAGAAGGCATCGGCGTGAACATCGTACGCGGGGCAAATTACCGCGTTGGAATCGCGATCGGCTACGATCTTGGTCGCCGTGTCTCGGACGAGCAAACTCATCTGCACGGCCTGGGTGATATCCCACGATCACCGGCCATCAAGCTGTTCGGAGCCTACGTGATCTCAAAAGAGTTCCCACTTGAATTGCGGGCGGATGTTCGCCAACTAGTTGGTGGTGGTGCTGACGGGCTGATTGGAGATCTGGAGGCTTTTATGCCGCTGCCCGGGAGCTCGGAAACTTTCGCTATGCTTGCCGGCCCGTCGTTCACGTTTGCCAATCGCCCGTACATGCAAAACAGGTTCGGTGTGTCCACGACCCAAGCGCTGGCCTCCGGATATGCGCGCTACAATGCTGATGGCGGTGCGAACGCCGTAGGACTGGGCTTCAGCGCTACCCGGTTCGTCACGCACAAATGGTTGATCAATGCGGATCTCGCGATGAACCGCCTGCTCGGAAGTGCCGGTGACAGTCCAATCACGCAATCGCCCTTGCAAGCCGTTTTCGAGCTATCGACCGAATTTCGATGGTAGCTGGGTGATGAGATCGAGAACGCTTCGCCTGTGCTAACGGCGTTCGCCACGCTTATCTCGCTCATCTGCCGGCCCGCCGAATCCGCGGAGTTCGGCCCAGACTGCTCCGAAGAGATTCCGAGTGCGCGCCTCTGTGGTGCCGGTTCGCCCCTGCGCTCGCCATGCGGCACTGCCGACCCGCAAACCGCCGATCGCAATCATCGCAAGCAACTGGGCACGCAACTGGCCGGCGTCCCCGCTCACCCGCTCGGCAAGTGCGCCGCCAAGAGTCTCCTCGAGTTCGGCGTATTTCAGGTGATCGCGCGCACTCAGCGCTGGCGTGTCGCAAATAAGCTGATCGATGGCGATGGCTCGAGGATGCGCCGCGCCGACGATTGCGGAAGTCATAGCCTCTTCGAGCACTCTGGCCAAAGGCTCAGCGCGCGGGCGCGCACGAACAGCTGCTGCCAGCGCCGTGCCGAAGTCGTCCTGCCATGCGGCGACGACGCCCTCTTTAGTCGGGAAATAGTCGAAAAAGCTGCGTTTGGAGACGTCCGCTGATGCGGCGATATCGTCGACCGTGGTGGCGTCGAATCCTCGCTTGAGAAACAATTCCATAGCCACCTCAGCGATCCGCGCCCGAGTTTGGCGTCGCTTGCGCTCACGCAGGCCCTCGATTGCGTTCATACCGACTGAGCGCGGATCGCTCATAAGCTTACCTATTGCAACGTTGCAGTTAGTGCAATAATATCGGTTCTTGGGCAGTTTCGCAACGGGCTTCGCGTTCGCGGCACGATTCGCAGCCTGAAGGACGAAAGCAAGGTGACGACAATGCGCGCGCTGCTCCCGCGTATCGAGCTGGTGGAGGCCGACAGAACGGGCGGCGCGGTCCGCGGAACAGAGCATCTGATGCGCGTCCGTCACTGGTGCCCTGGGGACGCTTCAGCCTCGATATGCTGAAGACGGTGGCCGAAGGCCAGATGCCCCTGTTCCCGGACAGGGTCAACCATGTGGTCGACGTCCGCGACTGCGCCCGGATGCACATCGCGGTGATGAACAATCCGTCCACTAGCTGAAATCCTGCGTGCGTCCATGGAGAGCATGCTGCAACACGGCTGGATCAAACCGGGTAGGCCCCGGCAGCGGGACAGGAGTGAGAAATTCTACTCAATCACAATCGCGAATGGCGCGCCTCTAGGGACGCCCCGCAGTGAATTGGCTCGGTCCAGCGCGAAAATCAAATGAATTGAGCCCATGAGGTTATGGCACGATCTCAGAATGCCCGACGCCAACTACGATTCACCTGACCAATTGCTGGCCGAGGCGCGATCACTGGTCGCTCTTCCTGCGGGGTCGGTCGAATCGCGGTTGGAGATGCTCCGGTTGTGTTATCGCGAGACGCCGTTTCTGTTCACGCAGGAGATCCTTGAGCTTCTGCGCCAAGCCGGAGAGCGCGCGAAGCAAGCGCGGTCCGTCGACTATGGCGGCCGCGCGCTCGCCTCGCTGAAGGCAGTGTTCGGGTATCCAACGTTTCGCGCCGGGCAGCTGGAAATCATCCAGGCCGTGATGGCCGGGCGGGACTGCCTTGGGGTGATGCCGACAGGGGCCGGGAAGTCAGTGACGTACCAGATCCCGGCGCGTCTCATGGGCGGGGTGACGCTGGTCGTCTCGCCGCTGATTTCGCTTATGAAGGACCAGGTCGACGCGATGAATGAAGTCGGGATCCGCGCGACATTTCTGAACTCCTCGCTCGACGACGCGGAGCGGGCGCGTCGCGCGGCGCGACTGCGGGCCGGAGAGTTCGAATTGCTGTACGCCGCGCCCGAGGGAATCGACGCGTCGGTCGGGCGGCTCGTGGACTCGCTCGATCTGAAGCTGGTCGCAGTCGACGAGGCGCACTGTATCAGCGAATGGGGACACGACTTCCGCCCGTCCTACCGCAACCTCGCCGGCCTGAAACAGCGTTTCAAGGGAATCCCCGTCCTGGCCCTCACCGCCACCGCGACGCCGCGCGTGAAGAACGACATTATTGAGCAGTTGGCGCTGCAGGATCCGCTCGATGTTCGCGGCTCGTTCTTCCGCTCCAACCTCCACCTGTTCGCGGTGAAAAAAGGACAGGGCGACGGCGTGCGCGACATGATCCTGCGCCTTGTCCGCGCTCGCCGCGGCGAGTCCGGAATCATCTACTGCCTGTCGCGCAAAGCGGCCGAGGCGACGGCGGAGTTTCTTCAGGGACAGGGCGTCCGCGCGGCGGCGTACCACGCAGGAATGACGCCGGCGCAGCGCGCGCAGACCCAGGACCAGTTCAACCGCGACGACCTCGACGTTGTCTGCGCGACGATTGCCTTCGGTATGGGAATTGACAAGTCGAACGTGCGCTTCGTTATCCACCGTGACATGCCGCGCTCGATCGAGGGGTACTACCAGGAGATTGGGCGCGCCGGGCGCGACGGCGCATCCGCCGACTGCGTCCTGTTCTACTCCTGGGCCGATGTCATATCGCTCGACCGCCTCATGGAGAGTTCCGATGTCCAGGACCCCAAGGTCGCGGATCAGCAGCGCCGCGCAGTGCGCCGCATGTTTGATCTCGCCAACGGCCCCGCCTGCCTCTGGCGCCGTCTCGCCGATTATTTCGCGGAAGTGATCGCGGCCTGTGGCGAGTCGTGCGGGAGCTGCATCAAACGCGATATCGTCGCCGATGCGCGCCCGGCCGCCAGCGCGATCGGGACAAAGGATCGGCAGAAAAAGAGCGCGGCGTTCGAGGCCGTGTCGCGGCCACGGGAAGATGTTGACGCGGGGCTATTCGAGCGGCTGCGCGCGCTGCGCAAGAAACTCGCAGACGAACGCAAAGTGCCAGCGTTCGTGGTCTTTAGCGACAGGTCGCTGCAGGATATGGCCGCCCGCAAGCCGCGGACGCGCGACGAGTTCCTCGACCTGCACGGGGTTGGGCAGAAAAAGCTCGAGGAATACGGAAATCCCTTTCTTGCGGAAATTCTCCGGGAACGTTGAGGGTCGCCGCAACGCCCGTCACTCCGGTGGCACCCTTAATGATTCTTAGGAGCCTACGTACCGGTCCATCGCTCACTCATATTCCAGAGCGCCTCTTGTAACTCGACATCGCATGCCAACTGCGAGGCCCGTCGTTCGGCGTGGCATTCGTCGAAATAGCAGCCATTCGTCCGAGCTACCTCGCTTGACAACGCGAGGTACACGGAGCTTCGCGCTCCGGCCTCGGGGTCGATCACGTGACCAAGGAGCGGATTCAAAATGCGCAACCAGCCCGGCAGTAGGTTCGTTGCAACGACCCCAGGGTGCAGGCAATTCGCAGTGCCTTGTGTTGCAGCCAGGCGGCGTGCCAACGCAAATGTATACATGACGTTGACAAGTTTCGACTGCGAATAAGCCGCGCTGGCGTTGTTGATCAGGAGCGTAATCTGGTCGATTGCGCCGTGCAATGCATGCGCGCATTCACGCACGGAACTGAAGGAAGCGAGATCGCAGCGAATCACATGGATCGCTGCTCCGGGCACTTGCGCCAGAATCTCGTCGCGCACATTGCGGGCCGCCGTTAGGTCGCGGCACAACATGACTACGGTGTATCCAGCCTTCGCGAGCTCACGGCTGGTCACGCGCCCGATGCCGTGCGTTGTACCGGAAATAACGGCAATGCCGTTCAATCAATTCACGATGCTATCAGCCAGCGCGCGGCTTCGAGTTCGCCGTGAGAACGCATGCAATCGGCATTCGATCAGGTTGCCCTCAAATTCCCGCGCACAGGCATCCCAACCGGATCGTAACGCCCGCTCGCGGCAGGCTGTAGGATCTATCCGGAGTGCTCGCTCCGCCGCGCGCGCCAGATCGGTATCCAGGGCGCCTGTCACCCCATCCTCGATCACGTCGACTGGGCCCGTCACAGGGTAGGCCGCAACGGGTACGCCACACGCCATGGCCTCGAGATTCACCAGACCAAACGTGTCCGTGAGGCTCGGAAATACCAGGATGTCGGCGGCGGCGAGGTGAGCCGCCAGATCGTCTCCGAAACGAATTCCCGCAAACTGCACTTGTGGAAATTGCGACTTCAGTCGCTGCCTCTCCGGTCCATCGCCGATGACGATTTTCGATCCGGCCCAAGGCATCCTCAAGAACGCGCTCACGTTCTTTTCGACAGCCAGTCGGCCGACATATGCGGCGATCGGACGGGGCAAATCCAGGAACCCCTTGTTGCGGGGCCGGAATAGCTGAGTGTCGACACCACGCTGCCAGCGAACCAGGTTCCTGAAGCCTCTGGCCTTGAGTTGCTCACTGACCGACTGCGTACTGACCATGCAGCGCTCGCCGGCGCCGTGGAACCAGCGCAGCGCCAGGTAGGACGCCCAGATCGGAATCGGCAGGCGCGAACTCAAGTATTGTGGAAACTGCGTGTGGTAGGAGGTGGTAAATCGCAGACCACGGTCGATGCAATATCGGCGCGCCGCCCAGCCCAATGGTCCTTCGGTCGCGATATGCAGTGCGTGCGGCTGAAACGCCGCGATACGCCGCTGCATCAGCCGATACGGAAACACTGCGATTCGAATTTCGGGGTAGGTCGGACACGGGATCGTACAAAACTCACGCGGCGTGACCATTCGCACTTCGTGGCCAAAACGGCCTAACCACGCCGCAGTTTGCGCCAATGTGGTCACCACGCCGTTGGTCTGGGGAAACCACGCATCGCTGACAATCATGATTCGTGTCAAGCGGGCTCAATATCCTCTGGTAATACAACTGCGACGCTACAATGGCTTGTTTGCGTGACGATATGATGAATAACTGAAGGCGGTTCTTTTACTGAGGATCGCGTCCACAGCCGGGTAACCGACTGTGATAGGGTCGTCAGAATAGCGTCCTAGTGCCGGATCCATGCCGCCTGGAAGACCATCTGTCATATCGTTGCAATGAGAGCAATATATTTGCTTCATAGCCGATGTTTGCTTGCACACTGCAAAAGGCAATCACAATGCAAAGTTTCTTGCGCGCGCTTGAGATTCAACGGTGGGACGACCATCGCTATTATCATCACAGCCGTATCAATCAGTCTCTGCATCTACTGAGCGCGATCAGTTTTCTGGCCGCCTATGTCACGATATTCAAAAATCCTGCTGCTTCGGCCTTGATCGGCTGGCTGGTGGCAATGATGAGCCGTCAAGTTGGACATTTGTTCTTTGAGCCCAAAGGCCACGACGTGGTCAATCAAGCGACCCACGAGCACAAAGAAGACATCAAGGTCGGCTATAACTTGAGGCGCAAAATCGTTTTGCTGTCGATTTGGGCCCTATCGCCGGCCGTGCTGTGGCTGGACCCAACGCTGTTCGGGATCTTCCGGCTCCACTCTAGCAACGCCGATTTCTTTCAGCATATGGGGCAGATTTGGTTGGCTATTGGCTTCGGTGCGCTGCTGTTTCGGACGGTGCAGTTGGTTTTCCTCAAGGACCTGCAGACCGGGCTCGTCTGGCTGACCAAGATAGTCACGGACCCGTTTCACGACATCAAGCTTTACTACCGAGCGCCGCTCCATTTGTTGCGCGGTGAGGTGATCGATCCCATGGAGCTAAACCACGAGCTTGAAGGATCTCCCTGAGCACGCGACGTCTGATGGCCCTATTGCTGAGCTCGTCGCTGCACCACCACCAGGCGTCATCGTGCATTTGCCGGGCGGCCGCTACGAATCGATCGGTGACCTCGGCAAAGTCTGCATCGCTGTAGTCGAGGCTGAAGATCAAGCGTCCCGTGCCCACCCAGCTCAACGCCAGTCCGTGTGCGCGCAGGTAGTATTGGAGCATCCAATTGTATCGCGACGCGCGCGGGTAGCAGACGGTCCAGATTGATGAGAGGTTCGCTACTTGTACGTTCAAATCCAGCTCGTGCAGGCGCTCATTGAGGCGTTCGGCACGAGCATTCCAAACCTCGTCGATGTTGCGATACATTGCCTTAATATCTTCGCCTTCAAGTCGCGTTAGGAATTCATGCATTGCACCCATGACGTAGGGATGGGAGTTGAAGGTCCCTCGGGCAAAGCAAACGTCCGCCGGTCGATCGTCGCGGAAACGTCGCATCAAATCCTTTCGGCCGCACACGACGCCGATCGGAAGGCCGCCGGCCACGGTCTTCCCATAGGTGACCATGTCGGCGCGAACCCCGAAATACTGTTGGGCGCCGCCGCGAGCGAGCCGGAAGCCGACGAATACCTCATCGAAAATCAGCACAATCCTGCGCTCGGTGCACACCGCTCGAAGCTTTTGCAGCCAAGTGGCGTAGCCGGCTCGGTCGAACCGTGCACGGCGCCCGCTGTCCACAAGCATGGAGTCCGATGGGGCGCTGATATTCGGATGCAACGCCTGCAAGGGATTGACCAGCACGCAGGCAATGTCATCGCGGCTGCGCAACACGCGCAGCGTGGTGTCGTCCATATCCTTGAGCGTGTAGGTGTCTCGAGCCGGAATCGGATTGCCGACGCCCGGTTGTACGTCACCCCACCAGCCATGATAGGCGCCGCAGAACCGTACCAGATACCTACGCCGCGTGTGGTAGCGCGCGAGCCGCACCGCCTGCATGACCGATTCGGTACCGGACATGTGGAACGAGACCTCATCGAGGCCGGAGATCTCCCGCAGGCGATGGACGTTGTCTGCCGTTATAGGATGATAGGCACCGAGCACGGGCCCGAGACCGCGGACGCGCTCGCTGCCGCGTTCTATGCATTCCTTGTAAAACTCATAGCCGAAGACGTTGACACCATAGGACCCGGTCAGGTCGTACAGGCGATTCCCGTCAAGGTCCGTGGTTGTCGGGCCGGCCGAGGATTCAACAAAGGAGCCGGCATCGAAGTGCTGACGCACGAGGCGACTGAATTGGAACGGCACGCGATAGCGAGACGTGAATTGCAGATCCGCAATCTCGCCTTGAACATTATTGGTGAACCGGGCCGTATTGGCGAAACGCTGCGCATACAGTGCGGCGAGCTTCAGAAATCCAGCGCGACGCACTTCGGCGATGTTCCCGGGGGCATCATCGGCGCTAAAGACCTGGACCTCGTCATACTCGTAGAACGGCACGAGCGTAGAAAGCCAGCGCCCAATGCGCGAGTGCCCCGCCAGCGACCGGTGCTTGGCTCGGGAAAGCTCGATGCGCAATTGCAATCGCCTCGACAGAAGTGCCAGGGCAAGTGCGCCAAGGGCAATCAGGATAATCGGAGTGGTCACAGAATTCCTCTGTGGCAATCGTATTTCAGGTGCATGACACTACAATGAACCTCGGTATTGCAATTGTTAGAATTCTGCAGCAGGAGGACATCAATTTTCTGCTTACCAACCGGATCCCGAGGCTTTGGCTGACGCGGTTCATCGGCTGGTTCAGCCGGATTGAGCGGCGGTGGGTCTGTGAACCGAGCATCGGGGTCTGGCGGATGTTTTCGGATCTTGATCTGCAGGAGGCGAAACAAACCAGATTCAAGAGCCTCCACGATTGCTTCATCCGTGAGCTCAAGGACGGTGCACGGCCGGTGAACGCGGATTCCAGTGTACTGACGAGCCCCTGCGATGCAATTGTTGGAGCAATCGGCCAGGTGGCAGATGAGTCAGTGCTGCAGGCGAAAGGGTTTCCATATCGGCTCATCGACCTTCTCGGTGATGCCGATCTGGTTCGTTACTATGCCAAGGGGTCATATGCGACGCTGCGGCTCACCGCCGGCATGTACCACCGGTTCCACGCGCCGTACGATTGCCGCGTCGAACAAGTGACCTATGTGTCCGGGGATACCTGGAACGTGAACCCAATCGCACTCAAGCGGGTTCACAGTCTATTCTGCAAGAACGAGCGCGCCATCATCCGGTGCCGATTGAATTCCACGGGCCACTTGATCACGCTGGCGCCGATTGCGGCGATTTTAGTGGCCAGCATCCGTCTGCATTTTCTGGACGTGTTGCTGCATCTCAAGTATCGCGGACCCAATGTCATTGCCTGCAATGCGTCGTTACGCAAGGGTCAGGAGATGGGCTGGTTTCAGCACGGCTCTACGATCATCGTGTTCGCACCAGAGGGGCTCTCGTTCTGCGACGGCGTTCGCGATGGATCGGTTATACGCATGGGGCAGCCGCTGTTTAGCGGTGTGGCTCGAGACGCCGGCGCTGTGTCGCCATCCCTGCAGTCCGACCTGTGATAGAAGAGTTACCCATCTGTCCTTAGGGTCATACCCGTATGCAGCTCAGTAAGACCGCTTACTACGCCGACTTCGCAATTTACGCGATAGTGCTGCTCGTATTGATCTCGATTGCCGGCTTGAGCGCAGACTGGGCGGAGCGCCTAAAATGGGTCGCGGCATTTACAACGGGCGGGGCCACTTGGACTTTCCTCGAGTATCTGCTGCACCGTTTCGTGCTGCACCGATTGCCGATCTTCACTGCCATGCACGCCGTTCATCATGCTTCACCCAGAGCGTTCGTTGGTACTCCGACTTGGCTTACCCTCGCAATCCTGTGGCTGGTTTTCTTCCTACCCACATGGTGGGGCTTCTCATTTAATGTGGCGAGCGGACTGATAGCGGGCGTGATGATGGGATTTCTGTGGTACGGCATCTTGCACCATGCCATTCATCACGGTCGACCGCGTGCTCTGGCAGCTCTGGTGTCGACCTGCGCCCATCGCCATCAGCAACATCACTTTTCAGGTCAACCCGGGAACTTTGGTGTCACGATCCCGCTTTGGGACTACCTGTTCGGAACGGTCATTCATGGACGGCGAGTCGACCAGCCCCGGGGTGGGCAGAAAAAAGCGCCAATACGTACGCCAGCCGCTGACAACTAATTGATTTTTAGAGCGCCCCGTTGGGAACTACGCCGCGGCGGCGACCGGCAACGTTCCGGAAACATTCTAGGTTCAGACTCTGACACGTCACCGGACACCAAACGAGGGGCGACATGGCTGCAACGACTCAAGACATGGCTAATCATTCCCCATCGAAACATCCCACGGCCGCCTGCTCAGGCGCAGATGCGCCCGTCGCGCCCGAGCCTCTCCAGGCGGAAGATGCGCTCGAGGCCATCCGGCAAGAACTCGCGGGTCTAATCTAGACCGACGCCGGGCGGGATTGACGGTGACGTGCCCTATTTCACCGCCGCGCGCGAGGCGCTCTACTAACTGTCACAGCGCCGCTCTATCGTTCGGTCGTGGCATCGAATGAAGCATACTCGGTCGCGTGCATCGAGATATTCAGCCGTCTGTGGGCAGAGCTTGATCAATTGTGGGCGCAGGACGCCACCATGCATCTGCAGATTCTCCGACTCGAATTAGCTATCCTGCTTGATGCGTGCGACTCGCCGCGGTGGAAGCTGCTATTGGACGGCGAACAACGTCGGAGTCTCAGGTCTACGTTGGAGGATGTACTTGGCGATCTCGCGGGTGCTGCCCACGCTGCCCCTAGCCTGCCCGTCGAATGGGCGCAGAATCGCTTACTCGACGCGATTCGAGCCACACGCTCAGCGTGCGACGGTGCGTTGGTCGAACAACCGTGGCGCCGCACCGCGTCGTGACCCGTGCTTCGGTCAGCGACCCGTTGGCTCGGACTTTGATCGGCTAAAGCGCCACAGCCGGATCGACGAGGACGTATTGCTCTGCATGGAAGCGTTGCTGCGGCCGGCGTGGGAGTGAGTGAAAAATGATCAGTGGTCAGAAACTCGCGTCACGTGCCCACAACAAGCGGCCCCGCTAGCCGTCATGCACAGACTTATCCACCGAAAATGTGAATAACTCTCGCCGAAGACGGGCTTGCACACCAGCTCATGGGGGCAAGGCTTGCCTCTGGCCGCCATCCGCGTGTCAGACTTTTGTCATCTATCGACGCTTGCTGGCGCCGATCTCGGCCTTGCGATCCTCGCGAACGGCGGCCGGCAACGCCTTTTGCGCGGCTCGAACGGCTTTTTTTGCAGCGCGGGCGGCGTCTTTCATCTGCTTATAGGCTGTCTTTGCTGCCTTCCATTGCAATTTTGCTGCGTGCGCTGCGCGCTTTGCCTCGGTCGCCCGCCGCTGCGCATTTCGCGCCGCCTTGAGAAATGCGCGCCTCGAGGTCGATCTTCCTGGCGCAGGCACGGTCTTTTTCTGTTTCTTCATGATGGGATGTCCAAAATGCGCAATGGACTGCGAGTTTAGTTGACTCTCGGGTGCTGTAGCAAAATTGCTAGCAGCGGTTTTCGATCTCGAAGCCAGCACACTGAGGAAAGTCAGGCACCACCTGATTCCGTTCGTAGCGGTGCTCTTTTTCGCCGCGTTCATCAACCGCGCCAATGTTGGTGTTGCAGCTGCGCAGATGAATCGCGATCTCGGGTTCTCGGCCTATGTCTATGGTCTAGGCGCCGGTATCTTCTTCATTGGTTACTCTCTTTTTGAGGTCCCGAGCAACTTGATCGTGCACAAGATCGGCGGCACTGGAGTCGGTTATAGGGATAGCTAAGAAGGCGAATTCGGCGCTCAGCGAGCCTATAGTATTGTGCCGCGGCTTGCCTTGGCCACTATTCACAAGCGAGGCGACCGCAGCGCATAATCCTTGCCCCATCAACAGTGACAAAAGGCGTCCTTAAGGGTTATGGCTGTCTGGTCGATGACCGCAAAACCTTCCGGATCGAGATCGTCCGCTGGCCGGCCCAAGGCCGGCGTCCAATCGATGAGAATTCTGGCGACCAGGGCGGCGTAGCCGAAGGCCTGTTCGAATTTTGCTGGAAAGGCGAGACGCTGTACGCCCGAAACAATGCCGTCGGCGACAGCTGTCTCTTCGGCTGGCGAGTAAGGATTGTTGTCGGTTGACCTCATCCGTGTGCGTATCGAAGGAGCCGAGCGTCGCTAAAAACACTTGCCGGCGCGCACCCCGCGAACTGCGCGCCTCGATTACCTTGGCGATCGCCAGCAGCTGTTCGGCAAAATTGCTCGTCAATCCAGCAAAATTACCGCTCAAGGTGGCGTCGGTCCTCGTAAGAATCGGATTGAGCGTCGCGCGGCATCGGCACTGCCGTTCGAATAGCCGCTGAGCCCAAAGGAGCCACTGGTTGGAATGACCAGCGCTTGCGAGGCCGCGCCGGTCACGAGCAAGTTGTTGCCGCCGGTCGAGATCATCGGCGCAACGCTGGCATTGACGCTCAAACTCGCCAATTGGTCGGACAGACGTCCACCCCACCCGGTTTCTCAGGAGGACGTATTGGAGATCGACGCCTGCCATTGGTGCTGTTGATCGATATGCGAGAACAGGCTTTCTGGCTTTGCAGTCGTGGTCGATAGATATTGCGCCTTCGTCAGCGGTTGCACGAGCGTACCGACAGCGGCTGGTTCGAGTCCTTCGGAAACGCCCGTTTGGGCGCGCCTTTGGCTCGTGTTCACTTTGCGGAGTCGCTGCGAAATGCCGTCAAGGCGGCGGCGGAAAATACCAACATATTTGCCACAATGACCGGCGATGCGTTTAT
>OCZU010001032.1_pt1 | contig 18719 bp, 15 predicted proteins | sample 1539001 | NCBI WGS metagenome assembly OCZU01 (sample SAMEA3539306, study PRJEB22396) | soil metagenome | biome: tundra; feature: field; material: soil | place: USA | collected 2010-05 | depth 0.15 m | reverse complement strand
CATCCGAGGTGGCCACGCGCCTCGAGACCGAGCGTGCTACCGCCGAAACGGTGAGCAAAGCGCACGCGCAACGACGGGACACGAAGTGACGACGAGGCTGATGGAGATCGCGATCTTGCTTGGCACCTTCATTGTGCTCGGGGACTCGCCCGCGCGTGCACAGCTCGCGCCGCTCCAGCAATCGATGGCCCCGAGCGCTGCGGACAAGTTGGCGAGTCAATCCGCCCAGGCGCAGGGGACCGGGGACCACGAAAAGGCACTTCAGCTTGCTAACGAAGCGATCAGGGCCGACTCGAAAGAACCTGGGGGTCACTACACGCGAGGTGACGCGCTGGCGTCTCTGCATCGGGTGGACGATGCGGTGGAAGCCTTTCGCCAAGCGGAGCAGAGGTTCTCGCAAGCCGATAGCTGGGGAAAGTCAGTCGCTATCTGGGCGCAAGCAAACGCTTTCATGCAGGTGGGCCGCTTTCAGGAGGCCTCTGCAATTTTCGAACGCTATGTATCCCTCCTAGGGAGGGTAGACAAAGACGCGACGATGCTCGCACGCAAGTACGAGGAGTACTGTACGTCCGCCTCGAAACCCCATTGATCATAGCGCCGACAAAGAGGGCACCGGGGTACTTCAGGCCCGTTGTTGAGTCCAGGTTTGTATCCAAAAAGCGCGGATCATCTCCATCATAACGTTACGAACTTATCAATTGCTGCGAGTCAGGATCTGAGTCGGGTCGCGACCGAAGCGGCGACGCGACCGCAGAGACGATGAGCCAAACCCAGGAACGACGAGGAGAAACAAAATGACGATTATGCTGATTAGAATCGCGTCGCTGCTAAGCGCCTTTGCCCTCCTCGGGGGTGCGCAGGCCCATGCCCAGCTCGCCCCCATCAAACAGTCGGTGGCCCCAAGCGCGGCCGACGGCTTGGCAAGTCAATCCATCCAGGCGGAACTGACCGGGAATCACGAGAAAGCTCTACAGCTCGCGAATGACGCGATCAAGGCCGACCCGAAAAATCCCTGGGGTCACTATGACGGAGGCGACGCGCTCGAATCTCTGAAGCGAATCGACGACGCCGTCTCAGCTTTTCGCCAGGCCGAGCAATACTTCTCGGACGCGGACGTCTGGGGAAAATCGGTCGCGATCTGGGGACAGGCCAACGTGTTCCGCCAACTGGGCCGTTGCCAGGACGCTGTTCCGATCTATGAGCGCTACGCCACTTTTGTGGAAAAGCTCGATCCGGATGCGGCTGCGCTCGCACGCACGTACGAGAAATCTTGCGGGCCGTCGTCCAAATCGCACTGACTCAGCATTGACAACCCGCGCAACGCGGGTTTGCAGCAAACACGGCAGCGGCGACGTCGGATAATCGCGTGGGAGGAGGTCGAAGGCTTCCTGGCCAGACTCGCGTGGAAAACCGGTCGCTCCAGAAATGCGGGAGGCCCATCCGAGCCGATGAACTGTTGCGGGTTCTTCACCCCGACGAAGGCGTTGGCTTCCAATCGCTTCGTCGGAAAGATGATCCTGGGTTTCAAATGAAGCGCGGGCCGGCAAGCCGGTCCGACGTCGTCGCTCAGAACGCTACCTTCACCCGCCCCGAGAAGACCTGAACCGGCCCTCTGTCCTGGTTGTAGGCGGGATTGATGATCGGCTGATAGATCGCGGAGGCCCAGATGTGATCGGCGACGTGAACGGTGTAGTAGAACTCGCCCAACATCTCGGGCGCGTAGTTCAATGCTCCGTCCCCGATGATGAAGCCATAGCCCCCGCCTTCGAGATAGCGTCGGTGAGGCGACGACAGGCCGTTCATCACGAAGGCCACGCCGGCCTCATCCTGGTCGCGACGCCAAAGTTCGCCATCCTGGACGAGTCCGACCGCGACGGAGCGATCAATCTCCGTGAACGCCCAGGTCTCCGTCGCGCCGTCGTTCGCGCTCAGCCGTGCGAAGGATCCCAGGCCGTGCGTGAGCTGCTGTTCGAGGGAAAGCGCGATTCCGTATTTGATCCGGCCATCCGTACGCGTCATCGTGATGTCGTTCCCGTAGGCGGCCGGGTTGTCGATCACCTGCTGGTAGCTTCCCATATGAGCTTCATTCAGGAAGACCAGAACGCTCGTCGCGCCCTTGAGCTGCCTGACGGTGTAGCGCGCTTCGTACTCCGCCATGAGGCCGCGGGCCTTGCCTATGTTCCACTCCATGGCTAGCCCATTCGCGGATTTCGGTTCGAGCGCGATGCCTGCCCGCGCCGACCACCAGTCGATCGCGAGGTCCGCGAGCAGTCCCCATGTGTATCCCCGGGTGTCGGCCGGGTAGTCCCACGCGCCCGAGGCGAACATGGCCCAGTTGAAGAAGCGTTGCGTAGGATCGTGGGCGTAGCGATTTCCATCGAATACGTCCGTCACCGAAAGCCGTCCGACGGTGATCGCGAGCACGTCGCGATCTCGGATGCCCGCGAGCTCGTTGGGCCCGGCTTCGTTGGTGACTTTCCCTCCGCCGAGGTCGAAGGTCTGGCTGATCGCGAGGCGCGCCAGGTAGACCGCCGGGGCCGGATCTCCTACGCGATAGACGATGCCGCTTGGGAAGGCGGCCACCCCGAGGGTTCTGCTGAGCCCTCTGCCACCGCTCATCTCCGGATTGAAAAGGAGCTCTGATCCCGGCCAAAGTCGGAAGTCGGCGTAAATCGTCGAGACGAACGCGGTCGCGGATTCCGCATCGGGACTAAGACTATTTTGACCCGAGTAGGCCGCTGGGAACGAGGGGTGATATTGCGTGGCCGCAGTCGACTGGAAGTGAAAGCTATAGCGCTCTTCCTCTCCCTGGGAAGGGTTGGCCGGCCGTGTTGGCTTATCCTCTGAAGGTTCGTCGCGAGGGCCGTGTGCTTGCGCCATCGTGACCTTCAGGGTCATCACTGCCATCAGTAATAGACGGGGTAGCCCGCGTAAGTGACGGCGGGCGATCCAGTCGCCCTGCCAGGATCCTGCGCGCATGAGCAGGACTTATAGCGGTTACCCTTCAAGAAGGGGAATTGAATCGAGTACGCTAGCCAGGTGGACCCCTCCACGCTCAGGTTGATTCTGCTGATGTGGATGTCGACGGTGCCGGCCAGCCCTGGATCGAAAGCGGTCCCGGTCGGCCCGACTCAACTCGAGCGGATGTATCTCGAGGGGATGAAGCGTCTAACGAACGCCGACCATTCCGATGACGCGGAGGGGATCAAACTGCTGTCGGCGGCTGCCGCCGGAGGCCTTCCTGACGCGCAGTACAACCTTGCGGTCTCGTACGAGCGCGGGAACGGCGTCGAGCGGGACCCTCTCAAAGAGGTCGAGTGGCTAGGAAAGGCGGCCGGTCAGGGACACGTGGACGCCGAGTACAAGTTGGCGAGCTGCTACCGAACGGGCACGGGCATTGGCGCCGATCCAGCGAAGGCCTTCTACTGGTACCGGAGGGCGGCGGAGCACGGCGATGCGGAGGCCCAGAACAATGTCGCGGCGGCCTATGTCCATGGGGACGGCACCGGCAAGAGTGTGTCGGACGCGGCACGCTGGTATGAGCGCGCGGCCGCCAACGGCTACGCCCGCGCCAGAGTTAGCCTGATCTTCCTTTTTCTAGGTCAGACGGGCCCGGACTATGTGAGTGCCGAGCAGTGGCTCATCCTCGCTCTGGCCGTTCGGGAGTCCTTGCCTCCAGCAATGCAACAGCAGTTGGACGGACTGCAGGACAGCATCGAAGGCCGACTCACTTTTGCGGACAAGAAGAGGGCGAATGACCTGGCGTCGGATTGGTCGCGAGCCCACCCAGGCGCGGGCTCGCGACCGGCTGCGACGAGCCCGACGCGGTAGTCTACGGCTGGGGTTGGCTACCTCTGCGCTTCGACAAAGCCCTGACACGCTAGAGCTCCCGAGGGGTCATGGTGCGCATCAGCGAGGCCCCGTGGCCCCGCCCCTCCCGGGATCGAAATGCGTGACTACTCTCTTCCTCAGGAGGTGGGCGATGAAGGTCAAGCACATTGGGGTCATGGTGGCGTTGCTCGCGGTCGGATCGGTTGCCCGAGCTGCTGATCTACCTCAGCCGCCCAAGAACGTTAATGTCGAGCCCACCACACCCAAGGCGGCGGCGCTCACAAGCCGAGCCGCCAGCGCAGAGATGACCGGCAATCCGCAGGCCGCACTGAAGCTGGCCGAGCGAGCCATCGTGGCGAACCCGCGCGATCCCTGGGCCTACTACGACAAGGCGATGGCATTGGCGCAGGTTGGACAATTGGACAGGGCGCTCGATTCCTTCGGGGCGGCTGAGCAACGGTATTCAGCAACCGATCGCTGGGGAAAGTCTGTCGCAATCTACGGTCGCGCCCACGCGCTCAGCGAAGTCGGTCGATGTGACGAGGCGCGGAAGGCTTTCAGAGCGTACGCGTCGTTGATCCGGGAGCAGGACCCGAAGTCAGCCGATATGGCGATGAAATACGCGGTCGACTGCCGGGCGCCTATTGGGCCGCCGGTTGCGGCGCACCGCTAAGATGACCGAGAAGGCTCAAATTCTCTGGGAATGCTGAGCATCTCGGATCACTCTACCGGTAACGGCGACTCTGCGATGGCGGCATCTCGTGCGCTTTCGGCGGCTGTCTGCTTTGTCCAGCGGCGTTCGCCGGAGTGCGCGAGCACCAGGAGTGCTGGCTGCAGGAGCCGGGGCAGGACGGCAAGAATGAGCGCGCCGCCGATCACCACGATGGCGAGCGGCTTCTGCGTGTCGGCGCCGATGCCGTGGGACAGCGCTGCGGGGGTCAGCCCCAGCATCGCGACGAAGGTGGTCATTAGCACGGGGCGCAGGCGCCGTTCGGCAGCGTGGCGCGCCCCTTCCTCCAGGCCCATTCCTTCTTCCCAGAGACGTTGCGCGTAGGTGACCACGATGAGGGCGTCCTGGACCGAGATGCCGAAGATCGAGATGAAACCCATCGCGGCCGAGATCGAGAAGTTGGTGCGGGTGATGAGCAGGGCCAAAATCCCGCCGGTGCAGGCGACGGGGATCCCGCCGAGAACGATGAGCATGTCCTTCCAGTCCTTCACCGACGAGTAGACCAGCATCGCGATCACCAGCAGGGTGATCGGAATGATCAAGACCAGGCGTCCGGTGGCCTCGTTGAGCTGGTTGATTTCGCCGGCCCATTCCAGATGGGTGTCGTAGGGCAGCTTGACCTTCTCGGCAATCTTCTCCTGCGCTTCAGCTATCGTCGACGCCAGATCACGCCCGCGCACCGAGAACTTCACTGGGGCGTAGCGGCGATTGTCTTCACGGTAGATGAGCGAAGGTCCCTCTTCCTCGACGATCTGGGCGAGCTGCCCGAGCGGTACCTGCGCCCCGTCGGGAGTCGCCACCAGGATTTCGCGAATCACGCGCAGGTCACTCCGGTAGGCCGGAGCCCAGCGCACGGTGAGGTCGAATTTCTTCTCCCCCTCGTATACCTGGGTGACAGCCTGGCCGCCGATCGCCGCTTGGACGACGGCTTCCACGTCGCCCACATTGAGGCCGTAGCGCCCGCACTGGACGCGATCGGGGGTGATGCGGACGTTCGGCTGACCGAGCGATGGGAAGAGGCCAAGGTCCTCAACCCCCTTGACCTCGGCCATGACGTCGACGATCTCGTTGGCCTTGGCCTCGTTGATCCGCAGATCGGGGCCTACCACCTTTACCGTGTTCTCACCCTTGACGCCCGAGAGGGCCTCTTCAACGTTATCGGAGATCATCTGCGAGAAATTGAAGATCACGCCAGGAAACGCCTGCTGCAGCTCTTGCGACAGCTCTTGGGTCATCGACGCTTTGGTCACGCCGCGCGGCCAGTCGTCGGCCGGCGCCAGCGGCGCGAACAGCTCGATGTTGTAGAAGCCGGAGACGTCGGTGCCGTCGTCTGGACGGCCGAGTTGCGAGACGACTGTGGTGATCTCGAGGTGCTTCCGGTGCTGCATGTCGCAGCTGTCGGCGGAGACGCAGCCTAAGATCACGGCCCTCATCCGGCCCACGTACTTGGCCGACTGTTCGAGCGAGATCGACATCGGCAGCGTCGCCCGAATCCAGAAGTTGCCCTCTTCGAGCTTCGGCATGAACTCGCGCCCGAGCGTCGTCGCCGCAGCCAAACTGACGACAACCACCACGGCGCCGATCGCGACCGAGGTGCGTTTTCGGCGCAAGGAGAACGCGAAGAGCGGCATGTAGAAGCGCTTCAGCGTGCGCATGAGCCAGTTGTCGTGCTCGTGATCGCCGACCGCGCCAACCTTGAGGCCCCGCTCCGCGAGCACGGGCGTCAGGGTCAGCGCCAGGAGCACCGCGCCGCCGATCGCGAACGCGTAGGTGTGGGCCATGGGCGAGAAGATGACGCCGGAGACCCCCGTCAGCGTGAAGAGCGGGATGAACGCCACGCCGATCACCAGCGTCGACGAGAACATCGGCGGCCCCACCTCGCCGGCCGCAGCCAGAATGCGCTCGATGCTGTTGCGTTTGCTGGCCGTAGAGAGGTGCCGAAAGATGTTTTCCATCATGATGACCGTCGAATCGACCACGATGCCGAAGTCGACGGCGCCCAGCGAAATCAGGTTGGCCGGCGTCCCGGTGCCGACCATGCCGATGAACGCAATCATCAATGCCAGCGGTATGTTCAGCGCCGTGATGAGCGCGGCCTTGCCGTGGCCGAGAAACAGCCATAACACCAGCGCCACCAGCACCATCCCGATGAGCAGGTTCTCGATCACGGTGTGGGTCGTCAGCTTCACCAGGCTGGCGCGGTCGTAGTAGGTCTCGGTGTGCACGCCGGGCGGCAAGATGTGGAGCGTCGCGATCTGGTCGACCTTGTCGTGCACATTCGCGAGGGTCTTCAGTGAATCGCCTCCGTAGCGCATGAGAACGGTCCCCTGCACGACGTCGGCCTCCAGATCTTTTCCGACGATTCCCAGTCGCGGCGCGTGCCCTATCGAAACGTCGGCGACATCCCGCACACGCACGGGTGTCCCTTTCTGCTCGGTGATCACCACCTCTCGGATGTCGGCCAATGAGCGGAAGAGCCCAATGCCGCGAACGTTGTACGACTGTTCGCCGAGGGTCAGCCGCTGCCCGCCTACGTTCTGGTTGGCGTTCGACAGCGCGCTGACCAGCTGAGCCAGCGTCAGCCCGTGCCCCTTGAGACGGTAGGGGTCAACCTCGACGTGGTACTCCTTGGTGTAGCCGCCGTATCCGACCACGTCGATGACGCCCGACGCCTGGCGGAATTGCCGCTCCAGCGTCCAATCCTCGATGGTCTTGAGATCGGTCAGCGAGTAGCCATCGCCGCGAACGACGTAGCGGTAGATCTCGCCGATTGCGCTCCAGGGCGAGAGCTGCGGCGAAAGCCCGGGCGGGAGCGCCACGAAGTTGAGTCGGTTCAGGACCCGTTGCTCGGCGAGGTGGTAGTCGGCTGTCCATGTGAAGTAGCATTTGACGTCCGACAGTCCGAAGAGCGACTGCGACCGGATGTGGTCGAGGTCGATCATCCCGTTGAGTCCGTTTTCCAGCGGGATGGTGACGTAGCGCTCGACCTCTTCGGCGCTCCAGCCGTTCGGCTGGGTGATGATCTCGATCATCGGTGGGACGGGATTCGGATAGGCCTCGATGTCGAGCTGCTTGTAGCAGTAGAGACCCAACGCCAGTAGCCCGAGGGAGATGATCAGGACGATGGCCGGCATTCGCAGGACGAAGCGGACGATGCGTTGAATCATGGCTAGAGCATCCCGGACAGGAGGATGGCGCCCGCGGTCACGACCCGATCGCCTGGAGCCAAGCCGCGGACAATCGGCACGTAGTCCGCTCCCTGGTCTTCGTTGATCGCGACGATTCGGCGCGCGAACCTGATGCGACCGTCGGGCGTCGAGCCGATCTCGACGAACACCACCGTCTGGTCGGCGAGGCGCAATACTGCCGTTCGCGGCAATGCCGGCGCCGAGGAGCCTGGCATGGCGATGCTGACCGTCGCGTACATCTCCGGCTTGAGCTCGCGGTGGGGGTTGGGAATGGAGCAGCGGACCCGCGCGGTGCGGGTGGTCGGGTCGAGCGTGCCGGCAATCCAGTCGACCTTGCCGCTGAATGTCTCGTCGGGGTAGGCGATGGCTTTCAGGCTGACGCTCGCGCCTTGATGCACACGCGCCAGATCCATTTCGAAGACGTCTGCGAAGACCCAGACCTGATCCAACTCGCCGATCGTGAAGAGCTCGACGGCCGCGCCGCCGGAGTACTGGCCCAGCACTTCGGCGCCGGGGTTGATGTTGCGGGCGATCACCTCGCCTTCGATCGGCGCGCGCAGGGTGAACTCTTGCGTGACCGCGTCCGCGCCGCCCCCGCGGAACAGACGCGCCTTCTGGCGCGCGCGCTCCATCTCCGCCTTCGCCTTGCCGTAGGTGTCCTGCGCCGCTTCGAAGTCCTTCTGGGATCCTGCGTGCGCGTTGTAGAGCTCCTTCTGGCGTTGGAAGTCGTGCTGGGCCGCGATCAGGTCGGCCTGTCCTTTGTCGAGATCGGCGAAGGCGTTACCGACGTCGGGCGACTGGATGGCGACCAGGGGACTGCCCTTCTTCACGCGCGCCCCCGGGTCCGCCAAGATGCGGGAGACGCGGCCCGTCACCGGCGAGAAAACGTGCGCCACGCGGAGATCGTCGAAGGCGACCTTCCCGCTGGTCACGATTTGGTTGCCGACGGTACGCAGCGCGACCGGCTCTATCTGGACCTTGGCGTCCTGAATTTGCTGCGGCGTCAGCCAGACCTCATCCTGGAGCGGTGGCGGGAGAGCGTTGCTCTGCACCTGTCCGCTCCGGCATCCGGCGACGGCGACGAAGGCGAGAGCGCGCAGATGCACACGCGAGGCTAAGGCAAGACCCGTACCGCGCTGAAACTCCCGACAGATCGGAGCCGCCGGTCTTGAACGTGACCGAGGGCCCCAAGTTTCTTGTATGTGTCCTCAAAGTTTCCTGTATGTCAGCCCGGAATCGGCTTGTGAGTGGCTACGGGACGCGTCCGTAGCTGCCGGCACGCAGCGCCAATTCCATCGGTCGTTGCCCCCCGTTCAAGCGAAACGCGAAGCCCGCGAGGCCGTCACCAGAAACTGAAACGGCAGCGGCAGCGCACCCGCTCCCGTCACCTTCTCACGCCCCATGGATCGCCTTGTACGCCCCAAGATCTCGTTCGTAAAGCTCTTCTTCCGCCCTCACGAACGCCGCGATTCCTCGACGGTCTTCCTCGATCCTCTCTTGGCACCAGACGAGGTCGCCCACCGGGCAATCGCTCGCATCGAGCACGCGCCAGCGATGGGAACCGGAGGCCCACGCTGTCTATGGGCTTGATGCCGACGGTCAGATCAACCGCGTGAAGCCTCTCCTAGTGGCCATCGATGGCCAACGTCTGTTCAGTTCACAACGACACGCTCCGAGGGCCGCGTGGGCCGACACATGAGCACCACGTCGAGCCTGCCGCCGATCCAGGATCGGCCTGCGTACCTCCCGCCCGGCGCCCGGATGACCGGTTGGCGAAGGACAGAGGGGGAATCGTGCGCCGGATGGGTATTTGCTCCCCACAGCCGTCACGCGGGATAATCCGGTCGACGATAGACGGTCCTATCCCGGCTCTTGAACTGGGAATGGCCATCATCCCGCTCTTTCCATCGGCGTTTCTATTTTGGTGACCTACTTCCGTTTAAGGCACGATTCCTTCCTGTCGAAGCCAACCTCGCAAGGATAGAATTCCGGACGCCTCGAGCGTTCTCGGTTTCCGCATGCGTCTTCCATGCGATTTCTTCTGACCATTTCCGTGTTCGCGAGCACGCTCGGGCTTTCCGGATCTGGCTCAGCTCAGGCGGGGACTGTCGCCGATCAGGTTACAGTGGGGAGCACCACCGGCTCGCCCAGCTCGCCGCGAACGGGTTTCCTGTCAGACAGGCTCTTGGGAATGAACGTGGTGAGCAACGCGGTCAACGTGACCTACGATGCAGCTGTGACGAGTGACTCAGGTGCGCCAGCGGCGGCCGGCTCTCCGTTCCGAGATCGCGGCGGAACGATCTTCCGGGGCTCTCTGGGTCTGGACTGGCAGATCTCGTCGAAATGGGCGGTGCTTGCGGCAGCGATCGGATCACCACCGAGCACAACCAACACGTCTACGACGATCCCGTTTCAGGACGCCAACGGCGTGACTACGCCGTTGGCGGGTGATCTGCGCATCCGTGCCGCTTCGGTCGGGGGCGAGCTGTCAGCGGAGTACGACACCGTCGACGCCTTGGCAGTAGAGTTCATCTTCTCAGCGACCGGAGGGCTGCTCGCATACGCGACGACCCAGAAACTCGTGAAGCTGCAACTGGCCGACAACACCACGGTATCAGCCGCGACGCTCCAGCAGCAGTGCCAGACGAGCGGGTGCAGTCCGGAGCTTCAAACTGCGCTGGCAGCACAATCGCCAAGTGTGGTTCAGGGCTATGCCATCTTCGATATGACGGCTGTCATCCGCCGCACCGATATCGGCGTCGCCACCACGGGCTACGGATACTCGAGCGATCCTTCTCAGCTTGGCTTTTTCGGCGTCGCCTCGTTCGGACGAGGGCCCACGACCGGTGACGGAACCCCTTTTGCTCCGCTGCGTCTCGCAGTGAGACCGCACGTGTTGCTCAGAGCGGGTCGCCTGCGCCTGGGCGTCTCGGGGGAGTACGACCGCTACGTCGATGGGCTGGGCTCGAGTCTCGTGGTCACCGCCAAGCCTGCCTATGACGTGACATCAACCGTTCGGGCGTGGGTGACGCTTGGCCTGCAGCTGGACGACGCTCAAGGCGCGACCTCGCGCACGCTATTCGGCGCCGTCGGTGTCAGATGGACCTACTGATGGCACCGCGCGATGGCGCACCGCGCGAGAAATCGAAGGCGCACAGGATTTCAGCGAAGGTTGCGCTGCGACGATCGACAGAAGGAGGTTCCCCGAGGCGCGACGCCAGCCGGGGGCAGACGCAACACCCAATCGGGAAAGGGAACCAGCGATGAAGACCACGAAGAGCCCCCTGTCAATGTTGGCCGCAGTCGCCTTCTGGACGACGACCGCTTTCGCGCAAACGACGACGTCCGCCCCGACGACGAAGCCAGCGGGCGGATCCACGGATCTGCGCGCCGACAAGGCGGACATCAAGGCAGACAAGGCCGACATCAAAGCGGATAAGGCCGATCACAAAGCAGATCGTGCGGCCGTCAAGCAGGACGAGGCCAAGCTGACCGCGGACAGGACCGCCGGGAACGCCGATGCGGTCAAAGCTGACCGTTCTCAGCTCAAGGTCGATCGCACGAAGGCCAAGGCCGACAAGGCGGACATCATCGCCGACCGCCAAGATACGCGGGCGGACCGCGCGGAGCGCCGCGCAGACCGTGCGGAACGCCGTGCCGACCGTTCACACCGACATCAGAACTAGCGGAACACCGTCGCCTTGGCTGACGGCGGGAAAGGGAGCGCGCTGCGGGGACACGAGTCTACGGACGCGGAGCTCCTGGCCTCCTGTGCGGGCGGCCAGGCCGAGGCCCTAGGCGTGCTTTTCGACCGCCACCAGCGGGCCGTGTTTCGCTTCGTCGCGCGCCTCTCGGGCACCGACCAACGCGATCTCGACGATCTCACGCAGCTGACCTTCATCCGGGTCGGTCAGTCAGCCGGCTCATTCTCCGGGCGCTCGTCGGTTCGCAGTTGGATCTTCGCGATCGCTAGCCACGTCGTTCGCGATCACATTCGCGCTGAGGTTCGCCGTCGCAGCCTGGTTCAGTCAGCGGCGAACTCTCCCCGAGATGAGACCGAGCGACCCGACCACACCTTTGAAGGGCGCCAGGCGTTGGCCATTTTCGGCAGCGCGCTCGCGGCGCTGTCTCACGATCTGCGGCTGACCTTCGTCATGTGCGAGATAGAGGACATGCCGGGAAAGGACGTGGCGTTGGCATTGGGGATCCCCGAAGGAACTCTGTGGCGTCGCTTGCACGAGGCGCGTCGCATCCTCATGGCTGCCATTCAAGAGCCCTTACCGGGAAGCAAGCGAGAGGCTCATGAACACTCCTGAGAACCCGTGTCCGAGGCATCCCGACGTCGCGGCCACAGCCGCTCTCGCGTCCGAAGGACCGCCTCGGGCGAGCGTTGACTGCGCCGCCTGCATTGATGTCTGGAACCGGGTGAAGGGCCTGCGAGATCTGGGTCAGCAACAGAGCTGGGACGACCCTGACGCAGAACGCGTGAGTCAAATGCGGGAAGCCATCATCGATGCTCTGCGAGTCGCACCGGCCAGTCATAGACTGGCGCCCAGACAATGGACGACGGCGCTTCGCCATTGGGGCCTTCGGGCCGTCGCGGCTGCATCTGTCGCCTCGATAGCCGCTCTCGTTGTCACTCGCTATCAGCATCGCGTCCAGACTGGTGCGCCTTTCGTGCCCGCCTCTCTAGCGATCATCCGGGCACGAGGGTCCGCCCATTTCCAACAAGTACGGAGGCCGCCAGATGAGGAGGTCCACGTGACCGACGGCAAGGTTCACGTCGCGGTGGTTCATCTCGATCACGATCAACGCTTTCGCATCGTCACCGCCGACGCGACGGTCGAGGTCCGCGGAACTGAGTTCGACGTCGAGGTGATGGACGATCGTCTCCGCTCCGTCGACGTTAGTAGGGGCAAGGTCGAGGTGCGGGTCCCGGAGCACGACACCGTGAGTCTGACGCCTGGCCTGCATTGGGAGACCGAGAGAACAAGAGCAGCGCAGCTGTCGCCACCTCCCGCGCCTCCTCCCCCCGAGCCGATCGGTTCAGTACCGGAGATCCCGAGTAACCGACGGCCGCACCAACACCCTGAGCCAGCCGAACCGCGCAATATCCTGTCCCCACCTCCCGCTCTCGAAGCGTCGAGCGCACCGCCTGCGCGCATCGAGAGCCCGATCCCGGTGGGCGGAGCCCGCCCCGCTGCTTCCGTCATCGAGGTTCCCTCACGCGCAGGACAGCCGTCACCTCCGGCGCCAGTTCTCGCACCGAGCGTCCAAGACGTCGCCAATGTTGCTTCTGCTCGGACCGAGCAGAAGCAGAACAGGCAAGACGAGCGTCTCGACCGTCGGCAGGAGCGCCGCGAGGAACGACGCGAACTTCGCGAAGAGCGGCTGCAGCATCGGCGCTGATAGGTCAGCCCATCGCAAGCACGTCGCACCCCTAACAGGGTGCGGAAAAATCGGTCTAAGAGCGTCGACACCCGTGCCGTTGTCGGTACGTACCTCATGGAACGCCACCGTCGGGAACACTGGATAAGATCCGGGCCCACTACGGAGTATTTGCGCCCCACACGTCCTTTTCGGCACCGGCGCTTGGTGCCTAGCCTCCGCTCCGGAATGGTCAAGGCGCTGCGCGCCTCCTTCGCTGCGCTTCGGCCCTTCGGGTGACAATTCCTCCGGTCCGGCTCGGAGTTGCATGTATGGCGGGCAGCGGGAGCTGCCCGCCGAGCCAACCGAGCTCGCCGAACTCGCGCGCGCCAGCGATCGTGATGATCGAGAACAGGCGCTTTTGGATAATCGTTTACAGGCCGAGCGGGTCTCGCCCAAGAGAAGTCCCGTAGAGGATGCCCGGCGGGAGATCACTCGCTACAGGGCAAGATCGCCCGCGAATAGGGCAGCAGCATGGAAGCAGGCGTCGATCTCCATGAGGGGTACGCACGAGGTTGCCCCGAAAGGCCTTCGATGTTGCTATGGCTGTCTTCCCATCAAGGAGAGCCCGCCATCACGAAGCAAACTGTCCCGTTGTTCGGAGGAGTTGCATCTTTGGTCGTCACCGTACTCGTCGCGGGCTGCGGAGGCGCAGCCACCCGGTCCTGCGTGCCGGGAGCGAGCGCCGTTTGCGGATGCAGCGACGGGACGACGGGGGCCCAGATATGCAACGCAGACGGGTCGGGATACGCCGTTTGTGTCTGTAGTGGTGTCACGGGAATGGCAGGGACAGGCGGAGGAGGTGGGACGGTCAGTTCGGGGGGAGGCGGGGGAGGTGGTCGCGGTGGATCTCCCGGCGCCGCGGGCGGCATCTCGGGATCGGGCGGCGCGACAGGCGGCGGAGGCGGGACGGCCGGCTCAGGAGCAGGCGGGAGAGGTGGACGCGGCGGATCGGCCGGCGCCTCAGGCGGCATCTCGGGATCGGGCGGCGCGACAGGCGGCGGAGGCGGGACGGCCGGCTCAGGAGCAGGCGGGAGAGGTGGACGCGGCGGATCGGCCGGCGCCTCAGGCGGCATCTCGGGATCGGGCGGCGCGACAGGCGGCGGAGGCGGGACGGCCGGCTCAGGAGCAGGCGGGAGAGGTGGACGCGGCGGATCGGCCGGCGCCTCAGGCGGCATCTCGGGATCGGGCGGCGCGACAGGCGGCGGAGGCGGGACGGCCGGCTCAGGAGCAGGCGGGGGAGGTGGGCGCGGCGGATCGGCTGCCGCCGCAGGCGGCGTCTCGGGATCGGGCGGCGCGGCGGGCGCTAGTGGGACGGCCGGGGAAGAGCCTGTCCGAAAGTCTGTGTAACCGGGCCTGAACGGCCGAAGATGGGACCCGCCGGCGAGGAGGGATTCCATGGCGATACGCGACGATTTGTTGAAAGAGCTGCTGGCCGAGTACAAGAAGCCCGAAGATCTATTGGGCCCGAACGGGCTGCTTAAACAGCTCACGGGCGCCCTGGTCGAGAAGGCGCTGCAAGCCGAGATGACCGAGCATCTCGGCTACGAAAAGCACGCTCCGGCCGGCCGGGGCTCGGGGAATTCGCGAAATGGTGCGAGCGAGAAGACGCTGAAGACCGAGGGCGGCGAGGTCGCGATCGAGGTTCCGCGCGATCGGAACTCGACCTTCGAACCGCAGCTGGTGAAGAAGCATCAGACGCATTTCGACGGCTTCGACGACAAGATCATCTCAATGTACGCGCGCGGGATGACGGTCCGCGAGATCCAGGGACACCTGAAGGAGTTGTACGGCACCGAGGTGTCGCCCGATCTGATCTCGCGCGTGACCGACGCTGTGCTCGACGAGGTGAAGGGTTGGCAGAACCGACCGCTGGATGCGGTATGGCCGATCGTCTACCTGGACGCGCTGGTGGTGAAGATCCGCGACCAAGGGACGGTGACCAACAAGTCGGCCTACCTGGCGGTGGGCGTGAATATCCAGGGGACGAAGGAAGTCCTCGGCCTTTGGCTCGAGAGCAACGAGGGCGCGAAGTTCTGGCTGAAGATCATGACGGAGCTCAAGAACCGCGGCGTCGCCGACATGCTCCTGGTCTGCTGCGACGGCCTCAAGGGCTTTCCCGAGGCGATCGAGGCCGCCTTCCCTCGGTCGACGGTGCAAACCTGCATCGTTCACATGATCCGAAACTCGATCCGATTCGTCGCTTGGGCCGACCGAAAACCCGTCGTGAACGCTTTGAAGCCGATCTATTCGGCGGACACCGAGGCGGCGGCGGAGGCGGCGCTGACAGCCTTCGAGCGGGGCCTTGGTCAGCGCTATCCGATGATCGGTAAATCCTGGCGGTCCAACTGGCAGCGGGTGATCCCATTTCTGGCGTTCCCGCGCGACATCCGGAAAGCGATCTACACGACGAACGCGATCGAATCGCTGAACTTCCAGCTCCGGAAGATCATCAAGACGCGCGGGCATTTTCCGTCGGACGATGCCGCCTTCAAATTGCTGTACCTGGCGCTATCGAGAGCCCAGGAGAAATGGACTATGCCGATCAGAAACTGGAAGAACGCACTCAACCAATTTGCGGTACATTTCGAAGGTCGGTTGCCCGTCTGAGGCCAAAAGGCCCGGTTACACAGAACTCAGGACAGGGCCCCGGGGAAGGGGGCACGACTACGGCTCAGGACGGCGGTAGCGACGCTGCGTGCCAAACGTCCATCTTCAAGCTCGTACCTCAGGTCCCGACGGTCTATCTGCTCGTCGATCGATCAGCCAGCATGTTCCATTGCCTATCGGGCAACACGGGCGATGTCGTCTGCGCCGACATGACCAACACCGCTTGGTTCACTTCCAAGATGGCGATCGAGTCCGTGATGGCCCAGCTCGACTCACAGGTGCGCTTCGGCTTTACCACCATTTACGGCACGAGCCCCGCGGGCGGCGGGATGTGTTCGTCGCTCCAAGGGACGCTCACCGACAACATCGCGCCGGTGCCGAACAATGCTGCCACCATCGCGTCGCTTTATGACGGCTTGCCCTTCCCGCCCAATAGCACCCAGCTCGGGGTCAAGTTCGAGGCTCCGGCCAGCGAGTCGATGGGCAACGTTGCTCGGGTGCTCCTCGCCGATACCGATCCAGGCAGGAAATACGTTCTGTTCATCACGGACGGGCAGCCGGACTATTGCGACGACTCAAACTCTTTGTGTGCGCCGGACTCGGTGATCTGGAAGTTGCAGACCGCCTACGCGGCGGGCATCCCCACGATTGTGTTCGGCGTTCAGACTGCGCTCTTCGACCTGGCGCCGGGCGTGTTGCAGGCGTACGCGAACGCTGGTGCGGGCGAACCGACGAACGCGCCGGTAAAGACGGGCGGGAGCACCTTCGACTTCTACGACCAGTGCGACGGTGTAGCCGGGTGGGCCGCAGACCTAACCGCGTCGGGTAAGCCGAGCGCGCGCGGGACGACGCTCGGCAACTACTCGCCGACAATGGGAGCGACGACGCCTTACACGCCGAGCGCTTCCAGCGAAAGCAAACTCGTTTCGCAGCTCAAGGCGCTCACCTGTTCTTACTCCATCCCACCAGCGATGACCGGCAGCATCGATTTCGGAAAGGTCAACGTGCAGCTCACGAGCGGCGTGGGCACAGTTGCCACAATTGGCTACAGAACCTCCGCAGACGGCTGCAGTGGCGGCGGTTGGTACTACGATGTCGCTCCCTCCGCGGGAACGCCGACCCAGATCGTCCTCTGTCCCTCGACGTGCTCGAACTTCCAGGTGGATACGAGCGGCCAAGCCCAGATCGTGTTCGGTTGTACGACTATCCAGTCGGCGGCGCTGCAAGCATCGCTGCAATCCGGTGACCAATGGAGAACGGCGACGGGATCGGTTACGTACTTAGGCGGCAGAAGGAACCACACCACGTCTTCGCGCAGGCGGCGCGGCCGAGCTGCCGATCGTGAACCTCAGAGCGACGGGGCATGGGCAAGGTGCTCCACGTGTATTGCTCATGCCAGGGCCGACGCGCTGCCAATTGAGTGACGGCCAACTCGCCCTCTCAACCTTTCTGCTCAAGACCCGTCGTGGCTACTTCATTCATCCGTCGGAATCGCCAGGGATCACGCGGCCCTTCGGTAGTCGTGATGGAGACCGCCGAGCACTGGAATCGCGATGACCTTGCCGGCGTGGTTGTCGTTCACGGGCCCATCTGGAGACGCCGGTCGATTTCCGCGGCCGGGCGGTCGCGGAAATCGCGAGGCATCAGAGGAGCCAACCTCATACCGCGTCTCGATTTTGAATTCTGCGGCGCCCGCGTCCAGCGCGGGCCGAACGCGGCGCTTTCTCGTCGGCGCTTCCAGCCACACGACGTGGCTCGACTGAACAAGCCTCCATTGGCTCCGACTCTCCGTCCGCCAGATTGATGCGACTATCCTCAGGTAGTTCGGAATGACTGATGCGACGACACGGTTTGCCGGTCGATCCTAATCTCTGCTTGGACCACTTGGCGATGATGCACCGTAAGCGCTGCACGGACCGCACGTACGACGGCGACACGCCGGGTGCGGGGGTTGCACCGGGGCTACTCCGTCGCGGGGCGAGCAGGCGCGGGCGACGCGGCTTCGGCCGGAATCTCGAACGCAGAGAGAGGAGCCGACAGCTCTTCGGGTCTGGAGTTGCGCCAACGCAGGGGCCGCGTCCGCTCGGATAACCGTCCGTCGCCCGAAGTACGATACGCTTGCGTTCATGCCGCGCGCCATGCTCGGATTCTGCCTTCTTATTGCATGTGCCGCCGAGCGGGACACGCTCAACGCCCGCAACCCAGGCGATCGCTGTCTCGACACCTGTCCAGAAGGAATGATTTGCACCGGGACTTCTCACTACCGTGCGCCCAAGAGAACCTTCCCCGGCCAGTGCGAGCTGCTCGCCGGGCGTTGTGCAACCGACGCCGACTGCCGCCGCTCGGCACGCTGTGTGCGGTCAACCGACGCCATCGGCCTGTGCGCCGAAGCGCCCCAGCTATAGCCTGGGTCATCAGGCGAGAGGCTCGTTTGCCCGGGTGTGCCTCGCCAGGAGGTCATCCGCCCCTACCGCGACGACCCCCGCCGTCTCGCAGGTTCTGGTGATCGGATGCTTCGGTGCGCTCGCGTGCCGGGTCGCTCTGGTTGGCGCGATGGCCACACCTACAGCGCGATCGGGACGCGCTTGTTCTTCTTCACTGCCACGCACTCCAGTTCGTAGCCGAGCGCTTCGAGGTAGCGGCGAAGAGTATCGACGTGGGGGTTCCCGCGGTGTTCGGTGCGCGAGACCTGCGTCTGCGCGACCTCCACCCGCCGGGCCAGCTCTTCCTGGGTGACCCCCTCGGCCTCGCGCAGCTCCCGCAAGCGGATGGCGACGGTCTCCTCTTCGACCAAGCGGTCGGATGCGGCGATCCGCTCTGGGGACATTTCTTTGTCTTTGATGTCGTTCCACTTGTGAGTTTTCATTTTTCCTATCTTGCTCTGTTCAGATCGGAAGAGCGTCGTGTAGGGAAAGAGTGTAGATCTCGGTGGT
>OCZU010001031.1_pt1 | contig 18720 bp, 13 predicted proteins | sample 1539001 | NCBI WGS metagenome assembly OCZU01 (sample SAMEA3539306, study PRJEB22396) | soil metagenome | biome: tundra; feature: field; material: soil | place: USA | collected 2010-05 | depth 0.15 m | reverse complement strand
ACCGGCTTTCGTCGCATTTGGTTAGTACAGCCGACCAAATATCCGCCAGGTTGGGTTACCGACGCGATGATGAGGCAGGACGATGATTAGCCGCTTGGCGCCGAGACGTCACTGGAACTCGTCAGAGAAGTGGGAAACACGATTTACGCACCAGATGCGTCTTGATCTAGGGTGCGAAGGGATACGTCTACCGGGAGGGATGGGGGAATGAACCGTTCTTTGCGGCTGTTGGCTGTGTGTACGGCGTCGTGCGTTATTGCATTGGGCCTGCTCGTTTGGCTTGTATGGTCGGCGAACAGCAGTCCGGTAAGCAGCCAACAAGCGGCTGCTGCCGTTAGCCGGTCGCGGCCGGACAGCTCGTTCTCGTTGAGTAGTTTCGTTGTTCCCGGCATGCAGGCTATCGATGGTGCTGAACAGCAAGTGGATGTCGAGCGGGTGCTGCGTGCGAGCCCGCAGGCGTTCTTTTCAAGGGAGCGTTCGTTCACGGAGTTCTCGCATCTGGGGAGCGCAGCTGTTGCGCGCGTGGTCCGCGGCGTCTTTCCGGCGTTGATCGATCAGAGGGACGGAGGACCGCCGAGGCTTCCGGCGGGCGAGCGGATCGTGCGTTATACGGCCTCGAATATCGCTCAGCTTGTGCTTCCCGGCCGCAAGCGGGCCGTTGTGGAATCGCTCGGCCCGATGGCGAAGCACACGACGTCCGGTCGCCTTGCGCCGATCGATCTGTCACTCAGGTCTGCGGGGCGCTCGTATGTGCCCGCGTCCTCCGATGTCTCGGTGCAGATCCCAAAGCGCCTTTCCGAAGGCGTTCGCACGCCTGCGGACAGCGTGTCGTTTACGCCCGTCGACGCGGTGGGCCGACCGCTCTCGGGCAACGAAGGGGCCGTGGAGGGAGCGAGTGTTGTTTACGCCAACACGCAGACGGACACTGACACCGTCGCAAAGCCGACAAGTATGGGCTTCGAGCTGAGCGCGATTCTTCGCTCAGTCAATAGTCCGCGTCGGCTGTGGTATCGAGTTGGTTTGCCGGCGGGAGCGAGCCTGGTTCAGGTGCAGCGGGGAGGGCCGGTGCGTATCGTCTCGGGTGGTCGATTGCTGGGCGTTGTACCACGACCGCGTGCAGTCGACGCAGGCGGGGCGGCGGTGCCTGTTTCGATGAGCGCTCAAAGAGATCTGTTGAGCGTCGACGTGGAAGGTCCTGCGAGCCAAAACCAATATCCCGTGGATGCCGATCCTGAATACTACACGGGCGAAGACCGCAGCCTGACGGGTGGAGTGTTCCCGGTTGAAGAGTACAAGGGAGGCACCAACTGGAAGCCAATATTTTCCTCGGCCTTCAGCGAAGCGACGACCTTCACAGCGAAATATAGCTGTGGTCCGGAAAACTGGGAATGGTGTAACCAGTCATGGTACATCGAACCCACGACCGCATATAACGGTGGCGAATATGCGGGCCTGGAATATAAAACGCAGGGCGATTCTACCGTCTATAATTTGGAAATGTGGTTGGAGGGAGAAAACGAACCTAGCCAGACAACCACAGAGGTCGAATATCGGTTTGGACCCAAAAACGAAGGACAGGACAAAACTGTGGTGCTCTCTGGAGGGATAAACCAGACGCGTTACAAAGACGAACCCATGTCGACAACTTCGGGCTACTTGAACAATCCGTTGGAAACGCCGCGGGGCAACGACGTGCGGATCGTGGATTCTACGGGCCAGTCCGAGTCGGACTACGGTTTTTGGACGTGGATTTATCATGCTCGTGTGTATGTGGCTCAGGAAGAAAGTGCGTTACCGGAAACGTCGTCAACGTCAGCTTGCAAAGAATGCGGGTTTAACACTACGAATTCGACTATTTCCGAAGCTGGGGGTCGGGCCAACGTGCTTTACGGTTCAGGGAGCTGGTTGAGCCCGTATCAGGGTGCATATGAAGTGACGGCGCACGATCCCGGGGTCGGGGTTAGCTTCGCGGCGATCAGTGGTGCCGGCATGTCGGTGGAGAAGTTTATTCGCAACAAGGAAGGCAAGTGCGCCGGCATTCAATGCGAAGAGATGTATAAAAAATGGCTGACGTACAACGAAAAAATGGCTAACGGCGACGATCAGATCGAGCTGTTTGCGGAAAATGCGACAGGGATGTACGGATATTCGTTGGCGACGATCAAGGTGGACGACTCGCAACCGTATAACCTTGGTTTCACGGGGATGCCGGAAGTAGGCGCTGAAATCAGTGCGGCTCCGCATCAGCTGACTATTCACGCGACCGACGGGACAAAACCGACTCCGAGTTCGGGGGTACGGTCCGTTGCGGTCTCGATAGATGGCGGTAAAGAAAAGGTTGTGCCCGGAGCGAGCTGTCCAGAAGGCGAATGTACGGCGAGCGGTACGTATACGCTCAATGGTGAAGAACTCTCCGAAGGTGTGCACCGGCTCGTCGTCTCTGCGGTCAGCAACTCCGGTGTCCCGGCGTCTTCTAAGGAATTCCTGTTCGACGTGCGCCACGCTTCACCGGTTGCGGTGGGCCCGGGCAGTGTTGACCCGGTCACGGGGAATCTGACGCTAGGCGCGACAGATGTGTCGCTGGCCGGCACTGGTGGGGTGTCGCGGACGTACCAGTCGCGCACTCCGACAGTAGGCGCTGGTGGCCCGTTGGGACCGCAGTGGACGGTCGGTGTTGGCGGCGGGGAGTCCTTGAAGGTTCTGCCGACTGGCAGTGTCGCGGTGCTCTCAGGAAGTGGTGGCCAGACGACCTACTCGCTCAACTCCAAAGGAGAATTCCAGTCCCCGAAGGGCGATGAAAACCTCAAGATGGAATACAAGGCGGCAGAACACAAGTACGTGCTGAGCGACGCGAACGCTGGCGCGGAAACCGTCTTTGAACAGCCGAAAGGCACTGAATCGACAGCTCCGTCGTATGTCAACCAGTTCGGTTCAGAACTCGGCGAGTTGAATCGTCCCGTCAGTATCGCCACCGATGCGAAAGGGAACATGTGGGTAACTGACTGGACCAACGATCGCATCGTGGAGTTCTCCCCGGAAGGGGCCCTGCTGAAAGCCTACGGGTCCTATGGGCCGGAAGCCGGCCAGATGATCAATCCGTGGGGGATAGCGATCAACCAAAAAACAGGCAATATTTATGTGACGGACTATGGCAACAACCGTATCGACGAGTTCTCATCTTCAGGCACATTCGTTGAGACTATGGGCTGGGGTGTCAATAATGGCAATGCGGAATATGAGACGTGTACAAGTAGTTGTCATCCTGGGATCCCAGGGTCCGGCGAAGGTCAGTTCACCGCACTGGAGGGCATCTCGATCGACTCCAGTGGCAATATCTGGATAGCCGACGATGGCAATAGTCGTATCCAAGAGCTCAATGAAGCAAACAAATATGTGACGCGCTTTGGGTCTCTAGGAAGTGGTGCTGGACAGTTCAATGGGCCGATGAACGTCGCCTTCGCAGGCGGTGATTTGTACGTCACAGATGAAAACAACAACCGAATCGATGAGTTCTCGACGACGGGAAGCTTTATCAAGGCGATGGGTTGGGGCGTGAGCGACGGCAAAGCAGAAGCCGAGACGTGCACGAGTAGCTGCAAAGCCGGCACCGCTGGTGCAGGCAATGGCGAGTTCAACCATCCACGCGGACTGACGAACGACCCTGTGAGCGGCAACCTGTACGTGAGCGAACAGGGCAACAACCGGGTGCAGGAGATCACGACGACGGGCGTGTTCGTCACGAAGTTCGGCTCGGGCGGCTCGAGTAGCGAACAGTTTGCTCAGCCGATGGGTGTCGTCGTTGGCTCGACAGGTGGAATCTACGTCACCGATTTCGAACACGCACGCGTAACTGAGTGGCTACGCTCGACGTGGTGGCCGACGAGCGTCAAGGGCGCACTTGCAGATCACACCACTGTCGTATATACGCCAGTTGAAAACAGTGCTGGGGAAACTTCGATGTATCCGTATGAGGTGCTGTCCCCCTCGCCGAGCGGCGTGTCTTGCGGAACCAAACTGGAAGAATTGAAAATTGGTTGCCGAGCTTTGACATTTAGTTATGCGAAAGAAACGACCGTCAAAGGCGAAGGCGAAAAGCGTAGCGAATGGGCTGAATACAAGGGTCGTCTCAGCAAGATCTTCTTCCACGGGTACAACCCGTCGAGCAAAGCGATGGAAGAAAAGGCTGTCGCTCAGTACTTCTACGACAAACAGGGGCGGCTGCGGGCCGAGTGGGACCCACGTGTGGAATCCAGTACTGCGTGTGGGAAAACCTGCTCCGCGCTGAAGACTACTTATGGGTATGACGCCGAAGGGCACGTGACGTCATTGACGCCGTCAGGGCAGGAGTCGTGGGCGTTTACGTATGGTCCGATCGTAAATGATGCCAACACAGGTCGATTGTTGAAGGTGACTCGTGCGCCAGCGTCAGTGGGATTGTGGAATGGGGAAGGGCCGAAAAGCGCCGAAGAACCGGTACTTAGTGGTACGCCTCAAGTAGGGGTGACGATGGGTGCGTCGATCGGGAAATGGAGTGGTAGCCCGTTCGTATTCGGCTTCCAATGGGAGGATTGCAATACCGAAGGCAGAGAATGCGTGCCGATCTTGGGAGCGACTAATGAGAATTACAAGGTTGCTGCTGGCGATGTGGGACATCGGTTGATTGCGGTCGTTGGGGCGGTAAATGGCGGCGGGAAGGTTACAGCGACGACATCAGCATCAGCTGTAGTGGGTAGCTGGATCGGAACATTCACGTATTCTTCCAAGTTCGGGTCGACGGGGTCCGGTAATGGCAACTTCATTCATCCCGCAGATGTCAAATACTCTGTAGGCAGCCTGTGGGTCGTGGATGAAGGTAATTCGCGATTGGAGAAGTTTAACTCAAAAGGTGAATATCAGAGTAAGATCGGTAAAGAAGGCTCTAACAATGGCGAATTGAAGCATCCAGCAAGTATGGCAGAAGGTGTCGCGGCTGCGGACGTTTGGATCGCTGATACCCAAAACAACCGGGTTGAGGAGCAGATCGAAGGTAATCCAGCCGCAGATTTCGTATTTGGTTTCGGAGTTGCCGGTAAAGGTGCCAAACTGGAAAGTTGCGACTCAGGCTGTAGCTCTGGCATCGCGGGGGGAGAACCAGGTGAGCTCAACAGCCCCAAGGGTATCGCGGTAGGCAAAGGCCACATATGGGTATCTGATACTCAGAATGGCCGGATCGAGGAGTACAACGAAAAAGGTGAATACCTGGCCACGATCGGTTCGAAAGGGTCAGGGGTAGGGCAATTGCAGGAACCCTTGGGAATAGGGTTCAACGCGGGGAATATCTGGGTTGCCGACAGAGCGAACAAACGCGTACTGGAGTTCGGAGAAAAAGGCGAATACCTAAAAGAAATCAATACCGGCGGAGAGCCGGAGTCGGTCGCTATCGGATCCGGAACCGTATATGTAGCTAATGAACAGGCCGATGATATACAAGTGTATGGCGAAGATGGAGTATCGATTACCTCTTTCGGGTCCAAAGGGATTGGTTCTGGGCAGTTCGAATTCAAATACCCACAAGGTATTGCGGCCGTCGGCAACTCCGAAGTATGGGTAACAAACGCGGGGAGTAACGACGTTGAGAAGTGGGTTGGCGCCGAATCGGTCCCTAGCGAAGGCACCACATACTCACCTCAGCCAGGAAACACCATCGAGTATCGTGTGCCCATAGCGGGAACAGGGCTACCAACACTGACGAAGGAAGAAGTGGAAAAATGGGGGCAAAAGGACAAGAGCGAAGGAGAAGACAACGATCCGGTCGAAGGAATGGCGGTCTTTCCTCCCGACGAACCACAAGGTTGGCCAGCCTCCGGCTACAAACGCGCGACGATCGACTATTTGAACGCAAAGGGATTGAGCGTCAACACCGCCACGCCCACAGGCGGTATCGCGACGACCGAATACAACGAACTCAACGAGGCGGTACGCTCCCTGAGCGCAGATAATCGCGCGGCCGCGATGAAAGAAGGATGCAAATCGGTCTCTAAAAAAGAATGCAAGTCGGCGGAAGTCTCAGAAAAGCTCGATACACGGACGGAATATAACGCTTTTGGTAGCGATATCTTGAAAGTATTGGGTCCGGAACACAAGATCAAGCTCTCCGCAGGCTCAGAAGTCCAGGCACGCCAGGTGACCCACGACTACTACAACGAAGACGCGCAGCAAGCCGAAGAAAAGAATCGTGAAACGTATAATCTCCTTACCAAGAGCACAAGTGGCGCGCTGCTCGCCAGCGGCGAAGAAAAGGACGTACGGACGACTATCACCTCTTATAATGGACAGAAAGATTTGGGTTGGAAGCTGCGTAAGCCTACATCGGTAGCAACCGATCCGGCCGGGTTGGACCTGGTGCATACCACGGTCTACAATGAAACGACAGGCGACGTAGTCGAAACGAAGGCTCCGGGTGGAACGTCAGAAACTGTTTATCCGCTTGCTTTCACTGCAAAGTTTGGCTCAGAAGGATTGGGTAAAGGACAGTTCAATCATCCTCTAGATGTGGCCCTCGATACTGCTGGTGACATATGGGTGGATGATAGAAACAACGACCGGCTAGAGAAGTTCTCCCCCACAGGAACATTTATCGCGGAATACGGTTCGAAAGGGTCAGGTAACGATCAGTTCTCAAATTCGTGGGCGTTGGCTATTAACCAGAGCAGCGGTAATATCTATGTTGCCGATACAGGCAACAACCGCATGGAGGAGCTCAACTCCTCCGGTGAATTCGTACGGACTTTTGGGACCGAAGGCACTGGGAAGCTAGAGGAACCGGAAGGCGTGACCGTGGACTCCTCAGGCGATGTCTGGGTTTCCGACTCGGATCACAACAGGATCGTCGAGTTCTCATCTACCGGCGTCGTCATGCGGGAATTCGGTAGCTACGGGACGGGCAACGGTCAGTTGGAGAATCCGAGAAGCCTCACCATTTCCGAAGGAAGCCTCTATGTTGTAGACTTGGGGAACGATCGTGTCGAGCAGTTCTCGCTCACCGGGAGCTACCTCAACCAGTTCGGTAGTAAAGGCTCAGGGTCCGGACAGTTGACCGAGCCCGTTGGAATAGCCGCAAACCCAACCAGCGGCGACCTCTTCGTCTCCGACCGGGGCAACCATCGTATAGAGGAGTTCAGTCCCGCAGGAAAGTATCTGACAGCATGGAACACGTGGAGTGAGACACACGAAATCTCCTCCCCCATGGGACTCACGATCAACGCGGCCGGCAAGCTCTATGTCGCCGATGAAGAAGGCGCCATGATCACCGAGTGGCTGCCACCAGAAACCGGAGGCGCACATCTCAACTACGGATCGACATTCGGCTCAAAAGGCTCCGGTAACGGTCAGTTCGCATACCCGGTCATGTCAGCCATCGACGGTCACGGGAACATCTGGGTCACCGACTACGGCAACCACCGTATCGAGGAGTTCTCCTCCACAGGCACCTTCATCGCAGCCTACGGCAAATACGGTTCGGGCAACGGCGAATTCGAGGACCCACAAGGAATCGACATAAACCAAAGCACAGGAGATGTCTATGTTGCCGATGCCGGCAACAATCGTATCGAGGAGTTCTCCTCCACAGGCGAATTCATCCGCGCGTTCGGCACTTCAGGAAGCGGCGAACTCAACGATCCTGAGGGAGTCAAGATCGACTCCTCCGGCAACGTATGGGTCGCCGACACCGACCACAACCGTATCGTAGAGTTCTCCTCCACAGGAACATACGTTGCGGCGTACGGCAGCACAGGCTCCGGCAACGGCCAGTTCAACAAGCCAACAGACATCGCGTTCTCTGGCTCTAACCTCTACGTCACCGACAGCGCCAACCACCGCGTACAAGAGCTCTCAAACACCGGCACCTACATCAGCCAGTTCGGCACAGAAGGCAGTGGCAGCGGCGAATTCTACACGCCCGAAGGAATCGCAGCGGACTCCGCAGGAAACCTCTACGTAGTCGACGGACCCAGCGGCCGCGTACAAGAGTTCACCGCCACCGGTGTCTTCCTCGCAAGCTTCGCCACCAAAGGCAGCGGCGAAGGACAACTCAACGAACCCACAGGCATCACCATCAACGCCGCCGGAGACATGTACGTCGACGACACGGGCGAAAACCGCATTGAGGAGTGGATACCCGCAAACCAAGCCGCCCACGACACTCAGACCATCTACTACGGCACCGAAACAAACACGACCTACCCCAGCTGCGGCAAACACCCAGAATGGGCGAACCTCCCGTGCCAAACACAGCTGGCGGCCCAGCCCAACCGTGGACTACCCGAACTTCCGGTATCGACCGTGGCGTCCTACAACATCTGGGACGAGGTGGAAAAGGGCGAAGAAAAGTTCGGTACCGGGTCCAAAGCCGTGACGCGCATAAAGACCGAGACATACGATCCGGCTGGCCGCGCACTCACGAGCGAAGTCAAGGAAGAAGAGGAAGGCAAAGAAAGCTCCAACGACGCGCACCTACCGACGGTCACCGACGAATACAACGAAATGACCGGCGCCGTTGAAAAACAGAGTACCAGCGGAGGCACGATCACCAGCAAGTACAACACGCTCGGCCAGCCGACCGAATACAAGGACGCCTCTGGGAACGTCGCAAAATACACCTACGAAGAAGGCAGCGACGGTCGCCTAGAGGAAGTCAGCGAAGGCAAGGGCAAAGAAGCCGAAAGCAAACAGACCTACTCCTACAACACAACCACCGGCTTCATGGCAAAGCTGATCGACACTGCCGCTGGTATGAGCGCGGCCCAAGGCACGTTCACGGCGAGCTATGATGTCGAAGGCAAGATGACGAGCGAGGTCTATCCCAACGGCATGTGCGCCAACACGACGTACAACTCACTCGGCGCCGCGACAAGCCTCGAATACATCAAGACGCGCAACTGTTCTGAAACCGGTGCGCCGGTGTGGTTCAGCGACAGCGTTGCCCCATCCATCCACGGCGAAACGCTACAGCAGACCAGCACGCTCGCGAAAGAGAACTACGCCTACGACAACGCCGGACGTTTGCTCGAAACGCAGGAAACGCCGGCCGGCAAAGGCTGCGTGGTGCGCCTCTACGCGTATGAAGAAGAATCTAACCGCACAAGCGAGACTAAGCGCGAACCCGGTACGGAAGGCAAATGCGCCACCGAAGGCGGCACCGTCCAGCGGCACACCTACGACGAAGCCAACCGCCTGACAGACGAAGGCATAGCCTACGAAACGTTCGGCAACATAACCAAAATGCCGGCCGCGGACGCAGGCGAACACGAAATCACGAGCACGTACTACGTGGACAATCAACTAGCCAGCGAGACCCAGAACGGCGAGACATTCAAGTACTTCTACGACCCGTCCGGGCGTACGATGGAAACGACCTCCGAAGGCAAAACGAGCGCGAAAATGATCTCCCACTACGCCGGACCCGGCAACGCGCTCACGTGGACAAGTGAAGGCAGCGAAAAATGGACTCGCAACATTCCCGGTATAGATGGAGCGCTCGACGCGATCCAGGCAAGCACAGGATCGACCGTTCTGCAACTGCATGATCTGCTGGGTGACATTATCGGCACCGCAGGTGATAGCGAAAGCGAAACTAAACTACTATCGACATACAACAGCACCGAATTCGGAGTGCCACAACCCGGAACGACGCCGCCGAAGTACGCATGGCTCGGGGCCGTCGGCGTCTCGAGCGAACCGTCACAGTCCGCGGGCGTGGCCACCGAGAGCGGCTCCTCGTACGTACCGCAGGTCGCCAGGGCACTGCAGACCGCGCCGGTGATACCGCCCGGTGCGTTCCCCGACGGTCAGCCCGGTACACAATACACGCCAACTATTTCCGCAGGAGCACTAGAATCGGCAGCAGCAGAAGCCACCAGGATCTTCAACGCGACAGAAGCCGAACGGCAGAAGGCACGGGAACGAGAAGCCGCAGAAGCACTGCAGAAGTGCCAAGAAGAGGGGGGATGCGGAGCGGAAGAAGGAGGCGCAGAAAGTGTTGAAGCTGAAGAGTACGATCCGGAAGGCCTCGCGTCATACAAGACAACTATGAATCGAGCGAAAGAACTACGCAATGATGCTGTGAAGGGAGGTGTCTCTGGACTTGTGTTGGATTTGCTGTTTCCGGGAGCCGCCGATGCTGGGGCAGAGTACGCCTTGGGTTTGGAGGTCTCGGCGACGTCTCTAGACTCGTGCGTGGAAGTTGGCAAACAGACATCCGGCAAGCGGGGCAAATGGGGCACGTGCTTTATTCATGAAAATAAGCTGTTGGGCATTCCGGTGAGCGCCGAAGCAGAATTCTGTGGATATGAAGAAACACGTAGCTGGGGCAAAAAAACCCATAGCTATTATTATTGCGAAGGATCGGGAGAATTGATATCAGGGCCATGGTATTGAAAGGTGTCACGGAGTCTATGTCGATGACGCGTGAACAGGGCCGCAAGAAACCGCTACGCCAACTCTTGGCGATCTTGATGATACTGATTCCTGCTACTGGCTGTGGCGGAACGGGTTCTCGCGCTGTGCGTACGACCCGGAGAGGCATATCTGCGTCCACGCGTCAGAATAGACGTGGTTTCGAAGCTCGTCGTGGTATGCTGGCAGCTATGCTTGACGAGGGCGCAATGGGTGACGTGCAAATAAACAATATGAAAGAGGCGACTGCGGCGAGGCTCAGTGTACAGCGCACGCTGCTAGCGATTACGGCGCTCAATGGGGAAATTAGGGTCGGTGGTCTCGGGGATAGTCAGCGCGCGGAGATGGCAAGAAAATTGACCAGCTTGAGAATGCGATACCGACGTGAATTACGTTCGCTGGGTGTATTTTACAGCGCACTTGAACATAGGGGAAAGGAGCTCGAACGCATACTGGCGTTTAAAGATCCCGAAATCGAACGTATTGACAAGGAATTGCAACGCGTATATGAATCGAACGATAGGAACAAGACTCGCGAGATTGCGCGTATACGCGGTGAATTCGAGCGTAGAAGCAAGGAACTGTTAGCTACAAACGCTGGTTAGACATTGTGTTCAATAACAGTCTCGTGCGGCGGGATAGTAGGCGCGTCCTTGAGCATGCGCTTTTTGAGAAGCGGTAAGGACTCTCGACTTGGTATCTGCAGGCCCTCCATATCCCCGAGCCGTGTATTCATGTCGAATCGTGCGTCCATATCACTGCATTTGCTCGGTCGTGAGGAATGAGTCACGAAATGCGTGTGGGTTCATCCGCAGACTTGATGCGGGCACCGAGTGGTGCTAGGAGTCGCCGTGCGACGTGAGCTTCCGCCGCAGGTATGGAGAGTGGCGTTGCTGACGACATTCGCTGTATGCGTCATTCCGATCGATCCGCTGGTCAGCGGCGAATATGTGGTCGTGTTCAGTGTTCCGTCCAACGTCCCGCTCGATTACGCGCCGCAGTACTACGACGACCAGGTGTCGTTTGAGCAGGCGAACGAGGTGCCGGTGACTGTGGGTGAAACCACGTCGGGAATCGACGCGGCGATGCAGTCGGGCGGGAACATCACGGGCCAGGTGACGGTCGCCGCGACCGGGAGTCCGCTCATGAACGCTGAGGTGTGTGCGTTCTCGGTCGCTGTGCTGTCGACTGGGGATGAAACACCCGAACGTTGTGCTCAAACCAACGTCAACGGGGAATACACGCTGTCGCAGTTGAAGGCGGGCCAGGACATCGTTGAATTCTACGACCAGTTCGGGGTCGGATTCGTGCGCCAGTACAACGACGACAAGTCCTACCGCGCCGAAGCCACGCCGTTGTCGGTGACGCCAGGCGTCACGATCACCAGTGTCGACGCTGCGTTGCACGCGGTCGGGGAAGAAACGGTCAAGCCACCGTTGTCGACCGAAACGACGCTGTCGACCAACCTTGGCTCCATGACGCCTCTCCCAAAGACACCCATCGCGGTTATCATGGGGTCACAGCTCGTGGTGTCGGGAGATTCAGCGCCGGTGCGGGTCGCGTGCAGTCGGGCAGCGTGTCAAGGTTCGATCGAGCTGGTGGTGCAGGCGGGGGCGATGCGAGGTGAGGGCAGGCGCCATCGGGACAAGTCCGCGCTCGCGCGCAGCAGACGCGACAGGGAAACGGTCGTGCTCGCCACGGGCTCGTTCTCGCTGGCGGAAGGCAGGGACGGGTCCGTCTTGCTGCGCCTTACGCCTGCGGGCAGACAGAAGCTTGCTCACGCGCGCCATCACCCAATCGCCGCCAAGCTCATCCTGTCCGTGAAGGACGGGAAGACGACGAGCGTGTCGGTGCTGACTACGTGAGGAGTCAGGGCGAGTCCATCGCGCTGTCCGATTTTATGGTAGATCCTTGGCTGGTATCGGATCGCGAAGAGGCGGCGTCGTGAGGTCTACTGGATGGGCCGATGTGGCGCGTTGGGCTGGGGTGCTGGCCTGCACGTTGCTCGTGGCGTCGGTCGCCGCGTCGAACGCGTACGCGTCCGACGGTAAGTCGGAGAGCTCGTCCCAACCGCGGTCCTCGCAGCCCTGAGCGCCGACGCGCTTCAGCGCCTCCATTGCGCGGTCTTCGGTGGGTGCTGCGGCGGCTCGACTGCCGCTGCGTTTCGGACCCCTCAACTCGGCGCTGGGCGAGGTCGAGGAGGCTCGGATGATCGGACGAAAACGACCGTCCAGCAAACTCGTTGGATGCTTCTATGTTGTCAAGGGCGTTTTTGCGAGTTGGTTGTAGAGGTGGCGGGAGAGGTGTCGCTTGAGTGATCGCATGGCCTCTCGTTTGGTCTTTCCTTCGGTGATCTTTCGTTGCATGTAGGCGCGGCTTGGAGCGTGGTGGACTGAGCGTGAGAGTGCGATCGTGTAGATCGCTGCGTTGATTTGCCGGTCGCCTCCGCGGCTGAGGCGGTGTCTGACGGTCTTGCCGGAGGATGCTGGTTGCGGGGCGGTGCCGTTAGCGCGCGCGAACGCCGCCTCGCTCGTGAACCGTGATGGGTTGAACGCCAAGAGCCTGCCTGCGCAGATAGGTCCGACACCAGGCTCCTCCAAGAGCGCCGGGACGAGCGAGCAGACCATCTCCTCGATCTGGCGGGTGTAGTTCTCGGCGTCTGCGTCGAGTGCTCGAGCACGGTTGGCGATGTCGCGGAGCACTTGCAAGGTCAAGTTCTCCTGCTGGGTCGCGGTTGGTCGAGTGCGCATCCCGCTGAGGCGGTTCGCGAGCGCCGCGCCATTGCGGGCCTGGCCGATCCGTTCCCGCAACGCGTACGGTGCACTGACCTGTAGTGCTTGCAGCTGGTTATAGAGACGGGAGCGCTCGCTGACGATGGAGCGGTAGCCAGCCAATAGCATTTGCAGCGCCAAGCGCTTTCCCGACCCTCTGGGTGTCGATAGGCCCTCACCCGTGAGAACCTTCTTGGCGGCCAGCAGAGCATCGATGCGATCGGACTTCCCGCCCCGGCGCTCACGCCGTTGTGGGCGTTCGACCTCGAACACTTCGATCTCCTCGGCTTGTAGGAACTCGCATAGTCCCGCGCCGTAGCTGCCGGCGCCCTCGATCCCGACGAGAACGTTCCCGCCGAGCTCTCTGAGCCAACACACGAACTGGCCGTAACCGGCGAGGGTGGTCGCGATGACGATCTCCCCGAGAACCTGTCCGAGCCCGTCGAGAGCTACTGCATAGTGCTGCTGCTTGTGTGTGTCCACGCCTACTGCGATCATCAATTTCAGTCTCCTCATTTGCTGGTTGGCGCTGGTGTGATGTGGAGACCGCCAGACAAAGCCATGTCGAGCAACAGGCACGCTTCTATGAAGTCATGGCGGCGTCCGTGACAGGCGGCGGGAGACAAATCCAACGTAGGGCACCCGACAGGGGCCAGCCGTTTTACTTGAGTCATCCCGCCGCCTGCCACACCCTCTACGGGGCACCGGACACCACTACCTAGCCGTCACGCCACCTCGCCCGAGAAAGGGCTCCGAGAACCGACGGCCAGCCCGCACATCACTGGGCCCCAGCAGGCCAAACCAAACTACATGGGCCGTTTTGGGCCGCTCACGGTCAATAACCATGTGAGCAGTCAACAGATCAGCGCGCCAGACCTTCTCAAGCCGGCTGAGGTAGCAGCCCGACTTGGCGTCTCGCGAACCTGGCTGTACGAGGCCGCCAGAGCAGGCCGCATCCCCTCGATCCGTATTGGTGGACGTGAGGGTCCGCTTCGGTTCGTCCCTGAAGACCTCCAGCGCTGGATTGACGAAGCCCGCGCCGAATGGCTGCCCGGTGCCCCCGCCCGTCCAACGCGCTCTCCCGCAGTGCCTCGTGCAGATGCCTTTCAGGCGAGCGCGCGCACTCGCCTGAGCCCCCGTAGGCCCTAGCTATCCACCCTAAGCAGCCAGGCGAACCGCGCGAGCAATCGCTTCTTCAGTAGCGGCGGGTCCTGCCAGGCGCACGCTGCGCTCCAGGTGTCCGTAGTAGCGCTCGGTGGTCGTGATGTCCGAGTGCCCAAGCTGGTCCTTCACGTACTTGAGAGAGTTGCCTGCCGCCAGCCACGCCGCCGCCGCGGTGTGGCGTAGCGCGTGGAGCGGCATGTCGCGTAGGGCGGCGTCCTCTAGAGCGGCCTTGTGCCAGTCGCGCGAGACCGTCGTGCGATTCATCGCGCCGCCGTCACCGTTGCCTTCCCACCTTCCCATATCCCGCTTTCGTATCCGCACTGGCATAACGAACACCAGTGCGTCGGGAGCATCGCCGCCAGGCATTTCCGCACGGCGATCGAGCTGGTCGCTCAACACCTTCGCCAGAGCCCGCCCGATCTCAACCGCGCGGAACTTCTTGGACTTAGTTGAATGGACGACGAGCACGCCGCCCTCCTCGCTGAGCTCCAGATCCATCTTTCTCAGAGCAAGAGTTTCGGAGATTCGCGGGCCGGCACCGATCAACGTCTCGGCCAGCGGTCGGTACAGCTCCGAGCAGGAGTCCAGGTAGACGGGGATCTCGTGCAGTCGTAGATACTCCCGCTCGATGTCGGAAGGAGGCAGCCGCTGGACCTGCAGCGCGGGGTTGAAGGGCATCAGGTGGTCTTCCTTCACCGCTCCGTTGAGGGCTACAACCAGAGTGCCGAGAGTGTTGTTGATCGTCTTCGGAGCGATCTCGCCAGCTTCCATTGACTCGGCCAACTCATCGACTAGATCCCGAACATGATCGACGCCAAGGCGCGTGAGAGGAAGCGACTCAAGCGCTGGCAGGAGGCGCAACCGGCCGTCGCGCTCGTATGCCTTCCAAGTCCCCTCGCTGAGATACGGCTTGCGGCGAGCCAGCCAGCGCGGCCAGAATCCTCCGAAGGTCTCCTTCGTATGGATGACCTCGCGTCGCTCTACCTTCTCGGCTTGCCGCCGCCGCCAGCCCGCGGCAGCCGACTGGCTCGTAAAGCCCCGCTTGTACGTCCAAGTTCCGTCCGAGCGCTTGACCTTGCAACGCCATCGCTTTCCCTGCGCGGTCTCGTAGGAGTAGACGCCGCCGCCGTCGCCGTAGCTCGTCTGCTTACGCTCCTTTGCCTTTTGATCGTGGATCGCTTCATCGAACGCCTGTGCGGGCGCCTCGTCATCGAAGCGACGCGAGCGCTGCCGACCGTCGCCGTCCCGCCAGCGCACCTCCCACGTGCCCCTTGTAAGGCTGCAGCTCACTTGGCCCCGCCTGTCCGCTTGCCGCGTGGCCGTTCAAGGAGCACTCGCGCCGACTCCTCGTGCGTCAGCCGGCGTGTCTGCCGGCGGCCGTCAGCGTCTCGCCAGCGGCACAAGTGGGTGATCTTGGCTGGCTTGAGAGGGTTCTTGGCGACGTAGATCATGGGGCTCGTCCTGCCGAACATCTGGCACGCAGAATGTTCGGCAAATTGTTCGGCTGGGCCACTGGCCCAAAACCGAACAATAGCGCTCCCGGGCGACGGACGAGCCCTTAACGAGAAAAAGCCCTGATTTCCAGGGCTTTCTCCATGCGCCCGAGTGGACTCGAACCACCACGGACCAAGCGGTCCACAAGGCCCTCAACCTTGCGCGTCTACCAATTCCGCCACGGGCGCAGAGGGGGCGAGTATAGCCGTCGACACCCCCCTGGACCGCGCGCCCTTGATTCCGTCCAGAGCCCGCGCTACTGTACGAACACATGTTCGTTTCAGGACTCAATCCATCCGACACGGGAGCCGCGCACACATGGATCTGACTAAGCGTCAGCAGGAGATATTCGACTTCATCCGCAAATACTCGGCCAAGTACGGCTATCCGCCAACCGTGCGCGACATAGGCAAGGCCGTGGGTCTTGCCTCCTCGTCGACTGTCCACGCGCATCTAGCCAATCTCGAGAAGATCGGTCTACTTCGCCGGGATCCGTCGAAGCCGAGGGCCATCGAGCTGCTCGATCGGGCCGTGGGAAGCGCGGTAGACAGCGTGCGCAACATGGTTCGGCCAGATAGCCTGCCGCTGCTCGGCTCGGTTGCCGCCGGTCAGCCGATCCTAGCAGAAGAGAACGTCGAGGAGTACGTGCCTGTTCCATCTCTCGCCGGCGGCGGCGACGGCGACTATCTCCTGCGCATACGTGGCGAATCGATGAAGAACGCCGGCATCGTTGAAGACGATCTGGTTGTCGTTCACCAGCAGGACACCGCTCAGCAGGGCGACATCGTGGTGGCGTTGATCGGCGAGGAGGCGACCGTCAAGCGCTACTTCCGCGAGTCCGACCACATTCGACTGCAACCCGAGAACGAGACTATGGAACCGATTCGCACCAAGGAGGTAAAGGTGCTCGGACGCGTGGTTGGCTTGCTCAGGAGCATGTGATGAGCACCCTGCTGCTCGAGCGCTCCCCGGGCCTTGACGAGGGTTTCGAGTGCGATGCGCGCCTTCGGCTGGATGGTGCGCGGTTCGCGGGGACGGCGGACGCGCGCGGCGGGCTTACGCTGAACGATCTCATCACCAGCGTTTGGGAGGGCCTGGCCGTGCGCGGCACCGTCAACTGTCCGGTCTGCCAAGGTCAGATGGCAGCGGACATCCACGAGGACAGCGACGATCCGCCGACGGGCGTTTGTCTTGACTGCGGATCGCGTCTCGGCTGATTCGAGGGGACGCCAAGCCAGCGTCTGCCTGCATGCTATGAGCGCTGTTCAGTCTGCCGCGTAGGATCTCGCCGTTGGTTCAAGGAAGGCCCTGCGTCGGTTCAAAGATCGGCTCCGTCTAGGTTTCTCTCCCAGCTCTCTTCATTTTCTTGCCCAGCTCTTCACAGGTGCAGTCGCGCGCGCTACGGTGCAAGGGCAGGTCAAGCAGCCGCGGAGACCTTTCGGGGCCTTCGAGGAAAGTCCGGACATCACAGGGCAGGGTGGTCGAGATATCGACCCGGGGAAACCCGCGGGAAAGTGCCACAGAAACAAACCGCCTACGTCCGCCGTCCCACGTGAACGGCGGGCCGGCAAGGGTGAAATGGTGCGGTAAGAGCGCACCAGCGTCGCGGTGACGCGACGGCTGGGCAAACCCCACCCGATGCAAGGCCAAAGCGGATCGTATGCAGGCTGCCCGCCAAGATCCAGGTAGGCCGCACAGATGGATGGCTGCTCAACGACAGAATCCGGCTTATAGACCTGCTAAGGAAAAGCCCCGCTAACGCGGGGTTTTTCTATGGGGTCAGTAGCTGGAGACTCGACACACTAAGAAACTGAAGCGGCTCTCGGGGCGATTTCTATGGGATCGCTCGGCGCGGGCACCCGGCCTCTGGCCGGCAGCGCTCCACACCGCGAGACATGTTCTACCAGAGCCACCGGTCGATCGCAAGCGCCAATCGACCGCCGCGAACTCTTCATCGCTATTGGCATCGCCAGGGCATCGCCGCGAGCGCGAGCATCCGGGCGGGCTCGTCGTGACGCTCCGGTGTCTTGGGCGCGCTGCATTCGTTCGATGTTGGATGAAAGCCTCTACACTTGGCAGCTAGGATCACCTACCCGCCAACGCGGGTGCATGTCTTCGCGGCGGACACTTTCGCGCTCGAGCGCATCCAGCAGGATGTCGAGTCGGGGGAGACCATCGTGAGTCAGCTCCAAGGAGCGGACGGTCGTCGACCTCTTGCGGCTTCGCTCGCGGGTGGGGCGAGATCTGGCGTTGTCCGCGCTTCGGAGGTATCTGCAAGGCCGTGACGCCAAGCCGGGCGAGCTGCTGTCGCTGGCGCGTCAGCAGCGAGTCGGCACGGTGATGGCCGAGGCGATGGAGCCCCTGCTGGCGTGAGTCGCTCCAAGAGATGATCGTGCCTGTGTGAGGCCCCGCTGCATCGCGGACGACCTCGCACCAGTTCTTACGGATACTTACTGAATTCTCGTAAGATCGTGTATGTCACTACATAACCGCGTGCAGTCCGTTCGCACGGGATAGACGGGTCGCCGTCTTCGCCTATGGGATAGCGCGACGCCCAGAGGCAGATCCTACTTGACGTTCCTGCACTCTGTGGTGACCTATGGTAGTGTAGCGTCATGGCCGTCAAGGACCGTCCCGAGGTTTTCGAGGCGCTAGATCGTGCCGAGGCGGCGCTACGCGAGGCTACGTCCGACGTGGAGCGCACCAAGGCCATTCTCGAAATGGTCAGGGAGAAGCCGGGCATCACGGTCGCCGATCTCGCCTCACAGTTTCATCTCTCCGAGGAGGCCGTTATCGCGTTCGTGCAGACGGTGGGTGAGCTTCTCGGAGCAGACCGTAGCCTGAGCGTCGAGGCCGC
>OCZU010001030.1_pt1 | contig 18729 bp, 14 predicted proteins | sample 1539001 | NCBI WGS metagenome assembly OCZU01 (sample SAMEA3539306, study PRJEB22396) | soil metagenome | biome: tundra; feature: field; material: soil | place: USA | collected 2010-05 | depth 0.15 m | reverse complement strand
TTCGCTCCGGAATCCTTGATGGCCTTCGCCCATCGCGGCTGCTCCGCTGCGATCGTCGCGGCAAACTGCTCGGGACTGTGCGGCGCGAATGGCTCCATGCCGAATTTGAACAATTGCTCCTTGAACTCCTGCGTCTCCTGAATTTTCTGCAATTCCACGGCAAGACGCGCGACGATTGCCCGCGCGGTGCCCGCAGGCGCGACAATCCCCTGCCACGCCTGCCAATCGAAGCCGGGCACCGTGGCAGCGATCGGCGGCACATTCGGCAGCAGCGTCGTCGGCTTGGCCGCGGACGTTCCCAACGCGATTACCTTACCTGCACGAATGTTTGGTACGGCGACAGTTGCGTCGGCGAACATTACCTGTATCGCTCCGCCCAGGAGATCGGTCAGCGCCGCGGGTGTTCCTTTGTATGGGACGTGCTGGATCTCGAGCCCGTATTCGGTCTTGAGCGATTCCATGAACAGTTGGTGTGGGCTGCCGTTGCCGACCGATGCATAGTTGTACTTGCCCGGATTGCGCTTGATCGCATCGATCATTTCCCGTACGTTTTTTGCCGGAAACTGCAGATTGGCGATCAGGAAAAAATTCACCGAGCCAACTTGAGAGATGGGCGCGAAGTCCTTGACCGGGTTGATCGGTGATGGCTGATACAAGGCAGGGCTGATGCCTAGCGTCGTGCTGGTCGCCATCAACAGCGTGTAGCCGTCGGCAGGCTGCTTGGCGACGAACTCGGCCCCGACCAGCGTTCCTGCGCCAGGTTTGTTTTCCACGATCACCGGCTGCTTGAGAGCCGCGCCAAGTCTTTCGGCTATGGCGCGCGCAAGCAGATCGGTCAAGGCGCCGGGCGGATACGGCACGACGAGGTGAATGGGCCGCTCGGGATAGCTCGATTGCGCCATCGCCGCGCTTGGCGCCGATATCGCCAGCGCACACGCCACCAGACGCGCCAACGATTGCCATGTGCCGCGAGCAGCGAGCCAGGTCCCGCTCGCGAAGCGAGTGGGGTGCGAGCGACCGCGAGTCAGCAACTGCCGGCGACGCGCTGCATCCCCGTCACGGATAGCGCGCAAGGAGCCGGCGCTGCGATGTTTCATCATCGATGAGCTGTCGCCAAAGGCAGAGCGAGGAAGGTACGGGACCGCGTCAAGTCGTGTCAAGCGCGATGTGAGCAGGGAGCCGGCACCGCTCGCGCTATACTCGCCGCGTCCGGATCGCCGTTCGAATCATGACTTCCGCTGCGTTGCTACGCGTTCCAGAGCTGTCCTTGCGCTGGCTGCCAGTCTGGCGCCGCAACCTGCTCGTCTGGCGCAAGCTTGCCATCGCGTCGGTGCTCGGCAACATCGCGGATCCGCTGCTGTACATGCTCGCCCTGGGCTACGGCATCGGCAGTTTCATTCCCGAAATCGGCGGCATGAAATACATTGCGTTCATCGGCACCGGCATGGTCTGCCAGAGCGCCATGTTCACCGCGTCGTTCGAGGCGATGTACTCGGCGTTTTCCCGCATGCACATGCAGCGAACATGGGAAGCGATCATCAACGCGCCACTGTCGCTCGACGATGTCCTTTTCGCCGAGTGGATGTGGGCGGCGAGCAAGAGCGTCATATCGGTGATGGCGATCCTGGCGGTCATCATGGCATTGGGCTACGGCCATTCGTGGCTCGCGTTCTGGGTTCTGCCGCTCGGTTTCGTGATCGGCCTGACTTTCGGCGGATTCGGGTTGGTCATGAACTCACTCGCGCCCGGCTATGATTTCTTCACGTATTTTTTCACCCTGGTGCTGACGCCCACCTTGCTGCTCTCGGGCGTATTCTTTCCCGTCGATCAGATGCCCGCCGCGCTGCGGGTGGCGTCCGCGATCCTGCCGCTTTCGCATGCGATCGACATCGCGCGGCCGCTGCTCGCCGGCAACATCCCGGACAATATCGTCCTGCATCTCGCCGTGCTGCTGGCGTATGCGTGCGTCGCCTACTATGTCGCGCTGGTGTTGACGCGGCGGCGCCTTCTGCGCTGAAAGCGAACGCCATGCTCTGGGTCAAATCGCTGCACCTCGTGTTCATGGTGACCTGGTTCGCAGGACTGTTCTACCTTCCGCGCCTGTTCGTGTATCACTCGCAGGCAAAGGACGCGATCGGCATCGAGCGCTTCAAAATCATGGAGCGCAAGCTCTACTTCGGTATCATGACTCCTGGCGCGGTGCTGACGATCGCATTCGGTCTCTGGTTATGGCTGGGCTACGGAATTTCAGGCGGCTGGCTTTACGCCAAGCTCGTCCTGGTCGCGATCCTGGTCGCGCATCATCTATGGCTCGGCAAGCTGATGATGGACTTCCGCTACGACCGCAATCGGCATGGCGATGTCTTCTATCGCTGGATCAACGAGATTCCCGCGCTTCCGATTCTCGTCGGCGCGGTGCTCCTGGTAGTCTTCAAGCCGTTCTAGCGCGAAGTGCCGACCATGGAACATTTCTTCGCGCCGTGTCCGCGAGGACTGGAAGCTGTGCTTGCCGCCGAGCTGGCCGATCTGGGAGCAGGCGAGCTCGCTGCGGCCGACGGCGGCGTTGCGTTCAGCGGACCGATCGAGCTCGCCTATAGCGCCAACCTCGAGAGCCGTCTCGCCAGCCGGATCCTGTGGCAGGTCGGTCACGGCGCCTATCGCGACGAACAGGACATCTACGATCTCGCGCTCGCTCTGGATTGGCCACGATGGTTTCGCGCCGATCGCACCTTGCGCGTCGACGTCGCGGCGACGCGCTCGCCGCTGACCAGCCTGGAATTCGCGACGCTGCGGATCAAGGACGCGGTATGCGACGGGCATCGCGCCAGGAGCGGTATCCGGCCGAGCGTCAGCAAGGATCATCCGGACGTGCGCGTGCACGCGTATCTCACGGCCGGCGAGGCAACTTTCTATCTGGATACCTCGGGTGAGCCGCTGTTCAAGCGTGGGTATCGCCGGCAGACGGCGGAGGCCCCCCTGCGCGAGAACCTCGCCGCGGGCTTGTTGCGTCTCGCCCAATGGCAACCGGGAACTCCCCTGCTCGATCCCATGTGCGGCAGCGGAACCATCGCCATCGAAGCCGCGCTGATCGCTTTGGACATCGCGCCTGGGCTCAAGCGCACTTTCGGCTTTCAGAAACTCGGCTGGTACGATGGATCGGCGTGGCAGAAGATCAAGCAAGGTGCGCAGCGTCGCGCGCGGACTGCCGCGCCAGCCGGCATCTGCGCCAGAGACATCGACGACACCGCGATGCACCAGTGTTACGTCAACATCGACGCGGCAGGCGTCGCCGGAGCGATTGTCGTCGAGCAAATCGACGCGCTGACGGGCCTCGCTCCGGCGCACGAAGGCGTGATCGTTGCCAATCCTCCGTACGGTGTCCGGCTCGCAGGGTCCCACGCGCTTGCGGAGCTCTATCCGCGGCTCGGCGATGCGCTCAAGCAGCGCTTCGCCGGATGGACCGCGTACTTGCTCAGCGGCGACGTGCGTCTGCCCAAGCTGATCGGGCTCAAGGCGAGCCGGCGCACGCCGCTCTTCAACGGAGCGCTGGAATGCCGTTTGTACGAGTATCGGCTGATTGCAGGCTCGATGCGCCCACCGCGGCTGGAAGGCAACTAAGGGGAGTGGAGCCTAACCGACGAGCCTCGCGATGATAGAATGGATCTTCCGGATCTACTCTCCCCGCGAATCCAGCCATGATGCTCCCGAGCCGCCACTACGAATCCGAGCACACCCGCTTTATCCGCGAGTTGTTGCAGGAGCGGCCCGAGCTTGTCGAAAAGCAGCGCGAGGGGCGCGCGATCTGGTGGGACAAGCGCCCGCGCGAACTTGCCGAAGAACGCACCATGGACCAAGGCCGCGTTCCGCAGTCGCCGTACGTCTACGACAGCGACTCCTAGGCGTCGAATCCACCTGGGCGGCGGCGGTTCTTCAGGTTCTCCCGTTTTGCCCAACGGCGAAGCATCGGCGCCTTCAGCGCGCCTCGTCAACAGACGTCTTGCAACGCGCTTCCATGGATGAAGTAGTTCGCGGTGCGCTCCAATTTGGCGCTCCAGCCGAGTTCCTTCAGCCGTGCGGTCAACGATTCCGGCTCATAAAATATCTTGACGATGCGAAATTCGCGGCCATCGTTCAACTTGCGGGTGACGACGCCATCGTTATCGCTTGGAAGAACATGATCCTTGGCCGTCGACGTGCGGTCGAATGCGGAATCGATGAGATATGCGGCAGCGCGCGGATCGAGCGCCTCTCCGAGCATCGCCCAGAATGCCTCGAAACGATCCGGCGGAACGTGCGAGAGCCAGAAGCTGAAAAACACGAGGTCGTACCGTCGCTGCGGCCGCCACGTGAAGAGATCGGCCTCGACGTACTCCACGTTGTCGCCGCCGACGCGCGCGCGGTTGATGGCCAGCACCTCGGACGACGCGTCGAGCGCGGTGACATGCCCGGCGCGCGCAGCGAGATGACGCGTGAAAAGTCCCGTTCCGCATGCGAGCTCGAGCACGCTGCGCGGACGGCGCTCGCCGAGCCAGCCGATGAGCGCCGCATCGACCGCTGCGGTCTCGGCGTGCCAGCGGGCGTTGAGCTCGGCGCCCCGATCGTAGCGGCCGCCACGGAACCACCATTGGTCGTATTCCGCGGCCCGGGCGCGGTAGTAGTCGATCTGATCCTGCAGGATGCCTGACGAGGTCATGCGCGGAATCATAAGCTGCGTTCAGCGCTTGCGCTACCCGTGGCCGGCGGCGGCTACTACAATGAGTCATGGCGAGTGCTTGTGTTCGCGCATATTCGTGACCGCACCGTCGACCGCCACCCTGTCACCGAGTCCTAAACTGTTTACGTGAACGTTCTTCGGCGTCCAACCAACGTCGCAGCCGCGTTACTGATCGTCGGCGCGATCGCCATCGCTGGCCTGTTCAGCTGGCAGCATCACCGAAAGCCGGTCGCACCGCTTCCACCCGGCACGATCGGTGCGGTCGATGCTCCTGCAGATGAAGCGGTCATCGGCACCGCCATGCACATCAGCGGCTGGGCGCTCGACCCGGTGGGCATACGCACGGTCGAGATCCACCTCGACGGCCATCCGTATCCTGCGCGTTACGGCATCGCGCGTGCCGACGTCGCGCAGGTCAAGCCCGGCTATCCGGACTCGCCGGAAGCGGGATTTTCCTTCGACAACGACTTCGGGCAGCTCGAGCCGGCGCGGCACGAAATCGCGGTGGTCGCCGTCAATCGTCAAGGCCGCGAAACGGTGCTCGCGCGCAAAAGCCTCTTACCACCCGCGGCGCTCACCCAGTGGCAGTCGCTGTATGCGTCGCGCCACCCCGAGAACGCGGCGCCATTCTTTGTGCTGCCCGGCCTCTCCGGCATTGCGCTGGGCGGCGCGTCCGAGCTCGACCGCGTGTACGCGTCTTATTTGTCGCCCACGATGAAAGTCGGGATGCGGGTGCCCATCCTCTATTTGCGCACGACGCTCGGCCGGGCGCGGGATTGGGAGTTCGACCCTGCGTGGAACATCGAACGGCGCTGCGGCGAGCGGCGCATCGCCGAGGATTCCCTGTCAGCCGTGATCGCCTACGCCGTCCTGCACCAGCTGCCGGTCCTGTTCACGCTCAACGGCGGCATTTGGGCCGACGCAGTCTGCGATGTGCCTGAGTGGGACGTCAACGATCACCTCGAGGCCGACAAGGCCAATTGTCAATGGAACGAGCACGACGAAGTGATGCCCGACGACTATCTCAGGAACCTGCCGGGTGCGAGCGACGCGCCGGAGCTCGGCCGGTCTCTCACATTCAACGTCTATGCGACGCAGAACCGGCATTACAAGCAGCGCAATCTTCAGGCCGCCGGACGCATCGTCGCGCAGTTCGCGGCGGCACATCCCGATCTCTTCGTCGGCGTGAATCTCGACCCGGACACCTACCTCAATCCGTTTTTCGAGGAAAAACAATGGTACGACTACAACCCCGGCACGCTGCGACAGTTCAGGGAATGGCTCGCCGGCAGCGGCCCGTACGCGATCAAGCCGGCCCGCGGCGTGCCGGACCTTTCACGCTATCGCCGCGCACACCCCCTGTCGCTGGCGGAAGTACGCAAGCTCTCGGGCAAGTCCTTCCGCACCTGGGAAGAAGTCGATCCGCCGCGCGCTTTTCCGCGCGAAGGCAAGCCGTTCTGGCTGGACCCATGGGTTCATGAATGGGAAATGTTCCGCCGCCATCTCGTCGATCTGCACTACGACGACTTGTCGGGCTGGCTGAGTGACGCAGGCGTACCGTCGTCGCGCATTTTTTCGTCGCAGGGCTTCGTCGCGCCAAACGCGCCTGCGCTCCCCTTTGCGGTCAGGCTCGACAGTCCGACCAAGAATTACGACAGCGGCGGCATGTCGGTCGAAGGCTCGATTCCCCGCGACGGGCATCTGGGCGCGATCGTCTACGGCGCCGGTGCCGTGAACGACGTGCGCATGGAAGACCAGGCCAACCTGTTCGCCACGTTTCATCGCCTGGACCGCGGCTGGGGCGTGGTCGAGTTCAACACCGCGGACTTCCGTACGCCGAAGGAACTGCCGAGCTATGCCATGGGATATCGCGCACTGCGGGAGATGTTCAACTACGGTGCCCGGTTCGCTTCGCCGATGGCGTGGAACGGATCGAACGGCATCTACGCCGGCCAGCCGGGCTACGTCTCGTTCATGGCGTGGCGCAACACCCCGCTGGAAGATGCGATGCGCGACTTTGTGGTAAGCCACGCCTTCGTGCCGCTGGGCGCGCGCCTGTGGACGTTCGGGTCGCCGCGACTCGTCGATGGCGACGGCTGGTCCGCGGCGACAGGCGTCCTTGCAAGTGGACTCGGCCATCTCGATCTGACGGCAGCCAACGGCGAGGTGATACTGGTTTCGCCGCCTGCCCTCGCGCTCGGTGGCGATGAAAGCGATCTCCTGACGCTGGGCCTCACGGCCGATCAGGTGCAGGGTATTGCCAGCGTCGCGGTGGACGGCAATCTTTCCGACGGGACGACGATTGCGCTCGCTCTGCCGCGCGCCGCCGCCGGGTTGGCGCAGACGCCGGCCGGGCTCTCGATCCCGCTGACCCGCCCGGACACCGCAACGACGTTCGACCGGATCCGCGTCACGCTCACCCTTCGCAACCCCGCGGGTACGCTGCGCTTGCGGCACCTCGCGCTGCACCCCGCCATCCCGCCGCTCGCTCCCCTGCAGTAGTTCCATCCGGTCCGGCCAGCGCCGGCTGCCGTTCCAGCGCATCCAAATCGGCTCGTTCGACGTATCGAGCCCTACGATCCCGCGCCGCTTCAATCCGGCACGGTCATCGAGTAGCGCCGCCGACGGCAGGTGATGTCATGCGGCGCGGCCGTCTTCACTTTTTCCGCGAGGAGTTTTGTAATGTTTACCCAACCGCTGCGTTACCCGGAAGCGCGCAAGCTTAGCGCCGCACTCATCGCCGCCGCTTTGGCCGTCGGCCTATCGGCACCTGTCGCTGCGTCGAGCCACCGCGAGGCGCCATTCATCGCCACGATGCCGCAACTCGATGCGACCGATTTCTACATGTTCAACAGCTATGAATCGGGGCGCGCGGGTTACGTGACCATCGTTGCCAACTATCTGCCTCTACAGGATGCCTACGGCGGCCCCAACTATTTCAAGCTCGACCCCAACGCACTCTATGAGATCCACATCGTCAACGACGGCGGCGCGGTCGAGAACGTCACCTACCAGTTCAAATTCCAGAACACGCTCGATGACAATCAGTTGACGGTTGGCGGCAAAAAAGTCTCGATTCCGATCGTGCAGAACGGGTCTGCCGATGTATCGACGCCTGCGTCTGCGGCGCTGAACGTGCGCGAAACCCACACCCTCAACGTCATCTATGGCCCGCGGCGACAGGGGACGCCCATGCCGGTGATGAACACGGTCAAGGGAACCGCAACATTCGACAAGCCGGTCGACAACATCGGCATGAAGACCATCTCCAACTACCTGACCTACGCGAACAAGCACGTCTGGGACATCCGCATTCCAGGATGCGACGGCATCGGCCGGGTGTTTGTCGGGCAGCGAATGGACCCATTCGTGGTCAATCTCGGCGAAACCTTTGACCTCGTGAACATCAAGTATCCGGCGACCGAGCTCAATCCGGCGGCCGAATATGCGACCACAAACACGCTTATCGACAAGAACGTGACCGCAATCGAGCTCGAGGTTCCGGCGGCGTGTCTGACACAGGGAAAAGGCACGATTATCGGCGGCTGGACGTCATCAAGCATCCCGGCTTCACGGGTGGTTGGCACTCCGACCGCGGGTCTCGATGGTGCGCAACAGACCTCGGGCGGCTTTGTACAGGTGTCGCGCCTTGGCGCGCCGCTGATCAACGAACTCGTCATCGGGCTCAAGGACAAGAACAAGTTCAACAATAGCGAACCAAAAGATGACGGACAATTTGCCGATTACGTAACCAATCCGACCCTGCCGGCGTTGCTGGAAATCCTGTTCGGAGGTGCGGGCGTGAAAGCCCCGACGAATTTCCCGCGAACGGATTTTGTGGCGGCATTCCTGACCGGCGTCACGGGTCTCAACCAGCCTGCCGGCGTCACCGCTTCAGAGATGCTGCGACTCAACACCGCAATCCCGGCAAAACCGGCGGCGTCGCAGGATCGGCTAGGCGTGCTCAACGGCGACAACGCCGGGTTTCCAAATGGCCGCCGACCGGGCGACGATGTCGTGGATATCGAGCTTCGTGTCGCGATGGGCGTTTTGTGTACCCTGAACATCGGCGGTTGCGTGCAACTGATCAGCGGCTGACCGCATCCAGTCGCGCGGCTCTGGAGCCATGTTATCTGATCGCGGCACCGATCGCGCAGTGCGTCCACTCCGGCGAGTCGGGGCCGAATCGCTGACGGTGCGGGTGCGTTACGCGGATCGCAAACCTATCGATCGTCGAGCCGAACCTCGACATACGCGCGGTCGCGGATCTGACGCACCCAGTCCTGAAACGCCTCGTCCGACTTGCGCTGTCGGATCGCGACCTGCGCGTCGCTACGCTCTCGATCCGCCGTTATATCCTGCCGGCGCCGCTCGATGACCTGGATCAGGTGCCAACCGAAAGGCGTTCTCACCGGCGCGGAGACCTGACCCACCTCCAACTTTTTCATCGCGTCGTCGAATTCCGGAACGGTGTCGCCTGGATTGAGCCAGCCGAGGTCGCCGCCCTTGGCAGAGGTCGAGTCTTCGGAATTGAGCTTTGCCAAGTCTTCGAAATTCGCTCCGTCATCAATGCGGCTCTTGTACCGGTCGATCTTGGCCTTGGCGTCGGATTCCGAAACCACTTCATTGACCCGAACGAGTATGTGCCGGGCATGCGTCTGATCGACCACGGTCGAATCGTCGTGCGTTCGCTTGTCGAGCAGCTTGACGATATGAAATCCGGCCGAGCTTCGGGTGATTCCCGAAATCTCGCCGACCTTCATCTTTCGGACTTCGTCGGCGAATACGGTCGGCAAGCGCCCGCCCGAACGCCAGCCGAGATTCCCGCCGCTCAACGCATCGCTCGCCTCCGAAAATGCCGCGGCGACCTGGGCGAAATCGGCGCCGTTGCGAAGAGCGCGCAGCGCGTCTTCGGCTCGCCGCTTCTTGGTGTCGATCTGCTCCGCGCTCGCCTGCTCGGGTACGATCACCAGAATATGTGCCAGGTTGAATTCGGCCTCGCCGCCCGTCACCGACTTGAGCGTCGCAAGGTACTGATCGACTTCGGCATCGCTCACCGTGATCTTGCTGTCGACTTCGCGTTCTCTCACGCGTTGCACGGTGAGCTCTTTGCGAATATCTTCACGATATTTGGGATATTCGATGTTTTCCTTCACCAGCAGCTTGCGAAAATCCTCGGCGGACAGCTTGTTATCCTGCGCGATACGCAGGATCGCGCGCTCGATTTGCGTATCGTCGACCTTGACGCCGCTCTCCTTGGCGAATTGCAGCAGCGACCGTTCGGTCAGCATGCGCTCGAGCACCTGCTTGTCGAGAACGTCCTGGGCAGGCGCCTGCACTTTCTGCTGAATGAGCTGCTGCACGATGACGCGCTTGGCGTCTTCGAGATCATGCTGGGTGATGGCCTCGTCATTGATGACTGCGATGACTCGATCGACCTTGACAACCTTGTCCGGGCCTAGCGCCTTCGGCTGCGCCAGCGCGCAGGCGGATGCCATCACCAATGCTGCTACAAAGAGATGTCGAAATATCATTGCGGTGACCCTCTAGAACTCTGGAAAATAATCGGTCGTCGTGGAGCCGGCCGGCCGGAGGGCCGGGTCTGTAACGGTGACATAGCCGGCAACGCTACGCTTGAGGACGTCGATCGGATTGGTGCCGAAGCGCGCGAGCCCGTTCAACTCGAATTGCACGAAAACGGACTTGCTTGCCTGCTCGGTCGCAGTCGTCAATCGCTGGGCCGCGATGCGAAATGCCCAGCACCCACCATTGTACTCGACGCCGACGACGCCCTCCAGCGTCTTCTTGTCGACAATCGAATAGTTCCATCGCCCGATTACCGACCAGCCGTCCTTGAACGGCCACTGCCCGGAGAAATCCACCTGCTTGAGCTGCGAAACGTTGCCGCTCGAATCGACCTGCGTGCGGATGAAACGGTAGCTCGCGTTGAGTACGCTCCCGGGGGCCGGTTGCCAGCGAACGCCGGTGTCGAGACGTTCGATCTGCGGATGGTTGAGGTTGTACTCGAGCGCACCGGAAGCCGACCAGACGTCCGACAGGCGCGCTTCTCCCGAGAGCAGCAGGTCCGAGGTGTTGGCGGTGCGCGGCTCTTCGGTCAGAACCACGCGCTGGCTCTCGAAATAGTAGCGCTGTCCGATCGCAAAGCGCATTTTCTCCTCCCCGGTCTGTGGATCGAGCAGTCGCGTGACCGCAGCCAGGGTCAGCTGATTCGCGTCGCCGATGCGATCGGAGCCGAGATACCGGTTCTCGGTGAAGAGCTGGGAAAAATTGAAGTCGTCGATCGCGGTGTCGAAGGGCGGTATCTGACTCTGGTCCCGATACGGTATGTTGACGTAATACGCGCGTGGCTCGAGCGTTTGCGTGAACGCCTTGTCGAACAGGCTCGTCTCGCGCTCGAACACCAGTCCGCTGTCGACGCTGCTGATCGGAAGTACGCGATTCTGATGCGATTCCATCAGGGTTGGATCGGGCGGATCCGAATCATTGAAGTCGTAATGCGTCATGTGCAACCCGGTGCGCGCGGTGAAGAACCACGAGTTGCCGTGTTGCGTCCACATCACCGTCGGGTACAGCACCGTTCGATCGCCCGTAACGAGCGTCGGCTGACGGAATCTCACGTACTCGCCGGTGGCCTCGAAACTAAGTCCATTCCAGGCGACGGGACTCATCGTCATGAGCAGTTGCGGCTCGCGCGAATACGGCGGAACAATCGGGTTGGCAGGATCCTGCAGCGTCTGGAAGGTCTGGATGCGCGTCAGGAACGAAAATGGCCCACGGTTGTAGGTCAATCCCGCCTCGCGCGGCAGGGTCGTCTGCGATGTCACCACCAGGCGATCGGACAGGTCGGTGAAGTACGCATCATCCGACACCTTTTCCGCGTTGACGTAGCCGGCAAGGCCCGGCACCGAGTCGAAATTCTGGTTGTGCTTCCAGGACAACAAATAGCGATTGGTTCCGGTGATGCGGTCGGGAAGGATCTCGGCATCGGCCTCACCCGACGAGTCGGGGAAAAGGTATCGCGCCTGCCCGTTCATCTGCAGCCCGCGTCTGGTCATCAGACGCGGCGTCAACGTTGCATCGTAATTCGGTGCCAGATTGAAATAATACGGCAGCGACATTTCGATTCCGCGGCTGTTGGTCGACCCGAACACCGGACTCAGAAATCCGGATTTGCGATCGTTCGACAGCGGAAAGTCGAGGGAAGGTGCGCTGAGTATCGTCACCCCCTTGAAGATGATGCTCGCGTTGTGCGCCGTTCCGACCAGGCGCGAGCGATCGACGTCGACTTCACCCGAGGTGAGGTACCAATCGTCGTTGCCGGCCACACAGGTCGTATAGCGCATATCCTTGATCTCGTAACGATTCTCGCCGAGGAAGAGCAACTCCTTGCCCTCGCCGCGCGAGGCGTTTTCGCCGATGTGGAATTCGGGCTGGTTGAAATAACCCGTTTCATCGCTGCGCTTGAATCTGGCTTCGGGTCCGGTGATCGTGTCGCTGCCTCGACGCACCACCACGTTGCCCTTGGCCCAGACTTCTTCCGTCGCAAGATCGTAGTGCAACCAGTCCGCGAGCACCGTTTGCCGGCGTGTTCGCAGCTCGACCGTGCCCGAAGCCACGACGATCTTGTCGCTTTCGCCTTCCAGCCGATCCGCGCGGAGGTATACCGCGTCCGCCTCCGTTCCGACGCCCGGCCTGAACGCCTTGGGTGGAGGTGGCACCAATATCGGAGCGACCTTGAGCCGCGGTGGCGTGTCCGAGGTGTCCACCGAAGTCGTCTGGGCATGAACGAGACCGTGCACAAACAACAGTGACATCCCGACAGTCGTGGCGCGGCGATACATGGGGAAGAACAATGTCAGCCGATGCTAAAATGCGCCCATTCTACCTGTCTCGCCGATCTCTCTTTTCCTGCTTCCCGCCGCATGACGTCCGATGTGCGATTCGACGCGCTGTGCGCATGGCTCGGCCGCGTCCTGCCGGGGCCGTTGCTCTCGATCGAGCCCGCATCGGCGGACGCGAGTTTCCGCCGATACTTCAGGATAACGCTGACCGCACAGCATTCGCTGACAAGGGACGGAGCGCCGAGCCGCACGCTGATCGCGATGGATGCCCCGCCGCCGAACGAGGACTGCCGTCCGTTCGTCAAGGTGGCGCGCATGCTGGCGGCCGCCGGCGTGAATTCGCCCGCGGTGTTTGAGGAAGCGCTCGACGAGGGCTTCCTCCTGTTGCGCGATCTGGGCCGAGAAACGTATCTTTCAGCATTGACCGAAGCCAGCGCGCCGGCGCTTTATGGCGATGCCTGCGGCGCACTGATCAAGTGGCAGCTCGCGAGCACGCAGGACTCGCTTCCACCCTACGACGAGGCGCTCTTGCGCCGCGAGCTGGATCTGTTTCCGGACTGGTACATCGCAAGACACGCCGGCGTTACGCTCGACCCGACGCAGCTCGAAACATTAAGCAACACTTTCCGGCGCATACTCGACAACAACCTCGCGCAGGCGCGCGTCTACGTGCATCGCGATTACCATTCCCGCAACCTGATGGTCTGCGATCCGAATCCAGGCGTACTGGATTTCCAGGATGCCGTTTTCGGACCGATTACCTACGACCTGGTCTCGCTGCTGCGCGATGCTTACGTCGAATGGGACGAAGCGTTGCAGATCGACTGGGCGGCGCGCTACTGGCAGCGGGCGCGGGCGAGCGGGCTGCCGGTCGCAACGGATTTCGGCACGTTCTGGCGTGACTTCGAATGGATGGGCGTGCAGCGTCAGCTCAAGGTGCTGGGCATCTTCGCACGGCTCTATCATCGCGATGGAAAGGACGCGTACCTGAGGGAAATGCCGCGCGTGATGCGCTATCTGCGCGGCGCCTGCGCCCGCTACGACGAGCTCTCGCCACTGCTTCGCCTGCTCGACGAGCTCGAGGCGCGGCAGCCGGCGATCGGTTACAGCTTCTGAGCTGCCGATGATAGCGATGATCCTCGCGGCAGGTCGCGGAGAGCGCATGCGCCCGTTGTCCGATGCGCTCCCGAAGCCGCTCCTCGAAGCGGGGGGCAAGCCGCTCATCGTGTGGCAGATCGAGCGCCTGGTCGCCGCCGGATTCACGCGATTGGTCATCAACGTCGCCCATTTGGGCAGTCTCATCGAAGCAGCGCTCGGCGACGGGCGGCAATTCGGCGCGGCCATCAGCTATTCACGCGAAGTCGAGCCGCTTGAAGTCGCGGGCGGGATCGCCACCGCGCTGCCTCTGCTCGGTGACGGAGTGGTGCTGGTTGTCAGCGGGGACATCCATGCTGAGTACAGCTATGACTCGCTGCGCGCGCGCGGCGCCGCGATGGCTGCGACCGATCAGGCGCCCCATCTGCACATGGTGATGGTTCCCAATCCCGCGTATCATCCTCGCGGCGATTTCGTGCTGAGAGGCGATCGACTCGCACTGAACGGAGCGATGCACTCGACCTTCGGCAACATCGCGTTGTACCGGACGTCGTTGTTTCGGGAACTGCCCCGCGGTGGGAAGCTCAAGATTCTTCCCTATTACCGCGACTGGATCGCGCGCGGATGGGCCAGCGGCGAGCTCTTCGTCGGTCCGTGGGACAACGTTGGCACCCCCGCGGATCTCGTGAGCCTCGACTCGCAACTTCTCGGCAGCGCTCTTCCAGGAGAGAAACGATGAGCTCCAAAACCGACTCGCTGAGCGCCAATCCACTGGTCGATTTCTCCGGCCTGCCGCGGTTTCCGGAAATCGGTCCCGAGCATGTCGGCCCTGCCGTCGACGCCTTGATCGCCGACGCGCGCGACACTATCGAGCGTGTCGCGACGCTCGAGACGCCCGGCTGGGACAGTCTCGTGCAGCCGCTCGCCGATGCGCTCGATCGCCTCGGCCGCTCCTGGGGGCAAGTCGCGCATCTGAACGCAGTGCTGAACACGCCAGCGATGCGCGAGGCGTACCACGCCAACTTGCCGAAAGTGACGTCCTTCCATACCGATCTCGCGCAGGACGAACGGCTCTTCAGCCGTTACCGGGAGCTGGCGGACGCACCGGGCTTCGCATCGCTCGATTCGGCGCGCAGGAAATTGATATCCAACACCTTGCGCGACTTCCGGCTTACGGGTGCCGAATTGCGCGCCGACGAGAAGGCACGGTTCAAGGCAATCGAGGAAGAGCTCTCACAGCTATCCTCCCGGTTCGAGGACAACGTTCTGGATGCGACCAACGACTACGCGCTCTTTATCGGCGACGCGGCGAAGCTCTCTGGCATTCCGGACGATGTGCTCGTCACAGCGAGGAAATCGGCGGAAGAGGACAACCGGCCGGGCTGGAAGCTGACGCTGCGGGCGCCCTGCTATTTTCCGGTCATGCAATACGCCGACGACCGGCGTCTTCGCGAAACGCTGTATCGCGCGTACGCGACGCGTGCGAGCGAGTTCGGCAAGGCCGATTGGGACAACAGCACGCTCATCGATCGCATCGTGGAACTGCGCCGCGAGAGCGCCGTTCTGCTCGGTTACGACAGCTATGCAGCAGTGTCGCTGGTGCCGAAAATGGCGCGCAACCCGGCAGAGGTGCTCACTTTCCTTCGCGACCTCGGCTCGCGCGCGAAGCCTTTTGCCGAGCGCGACATGGCCGAGTTGCGCGCGTTCGCGCGCGAGCGCCTCGGCCTGTCCGAGCTCGCCGCGTGGGACATACCCTACGCCTCAGAAAAATTGCGGCAGGAACGCTACGCTTTCTCCGACTTGGAGGTAAAGGCGTACTTCCCCGAGGACCGCGTGCTCGCCGGCATGTTCAGGGTAGTCGAGACGATATTCGGCGTGACGGTTCGCGCGTCAAGCGCGCCTGCCTGGCATCCTAGCGTGCGGTTTTTCGACGTCCTCGATCGCGAAGGCGTTGTGATCGGACAGTTCTATCTCGACTTGTATGCGCGGGCGCACAAGCGCGGCGGCGCATGGATGGACGCCGCGATCAATCGCCGCCGCAGCGGCGCGAACCTGCAGCGCCCCGTCACCTATCTCATCTGTAACTTTTCCGCTCCTGTCGACGGCAAGCCCGCGCTGTTCACCCACGACGAGGTGACGACGCTATTTCATGAGTTCGGACACGGCCTCAATCTCCTGCTTACCCAGATAGACGTAGCGGGAATTTCGGGACTTGAAGGCGTGGAGTGGGATGCGGTCGAGCTTCCGAGCCAGTTCATGGAAAATTTCTGCTGGGAGTGGGACGTGCTGAAGCACATGAGCGAGCACATCGACACGGGCGAACCGCTGCCGCGTTCTCTGTTCGAAAAAATGCTCGCAGCCAGGAATTTCCAGAGTGGAATGCAAACGGTGCGCCAACTCGAATTCGCGCTCTTCGACATGCATCTGCATCACGATTTCGATCCCAAGGCGGGGGCCGCGCTCGAGCTCGTGAGGGAGATCCAGCGCGAAGTCGCCGTCGTTCCGCGGCCGGCGGACGACCGGAGCCTTCCTCACGGGTTCAGCCACATTTTCGCCGGCGGCTACGCCGCCGGCTACTACAGCTACAAGTGGGCGGAGGTGCTCTCAGCTGACGCCTACAGCTTGTTCGAGGATGAAGGTGTTCTTTCGCCGGCCGCAGGCGCCAGGTTCCGGGACGAGGTCCTCGCCCGCGGGGGAAGTCGGCCCGCCCTGGATTCGTTTATAGCCTTTCGCGGCCGAGCCCCCCAAATTGACGCTTTGTTGCGGCATAATGGTATGTTAGCGTCATAAAGACCGCCGGAGGGCGAGATGATCACCGTATCCATTCCCGCGCGTGCCCTGACAGCGTTTGGGCTGCTGGCTCTGATTTCCGGCCTTGCCGCTGCGCAGGTGCAGCAGGTGTATCGCTATATCGATGTCGACGGCCGCGTTGTCTACTCGGACAAGCCCCCGCCGCCCTCGGCCAGAGATGCACAGGCCAAGCGAATCGGCGGCAACAACATTGAAACGAGTGAATTGTCCTTTTCCGTCCAGCAGGCGCAGGAGCGATTTCCTGTGACGCTGTACACCTTTGCCTGTGGCGTCGTCTGCGACACCGCTCAAGCAGTGCTCAATAAGCGCGGCGTGCCGCACACCGTGGTGGATGTGAGCCAGGGCGACGGGGCAGAGCGTCTGAAGCGGCTAAGCGGCGGTCTGGACGCGCCCACGGTGCAGGTTGGCGATCAGTTTACGACTGGCTTCAACGAGGGTAAGTGGCAGACGATGCTGACCGACGCCGGCTATCCCAAGACGCCCCCGCCCAGAACGACGCCCGTCGGCCGCCCCGCGGTTCCGGTGGCGACGGCACCAAGCGCCACGAGTCAGAGCGTCGCGGCTCCGGACGCAGTCCCGGCCAAGGGCACCTATCCGCAGCAATAACGCCGTCGCCGGGTTTCGCTGAACGTAGCCGCCGCGCGCGCGGCGGCTGCGGGCCGGCCCCGCTCCGCGCGTCACCGGTCTCGGATTGAGGGGACCCGTCCGCCGAGCTGACCTTCGGGCCGGCCGGGTCTCGCCGGATCGCGACAAGGCCGTGATCGACCTGCGTTAGACTCTCGCCGCGCATGGTCTTCGCCTCGCCGATCTTCCTGTTCTTGTTTCTCCCGCTGGTGCTCGCCGGATATTTCGGTCTGCCGCGGCGATGGGGTAACGCGGTGCTGCTGGTCGCCAGCCTCTGCTTCTACATCTGGGGCGAAGGCACGTATGCCGCGATCGTGCTTTTCTCGATCGCCTTCAACTGGCTCGTCGGGCGCAAGCTCGGCGATGCGCAAGACACTTCGGCGAGACGCCGCTGGCTGGCGCTCGGCGTCGGCGGCAACCTGACGCTGCTTGCGGTGTTCAAGTACGCCAACTTCACCGTAGCCAACATAAACGCCGGGCTGAGCGCGCTGCACTGGCAAACGATATCCCTCCCGGGCATCACGCTGCCGCTCGGGATTTCGTTCTTCAGCTTTCACGCCATCTCGTACCTGGTCGACATTCGCCGCGGGAACGCGGCCCCTCAGCGTCATGCCGGCAGCTTCGCGCTCTACATTCTCCTGTTCCCGCAACTGATCGCCGGGCCGATCATCCGGTACAAGGACATCGCGAGCCAGATCGTATCGCGCCACCGGCGCTTCGACGACGTCGCCGAGGGCACACGGCGATTCGTATTCGGCCTGGGCAAGAAGATGCTTGTCGCCAACACGCTGGGTCGCGTCTCGGACGAGATCTTCGGTATCAGCCCCGCGGAGCTCACGGCACCGATCGCCTGGCTGGGGCTCGTCTGTTACGCACTGCAAATCTACTTCGATTTCTCGGGCTACTCCGATATGGCGATCGGACTGATGCGCATGTTCGGATTTCGGGTGCTCGAGAATTTCAACTATCCCTATGTCTCGCAGTCGGTACGTGAATTCTGGCGCCGCTGGCACATCTCCTTGTCGAATTTCTTCCGCGACTATCTCTACATTCCACTCGGCGGCAACGAGCGCGGAAAAGTACGCACCTACGTCAATCTGCTGGTGGTGTTCCTGCTCTGCGGGCTCTGGCACGGCGCGAGCTGGACGTTCGTGTCGTGGGGCGGCTGGCACGGCATGTTTCTGATAGCCGAGCGTGCGGGGCTGGGAAAAGTGCTCGCAGGAACGTGGCGGCCGGTGCGGCACGGGTACACACTTGCCGCGGTTGCCGGTGGATGGGTGCTGTTTCGCTGCGATACGCTCGCCCACGCCGGCGCGTATTACATGGCCCTCGGCGGGCTGGGCACGCACGATGTGTCGGCCGGGCTCAAGTATCCGCCGCGCATGTTGCTCGACAATCTGACCGCGATCACGCTTGGCGCCGCGTTGATCGGAGCGATGCCCGTGGGACGCTGGCTGGTTGCGACGATCGCCCGCGGCGGAACCCCCAGCCGTGCTGCGTCGGCTTTGTTGCTGGTCGGCGAGTGGCTGTGGCTGGCGGCGGTGCTCATGGCGTCATATGCCTACCTCGCCGCCGGCACCTACAATCCCTTTATCTACTTCCGTTTCTGACGGCCGTGCCCGA
>OCZU010001029.1_pt1 | contig 18737 bp, 15 predicted proteins | sample 1539001 | NCBI WGS metagenome assembly OCZU01 (sample SAMEA3539306, study PRJEB22396) | soil metagenome | biome: tundra; feature: field; material: soil | place: USA | collected 2010-05 | depth 0.15 m | reverse complement strand
CCCCAAAAGCGGCGAGCTATGCTCGCCTAATGCTCGCCTTGGACAGGCTTTAGCCTGTCGACGCACGCACTCGTGCGTGCCGTGTCGAGCGTAACAACCGGGGAAATCGCTAGCAGAAAAGACCGTCTACACCGCTCACATTTTTCCGCCGATATCCGAAGAGGGAAGTATGAGCTGGAGGGAGACATCGGTGGTGGACGAGCGGTTCCGATTTATGCGCACCGACCGAAACGGCCACGCCTTGCTACCTCCGCAACGCGGACACCGAAAGCCCTCTGGCCAGCGTAGCCGGAACATGTATGCCCGGCAAGCCTCCTCACTACTGAAGCGGGCCTCCAGCTCATTGATATTACGAGGGTAATCGTCCATTAGCCCAAGACCTCGACCCTAATACTACATGTTGGGGCTACCTGCGTCAAGTGAATACCCCCTCTGGACCATTTCCTGAAGGGGACCGTCTTGAAGCGCATGATGAAGTGCGGCCAACCGCAGTGCGCCTGCCACCGCGATCCTGCCCGGCGTCACGGCCCTTACTTCGAATGGACCTACAAGGTCAAGGGCAAGACGGTCAACGTGAAGCTCAGCCCGCCAGCCGCCCCGCTCTATCAGGCCGCCACCAAACAGCACCGGAAACTCAAGGCCGTTCTGGCCAGGATGGAGCGCCTCTCGCGAACCGCCTTAGCTCGCCTGGCGAAGGAGGCGGAGAATACCGACTGAACGGAGGCGATATGATCGCACCACAGACTGTTTTCCCCCTCCAGTACCTCCCTGTCGCCTATCCCGCTTGTTATCTGCCACTTGCCCCTGACCGCCCTCGCTCGGAGAGCAGGTTCGATGAGAAATCCGGGTTAAGCGCGTTCGTGCCAGAATAGCTGAGTTGCTTCGCAATTGGGGGCCACGCCCCCAAACCCCGCTGCGCCACGGCTCCGCCGAAATCGGTGAGGGAGGCGGTAAACCCGCCTCCCTGCCATTCCGGCCTCCGAGTCGGCGCTCGGGTTGCTTCCCAGCATTGCCTATCCTCCGCTCGGCTCAATCAGCTTATCGGCACACCGTGCAGTTTCTTGCGCCATCAAGTTACCCATGCGATGACTGTCATCTCTGTGCTCGCTACAGACCGTTAGCGATCCGGCTGGTCAGATCTGCCAGCGATCTTCCGGGCACCTCACCCACTCGTTGAGGACGCCGCGCCGGGACTCGTCCCGGCGCTTGGCCGGCGCGAACACTCGCCACTTACGCCCGCGTAAGAAAGATCGGCAGCCCCAACTTATTCGCGTAATTCGGCCGGTACCGCCGCGTGTTGTACATCGTCTCCAGGTCCACCCGCCGCGGACCTAACTTTGGGTCCGGTATGGGCACCGCCTGATAGCAACCGCCGGAAATGGCCATCATCACGCCATGCTGGCCCTGCTGGACGCAGTCCATCGCCATGCTGGCGAACGTCGACGCCACCATCTTGTCCACGAAATCCGGACTGCCGCTACGCAGGTCGTAAGTCAGATCGCTGACGATGGTCTCTTCCCCGGTGGACTTCTTGATCTCCTCGGCCAGGTCCTCGCCCACATTCATCTTCTTCTTGTGGCCGAAGGCATCCGCCTCGCCGACCTCCCTTACCTGGTAGCCTTCCCACTCGGCGCCCTCCGAAAGAATAATCAGGGCGTAGTTACTCGGATTGTACTGCTTGTCGGTGATCAGCAGCTCAATCAGGTGCTGGAGATTGAACTTGTATTCCGGGATGCAGCACCGCATGGACGTGACGTAGGCCGTGTACAGCGCGGTGTATCCGGCGTCGCGTCCGAAGATGCGGAAGACGCCGATGCGCTCGTGCGATCCCACCGTGGTGCGCTGACGCTCGATGGCTTCCGTCGCGCGCGTGATCGCCGTCGAAAACCCGATGCAATACTCGGTGTTGCGCACGTCGTTATCCATCGTCTTCGGGATGGCGATGACCTTGAAGCCCTCCGTGTCCAGGCGCGCCGCGTAGCTCAACGTGTCGTCGCCGCCGATCGCGATCAGGTAATCGAGCCCCAGCGTCTCCACGTTCTTCAGCACCCGGCTGGTCATGTCGTAGACCACCGACGTCACGCCCTTCTTGGTGACTTCGGACTTGGGGAACTCCAGGCCCTTCACCACCGGCGGCAAGGCCTTCATCTTGGCCGGGTTGGTGCGGGAACTATGCAGGTAGGTGCCGCCCGTGCGGTCGATCGTGCGCGTGTTCTCGCGATTGAGCGGCAAAATGTAGCGCGCCCGGCTCGCCGGATCGTCCAGATTGACATGCGTCAGGCCCTCCCAGCCGCGGCGAATACCGATGACTTCGCAATCGATCTCGCTTCCTCTGTAAACAACGGTCTTGATGACGGAATTCAGGCCCGGCACGTCTCCGCCGCCGGTGAGTATACCGATCCGCTTCGCAGGCATTAATGCTCCTTCAAGTGGGGAATTTAACACCCTATTATAGAGTACGGCGGGTGCCTTCCGCCTCCCGAGTCTTGGGGACCGTCGATGGCGGCTGACGGTTGATCAACGAAGTGGAAGATAACGGACCTGGCCTTCCCATTCTCCTTCGTTACTGCACTCTGACACGAGCAGAATATCCTCGATAGCGACCGCAACCGGAACGGAGCGGCTCACTTCGAACACGCCGGGCATGTGTTCGCCCCCGGCCACTCGGCGATACGCATACGCGGTGACGGTGCTGACGTCGTGTGTGATCAATATGCGACCCTGCGCCGCTCCCCAAGCCAACAACGCCGGGTCGTCCACGCCCGACAGGCCGGCATCCTGCACTCTGACGATGTCGAGATCGGGCTTCCGGCGGATTAGACCACGCACAATGTCGTTATTCAGATTCTCGCCGGCGAGCCAGCGCACGATCGGCTTATGCCCCGTTTGGCCGTCGAGCCAACAAACGTTGGCGGACGCCGCCGGGGCTCCAGCGAGCCTCGTTCTGTTGCCGCAGTTCCTGCGAGTCGCGTGAACGCCTGCGAAGGTACTCTTCCATCTCCGCGGCGTGGCGGAGGTGGTAGCCGATCAGGTGGTAAATGGCGGCCAGCGGAACGGAAGGGTACTGTTGGGCGATTTCTTCCGGGGTTGCGCCGTCGTTAAACGCTAACAGAATCGAATCGAGCGTCACGCGCGTACCGCTTACACGGATCACGCCATCGGCCCCGGTCACCATGGGAATCGTCTCGATCGTCTCGCTGTTGGGCATTTTGTCATCTCTCAGAATAGCGCATCCGCGCTCCGCCGGCGTGGCGCTGGGCTGATCGCGCTGTCCATTTGACATCCACAACAATGGTGTGTACACTTCAAGTGTCGAAACAAGAAACACCACACCCATGAGCAAGCGCATCAACATCGTCCTGCCCGATAAGACCGTGGCAGTGCTTGACCGCGTGGCGGCCAAAGGCACCCGGAGCCGGTTCATCGACCAGGCGGTGCGGCACCCCGTCGAAGCGCAGGGCGGGCGAACGCTGCGCGAGCAGCTCAAAGCCGGCTACCGCGCCAATGACGAGCGCGATCTCGCGATAGCAGCCGAGTGGTTCCCGCTGGAGGAAGAAGCTTGGCGCACGTTCGAGGCCGCCCGTGAGCCGAAGAAAACCACCAAAACCAAACGGACATGACGTTTCCTCAGAGAGGGGATCTCTACCTCGTCGAATTTGATCCAGCCCGCGGCCACGAGATCCAAAAGACGCGGTCGGCCCTCATCATCCAGAACGACATCGGCAACCAATACAGCCAGGTCACGATCGTCGCGGCCATCACCTCGAAATTGTCGCCTGCGCCATACCCCATTGAGGTCATCGTAGCGGCCAGCAAGGGGAACGGCCTCTCTGTCCCATCGGCCATTCAGTTAAGCCAGATCCGTTCCGTGGACCGCGAGCGGCTCGTGAAACGTCTCGGCACGCTCGACGCGGCGGCGATGCGCAAAGTCGATCGGGCGCTGAAGATAAGCCTCGGACTCGTCGATCTCTAAACAGCCCTCAAACCTGTTTTTGCAAAGGGTTATTCCCTCCTTTTACTCAAAGCTGTTCCTCGCCTTTACGCGGAGAAGCGTCACGCGCGTGCCGCTTACACGGATCACGCCATCGGCCCCTGTTACCATGGGAATCGTTTCGATTGTCTCCGTGGTGGGCGTTTGTTATCTTCCAGCGTAACGCAATCCGCGCCGCGAACTCCAGCAAGCCGCCACCCGCATGCTATCCTGAAACACATACGAGGGCCTCGTCCAAATGCGCCGCCGCTTGCTCATCCGCGGTAGTCTTGTGGCGATTTCGGTGACGGCGTTGTTTGCCCTCCAGGCCACTTTCCGCCAGTTTCCCGGAATGGAAGACGACCCTGTTCCCGTGCCGCCCGACGCCTACGAAAAAACCGAATGGGCCTTCACCCGCCTCATGTATCCGTCCGGCCGGCACGCCAGCGTGTTTGGCCAGATCGGCAGTTGGCCCACCGATTACCCCAAGGCCGACCGCCAGTTTGTGCAAGGCGTGCGCCGCCTCACCCGCATCCACACCCGTTCGTCTGAGCAGGTAGTGGACCTTGACGGCGACGAAGTTTTCAATTGGCCCTGGCTGTACGCGGTGGAGGTCGGGCACTGGAGCCTGACCGATGCCGAGTGCGCCAAAATGCGCGAATATCTGCTGCGCGGCGGCTTCTTCATGTGCGACGACTTCCACGGCAGCGGCGAATGGAACGTCTTCATCGAGAGCATCCACCGTGTGTTCCCGGACCGCCCCATCGTCGAAATCGATAACCAGGATCCCATATTCCACGTCTTATATGATTTGGGCGAGCGTGTTCAAGTGCCCGGCATTCAATACTGGTACACCGGCCGTATCTGGGAAAAGGATGGCAAGACGCCCCACTGGCGCGCCATCTACGACGACGCCGGCCGGGTCATGGTGGCCATCTGCTTCAACCAGGATAATGGCGACGCCTGGGAATGGGCCGACCATCCGCGCTACCCCGAGCGGTACACTTCGCAAGCCTACCGCATGGGGATCGACTACATCATTTACGCGATGACGCACTAAAATCCCAAGGGCCATCATGTTCGAGTTTCTCTTCAAGTATCCCGGCGCGGTTTTCCAAAAGGGGCAGTTTGTGCTGCTGGCGTCCTGGCCGGTGTGGATTCTCGCGTTGGGCGTCGTCGCGGCTAGCGGGTTGCTGCTCTGGCACGTGCGGCGCAACCGCGGATCGCTCACCGGCACGCGTCCGCTGGTGATCTGGATGCTAGAAACCGCAATGATCGCGCTGCTGCTGTTCCTGCTCTGGCACCCGGCCATCTCGATCGCCACGCTGCGGCCGCAGCAGAACGTGGTCGCCGTGCTGGTCGACGATTCGCGCAGCATGGCCATCCAGGAGGGATCCCAAACGCGCAGCGCGCAGGCCGCCGCCGTGCTCGATCGCAAACTGCTCGCGGCACTAGGGCAGAAGTTTCAGGTGCGCCTCTATCGCTTCGGTAAGGAAGCCGAGCGCATTCAGAAGACCAGCCAGCTCACGGCCTCGGAGCCAGCCACGCGTCTCGGCGATAGCTTGCAGCAGGTGCTCGCGGAATCGTCCACTTTGCCGTTGGGCGCCGTCGTGCTGCTCTCCGATGGCGCCGATAATTCCGGCGGTATCGATCTCGACACCATCTCGCAGATCCGCCAGCGGCGCATCCCCGTGCACACCATCGGCTTCGGCCGCGAGAAGGCCGAAAAAGATATCGAAATCACCGACGCCGTGCTGCCGGCCCACGCGCTGGCCGATTCGCGTTTGAGCGCGCTGGTCACCTTCCGCCAGTATGGTTATGCGGGCCAGAAGGCGCTCGTTTCGGTGCGCGACGCCGGCAAGGTTGTCGCCACGCGCGAAGTGCAGTTCAAAGCGGACGGCGCGCCGCAAAGCGAGCCGCTGCTGTTCAACGCCGGCTTGGCCGGACCCAAGACACTGGAGATTTCCATCGATCCGCTGCCCGGCGAAGAGAACCGCAACAACAACTCGCTGCGGCGGCTGGTGAACGTGGAAACGCGCAAGCCGCGCATCCTTTATATCGAAGGCGAGCCGCGCTGGGAATTCAAATTCATCCGCCGCGCCGCGGAAGACGACCGCAGCCTGCAGCTTGCCTCCATGCTCCGCACCACCCAGAACAAGATCTACCGTCAAGGCTTCTCCGATACGCATGAGCTCGAGGAAGGCTTCCCCGCCAAGCCCGAAGATCTGTTCGCCTTCGACGGCCTGATCGTCGGCAGCGTGGAAGCCAACTACTTCACGCAAACGCAACAGGACCTGATCCGCGAATTCGCCAACCGCCGCGGCGGCGGCATTCTGTTTTTGGGCGGTCGCTTCGCGCTGGCCGAGGGCGGCTACTCGCATTCGCCTCTGGCCGAGCTGCTGCCGGTGCAAATTCCGCAAACCAAGGGCACATTCCATCGCGATTTTTCAAGCCAGGAATTGACCGCCCAGGGCCGCGCCAGCCTGATCTGCCGCCTGGTCGAAGATCCCGAGCGCAACGCCGCGCGTTGGACCGGCATGCCGCAGCTCGCCAATTATAACGACGTCGGCGAAGCCAAGCCCGGCGCGGTGGTGCTGATGGACGTCCTGCCCGCCGGCCGCCACCGCATGCCGCTGTTGGTCACCGAGAACTATGGGCGCGGCCGCACCGCTGTCTTCGCCACGTCCGGAAGCTGGCGCTGGCGCATGTGGCAGGATCACACCGATGTCACCCACGCCACGTTCTGGCAGCAGTTGATGCGCTACCTGGTTTCCGACAGCCCCGGCCGGGTCGCCGCCTCCACGCCACGCGCCGTGCTGCCGGACGAAACCAAGGTCACGCTGCGCGCCGAGGTGCGCGATAAGGCGTTCAAGCCCGTACCGAATGCGGTGGTCGAGGCCCACATCGTGGCGCCGGACGGAGCCGCCACCAGCGTCGAGATGACGCCGCTACCCACCGAGGAGGGTGCTTACTCGGCCGATTGGAACGCGGAGAAACCAGGCTCGTATGTGGCCGAGATCGTGGCGGGGCGCGATAAGGAGGAACTCGGACGCGACGTCGCGATCTTCCGCCGGGAAGATGGCGTGGCCGAAAACTTCCACACCGCGCAGAATCGCGAGTTGCTGAAAAAGCTGGCCGATGAGACCGGCGGGCGATACTACAGCGCGTCGAACGCCGGCAAGCTGGCGGACGAAATCTCGTACTCCGAAGCCGGCATCACCACGCGCGAAACCAAGGACCTCTGGGACATGCCTGCGGTGTTTTTGCTGGCGCTGCTGTTGCGCGGCTCGGAGTGGGTGCTGCGGCGAAGATGGGGTGTGGTATGAGATTGCTGCTAGCCCTGCTGCCCCACAAAAGAACTGCTGGTCGCTCTTGTAGGGCGGCCAATCCTGGCCGCAGCCGCCTTTCAGGCAGCTCTCTCTTCCTCGGCCTACTAACCCTGCTCCTTACAGCATCCTCCCTCCCCGCCACCACTTACTATCTCACCGTAACCGGCCTGGGCGGCGAACCGGATTACGAACAGCACTTCGCCATGTGGGCCAAAGACATCGAGAAAGCTCTCAAGCCCACCTCCGATTCCAAAGTCGAAACCTTGGTGAACGCTACGCGCGAACAAGTCCGGGCCGCCCTGGATCGCATCGCCAAACAAGCCCAGCCGCAGGATGCCTTCGCGCTCATGCTCATCGGTCACGGCAGCTTCGATGGTTACGAATACAAGATCAATCTCCCCGGCCCCGACTTGACGGCGTCCGAGTTGGCCACGCTGCTCGACCGCATCCCCGCCACGCGGCAGCTCGTTGTCGACATGACCAGCTCCAGCGGAGGCGCCATCGAATTCCTGCGCAAGCCTAATCGCGTGGTCATCGCCGCCACCAAGAACGGCACGGAAAAGAATGCCACCGTCTTCGCGCGCTACTGGGTAGAGGCGCTGAGCGATCCCGCCGCCGACAGCGATAAGAACGAAGTCGTCTCCGCGCTCGAAGCCTTCCGCTTCGCCGACAAGAAGACGGTCGCTTTTTACGAATCGCAGAACCGTCTGGCCACCGAGCACGCCGTGCTGGAAGACACCGGGAAGGGCGAAGGCGTGCGCGCACCCTCGCCTGAAAACGGCGAAGGAATGCTGGCCGCTCAGTTTCCTTTGCTGCGCATTGGCTCCGCCGCCGCGGCCGCGAAGGACCCCGCCAAACTGCAGTTACTCGCCAAGAAAGAGCTGTTAGAACAGCAGATCGACAAGCTCAAATACGAGAAAGCCGCCATCCCGCCCGACGAGTATAAGAAGCAACTCGGCGTGCTCTTGCTCCAGTTGGCCCAGACCCAGGAGGCGCTCGACAAATGAGACTCCTGCTGGCCATCCTGTGCGCGGCCACCGCCCTCCCGGCGCAAACTCCGGCGCCAACTCTCGCTCAGGCCGAATCGCTTTGGAAACAACACCGCTATGAGGAATCGAAGGCTGCCTTTGAATCGCTCATTGCGAGGTATCCGCGCAACGCCGAATACCGCGTCCGCTTCGGGCGATTGTTTCTGGAACGCTTCAATCCTCCCGAGGCCGCCAAGCTCTTCCATGAAGCGCTGGAAATCGAGCCGAAGCAGGCCGACGCTCTCCTAGGCTTGGCCCAGGTAGCGGCGGACGGCTTCGAGGCGCAAGCCCTGGAGTTCGCACACCGCGCGCTGGAAGCCGATCCGCACATGTTGGAGGCGCAGGAACTTCTGGCACGCCTGGCTCTCGAAGACAACGACCCGGCCAAAGCCGCCGAAGAGGCCCACAAGGCCCTCGACATGTCGGCGCGCGCCACCCAAGCCAAGGCCATCCTCGCCACCATCGACTGGCTCAACGACAAGCCTGACACGCACTGGGATCCGCACTCGGGCGCCGCTTACGAAACCGCGGCTCGCATCTTCATCCTGAATCGCCGCTATGAAGAAGGTATCCGGCTGTTTCGCAAAGCGATCGCCCTGCAGCCGGACTTATGGAGCGCACACTCGCAATTAGGCGTCAACCTGATGCGGCTGGGTCTGGAAGGTGAAGCCCGCGCCGAGCTGGAGTTGTGTTTTGAGAACCACTACAGAGACGCCGCCACCGTCAACACGCTCCGGCTGATGGATAGCTACAAGAACTTTGTCACTTACAAGACAGACAGAACCGTCCTCCGCCTCCACAAGAAAGAAGCCGAGCTGTTGCATCCTTACTTCGAAGCCGAGATGCTGCGCGCGCTGAGCACTTACGACAAGAAATACGGCTTCCATCTGGATCGGCCCGTGCAAGTGGAAGTCTACCCCGATCACGAAGACTTCGCCGTGCGCACCATGGGCATGCCCGGCCTGGGCGCGCTGGGCGTGACCTTCGGCTATGTAGTAGCGATGGACAGCCCCTCCGGCCGCCCGCCAGGAACCTTTCATTGGGCCAGCACCATGTGGCACGAACTGAGCCACGTGTATGTCCTGAACATGACCAATTTCCGCGTGCCGCGCTGGTTCACCGAAGGGCTGGCCGTGCACGAAGAAACGGCCGCTTCGCCCGAATGGGGCGACCGTCTCGATCCGCACGTCATCATGGCGATCAAGGATAAGAAGCTGCTGCCCGTGGCGGAATTGGACCGCGGCTTTGTGCGTCCCACTTATCCAACTCAGGTGGTCGTGTCTTACTTCGAAGCGGGACGTATGTGCGACTATATCGACCGCGAGTGGGGTTGGCCGAAGCTGCTGGCCATGATTCACGACTTCGCCGGCGGCGCAACCACCCCCGAAGCGATCGAAAAAGAGCTGGGCATTAAACCTGAAGAATTCGATAAGCGTTTCCTGGCTGCGTTAACTGCCGAAACGAAGAAGACCGTGGACGGTTTCGACGAGTGGCGCAAAGAATTGAAGAAGGTGGCGACCGAGTACAAAGCGCACGATTACGAAGAAATGATTCGCGACGCTTCGGGCATTCGCGACTCTTATCCGGACTATGTCGAAGCCGGCAACGTCTACCAGTTCCTGGCCGACGGCTACCTCGCTAAGGGCGACAAGAAGGCTGCCATCGCCGAACTGGAACGTTACGCCAAAGTGGGCGGGCGCAGCCCTGATACACTGAAACAATTGGCTACCCTCCTCGAAGAGGCCGGCAATCGGAAGGAAGCGGCCGAAGTGCTCGACCGGCTCAACTATATTCAGCCCATCGACGAAGACCTCCATCGCCGGCTGGGCGATTTGTGGCTCGGTCTGGGAAACACCGCCGCGGCCATCCGCGAGTATCGGGCTGTACTGGCCAAGTCGCCCACCGACCCCGCGGCGTCGCACTTCAACCTGGCGAAGGCTTACCGTACGGCGAATCGTCCGGACGCCGCCAAAGACGAATTGTTGCTCTCGCTGGAGGCCGCCCCCGGATTCCGGCCTGCGCAGAAAATGTTGCTGGAGTTATCCAAATGATTCTGCTCTCCAGCGATTCCTGTGAGGCAGCAATCCTGGCTGTGGGGCAGACCTCCAGGTCTGCGGGGGTCCTCCAGGACCCGCTCCTACTAATGCACCACATCGCGAAAACTATATGTCCACCATCGTGACACCCCAGTTAGAACCTGACGCGTTGCGCAGCCGCATCGGCCGCTTCCGTGAAGTCCAAGCGGAAATTGTGCGGCAAGTCCGGCGCGTGATCGTCGGACAGGAAGAAGTGCTGGAGCAGGTGATGATCGCCCTGTTTGTCGGCGGCCATTGTCTCATTACCGGTCTGCCCGGCACCGCTAAGACGCTGCTCGTCCGCACCATGGCGCAAACCCTGGGCCTGCTATTCAAGCGCATCCAATTCACGCCCGACCTGATGCCGTCCGACATCACCGGCACCGACATCATCGAGGAAGATCCCACCACCGGCCATCGCACCTGGACCTTCGTCAAAGGCCCCATATTCGCCAATGTGCTGCTGGCGGACGAAATCAATCGCACACCGCCCAAGACGCAATCGGCGCTGTTGGAAGCCATGCAGGAGATGGCCTGCACGGTGCGCGGCAACAATTACAAACTGCCCGCGCCGTTCTTCGTGCTGGCCACCCAGAACCCCATCGAGTTGGAAGGCACCTACCCGCTGCCCGAAGCGCAGTTGGATCGCTTCCTCTTCAACACGGTGCTCGGCTATCTAACCGCGAACGAAGAGCTGCAAGTCGTCGATCTGACCACCACCACTCACATCGCGCAGGCCGACCCGGTGACCAACGCCGATGAACTCCTGGACTTCCAGCAATTGGTGCGCATGGTGCCCATCGGCGAATCCATCGCGCGGTATGCCATCGACCTGGTGCGCGCCAGCCGCAGCAGTGACGAAAGCGCGCCGGACTTCGTCAAGAAGTATGTGAACTACGGCGCCAGCGTGCGCGCCGCGCAGTTCCTGGTGCTGGCCGCGAAAGCCAGAGCGCTCATGAAGGGCCGCTATCACGTGACCTACGAAGACATCCGAGCACTATATATCCCGGTCCTGCGCCACCGCATCCTGCTGAACTTCCACGCGGAATCCGACCGTCTCAAACAGGACGACATACTCCAGCGGTTACTCGAATACAAAGGAGCGCCAAAGGAATGAATTTAACCGCCGATGCACGCAGATGCACGCCGATAAAGACAAGATTCGCGCGGGCCGCTGTTCTTATCTGCGTGCATCTGCGTGCATCGGCGGTTAAATTCTTTGTACCCCCATGTTGCAGCGCTTTCTAGATCCCGCGACCCTCGCCTCCATCTCCGGCCTCGACTTAGTGGCCAAGACCGTGGTGGACGGCTTCATCGCGGGCTTGCACCGCTCGCCGGATTACGGCTTCAGCCAGGAGTTCGCCGAGTACCGCGCCTACACGCCCGGCGACGATCTGCGGCACGTCGATTGGAACGTCTTCGCGCGCAGCGAGCGCGTCTACCTGAAGCGCTACCGCGGCGAAACCAACACCCAGTTGCTCATCCTGCTCGATACCAGCGCTTCCATGGCCTTCGGCTCGCACGCCGTCAACAAACTGGACTACGCGCGCTTCCTGGCCGCGTCGCTCTGCTACCTGGCGCACGCCCAGCGCGACGCCGCCGGCCTGATCGTCTTCGATGAAGATGTGCAGAACTACGTCGCGCCCTCCACGCGCCAGGGCCAGTTGTTCCGCCTGCTGCACGCCATCGAGAAAGCCCAGCCCGGCACGCGCACCGACTTCGCCAAACCCTTCGTGCACTTCCTGGACTTTACCCGCCGCCGGGGCCTTGTCGTGGTGATCTCGGATTATTATGAGCGGCCGGAAGTGATCGTCAAGACCGTCGAGCCGCTCCGTTTTCGCGGCAACGAAGTGATTCTCTTCCATGTCCTCGATCCGCAGGAGATCGCGCCCAAGTTCCGCGAGCCTGTGCTGCTCACCGACATGGAGACCAGCAGCACTCTGGAAGTCTCTCCCGAATATGCGCGCGGCGAATACCGCCACAAGATCGACTCCCACATACAAGCTCTGCGCGACCAAGCGAAAGGCGCGGGCCTGGATTACTTCCTGATGGATACCGGCCGGCCTCTCGACGAAGGTCTGCGCGAGTACCTCGGCGTGCGCCAGGGGAGAATGTAAATGGGATTCCTGGCGCCCTGGGCATTGGCGGGACTCGTAGCGGTGGGCCTGCCCGTCTGGCTGCACCTGCTCAAGAAACACAAAACCACTCCACTGCCGTTCGCCTCGTTGATGTTCTTTGAACGCCGCACCCAAAGCTCCATCAAGCACCGGCGCTTGCAGTATCTGCTGCTGCTGGCGTTGCGCACGCTGGTGCTCGCCTTGCTGGCCTTGGCCTTCGCGCGCCCGTTCCTGCAATCGCGCCTCGCGGCCTTAGCGGGCGGCCCCAAGCTGACCGTGTTGGCGATCGATAATTCCTTCAGCATGCGCCAGGACGATCGCCTCGCGCGCGCCAAGCGGGAAGCTGCGCAGGTGGCTGCGAAGCTGGGCGCCGGCGACAAGCTGCAAGTGCTGGCCTTCGGTTCGCAAGTGCATGTGATGGGCGATTCGGCCGCCGCCATTCAACCGATCGAGCCCACCGACACGCGCAGCTCTTACGCGGAGCTTTCCCGCGCGCTGCGCTCCATTGCTCAAACCGGCGCGCAATCGGCCCGCATGCCGGTGGAGGCGCACCTGTTCTCCGACATGCAGAAGTCGTCGCTGCCCGCCAACTTCGCGGACCTGCGCTTGGGCGACAGTGTGCGGTTGGTGGCGCATCCCGTGGCCGATCGCCGCGCCGCCAACTTCGCCGTCGAGAGCGTCAACGCGCCGCGCAGAGTCTATGGCTCCGGTAAAGCGCGCGTCGAGGCCACTATCGCGGGCTACGGAACCGAACAGGCCAGGCGCCGCGTCTCCCTCGTGTTGAATGGCCGCGAGATCGATTCGAAGTCTGTCGACGTCCCCGCCGGTGGGCGCGCCGCCGCGGAATTCCTGCCGGCGGATCTGCCCTTCGGCCTGAATCGCGGCGAAATCCGCATCGATTCCGGCGACAACCTGCCCGGCGACGATCGCTTCTACTTCTCGGTGGAACGCGCCGAAGCGCGCCGCGTGCTGTTCGTGCACGAAGCCCGCAATCAGCGCGACGCATTGTATTTCCGCACCGCACTGGAGGCCGCCGCCGAATCGGCCTATGCGTTGGATGCCGTTCCGGTCGAGCAGAGCGCCAATCTCGCGCCGCAAAAATACGCGTTTGTGGTGCTCTCGGATGTTTCCGGGCTGCCGGCCAGCTTCGAAACCGCATTGCGCGATTACGTGCGCGCGGGTGGATCGCTGCTGGTGGCCTTGGGGCGCGAATCGGCCTTGCGCACTCGCGTGCCGGTGTTCGACGAGACCATCATCGAGCCGCGCTATTACGCCCGCGATGGCGACCGGTTCCAGACCGCCGCCTGGCTGGACTCCGGTCACCCCTCCATTCACAACGCCCAGCGCTGGGACGACGTAAAGTTCTATCAAGCCGTGCGCATCAATCCGGGCGCCGCGCGCGTGGCGGCGCGCCTCGGCGACGAAACGCCGCTGCTGCTCGAGAAGCAGCTTGGCGAGGGACGCGTGCTGGTGTTCGCTTCCACCTTCGACAACATCTCCAACGATTTCCCGCTGCACGCGTCATTCGTGCCGTTCATCGAGCACACCGCGAACTACCTGGCGCGCCAGGAAGAAGGCCCCAGCAATTACCTGGTGGGATCGTACCTGGAATTGCGGCAGGCCAAGGAGCAGGGCGCGGCGGTGGAAGTCCTCGACCCCAAAGGCGAGCGCGCGCTCACGCTCGACGAGGCCACCCGCGCGCAGAATATGCCGCTCTCGATGGCCGGGTTTTACGACGTGAAGCGGCCCAATGGACGCCATGAACTGGTAGCGGTGAATGCGGACCGTCACGAGTCCGATCTGGATGTGATCTCCGCGGACACGGTGGCGTTGTGGCAGAATACGGCTCAGGGGCAGCAAAATGCAACTTCCGGAGGGCAAGCCGAGTCGCCCAAGCCAATGGAGTTTTGGTGGTATGTCCTGATAGCGGTTCTGGCGCTGGCCATAGCTGAATCATTATTGGGCAACCGCCATTTGACGGTAGATAATGAAGCAAGCTGAAAGCTGATAGCTGAAAGCTGAGAGCTATTCCCATGAATCCATTAACGAGCCTGACCGATTATCTCCGTCGCGTCGAAAGGCGCTTGCGGATTCTAGCGCTCTCCAAAGGCGCGGCCATCACAGCCGCGGCGGCGCTCGTCTTCACGGTGCTGGCCGTCCTGCTGGCCAACGCCTTCGCGTTCTCCGATCCGAGCGTGACCACCGCCCGCGTGTTGCTCTTCGTGGCGCTGGCCCTGGCGCTGGGCATCGGGCTGGTGGTTCCCCTCCTCCGCCTCAACCGGCGCAACGCCGCGCGCGAAACCGAGCGGAAATTCCCCGAGTTCGAAGAGCGCTTGCTCACCTTCACCGAGCGCGTCCGCACCAATCCCGAAGATCCCTTTCTGCCATTGCTGGCCGCCGACACGCTGGAAATCACGCGCCAAGCCGAGCCGGCGCGCGTGGCCGGACGCAATCGCATTCTGAGTTTCATTTCGGCCGCCGCAGGATCGCTCGTGGTGCTCATTTGGCTAGGCACGTCCGGCCCCGGATTCCTGGGTTACGGAACATCCCTGCTCTGGGGCGGGCTGCCCAAGGGCGAGCTCGCGCCGTATTATGACATCTCGGTCGAACCCGGCAATCGCACCGTACGCCGCCTCGCGGATCAATCGATCGGCGCGCAATTGAAGGGCTTTCAGGCGCAGCGCGTGCGCATGTTCGCCAAGTATGCCAGCTCATCGAAATGGGAGCAGGCCGACATGCGTCCGCAACTCAGCGGGCCCGGCTATGAGTTTCTGATCGCCGGCGTGCCCGAGTCGCTCGACTATTACGTGGAAGCCGGCGGTGTCCGTTCGAAACAGTATCGCCTCAAGGTGGTCGACCTGCCCGGCATCAAGAAACTTAAAGTCACTTATCATTTTCCAGGCTGGACCGGGATGAAAGACAAAGTCGAAGATCCTGGAGGCGACCTGCGCGCCGTCGAAGGCACCGATGCCGACGTGGCCGTCGAGACCGACCGGCCCCTGGTCAACGGCGCGCTGCTCTTCGACGATGGAACCAGGTTGCTGCTGCGCTCCGGCGAAAAAGGTCTGCGCATCGCCAGCGTGCCCATCCGCAAGGACGGCATGTATCACATCGCCGCGGTCGATCAGGGCGAGGACGTGCGTCTCAGCCCGGATTATTTCATCGAAGCTCAGAAGGACGAGCCGCCCACCGTGCGCATCACCCGGCCGGAGCGCGATGCGCGCGTGAATCCGATCGAAGAAGTGACCGTGGCGGTGGAGGGCCAGGACGATTTCGGCCTCAACGAGTTGAGCCTGCACTACTCCGTGAACGGCGATGCGGAGAAGACCGTCTCGCTCCTGAAAAGCAAAGGACTGAAGACCGCCTCCGGCTCCGCCACCATCGCTCTGGAGGATTTCAAGCTCTCGCCGGGCGACCTGGTCAGCCTGTATGCCACCTCGCGCGACGCGCACTCCATTGCCCGCACCGATATGTTCTTCGTGCAGGCGGAGCCGTTCGAGCGCCGCTACTCGCAATCGCAGGAATCCGCGGGCATGGGCGCGGGCGGGCAACAGGACGACAACCGGATCTCGGAACGCGAGAAGGAGATCATCGCCGCCACCTGGAACCAGATCAAGGACACCTCCGGCGATAAGTCCGCCGCGGCCGAGAACGCCGGCTTCCTCTCGGGTGTCCAGTCGAAGCTGCGCGACCAGGCGCATTCGCTGTCCGATCGCATGAAGGCGCGCCAGTTGGCCGGCTCCAGCGAGGAGTTTAAGACATTCACCGCCGACATGGACGAGGCGGTGAAGGCCATGGGTCCGGCGGCGGACAAGCTGCGCGGCTCGCAGTGGCAGAACGCGCTGGCGCCGGAGCAGAAAGCCTTGCAGCATTTGCTGCGCGCCGAAGCCGTGATGCGCGATATCAAGGTGGCCTTCGGCAATCGCGGGGGCGGCGGCGCGGGCGCCTCGAGCGGCGCCGAACGCGACCTGCAGAGTCTGTTCGATCTCGAGCTGGATACCGAAAAGAACCAGTACGAGAGCGGACAGCATTCGGCTTCCAAGGATCAGCGGCAGCGGGAAATCGACGAGGCTCTGCAGAAGCTCGAACAGCTCGCGCGCCGGCAGCAGGAACTGGCCGAACAGCAGCGTCGCAACCAGCAAATCTCCCAACAGCGCTGGCAGCAGGAGATGCTGCGCCGCGAAGCCGAAGAGCTGCAGCGCAAGATGGAGCAGCTCTCGCGGAATCAGCAGGGCCAGCAATCCGGCCAACCGCAATCCGGACAACCGCAGTCGGGGCAACCGTCCGCCTCTTCCGATCCGCGAAACGCTACCGAGCCGCGACCGTCAGGGAGCGGTGGCCAAATGTCCTCCCAGCAACTCCAGCGCGCCATCGAGCAGTTGCGGCAGGCCCAGCAGGATATGCGGCAATCCACTTCGACCCAGAGTGAAGCCGATTCGCGGCGCGCGGCCGAGCGCTTGAAAGAGGCGCGCGACCTGCTCGCGGGCCTTCGCCAGCAGCAAGCCGCCGGCAGCGTGGACGATCTGGCGCGTCAGGCCGAAGCCATAGCCAGCCGCCAGCAGGAGTCCAACGCCAAGATGCGGCGGGCGTTCGGCGCGCCAGGCCAACAACAGGCACAGGGAGCGACGCGCGAACAGGCCGAAGAATTGGCGCGCGAAAAAGAGCAGTTGGCCAACGACTACCAGCGGCTGGAGGCCGACATGGGAACTGCCGCCCGGAATACGACGGCCACCAACCGGCCGTTGTCGAGCAAGCTGCGGGAGACGCTGGGGCAGGTGCAGCAGAACGAGATCAACAATCGCCTGCGATTGAGCGCCGACTATCTGCGCACGGGCAAAGGCACGGCTGCCGCCATGCGCGATGCGGTTACCACCCAGGCGTTGAACAACCTGCGCGACCAGTTGCGCGAAATCCAGAAGTCAGTCGGCAGCGGGCAGCAGGGAGCCGGCGATAAGGACCGCCAGGCGCTCGAACAGGCGCTGGCGCAGACCGAGCGCCTGCGCAAAGAGATGGAACGCGGGATGCAATCTGGTCGTCCGAGCCGCGACCTTCCGAGCCGGGCCCAGGGGGCACCCCGTCAGGGAGCGGGCCAGCAACCCGGTGACTCGCAGACCGCGCAACCGGGCGAAGGCCAGCCAGGCCAGATCGGCCCGCGCGCGAACGGACGCCAAAACGGCTTGCAGCCGGGTCCCGGCCCGGCCTGGGGCGATGCGGGTGACTTCGTCCGGAACTACCGCTACACGCTGCGTGAGTTGGAGAACAACCCGCAGGTCGGCAAAGATCTGCGCGATACGATCCAGAACATGTACCGGCTCGATCCGCGCCTGTCCCCCGGCAATCCCGAATTGATGAACCGCATCGAGTCGCAGATGCTCACCGGAGTCGAGCAGATCGAACTCCAGTTGCGCCGCCTGCTCGACGACCAGGGCGGCGCAGTCCGCAGCGGTTCCGCCGAGCCTGTCCCTCAAGGCTACGCCGACGCCGTGGCCGAGTACTTCCGGCGGCTAAGCAAGGAAAAGTAACTGGGCGTGCTAGACTAGCTAGTTTCTGTCGCAAAACCATTGAAAATAAATAAGTTACCGAGAGTCTCGCGGACACACTTCGCCTCTTGTATTTTTCATTCATAAAGATGAAATACTATGGCGAGTTCGTTAGGCCCCCGCGGAGCATTGTCGATGGATTCGTGCGGCCTGATCGAGCGAGGTTTGCCGAGAACGCCTGGGAGCTGGCGTGACTGGCGGACTCCGAACGCACCTCACCCGTGGATGGACCGTGATTGCCTGCCAGGTTGAACAAGTCAGGCCGCCTTGGAATGTCGCGCCGGCTTCCGGTTCCGCAACAGCTCGGCAATTCGCAGGAGGTTGTTGGCCAGTACGGCTGCGCCCACCAAAACCTCGAAACGCTCGCGGCCTTTGGCCCGGCAGCGCTTCATCCCCCGGCCGCGAAACAGCACCGAGATGCGACCCTCGATGCCCACCCGAAAGCGTTGCCCGTTCTTGAACGCCCGGCTGCGCTCCAAGGCTTCCTGCTCCGCGGTCTTTTGTCCACCTCGCTGGGGGATGCACACTTGGCTCACTCCGGCCTGCTGGCAGTGGTCCACATTATCGGCACTGTAAAAGTGTTGGCGATCGTCTAAAAACGTAGATTTTTGAACTTGAGCCGGACCGGGCAACGGTGCCGGAGATTACCTCCGTCGCGGAACCGGAGGAAATGGATTG
>OCZU010001028.1_pt1 | contig 18741 bp, 12 predicted proteins | sample 1539001 | NCBI WGS metagenome assembly OCZU01 (sample SAMEA3539306, study PRJEB22396) | soil metagenome | biome: tundra; feature: field; material: soil | place: USA | collected 2010-05 | depth 0.15 m | reverse complement strand
ATCTGGTCGGCCGCTCGTTCAAATATCACCGGCCGCGCGGCATCTTCGCCGCGGGCACCGAGGAACCCAACGGCCTGGTCACGATCATTCGCGATACCGCGCGCACGACACCTAACCTGCGCGTCACGCAGATCGAACTCTACGACGGATTGACGGCCGTCAGCCAGAATCGCTGGCCCAGCCTGCAGCGCGATTTCGGCCGCATCAACGATCTGCTCGCGCGCTTTTTCCCGGCGGGCTTTTACTACAAGACGTTCATGTGGCCGAAGCGCGCCTGGAAGAGACTCTACGAACCCGTGATTCGCCGCGCTGCCGGACTCGGCGAAGCACCGACGCTGCCGGATCCGGATCGCTATTCGCAGCGCTACGCGCATTGCGATGTGCTCGTCGTCGGTGCGGGTCCCGCCGGTATTGCAGCGGCGAGCGCCGCGGCCGGCAGCGGCGCGCGAGTGATCCTCTGCGACGAGCAGAACGAATTCGGCGGCAGCCTATTGTCGGATGCCGGGGTCCACATCGAGGGTGCGAGTGCGCTCGAGTGGGTACGGCAGTCGATCGCCGCGCTCGCCGCCAATCCGCGTGTCACGCTGCTGTCGCGCACGACCGCATTCGGTTATTTCCCGCATAATTTCATCGGCCTCAACGAGCGCCTCACCGATCATCTCGCGCAGCCGCCGCAAGACGCGGCGCGGGAGCGTCTGTGGCAGGTGCGCGCGCGCGCCGTGGTCTTGGCGACCGGCGCGATCGAGCGTCCTCTGGTATTTCCGGGTAACGATAGGCCCGGCATTCTGCTTGCGGGCGCGGCGCGCACCTATCTGAATCGATATGGCGTGCGGGTCGGCTCGCGCGCGGTGGTGGTGACCGCCGACGATGCGGCCTACCAGGCGGCACTCGAATTGCAACTCGCCGGTGTTTCGGTGCGCGCAATCGCCGATCTGCGCGAAAATCCCACGGGAGCATTGCCCGAGGCAGCACGCAAAGCGAGCATCGAGGTGCTGGCCGCGGCGACCGTGCTCGGCACCGGCGGCTCCCTGCGCGTCGAGTCGATCGACCTCGGGCACGTCGAGGCGTCCGGGGACGTGCAGTTCCTCAGACGCTTGGAGTGCGACGTGGTGTTGATGTCGGGCGGCTTCAATCCCAGCGTCCATTTGTTTTCTCAATCGCGCGGCAAGCTCGCATGGAGCGACGCCCTCAAGGCCTTCGTGCCGGGCCAGTCTGCCGAATGCGAACGCTCGGCGGGAGCCTGCCGCGGCCTCTATGGCCTCGCCGAGGTCCTCGACGACGGCTACGCGGCCGGCGCCGCAGCGGCGCCCGAGCCCAATGTCCGGCTGCAGCGTTTTTCGGTCGCGGGCGCCAACACCTGCAGCGATTCCTATCTGGGCGCGCTACCGCAGACTCATGACATCGCGCGGCAAAAAGCCTTCGTCGATTGGCAACATGACGTTACCACGCGCGATTTAGTGCTCGCGACTCGCGAGGGATTCAGGTCGATTGAACACGTCAAGCGTTATACGACGACCGGCATGGCCACGGACCAAGGCAAGACCTCCAACCTCAACGCACTCGCAATCGTCGCGAAGGCCGTCGGAGTGCCGATCCCGCAAGTGGGCCTGACGAGCTTTCGCATGCCATATACGCCAACGAGTTTCGGCAGTTTGGCGGGTACGTCCCGCGGCGACTTGTTCGACCCGCTGCGCAAGACGCCGATTCACGCGTGGGCCGAAGCGCGCGGTGCCGTATTCGAGCCCGTCGGTCTGTGGACGCGTGCGCGTTATTTTCCGCAAGCGGGTGAGGATATGCACATGGCGGTCGCGCGCGAATGCCTCGCCGTGCGCGAGGGCTGCGGCATATTCGATGCCTCCACCTTGGGAAAAATCGAAGTCGTCGGCGGCGGTGCCGCAGAGTTTCTCAATCGCCTCTATATCAACAGCTGGACGAATCTCGGTGTGGGCCGTTCTCGCTACGGCATATTATTGCGCGATGATGGCTTCATTTATGACGACGGCGTCGTGGCGCGCACCGCGCCCGACCGCTTCCATGTGACCACGACGACCGGCGGCGCGCCGCGCGTGCTCGCCATGATGGAGGATTACCGCCAGACCGAGTGGTCCGATCTACCAGTTTGGCTGACCTCCACGACGGAGCAATGGGCGGTCATCGCGGTCCAAGGACCGCTGGCGCGGCGCGTGCTCGAGACGCTGATCGAGGGCGTCGACATCTCGGCCGCGGCCTTCCCCCATATGAGCGTGGCGCGCGGCTCCATTTGCGGCGTGCCAATGCTGCTATTTCGCGTCAGTTTCACCGGCGAGCTGGGATTCGAGGTCAATGTGCCCGCCGATTACGGCCGCGCGGTTTGGGAAGCCCTATGGGCCGCGGGGCAGGCCTACGGCATGACGCCCTACGGAACCGAAACCATGCACGTGCTGCGCGCCGAAAAGGGCTACATCATCGTCGGTCAGGACACCGATGGCACGCAGACGCCGGACGACGCGGGCTTGAGTTGGGCAATCGGCAAGAGCAAACCGGATTTCGTCGGCAAGCGCTCGCTACAGCGCGCCTCGATGAATGCAGCGACGCGCAAGCAGATCGTCGGCCTGCGCACGCGCGACCCGAATCTTATTCTCGAGGAGGGCGCGCAAGTCGCAGCGACGGCCGGCCAACAGCCGCCGATGCAACTGCTCGGACATGTCACCTCGTCGTATTTCAGCGCGGTGCTTAAGAGTTCGATTGCGCTCGCCGTGGTCGCCGGAGGCCGGGCGCGTCTCGGGCAAACCTTGTACATCCCGATGCCGGGCGGCGACATCGAAGTGGAAGTCACGGCACCGGTCTTCTACGATCCGACCGGAGCGCGCCTCAATGACTGAAGTCGCGGCGCGCGTCGCACCCCGCATTCCCTCCACCGCATGGATGCGGCCGCTGCCGCCGGCGACGCGTCTGATTTTCTATGGTAATGCGCAGGCACGCGCGCTGGCGGCGACGGCCTGGCAGGCACCGTTCGCCGAGCAGGCGCTGTGCGCGGCCACGCATGGATCGCGCGCGACGCTATGGCTGGGTCCCGACGAGTACTTGCTGCTGGCCACGGCCGAGGACGCTGCGGATCTAGTCGCCCAGCGCCTCGAGGAGGCGCTCGCAGCGGCACCGCATGCGCTCGTCGACATCAGCCATCGCCAGGCGGCCATCGAGGTCCACGGCAAGCATGCGGAAGCCATTCTCAACGGCGCCTGTCCGTTGGACCTCGATATCGGCGCATTCCCTGTCGACATGTGCACGCGAACCGTGTTCGCGAAGGCCGACATCGTGCTGTGGCGCACGGCGCCGGACACGTTTCGCCTCGAGATCTGGCGTTCCTTCAGCGACTATGTCACGGGGCTGCTCTCGGTGATCGCGCGCGACTATTATCCGTCGCGCTAAGATCGCGGCACTGGCCGAGTGCGCGCTCATTCGCGTCGGCGTGCTACGCGACCACCTGCGGAGCTGGGCTAGCCGCTATGGCGCCAAGTCCGTGCGGGCCGGAATCTGCAGCGTGTAATAGAACCGCGGCGCCGTTCTCAAAGTGAGTCTAACGGGTCTGCATTCGAGATTCGCGAGGCTAAAGCGTGTGGTCTTCTTGAAATTGTCTCTCTCGACGTCGTGCCATTGACTATCGAGCACCTCGGCGACGATCTCATGGTTACTTCCATCCGCCGACTCCCTGCATCGCCCCCATTTCAAGGTAAATGTGTGGTCCGGATTTGTACCGCGGTAGTAGAGAGTGACGACCACCTGGTCCTTGCGAGCGTCGTAGTAGACGTTTGCGAAGTTGTCCGCCCGCGCCGCATCCGCCAGCATGCCGGCTGCCAGCAGGAACAGCATCGTGGGCCAGGCGTATGGCGATAGACTCATGAGCTATCCTCCGATCAGCGTTGCGTACTGCGCCAGTTGGGGGCGCTGTAATAGGGCGCCGCGGATCGCGGCAACAAGGTATTGCCCAAGATATGGTCGGCCGCCTTCTCGGCGAGCATGATCGTCGGCGCGTTCAAATTGCCGGTCGTTATCGACGGCATGATCGAGGAATCGACGATACGCAGCCGCTCGAGTCCATAGACCCGCGTTTCGGGATCGACGACGGCCATGGGATCATCGGCGCCGCCCATTTTGCAGGAGCAAGACGGATGGTAGGCGCTTTCGACTTTGTCGCGAACAAACGCATCAATGGCCTCATCCGATTGCACGTCGGCACCCGGTTGAATCTCGCGCGCGCGATAAGGGTCGAACGCCGTCTGAGCGAAGATCTCCCGGGTCAGCCGCACGCAGGCGCGCATCTCCTCCATATCATCGGCGTGGCTCAAGTAATTGAACAAGATTCGCGGCTGCTCCAACGGCTCCTTGGAGGCGAGGCGCACCCAGCCGCGGCTCTTGGATCGCATCGGTCCGACGTGCGCCTGAAAGCCGTGTTCCTGCGCGAGCGATGTACCGTCGTAGGACACCGCCATCGGCAGGAAGTGATATTGAATGTCGGCATACGCAATCCCCACGCGGCTGCGAATGAAGCCGCAGGTCTCGAAATGATTCGTCGCACCCAAGCCGCCTTTGAACAGCAGCCAGCGCATTCCGATCAGCGCCTTGGCCACGGGATTGATCGAAGAATACAAGGTGATCGGCTGCTTGCAGGCCACCTGAAAATAGAATTCCAAATGATCCTGCAAATTCTCGCCGACACCGGCTAAATCCTTGACGACGTCGATGCCGTGGCTGCGCAGCTCCGCGGCCGGCCCGACGCCTGACAACTTCAGCAGCTGCGGCGTATTGATCGGCCCGCCCGAGAGTATGAGTTCGCGGCCGATGCGCACCGTGTGTAGGGCATCGCCGCGCCGATATTGCAAAGCGTCGACTCGACGCCCGTCGAACACCACGCGCGTCGCCAAGGCACGGGTCAGCACCGACAGGTTGGGCCGGCGCATCGCCGGACGCAGGTAGGCGTTCGAGGCGCTGCTGCGCCTGCCCTGCCCGACCGTCATGTCCATGCGGCCAAAGCCTTCTTGCTGAAAACCATTGACGTCGTCGGACGACGGATAACCCGCCTCGTGCGCCGCGGCGAGCCACGCCGCGTGCAGCGGATTCTTCAGCGTGCCATAGCAGGTCTGCAGCTTGCCGCTATCTCCGCGATACGCGCTGCCGCCTTCGGCGCGCCGCTCCGAGCGGCGAAAATAAGGCAGCACATCGGCATAGCTCCAGCCGCTCGCCCCCTCGGCTTGCCAGCGCTCGAAATCCTGCGGATTGCCGCGAATGTACACCAAGCCATTGATCGATGAGGAGCCGCCCAAGACCTTGCCGCGCGGTGTATGCATCCTGCGGCCGCCCAAGCCCGGCTCGGGTTCGGTATGGTAGAACCAGTTGTACTTCGGCATGTTCATCGGAATCGACAATGCCGACGGCATTTGGATGAGAATGGAACGGTCCGAGCCGCCGTACTCGAGCATCAGCACCGTGTGCTTGCCATCCGCACTCAAGCGATCGGCAAGCACGCAGCCCGCGGATCCGGCGCCCACGATGACGTAATCGAAAGTCTGCTCTGTCAAAAATCTTTACTCCGTCAATAGGGGGCATCTACGTCGCCCATGGCGACGTAAACGCTTTTGAGTTGCGTGTAGTGCTCGAGCGCCGCTCTGCCGTTCTCGCGGCCCAGGCCCGACATCTTGACGCCGCCGAACGGCAGTTCGACGGGCGTCACGTTGTAGTGATTGATCCAGCAGGTGCCGGCTTGCAGCCGCGCGATGACGCGGTGGGCGCGTGTCAAATCGTTGGTGAAAACGGCCGCCGACAGCCCGAATTCGGTTGCGTTGGCGCGTGCGATGACCTCATCCTCCGTGTTGAATTCCAACACCGACATCACGGGCCCGAATATCTCTTCGCGCACGATCGCCATGTCGTCGCGGCAGGCGTCGAAAATTGCCGGCGCCACGAAATAGCCCATGGCGAGATCGCCGCTCGTGACGCGTGAGCCGCCGATCAGCAGCCTCGCGCCCTCGGCGCGGCCGCGCGCGATGTAGGAGAGCACCTTTTCCATATGCGCCTGCGATATCAACGCGCCGACCTGCGTCTTCGGGTCCATCGGATCGCCGATGCGCATCGCGGCAACGCGCGCAACCAGACGCTCGAGAAACGCCGCTTTGAGGGAGCGGTGCACGAATACGCGCGTACCGTTCGAGCAGACCTCGCCTGCCGAGTAAAAATTCGCGAGCAGAGCGCCGGCGACCGCGTTATCGAGCTTGGCGTCCTCGAAAATGATCAGCGGCGACTTGCCGCCGAGTTCGAGCGTGACATTTTTCAGTGTTTGCGCCGCATCGCTCATGACGGCTTTGCCCGTTCCGACCTCGCCGGTCAGCGAGATCTTGCGGATCGCGGGATGGCGCGTCAGTAGGCGCCCGGTGTCCGCGTAGCCTTGGACTACTTGGAACACGCCCGCGGGCACTCCCGCCTCGAGGAAAATCTCCTGCAGCTTCACGGCGCTGAGCGGTGTGAGCTCGGCCGGTTTGAAGATCATCGCGTTACCGAATGCGAGCGCGGGAGCCGATTTCCAGCAAGCGATTTGCAGCGGGTAATTCCAAGCGCCGATGCCGGCAACGACTCCTAGCGGTTCGCGGCGCGTATAGCCGAATGCCGACGGGCCCAAATCGATGTGTTCGCCGCTGACGCTTTGCGCCAACGCGGCGAAATACTCCAGACAATCGGCGCCCGACGCGACATCGACGACGCGCGTCTCTTGGATAGGCTTGCCGGTATCTCTAGTCTCCAGTTCGGCCAATTCGTCATTGCGCTCCCGCAGCAGGCCGGCTGCGCGGCGCAGGATACGCGCGCGTTCAGGCGCAGTCAGCGCTGCCCAAGCGCGCTGCGCGCGCTGCGCAGAGGCGACCGCGGCATCGACTTCGGCGGCGCCGGCCACCGTGCAGGTGCCGATGACTTCTCCGGTCGCGGGATTGATCGACGCGAAACGCTCGCCGGCCGCCGGTTTATGTGCCGGTGCCGGCTTCGGATCCGCCGCCGCGGTCTTGCATTGGCTCAAGCGCCCATCGACAAAGGCCGTCAACAAAGCGCGTGCGCCGTCGCTATCCGCCTCACGCCAACCCGACAGCGCCGCCCGCAGCCAAACTCCGTCGATCATCGCCGCAATCATCGCGGCAAGGCTGCCCGCCTCGTCGGCCGGCAACAGTTTCTTCAATGAAGCGCGCAGATTCACGAGCGTACGGCGCTGATAGGCCGACTGCACTCGGCGCAGCGCATCGACGTGCAACACCTGACCCAAAAAGGCCAACCAGGCCGTGCCGATTCGTTGCTCGAATTCAGTCGGCGCCAAATTCGCATCGATGATGGCTTGAATGCGCTCCCGGGGCGTCCGCGCCGCCTGCAATCGCGCGCGGACTTGGGTGCTGAGCCGGCGCACCAAGGCGCGGAAGGCCGCATCCAATAAGCCATCCTTATCGCCAAAGTAATGGGCCACCAAGCCGGGCGATACGTCCGCCCGGCTCGCGATTTGCGCAAGCGTCGTGCCCACAAAGCCAAGTTCAGCTAGGCTGTCGATCGTAACTTCGATGAGCTGCCGGCGCCGTGACTCCTCAGCGGATTCACGCGCAGATTCTGGCACATGGTTTGACTGATCGTTCAATTTGGCGGCCTTCGGAGCGTCGAATAGCGCCCAGCCGACGCCCGCAAGAGTTTCTGCCTAGTACCGTACGCTGAGAATTTATCTAAATAATTTCAATACTTTAGGGGCGTATCCTTGAAACTTAATCAGCGCTCATTAAACGGCTGTTCAAAGTACCCGTCACCGCGGCAATCATGCCCTCCGGCGCGCGCACGGGTCAAGCGCTTGGCCGCCTTGGCGCTGACGCTCATCGCGGGTCTCCCGGCAGCCGCGGCGGTGACGGCGCGCGCGAGCGCCGATGCGCCGGCCTGCCAAGCGGTGCGCTTCGCCGATGTCGGGTGGACCGATGTGACCTCGACGACCGCGCTCGCGAGCGAACTATTGCGCAGCATCGGCTATCTGCCGCAGACGACCGTTCTCTCGGTGCCCGTGACCTTTGCATCGATGGAGAACAAGGATATCGATGTGTTTCTCGGCAATTGGATGCCGACCCAGGAGGCCGACCGCGCCAAATATATTGCCGAGGGTTCGGTCGTCGAAATCGCCGCCAATCTGACCGGTGCGAAATATACGCTCGCGGTTCCCGCTTATGCCTATGACGCCGGGCTGCACGACTTCGCGGACATTCAGCGATTTGCACCGGCGCTCAAGAATTCGATTTATGGCATCGAACCCGGCAATGACGGCAATCGAACCGTGCTCAAGATGCTCAAGCAGAATTTCGACAACCTCGGTGAGTTCAAACTCATCGAGTCGAGCGAACAAGGCATGCTCGCGCAAGTCGAGCGAGCGGTGCGGGCCAAGGAGCCGATCGTGTTCCTCGCCTGGGAACCGCATCCGATGAACATGCACTTCGATCTACGTTATCTGTCCGGCGGTGACACTGTGTTCGGACCGAACTTCGGCGGTGCGACGATCTACACGGTCACGCGCAAAGGCTACGTCGAGGAGTGTCCGAACGTAGGCCGGCTGCTGAAAAATCTCAAGTTCTCGCTGCGCGGGGAGAGCGAGATGATGGAGGCGATCTTGGATCGGCACGAACAGCCGGCGGTCGCCGCCGGCGAATGGCTCAAGGCGAACCCGGCAGTCGCCAAGACATGGCTCGAGGGCGTGCTGACGATCGATGGACGGCCGGCGCAGAGCGCGCTGTCGAGCGCCGCGCCCGCGGTGGCGCCGACCGGCTTCGAACAATGGGTCGTCAGTCACAAGATCCCCGTCGGCGACACGATGGCCGTCGTCATCGATGCGATCAAGCAACACGGCCGCTATTTGTTCGACGGCATCGCAATCGTCATTCGCGCGTCGGTCGACGGCGTGACCGCGGTGCTGCGCGTTTTGCCGGCGCCGGGGCTCATCATTGCGGTCGCCGTTCTCGCATGGGTGCTGCGCAGATCCTTGCCGCTCGCGGTCTTCGTCGGGCTCGCATTGCTGTTCATCTTGAATCAGGGCTATTGGCTCGCGACCTTGGAGACTTTGTCGCTGGTCCTGGTTGCGACGCTGCTCTCCACGGCGATCGGCGTGCCGGTCGGAATCGCCGCGGCCCACCGGCCGCGGCTCTATGCCGCGCTGCGCCCGGTGCTCGATTTGATGCAGACGCTGCCGACCTTCGTCTACTTGATCCCGACCTTGGTGCTGTTCGGCCTCGGCGTCGTTCCAGGACTCATATCGACGGTCATCTTCGCGCTGCCGGCGCCGATACGCATGACGCATCTCGGCATCTCCTCGGTACCGAAGCCGCTCATCGAAGCGGGCGAGGCATTCGGCGCCACGCATATGCAGCTGCTGCTCAAAGTCGAACTGCCGAGCGCCGCCTCGACGATCCTCGCGGGCATCACGCAATGCATCATGCTGAGCCTCTCGATGGTCGTGATCGCGGCACTCGTGGGTGCGGGCGGGCTCGGTGTGCCGGTCGTGCGGGCATTGAATTCGGTGCAAGTCGGCATGGGCTTCGAGGCCGGATTCACGATCGTGCTGCTGGCCATCATCCTGGATCGCATGAGCCGGCCCGCCGAACGTGGAGCGCCGCGATGAGCGCCGCCGTCGAATTCCAAGAAGTCGACATCCTGTTCGCGCGCCAATCGGGGCGCGCCGGCCGCAAGGCCATCAGCGAGGCCCTCGCGAGGCTCGATGCCGGCGGCACTCGCGCGGAGATTTCCGAAAAGCTCGGCGTCATCGTCGGCGTCGCCGGCGCCTCATTGCGCGTCGCGCGCGGAGAAATCTCGGTGCTCATGGGATTGTCGGGTTCGGGAAAATCGACGCTGCTGCGCGCCGCGAACGGCTTGAACCCGGTGACGCGCGGCGCGGTGCTGGTGCACGACGGCGAGTCGGCCGTCGATGTCGCCAGCTGCGATGCGCTGCAGATGCGCCGCTTGCGGCGCGAGCAGGTCGCGATGGTATTCCAACAATTCGGTTTATTGCCCTGGCGCACGGTGCGCGAGAACGTCGGATTCGGTCTCGAGCTGCGCGGCGAGCCCGCGGCTCGGCAACGCCAGATCGTCGACGAGAAGCTCGAATTGGTCGGTCTGTCGCAATGGGCCGAACGCCATGTCAGTGAGCTATCCGGCGGCATGCAGCAGCGCGTCGGGCTCGCGCGGGCCTTCGCCACGGATGCGGACATACTGCTCATGGACGAGCCGTTTTCGGCGCTCGATCCCCTGATCCGCGCCAAACTGCAGGACGAGCTGCTGGCGCTGCAGGCGCGCGTCAAAAAGACCATATTGTTCGTGAGCCATGATTTGGACGAGGCTCTGCGTCTCGGCGATCGCATCACGATCCTGCAGAACGGGCGCATCATTCAGAGTGGTACCTGCGAGGACATCGTGCTCGCGCCGGCCGACGAATACGTCGCCGAATTCGTGCGCCATATGAACCCGCTCGACGTGCTCACGGGCGGCATGATCATGAGTGCGCCGGCAAGCATGCACGGCGACGCCGGGGCACTCTGGCTCGACGCAAACCGCCGTTATCAGCTGTTCCTCAATGCGCGGGGCGAGTTGCTCGACATCAAAGTCGATGGCCTCCCGCAGACGGCGTGCAGCGTCCATGATGCGGCCGCCGTCGCCGCCGCGCCCGCCGGACTCGCGATCGCACCCGCTTCGCTTTCGCTGCAGGAAATCATTCAACTCTGCCAATCCACGGGTCACCCGGTATTGCTCGCCGAGGACGGCAAGATACTCGGGGTCTGCGGCGCGGCCGAGATCATCCGGGCGCTTGCGGGCAGCCGCGCATCGCGGCCGGCCTAAATGCCTGCCGCCGGCATAACGCGCCGCGGGTGGCTTAAATATAATGATCAAGATAATATAACGCCCGGTCGCGGCCGCAAGCGCGAATACCATTGAAAGGGGGAACCGAGATGAATCACGATGTCATCATTACCTGCGCCGTGACCGGAGACGACAGCAAAGTCACCAAGAGCCCGCATTGCGCGGTCACGCCGGAGCAGATCGCCGCCACCGCGATCGCGGCTGCCAAAGCCGGCGCCGCGATCGTCCACATCCACGTACGTGAGCCGGAAACCGGCGTCTTCAGCATGGAAACGCGGCATTACCGCGAGGTGGTCAAACGGATCCGCGAGAGCAAGGTCGACGTGATCGTCAACCTGACCTGCGGCATGGGCGGCTACATCGTGGTCGGTGAACATGGCTTGAAGGACACGCCGGCTCCGGGCAGCGACTTCGTGACGCAAGAAGATCGCATGCGGCATGTCATCGATCTTTGTCACGAGGGCTTATACCGGCCCGACATCGCGACTCTCGATTGCGGCAGCCTGAATTTCGGCGACGGCAATCGCGCCTACATCTCGACGCCCAATTATCTGCGCCAGGGCGCGGCGATTTGTAAGGACCTGGGCGTCAAACCGGAATTGGAGGTGTTCGACACCGGCAACCTCTGGTTCGTCAAGCAAATGATCAAAGAGGGTTTGCTCGACGCGCCGTCGCTGATCCAGCTGTGCATGGGCATTCCGTACGGGGTGCCCGTCGATACCGGCCATTTGCTCGCAATGGTCAACTCGCTGCCCGAGAATTGTGTGTGGGGCACGTTCGGAATCAGTCGCATGCAAATGCCATGGGTTGCGCAGTCGATATTGTTGGGCGGTAACGTGCGCGTGGGCCTCGAGGATAATCTGTATCTGAGCCGCGGGGTCTATGCGAGCAATGCGCAGCTCGTCGAAAAGGCCCGGACCATCATCGAAGCGATGGGAGCGCGCATCCTAAATCCGGCCGAAGCGCGCGAGCGCTTGAAGCTGCGTTGAATGGCGGTGCGTAGCGACAGCGGCGTGAGTGCACTGAGTCCGTATCGAGCCAAGATCGAATCGGACTGGATCGACTACAACGGACATTTGCGCGACGCCTACTATGGCCTCGTGCTGAGCTACGCGGCCGACGATGTCATGGACCAATTGGGGCTGGACGCCAGTTATCGCGCGGCCACGCGCTGTACGCTCTATACGCTCGAATTGCATATCCATTATTTGCACGAGGTCAAGGCGAGCGACAATCTCGTCGTCGAATCGCTGGTGCTCGACTGCGACCGCAAGCGCATGCAGATCGGCTCCTTGTTTCGTTGTTCGCGCCTCGCGGAGCCCGTGGCGACCGCGGAAAGCATGCTGCTCCACGTGCACCAGGGCGAGAAGCCCACGAGCATGGCGTTTCCCGCGGCCATCGAAGCAAGACTGCGGAGCCTGAAATTGAGTCCGGAGGCGCTGGCCGCGTTCGGCCCCGGTTCGCGCAAGATCGAACTGAAGCGTCGCTGAGCCCATGTCGGACATTCATCGCCTGATCGCACCGCGCAGTATCGCGCTGATCGGTGCCGGCATTTGGACCGATGCGGTAGCGGCCGGCAGCGACGCGATCGGCTACCGCGGCACGGTGTGGCGCGTACATCCGACGCGCGCGTCGACCGCGTCGACGACCTATTACCGCTCGGTCGCCGACCTACCCGGCGCGCCCGATGCCGCATTCCTCGCCGTGCCGAATCATGAGGCGCCTTCGGTCGCCGCGGCGCTCGCGCAGCGAGGCGGCGGAGGATTCGTGTGTTTTACCGCGGGCTTCTCCGAAACCGGCACGGACCTGGGCGCGCAGCTGACGCGCGCTTTGACGCAGAGTGCCGGTGACCTGCCCTTCTTCGGACCCAACTGCTACGGCCTCGTGAATTTCTTCGATCGCGTTGCCCTCTGGCCCGATCAAGTCGTCGGCCCGCCGCTCGAGCGCGGCGTCGCACTGATTTGTCAAAGCGGTACGATCGCGCTCACGCTGATGTTCAATGACCGCTCGCTGCCGGTCGGGTATCTGTTCACGGTCGGCAATCAAACCTGTCTCGCGGTCGAGGACTTGATCGAGATTCTGTGCGATGACCCTCGGGTCACGGCCTTCGGTCTCTATCTGGAGGGCATCAAAGATCCGCTGCGGTTCGCACGAGCGGCTAAACGCGCGCGCGATGCGGGCAAACCCATCGCCGTGGTCAAGTCGGGGCGTACGGCCGCTGCGGCGCGCACCGCGCACAGCCACACCGGTGCGCTCGCCGGCGCGGACCAGGTGTTCGAGACCTTTTGTCGCCAGGCGGGACTCGCACGCTGCGACACCTTGAGCACGCTCGTCGAGACGCTCAAAGTCTTTCACACCGGCGGCCCAACCGCCGGCGGCCGGGTGCTGATCATGGGCGCGTCGGGCGGCGACATGGCGATGAGCGCGGACGTCGCGCGATCGCTCGACATCGAGTTCGCGGCCATTCCGGCTGCCGAATCGGCAGTCCTGCGCGAACTGCTGACGGCGCGCGTCACGGTGGCGAATCCGTTCGATTTCCACACGTATTTATGGTTCGATCCGCCCGCGCTGCGGCGCGTGTTTGCGACGGTTCTGCACGCCGGCTTCGATGCGGTCGGATTCATGCTCGATTGCCCGCCCGACGGCAAGTCCGACACGACCGCGTTCGATGCGGTCATCGACGTCTTTATCGATGCCGCGCAAGGAGCCCCGACGCGCGCCGCACTGATCGCGTCGCTGCCGGAAACCGTCGGCGCGCGCATACGCCAACATTGCATGAACGGTGGCGTCGTGCCCTTGCAGGGGCAACGCGAAGCACTCGAAGCATTGGCGTTTGCGGGCGCCGTCGGCAAGACCTGGCGGCTCGGCCAAGACCCGCAGCTGCAGCTACCCAAAGCCGGCGCTGCGATCGCCGTCGAGCGCAGACGCACGCTCGCCGAAGATGAAGCTAAGGCCCAGTTGGCGAAATTTGGCGTACCCACAGGCCGCGGCATCACGGTGCCGGCACCTGCGGCAGCCGCCGCAGCCGTGTCCCTCGGTTTTCCGGTCGTCATCAAAGCCGTTGGCGCGCACCTCGAGCACAAAACGGAAGTCGGCGGCGTCGTGCTCAATGTGCGCAGCGCCGCCGAGGCGCAAGCCGCGGTTGCGCGGCTCGCAGGACTTTCGGATACGCTGCTCGTCGAACCGATGATCACGGACGGCGTCGCCGAAATACTCGTCGGCGTCATCGTCGACCCGCAATTTGGGCTCGTACTCGTGATCGGCGCCGGCGGCGTGCTGACCGAATTGCTCGCCGACAGCGTCTCCCTACTGCCGCCCTGGACCCGAGAGTCGATCGAGGCGGCGCTCCCGAAGCTCAAGGCGGCGCGGCTATTGGCGGGATTTCGCGGCAAGCCGCCCGGCGACGTCGCGGCGCTCGTCGAGGCCGTGCTCGCGGTCGCGCGCTACGCGACGGCGCATCTCGATACACTCGCGGAACTCGACGTCAATCCGATCATCGTCCGGCCCGCCGGCAAGGGCGCAATCGCCGTCGACGCCTTAATTCGCCTCAAGGAGAAATAAGCCCATGTCCCATGGAATACTGACCGCCAAAGACGGTGCGATACTCGAAGTGAGGATCGATCGGCCCAAGGCCAACGCGATCGATTTGGCGGCGAGCCGCCGTCTCAACGACGTATTCACGGCGTTCCGCGATGACCCCGCGCTGCGTATCGCGATCCTTACGGGGACCGGAGAGAAGTTTTTTTCCCCTGGATGGGATCTTAAAGCCGCGACCGCCGGCGAAAAATCCGATGAGGATTGGGGTGTCGGGGGCTTCGGCGGCCTCAATTATCCGCGCAACTTGAACAAGCCGATCATTGCGGCGGTCAACGGCATCGCCTGCGGCGGCGGCTTCGAGCTCGTGCTCGGCACCGACATCATCGTCATGGAAGAGCATGCGCGCTTCGCATTGCCGGAAATCAACGTCGGCGTACTCGCCGATGCCGGCACAATCAAGTTGCCGCGCCGTGTTCCTTATCATGTGGCCGTGGAGTTCTTACTGACGGGCCGTTGGATGGATGCTAGCGAGGCCAAGCATTGGGGTCTCGCCAATCACGTCGTGCCGAAGGGCCAGGCCTTGACGAAGGCGCGGGAGATTGCGCAGCAGCTTGTCGAAGGGCCACCGTTGCTGTTCCCCGCGATCAAGCAGCTCATACGCCAAGCGGAAATGGTTCCCGAACATCAAGCCTTCGAATTGCACGACGCCCTTGATGCCGTTCAACGTGTGATTCGCTCGGAAGACCTCAAGGAAGGGACTCGCGCGTTCACCGAGAAGCGCAAACCGCAATGGAGCGGTCGCTGAGGCTTACACGACTCTTCTTGAGGATGTGAGTGCCGGGTAATCGGTGTAGCCCTTTGGGCCAGGGGTGTAGAAGGTCGTCGAATCCGGCTCGTTGAGCGCGGCGCCTCGGCGCAGGCGCTCCACCAAATCAGGATTGGCGAGAAATGGCCGCCCAAACGCAAAGAGATCTGCTCGCTTCTCGATGAGTGCGCTCTCCGCTGTCTCGCGGTTAAACCCGCCAGAGAGAATGAATAGCCCGTCAAATCCGTGCCGAAGGTTCACTTTGAAATCGGCGGGCACCGGCGGTGCGCCCATCGACGAATGATCCACCAGATGCACGTACAGCAAGCGGAGTGCCGAGAGATGTTTTGCCAGCGCGAGGTATTGTGATTGAACCTCCGGGAACTCGCCGGTGCCGTTGAAGACCCCGTAAGGCGACAGCCGGATGAAGACGTGTTCAGCGCCAATCGCGGTTGCGGTAGCGCGCGCAATCTCAATCGCCAAGCTGTTGCGACCCTCGATGCCCTGCCCGTACGAATCGGTTCGCAGATTGACGCGCGGATTGAGGAATTGCTCGATGAGGTAGCCGTTGGCGCCATGCAGTTCTACACCATCAAATCCGGCCTCGAGCGCGAGACGCGCCGATTGTGCGTATTCGCTGACGGCGTGTGTAATGTCGGCCTGGGTCATTGCGCGCGGCACGCTGTGCGGCTTCATGCCTTGAGAATCCGTATACATCTCCCCAGGGCAAGCGATTGAATCGGGACCCACGACCTCCGCGCCAGCAGGCAGGTTCGCGACGTGAGCGACCCGACCGGTATGCATTAGCTGCACGAAGATCTTACCGCCGTTCGCGTGAACCGCCGACGTGGCTAGTTTCCATCCCTGCAGGTGCGCCTGATTGAAGAGCCCCGGAATGCGTGCATAGCCGAGCCCATTGGGCGAGGGAGCTGTGCCCTCAGTGATGATCAGGCCCGCCGTAGCGCGCTGGCCGTAGTATTCCGCCATCAGCGCATTGGCCGTGTTAGCGTCCACCGCGCGACTACGCGTCATAGGTGCCATCACGATGCGGTTCGCGAGTGTAAGGGAGCGTATGGAGAGTGGGTCAAAGAGCATGATGATCCTTTGGTTCAATTTGGAGCGGCACTGCGCGTGGCGCTTCTTCGCGCCTCCTCGAGTCCATGGCCTGTTGGCCCGGTTTCGCGGCGCCAGAGCAGTACGGCCGAGGACAGCGCAACGAGGCTCAGTAGAAAGAAAAACCACAGCATGACGGTGTAGCCGCCTGGATTCTGGGCTCCAGCACCGGCCTCGTCGGCGAGCCATCCCGCGGCAATATTGGATGCAGACATGCCGAGCGCCTGAATCAGCGTGATGAGACCGAGCGCGGTCCCAAGACGACGAGGTTCGACGATCAGCGTCGTGGCTGGCCAGATGACCGCTGGCACGAGCGACCAGCTGACCCCCATCATCACGGTGGTCACCCACAGACTGAGATTCGTGAGCCCCAGCACGACGAAGGTCATTGGCAAGAGCAAGGTCCCAAGAACCAGCATTAGGGCGCGATGCCCCAGCCGGTCGGCGAGCAAGCCGAACAGCGGTGTGGCAAAGATCGCCGCGAAAAACACCCAGCTATTGGCGATGCCCGCTTGTTGCAGCGTGAGCCCCTTGGCGTGCTGGAAATATTCAACGGCATAGGTCTGCCGGAAAGGGAAGAACACGGCCGCGTAGAGCACATGCAGACCGAGGATGTACCAATAGGACATGTTGAACTTCAGAAGATCGCGCCAGACGATACGCTCGGGTGCGTCGCTACCAGCGGCACGCATGCCCGGCCGGTGATGCCGGTCGATCCCATAAAAGGTCAATGCCGCGATTAGACCGACAACCGTAATACCGGTGCCTAGCCACAGCGGCGCCTGCCAGCCGCGCTCGAACAGCGAATGCGCCCAGGCCGGCGAGGTGTTCTCGCCGTAGGACCCGACGCGGGCGAGACTGAGGTATAGGGACGTCGCGAGCGCGATCCCGCTGCGCGAGAACCATTGAGCGAGTCCGGCGACGAGTGCAATGAATATGGCGCCTTCACTGACACCGAAGATAAAGCGGCCTGCGACCATGAGTTCGTAGGGACTGCCGACCGCGGTCAGCACCGCACCGAGCACGCCGATCGCCGCCGCCCAAAGCGCGACGCGCGCCGGGCCAAACCGGTCGATCAGCACGCCATTGATCAAAGCCAGCGCCACATTGGGGACACTGATGATCCCGTTGAGCATTCCGATCTGCGACTGACTGAAGCCACGCTGCCGTTCCAGCAGATCCGCGACCGAACCAATGACGTCGGACTCGTAGTAGCTACTGGAAACCGCGATCGCCGCGAGCGCGAGCACCCACCAGCGCATCGCCGAATTGCCGCTGCCACGGTCCGTGCACGGCCCCGTCGCGACTTGAGTCACTGGAAGCGGGCGCCCTGCCGCGCAAGCTCCTGCTGTACCGCGCCGATATTCAACTGGTCGAACGCTTCGTCACGACGCAGCGATATGGCCGCCGCCACGCCCGCGCCTTGGCCACTGACCGCGCAGCACATCATATTGCGTGCGGAGGCATGCGAGATCTTGTCGCCGCCGATACAGCGCCCGGCAACCAGCAGGTTGCCGACGCCTTTGGGCACGAGTGCCCGGTATGGCACGTGCCAGTAGCGCCCCGTGGTCGGCAGAATCAGAATCCCGTAGCCGTCGATGAACTCCGGAAAGATGCCGATCGCGTCGTCAAATCGGGCCTGCTCGCGGACATCGGTACCGGTCAGATTGTAGAGTGCGTCGATTTTTCGCGTATCGCGGACGCCGAGCGTCATGCCGAAGTTGCGCAGCTTGGCGTCCTCACAGCCCGGCATGAAGCCGCGCAGCGCTTCCAAGGCGTAGATCGCCTCGCGCCGGCCGCGCATTTCGCCGATCGTCAAATCGTTCGGGTCCGTGCCGTCGATTTGCGGCACATGCACGAGGTTCAGATAGGTGAGGTCCCCCTGGTCGCTGACTGAGCCCCAGGTGCCGGCGATCGTGGACAAACTCGGCGGGATGATGCCGGCGGCAAGCGCCTGTTTGAACGGTTTACGCAGAAACGGCGAAAACAGCTGATCCTCCTTGCCCGTGGTCTCGTAGTCCCACTCGCCGTTGCCGGACCAATCGGCATAGGTCTGCGGGTCCGCCTTGACTGCGTCGATGAAGCGACGCTTGTTGACGCCGCTCATCGAGAACATGACGGACACGGCCATCATCTCCTCCTTGGGCGACTTGCGCACCGGCGCGCCGGCGCGCGTCGCGATATCGGCGTCGCCGGTCGCGTCGATGACGCGCTTCGCGAGGATCGCCTCGCGGCCCGCCTTGCTCTCGGTAATGACGCCGCGAATGGCGCCATTTTCGACGATCGGCGCCACGCCGAGGCGGTGCAGCAGCGGCGTGACGCCGGCTTCCTGGACGAGCACATCGGCGACCCACTTGAACATCTCCGCATCGAGCGCGTGGCTCAAGGACTGCGGCTCCGGCATC